>Ga0335077_10011163_pt1 | contig 11225 bp, 8 predicted proteins | sample Lox_Sample_31_FD_207151 | JGI IMG/M metagenome (GOLD analysis project Ga0335077, IMG submission 207151) | Soil microbial communities from Loxahatchee National Wildlife Refuge, Florida, United States - Lox_Sample_3.1 | ecosystem: Environmental > Terrestrial > Soil > Wetlands | place: USA: Florida...
GCGCGGCGGCATCCCGGCGGCGGCGGGCGGGTCGCGCAGGGCCCGCGCCGCCTCGGCCGGGAGCGGGCCCGCGGCGGCCAGCGCGGCCTGCGCGTAGCCCCAGAACCGGACCGGGTCCCGGTCGGCCGCGTCCAGGGTCAGCCAGGCCACCCGGCGCGCCCCCGGGGCCGCCGCCGCCCAGGACCCGCACGCCACCGTCTTGCCGGCCCCGGCGGGCCCGGACACCACGGTCACCCGGTGCGCCGCGGCCTTCTCGATCAGGTCAATCAGGCGGCCACGGCGCAGGATGGCCACTCCCGGCCGCGGAATCCGCAGCTTGTCCGCGAGAAGCTCGGACCCGTCAGCCGCCGTCGGCCTTACCCGCCGCGCGGCTGCGGGCCCGCTGGTCGTGCTCGACATGCCCTCCCCCGTCGGGCGGCCCGCCTGCCGGATCGGGCAGAAGGTCGCAATCCCGCGCCGGCCGGGCGATTGTGCCGCTCGCAATCCTCTGACCTGCGTACCCACCGGGACAAGCCGCCAACCCCGCGCCGGCCGATCACGCCGGCGGTCCTCACCCAGGCCGGGTGAGGACCGCGGGCGCCGCGTCGCCCCGGGGACGGCTGGCCCGGACCCGGCGCACCCCGCCGCGGCCCGGACGCGGGCGCCCGCGCCTACGCCAGGTTTCGGTCCGCCCGTCCGGTCCGGGCGAGCCGCCGAATCAGCCCGGTCGTGACCGAAACCGGGGCACTGCTAGCTGGCGGCCCTCCGGGCGCCAGGTCAGCGAGCCGGGGCGTGCCGGTTGATCACCCCGTCCGGATGATGCCGCCGGCCGGGGACGTCCGTAGCGTCGCGAGAGTACGGCTCCGACCACAGAGAGTACGGCACCGGGCACAACCGGTCATGGCACCGGGCAGCGAACGGCCCGCCGGCCGCCAGGGGGATTCGCGGCCAGCGAGAGAAGGGGGTGCTGCATGAGCGAGGCACAGGAGCGACCGACCGGAACCACCGAGGCCGCCGGAGCAGCCGGCCAGGCCGCGACGCCTGGTCCCGGCGCGCCCGGCTACCAGGGCGGGGCGCACCGGAACACCGGCTACCAGGAGGGATACCGGGAACCGGCCGACTACGAGCGGTACGACGACAAGGCTGCGGCCTCGCTCGGTGGCGCAACCCTGGCCGCAGTACTGATGATCTTCACGGGCCTCATCGGGTTCTTCGAGGGAATCGTGGGTCTCATCCATGGTGCCTTCTACACGGTAACCACGAATTACGTCTTCACCGTCGGCCCCTGGGGCCGGGGGCTCGCGCAGCTGATCCTCGGGGCGGTGATCTTCGCGGCAGGCGTGTGCCTGCTCCTCGGCATGACCTGGGCCAGGGTGGTGGGCATCGTGGTCGCCGTGTTCTACGGCGTCGCGAGCTTCATATTCCTGCCGTGGTACCCGATCTGGTCGATAATCCTCATCGCCCTGAACGTGTTCATCATCTGGGCGCTGGCAACCATGGGCAGGCACCGGGTCGCCTGAGGCAGGGGGCGCCGCGCGAAGCTCCGGCCACCGCGGCCGGAGCTTCGTCGTGCTCGGCCGCGCCAGGCTGGTCCTCAGCTGACCGTCAGCTGCCTGCGCTCAGCGCGTCCAGCGCGGCCGCGGTCTCGGCCAGCGCGACGTGGCTGGCGGTCAGCGGGAAGTTCCCGGCCAGCCGCCGGCGCAGCGGGTCGTACTCCTCCGCCAGCATGCCCACGTCGTTGCGCAGGTCGAGCAGCCGGGTGAAGACCTGGCGCGCGTCGCTGCCGCGTCCCGTCGCCGCCGCGCACTGCGCCAGCCAGAACGTGGCCGGCAGGTAGCCGCCGTCGGGGGGCGGCATCCCGTCCACGCTGTCCGCCGGGTCCTCCTCGTAGCGCAGCAGCACGCCCGCGCGGTCCAGCCTGCGGGCGATCGCCGCGGCGGTGCTCCGCAGCCGCTCGTCGCCGGCCGGCAGGAAGCCCAGCAGGGCCAGGCGGAGCAGGCTCGCGTCGGCCCCGTCCCGCTGGTAGGCCTGGACGAATGACGCGGCTCCGGCGTCGTAGCCGCGGCCGAGCACGTCGGCCTTGACCTCGGCCCGCAGGCGCCGCCAGCGGGCCGCCGGCCCGGGGTCGCCGAACCGCTCGATCATCTTGACCACCGCGTCCGCGGCCGCCCACACCATGGCCTTGGAGTACACGAACTGGCGCTCTGGCCCGCGCACCTCCCAGATCCCGGAGTCCGGGTCGCGCCAGCGCGACTCGAGATGGCCGGCCATCTCGTCGGTATCCCAGGGGGCGGGGGCGTCGTTCAGCCCGGCCATCCGGACGGCCAGCCGCGCGGTCAGCACGTCGCCGAACACCCCCAGTGCCGGCGCGGCGGCCGCCGCGTTCCCGATCCGCACCGGCCGGGCACCCTCATACCCCGGCAGCCAGGCCAGCTCGATCTCCGGCAGCCAGCGCTCCCCGGCCACCCCGTACAGGTCCTGCGCCTGGCCGGGCGGCCCGGCCACCGCGTGGCTCATCCAGTCCAGCGCCCGGGCGGCCTCGGCGCGCGCCCCGGCGCGCAGCAGCACCGGGATCGCGGCCGCCGCGTCCCGCAGCCAGCAGTACCGGTAGTCCCAGTTCCGCGACCCCGACGCCTGCTGCGGCAGCGACGTGGTGGGCGCGGCGACCGTCCCGCCGGTCGGCGCGTAGGTGAGCGCCTTGACCGTGATCAGGGAGCGGATCACGGCCTCGCGCCACTCGCCCTCGTAGGTCAGGCCGGCCGCCCAGTCGTGCCACCAGCGCGCGGTCTCGTCGATGAGGGCCGGGACCAGCGGCGGTTCCGGCGGCGCCTCGAGAGGATTGCGCCATACCAGGGCGAACGGCACCGTATCGCCCGGGCCGACGGTGAACTCCGCGGTCGCGGTCCCCCGCGCCCGGCGCACGTGCGCGGGGCCGAACAGCCAGAGCGCGTGCGAGCCCGCGACGACGCGGAGGGCGCCCGCCTGCCGCTGCAGCCGGGGTTCGGCCGACCCGTACTCGAACGCCGCGGCGAGCGTCATCCGCAGGTCCACGCGGCCCTCGAGGCCTTCCACCATCCGGACCAGCACCGGGTCGGCAGCCCGGGGCGGCATGCAGTCGATCAGGCGGGCGGTCCCGGAGCGGGCGGTGAACTCGGTCTCCAGGACCAGGGTGTCTGGCCGGTAGCGGCGCCGCACCCGGGCGCTCCCGCCCGCGGGCGCGATCCGCCAGTGCCCGTGCCGGTCCGCGCCGAGCAGCGCGGCGAAACAGGCCTCGGAGTCGAACCGGGGCAGGCAGAGCCAGTCGATCGAGCCATCGCTGCCGACCAGCGCCGCGGTATGCAGATCGCCGATCAGCGCGTAGTCCTCGATCGGTAGCGACATCGCCAGCCTCCCGCCGGCCGCGCCAGCCCGGGCCCGGCGCGGCTGCCTGGTCAGCGCTTTTCTGCTGCCATCGCGGCAGTCTGCTGCGCGCGGCCCCGGCCTGTCGTCATCCCTGGCAGGTGAGCGGGCGGCGGGCGGCCTCCGCTGCTACCCGTGCTGCCGGCGGTACCAGCCGCCGGCCCGCATCAGGTCGCGGTGCGTGCCGCGCTCCGCGACCCGGCCCCGGTCCAGGACGACAATCTCGTCGACCTGGTCGAGCCCCTCGAGGTCATGGGTGATGAGCAGGGTGGCCCGGCCCGCCGTGACCGTGAGCAGGTCGGCGGTGAGCGCGGCGGCGGCCTCGGCGTCGAGATGGGCGGTGGGCTCGTCGAGGATCAGCAGCTCGGGGCCGGCGAGCAGCGCGCGGGCGAGGGCCAGCCGCTGCCGCTCGCCGCCGGACATGGCGGTGCCCCGGGCGCCGACCGGTGTGTCCCAGCCCCGGGGCAGCGCCTCGATCCAGGGCAGCAGCCGGGCCCGGGCGGCCGCCGCGGCCAGTTCCTCATCGGGCGCGCCGGACTTGGCCAGGCGCAGGTTGTCCCGGACGCTGGTGTCGAACACGTGCGGGTCCTGGGGGCAGCCGCCGATCAGCGTCCGCACCTCGTCGGCCGCGTAGCCGGCCAGGTCGGCGGGCCCGGGCCCGCCCGGGCCGCCGCCGATGGTCACCGTGCCGCCAGCCGGGTCGCAGAAGCGCAGCAGCACGTTGGCCACCGTCGACTTGCCGGCGCCGTTCGGGCCGACCAGGGCGACCCTGCGCCCCGGTGCCAGGTCGAGGTCGAGCCCGTCCAGGGCCAGTGGCCCGTCCGGCTGGTACCGCACCTTGACCCCGCGCATGCGAACGTGCAGCGGCCCGGCGGGCAGCGGGCGTGGGGCCGGCGGGTCGCGGACGGGATCGGGGGCGTCGAGCACCGCGGCGATCCGCGTCGCCGAGCCGCGGGCGCCCGCGAGCTGCAGCGCGGCCGCGGGCAGCGCGGTGACCGCCTCGAACGCGGCCAGCGCGGTCAGCGTGAGCACGGCCAGCGGCACCCGGGTCAGCGTGCCGTGGGTCACGGCCGCCACGCCGAGGAGCAGGACCCCCCACAGGGTGAGCCCGCTGACCGCCGCCATGAGCCCGCTGCCCAGGCCGGCGGCCGCGGCCGAGCGACGGGCCAGCGCGGTGAGCCGCCGGTCCGCCGCGGCGGCGGCCTCCAGCGCGGCGTCCTGCGCGCCGAACGCGTGTAGTTCGGCCGCGCCGGCCAGCACGTCCGTCAGCGTCGCGCCGAGGTCGCCGCGTGCCGTCGCGGTGAGCCGGGCGGCGCGGCGGGACGCCACGACGGCCAGCCCGGGCACCACGACCCCGCCCGCCAGCAGCCCGGCGGCGAGCACGCCACCGGCCGGGGCCAGCAGGAACAGGCAGGCAGTTACCGCGCCGGCGCCGACCAGCGCGGCGGCCAGCGGCGGGCCGACCCCGCGGATGAACAGGTCCTGGGTCGCGTCCACGTCGCTGACCAGGCGGGCCAGGAGGTCGCCGGAGCGGAACGCCTCCAGCCCGGCCGGGGCCAGCCGCTCCAGCCGCCGGTAGATCGCGACCCGGATGTCGGCCAGGACCCGGAACGCGACGTCGTGCGAGGACAGGCGCTCGACGTAGCGGAAGACCCCGCGCCCGACCGACAGCGCCCGGACCGCGACCACCGCCACCGAGATGGCCACGATGCTGGGGTGCTGCGAGGCGCGGGCGAGCAGGAACCCGGAGACGGCCAGCAGCGCTACGGCGCATCCGGTGGCGCCGGCGCCAGCCAGGACGGACAGCAGGAGCTGGGAGCGCATCGGCCGGGCCAGCCGCAGCAGGCGCAGCAGCGGGCGGCGGGACCGGGCCAGCGGGGCGGGGGTCGCGGAGCGCGGCGCGGAGGCGAGGGTGGCGGAGGGCGCCGAGTGCGGCGCGCCGGCCAGGCTCACCGGGTCACCCCTGCGGGCACGCCGGCTGGCCAGCCTTGCTCCGGCCGGGCCGGCCCGGCGGGCGCGGTCAGCCTGCCTTCCGCCAGCCGGCCGTGCTCGAGGCGGACGACACGGCCGGCCACCCCGGCCAGGCTGGGGCCGTGGCTGACCAGGATCACGGTGCGGCCGGCCAGCGTGGTCTCGATGACCTCGGCGAGCCGCCGGGTGCTCTCCGGGTCCAGGTGCGCGGCCGGCTCGTCGAGCAGCAGCAGCGGCGCGTCCCGCAGCAGCGCGCGGGCCAGCGCGATCTTCTGCCGCTGGCCCGCGGACAGCCGCAGCGCGCGCTCCCCGAGCCGGGCCTGGTACCCGCCGGGCAAGGCGCCGATGAACTCCGCGGCGCCCGCCAGCCGGGCCGCCTCCCTGATCGCGGCCGGGCTCGCGCCCGGCTGGCCGAGCGCGATGTTGCCGGCCACGCTGCCGGCGAACAGGTGCGGCTGCTGCGGCACCCAGGCGATCTGGGCCCGCCACCGGTCGTCGCCGATCATGGCCAGGTCGGCGCCGCCCGCTCGGATGGTGCCGGCGTCGGGCGGGATAAGCCGCAGCAGCAGCGCCAGCAGCGTGCTCTTGCCCGCGCCGCTGGGCCCGGTGACCAGGATGCGCTCGCCCGGCCGGATCGTCAGGTCCACGGCGTCGAGGGCGGGCCGGCCCCGGCCCGGATACGCCACGGTGACCCCGCTCAGCGTGATCGGCTCGGCCCGCAGGTCTGCCGTCACGGCCGGGCGGTCCGCCGCCACGGGCCCGGGGTCCTGGCCGGCCGCCGGCCCGTCGTCCAGGATCGCCGCCACCCGCCCGGCCGCGGCCGCTCCCTCCATGCTCGCGTGGTACTGGGCGCCGACCGTGCGCAGCGGCAGGAACGCCTCCGGAGTCAGCAGCAGCACCAGCAGCGCGGTCTGGTAGTCCATGTGGCCGTAGAGCAGCCGCAGCCCCACCTCGACCGCGACCAGGGCGGTAGCGACCGCGGCGGCCAGCTCCAGCACCAGCGCGGACAGGAACGCGACCCGCAACGCGGACATGGTGGCGGCCCGGTACTGGTCGGTGACCTTCCCGATCACCTGTTCCTGCGCCTTCGCCCGGCCGAAGACCTTCAGCGTGGGCAGCCCCTCGACCACGTCGAGGAAGTGCCCGGCCAGGGTGGCCAGCAGCCGCCACTGCCGCTGGGTGCGGGCCCGGGTGTGCCAGCCGACCAGCACCGCGAACACCGGGATCAGCGGCAGCGTCACGGCGATGACGAGCGCGGAGATCCAGTCCGCGGCCGCGACCCGGGCCAGCACCGCGACCGGCACCAGGACGGACAGGACCAGCGCCGGGACGTAGCGTGCGAAATAAGAATCAAGCCCGTCCATCCCGCGCGTGGCCAGCGCGGTGATCTCCCCGGCCCGCTGATCGCGCAGCCAGCCCGGCCCGAGGCGCAGGGCGCGGTCGGCCAGGGCCCGGCGCAGCTGCGACTTCACGGTGGCGGCCGCCCGCAGCGCCGCGATCTCTCCGCCGTAGCTCACCGCCGCCCGGGCCGCCACGACCCCGAGCAGCGCCAGCAAGGTACCCGCGAGCAGGGGGCCGCCGCGTGCCGCCGTGGCCAGCGCGTGGGCCAGCAGGCCGGCTTGGAGCAGGATCAGCGCGGTCGCGGCCAGCCCGAGGACGACGGCACCGGCCAGGTAGCCGCGGGCGGCCCTCGCGTGGCGCAGCAGGCGCGGGTCAACGGGCCGCACGGCCCCGGCCGCAGCGGGCGGGCGGGCGCGACAGGGGGCTTCGGCCCACGCTCATGACGGCGACCTCCGTTACTGGCCGTTCCGCGCGGCGGGGGTACGGGCAGCCGATCGCCGCGGCACGCTCACTGTGCGCCCGGACCCGGCCCGCCCGCATCGCCCGCCAGGAGTGAGGCGGCGGCCCGCGGGCAGCGGGTCCGGGCCGGGTATGCCCGCGGTTTTCCGGCGGCATGACCGGCCGCCGACGGGCCGTTCATCCCGGCCGGATGACGCGCACCCCGGCGGGCTCCGCGAACGTTGCGCCATGGGGGACCCGGGCCTTGACCAGGCCGAACGGACGGAGCTGGAACACCTGCGGGCCGAGACGGCCGACCTGCGGGCCGAGGTGGCCGGCCTGCGCGCGCAGCGGGCCGGGCCGGGCCGGCGGCGCCACGGGGGCTGGCGGACCCCGGTCGCGGCGCTGCTGATCGCCGCGGGCTGCGTGCTCGCGCCCGTGTCGGTGCTGGCCGTGTGGACCGGTGAGCAGGTCTCCGACACCGGCCGCTACGTGGCGAACGTCGCGCCGCTGGCCCAGAACCCGGCGATCCGCCAGGCGCTCGCCGACAAGATCACCAACGAGATCACCAGCCACGTCGACGTGACCTCGCTCGCCGACCAGGCGGCGAGCGCCCTGTCGGCCAAGGGGCTGCCCCGGGTGGGCACGCTGCTCAAGACGTTCGCGCCGTCGATCGCCGGGGCGGTCGCCGGGTTCATCCACGGCCAGGTGCTCAAGATCGTGAGCAGCCAGCAGTTCGCCCAGGCCTGGGTCAAGGCGAACACGGTGGTGCACGCCGAGCTGGTCAAGGCGCTGTCCGGGCAGGGCAACGGAGCGATCAGCGTCAGCAACGGCCAGGTCACGATCGGGCTCGGGCCGTTCATCAACGAGGTCAAGCAGGACCTGAGCGCCCGGGGCTTCACGGTGGTGAACAGCCTGCCGGCCATCAACCCGACATTCACCCTATTCTCCGCCAAGTACCTGGTCCGGGCGCAGACCGGGTACCGGTACATCAACGACCTCAAGATCGTGCTGCCGATCCTGACGCTGCTGCTGCTCGGCGCGGGCATCTACATCGCCCGCAGCCACCGGCGGGCGCTGATCGGCGCCGGCCTGGGCTTCGCCGCGTCGATGCTGGTGCTGGGTGCCGGCCTGGCGATCTTCCGCGGCATCTACCTGGGCAGCGTGCCGGATAGTCTCCCCGCCAACGCGGCGGCCGCGCTGTTCGACACGCTCGTCCGGTTCATCCGGGAGGCGCTCCGGGCCCTGCTGGTGCTGGGCTTGATCGTGGCCGCGGGCGCGTTCCTCACCGGGCCGTCGGTCACGGCGGTCAGGACCCGGCACGCGCTGGCGTCCGGGATCGCCTGGATCCGGCAGAGCGGTGAGCGCGCGGGCCTGCGCACCGGGCCGGCGGGCCCCTGGACCTACCAGCACCGCAAGGGGCTGCGGATCGGCGCGGTGGCGCTGGCCGCGCTGGTCTTCGTGTTCTGGGGCCATCCGACCGGTCTCGTGGTCATCCTGCTCACCATCCTGTTGCTGGTCGTCCTCGGGCTGATCGAGCTGATCGGCCGTCCGGCCGGCACCGGGGCGGGGATGGCGGGTCACCGGTGACGGCGGACGCGGCCGGGCGGCGCCGGCTGGTGCTGACCGGGTTCTGGCCCGCCGGGCCGGGGTGGCGCTCCGGGCCCACCCGCTGCGGGTGACGCCACGACGGGGCGGGCGCGCGAGGCTTGAAGCAGGCGGAGCCCGATGGAGGAAACCATGTTCAGGCGGCGACGCCCGTTGCTGCGCACGGCCGTGGTAGGCGGCGGCGCGTATGTAGCGGGCAAGAGGTCGGCCCAGCGGTCGGCGGAGCAGGCCCAGGCCGAGGACGAGCAGAACGAGCGCATCTCCAACCTGGAGCAACAGCAGCCGGGCGGGCAGGCACCGCCGGGAGGCGCGCAGGCACCGCCGGCGGACGCGCCGGCCCCGGCCGCGGCCCCGTCCATGCTGGACCAGCTCAACCAGCTCACCGCGCTGCACCAGCAGGGCGCGCTGACCGATTCGGAGTTCTCGGCGGCCAAGGCCAAGCTGCTCGGCGGCTGAGCCCGGCCGGGCGCCGCCGGGCCGGCCCGTGACGGGCCGGCCTGGCGGCGTGGCTTTGTCCGGCCGCCCGGGCTACCTGCGGCGGCGGGACACCCGCCGCGCGGTACGGCGCGCGGTACGGCGGGACACCCGGCGTGATCCGAACATCTCATGCCTCCCGGTGGAAACGATGCTGATGGTGCGGGCGCGGTCAGCCGGCGGCGGCCGCGGTCTCGAGGTCGTGCAGTTCCTTGGCCTCCTCCGCGGACATCAGCCCGACGTCGATCAGGTCGAGCGGGCTGATGAAGCCATCGCTGATCCGGAACCCTCCGGCACGCGCGATCGCGTCGCGCAGCGGCACCGCCCAGTGATGCTCGAGCAGGATGAGCGCGGCCGCGGAGTCGTTCGGGATGTCCTCGAGCACATCCCACGCTTCTTCCCCGGTGAACGCGCGCACGCCGCCCTGGTCGGCGGCTGCCTCGGCTCCGACCGCCGCGCCGGCCTCCATGCCTTCCTCGCCGTCGAAGCCGAGGCCGATGAGTGCGCCGATCTTGCTCCCGTACTCGATGGCCTCCTGCTCGGTGAGGTTGCTGAGGTGCTCCGCCTCGAGCTCGCCGCCGGCATCCTTGTAGACGACGAGCGAGTCGATCACGCGCACCGTGTCGCTGGCGCGCAGCCGCTCGAGCTCGGCGATGATCTCGCCGTGGAAGTCGGGCTGGTTGAACCCCAGCACGAGGAGCTGCACAGGGCCGATGGCCATGTTCTCACCCTCTTTCCCCTGATCGGCCACGAGCACCGCCGTGACCGGCCGGAATCTCCCTACCCGGGCATGATCGGCCGGCTGGCCCGCGGGCGCATCATTCTGCGGGGGTGGTGGCGGCGCGCCGGGGCTGGCGTTCACTTGGGAGGGTCGGCGACCGCGGGGAGACCAGCGGGATAACCAGGCTGGGGGCCAGATGAGCGAGCGAGCGATGACCCAGGATGCGGAGCGGGTGCTCAGCCCGCTGCGCACGCCCCGCGCGGCCGCGTGGGCCGGCATTGTCTTCTCCGTCCTGCTCATCGTCTCGCTGGTGCTGCTCCGGCTGGCTACCCCGGCCGATCCGGGTACGGTCGGCGCCTGGCTGGCCGATGCCCGGGGGCGGGCCGCGGTGGCGGTCGCGCTGAACCTGATCCCGTTCGCCGGGATCGCGTTCCTCTGGTTCATCGGCGTGGTCCGGGACCGCGTCGGCCACCGGGAGGACCGCTTCTTCGCCACCGTCTTCCTGGGCAGCGGCCTGCTGTTCGTCGGCATGATGTTCGTGGCGGCCGCGGTGGCCGGCGGGGTCATCGCGCAGGCCGGGTCCGCGCACCCTGGCTCCTCGGGGGCTACCCTGGCCCTGGGCCGCAACGTCACCTCGATCCTGCTCAACGTCTACTCGATCCGCATGGCGGCGGTGTTCACCCTCACCACGGTGACGATCGCGCGGCGGACCGAGATCATCGCCCGGTGGCTGACCTTCGCCGGCCTCGCGACCGCCCTGGTCCTGCTGGTCGGCACCGGCATCTCGGTCTGGGTCGAGCTGCTGTTCCCGGCGTGGATCCTGGCCCTGAGCGTCGACATCTTGCTCGCGGGCGCGCGCCGCCCGATCACCCCCCGAGGATGACGCCGCCCCGGCCGCGGCCGGGCATGGTGGCTGGCTGGATCCACCTGACTCCACGTGGATCCGCGGCCAACGGGGGAGGAGCCGAGATGAGCGTGACCACAGCGGCGCGGCCGGCCCGGCCGGCCCGGCGGTACCAGCTCGAGACGGTCCTGGGGCACCTGACCCCGGCCGAGCGCGCGGTCCGGGGGGAGGCGGCGCGGGCCGAGGTGCCGCTGGACAGCCACGCGGAGTTCGACCCGGGACCCGACCGGGCCGACCCGATCGCGCTGCTCGAGGAGCAGGGTGCCGACCGGGTGCCCGGCCTGGTCCCGGTCCGGTACGGCCGGATGATGGTCTCCCCGTTCAGCTACTACCGCGGCGCGGCGCTGCCGATGGCCAGCGACCTGGCCACCACCCCGGTCTCCGGCCTGG
>Ga0335077_10011164_pt1 | contig 11225 bp, 8 predicted proteins | sample Lox_Sample_31_FD_207151 | JGI IMG/M metagenome (GOLD analysis project Ga0335077, IMG submission 207151) | Soil microbial communities from Loxahatchee National Wildlife Refuge, Florida, United States - Lox_Sample_3.1 | ecosystem: Environmental > Terrestrial > Soil > Wetlands | place: USA: Florida...
CCATATACGTGACCAGCTCAGTCTGCTCCCCGGGCGTGAGATACACGAACGCCGCGCGGTGGCGGGCGAACGATTCCCCATCGAGGAACGCGAGGCTGTCGAGAAAGCTCCGCTGCGTGTCGTGCGTTTCGGCGGCCAGCACCAGGTCGATGAACCGGTTGACCAGCGCCGCCTTGGCGCCCGGCGTGTCGGTCTCGGGTATCAGGATATCGCTGAACGCGATGAGGGTTTGGTTCTGATGCTCGTCGAGAAACACCGGCTTCCAATCGGCGCGCGCCAGGTCCTTTGCAGCGTCGAAATCCGGCGGAAATTCGCGCGCCGGAGCCACCCCGGCGGCGGCCACGGCGGCCGCTCCCAAAAAAGTTTGACGAAACAAATCGCGGCGATTCATCTTGCGGAACTATAATACCTTTAACCATGCAATCCGCACAAGCTTCGGAAATATACGACGCCCTTGTCGTGGGCTCGGGCGCGACGGGCGGTTGGGCGGCTAAGCGGCTGGCGGAAGCCGGCTTGCACGTAGCGCTGCTGGAGGCCGGGCGCAACATTTCGCCCAAAGAATTCACCGAGCATATGCCGGCGTATAAGCTGAAATACCGCGATATGTCGCCGGAAATCGCACGCACGCGGCCGGTACAAAAACAATGTTATGCGTGCATGGAATACAACTACGACTGGTTTGTGGACGACCTGCAGAATCCCTACAGCACGCCGCCCGGCAAGCCGTTCACCTGGCAGCGGCTGCGCATCGTGGGTGGACGCACGCTGGTCTGGGGCCGCCAGAGCTACCGCATGAGCGACCTGGATTTCAAGGCCGCCAGCCATGACGGCTACGGCGAAGATTGGCCGCTCTCGTACCACGAGATGGAGCCCTACTACGAGATCGTGGAGCGCTACGTGGGCATCAGCGGCGCGGCGGAGGGCAATCCCACGCTGCCGGACAGCCACTTTCTGCCGCCCATGAAGATGACTTGCGGTGAGTTGCGGCTGCGCGAGCGCGCGCGGGCGAAATTCGGCCGCACGGTGACCATAGGGCGCACCGCCATCCTCACCGAGAACCACAACGGGCGCGCCGCTTGCCACTATTGCGGGCCTTGCGAACGCGGCTGCGTGACGTTCTCGTATTTTTCGAGTCCGTTCACCACCGTGGCCGACGCGCTGAAGACCAAAAACTGCACGCTGATCACAAACGCCGTGGTGCGCTCGGTCGACATGGACAACGCCGGCAACCGTGCCACCGGCGTGACATATATCGACCGGCTCTCGCACAAGACATACCAGGCGCGCGCCAGGAGCTTGATTCTCTGCGCGCAGGCGCTCGAATCGACGCGCATTCTTTTGAATTCGTCCACCCGCGTCTATCCCAACGGCCTGGCCAATTCGAGCGGCGTGTTGGGCCACTACCTGATGGATCACGCGGTGGGCGGCGGAGCGGCGGGCGAGTTGCCGGGCTTCGATCCGACACCACCTTCGCCCAGCGGGCCGCATCGCGCCAACGGCATCTATGTGATTCGGTTTCGCAATATCGCCGGCGGGCCGCGGCACCCGCGCTTCATCCGCGGCTACGGATTTCAGGGCGGCGCCGGCGCTGGGTTCAACTTCGGCGCGGAAGGATTCGGCGCAGGATACAAGAAAGCCGTGCTGGCGGGAACCTACGGCATCGACCTGGGCGCTTTCGGCGAGTCTCTGGCGCGATTCGATAATTTTTGCGACATCGATCCCGAGATGCGGGACGCCTGGGGCATTCCCGCCTTGCGCATCCAGATGACGCACGGCGACAATGAGAAGGCCATGATGGAAGACGCGGCTTCGACCGCCGCCGAGATGCTGGAAGCCGCCGGCGCGAAGAACATCAAGGTGAATGGGGACCTGGCGATGCCTGGCATGGCCATCCATGAAGCCGGCACCGCCCGCATGGGCGCCGATCCGAAAAAGTCCGTTCTGGATCCCTACAACCAGACACACGACGTGAAGAACCTGTTCGTGATGGACGGAGCCTGCTACCCGTCGTCGGCTTGCCAGAACCCGACCCTGACTTTCATGGCGCTGACGGTGCGGGCCTGCGATCATCTGATTGAACGTTTCCGGAAGAACGAGGTGTAGCGAGGGGAAATGGCAATGATGCGAGCGTTGTGCGTTTGCGTTTTGACAGTTTGGAGCGCGGGGGCCGCCGTGCCACCCGTGATCCCAGGCGACTCCGAGCGAGGCGCCCGCCTCTTTGAAGACCAGCGCTGCGTGCAGTGTCACAGCGTGAACGGCAAGGGCGGCAAGATGGGCATGGACCTGAGCGCGCGCGTGGACCGCGGCTTTACGCCCGCGCTGCTGGCCAGCGCCATGTGGAACCATGCGCCCGTGATGTGGGCGGCCATGGAAGGCAGCGGAATCGAGCGGCCCAAATTGAGCCCCGAGGATGCCGCCGATTTATTCGCATACCTGTATTCGACACGCTTCTTCGACCAGCCCGGCGACGCCGCGCGCGGCAAGCAAGCCTTCACCGACCGGCATTGCGCGGAGTGTCACGGGATTACCGAGTCGCGCGCGGAAGGGGCGCCGCCGGTGGTGAAGTGGGGGTCGCTGGGTCAGCCCATGGTCCTGGTGCAGCAGATGTGGGACCACAGCAGCAACATGCGCGAGGCTTTCGCCCGTAAGAAGATCGCATGGCAGGAACTCACAGCGCAGGAGTTGAGCGATATCCTGGCCTACCTGCGCAACCTGCCGGAGACGCGCCAGATGCCGACGCATTTTTCGTTCACCTCAGGCGCCGGCGGGCAGGCCATTTTCCAGTCCAAAGGCTGCGTAAAATGCCATGTCGGCAAACTGGCCCTGGAGGACCGCCTGCACAACCTCACCCTGACCGAAATCGCCGTGGACATGTGGAATCACGCGCCGCGGATGATTCAGCCGGTGCCGCAGCTTTCCGCCGACGAAATGCGGCAGTTGCTCAGCTATCTGTGGATGCGGCAGTTTGTGTACGGCAAAGGTGACGTCGCGCATGGCAAGCAGGTATTTACTGCCAAGCACTGCGCCCAATGCCACAACGGCGGCGAACACGGCGCCCCGCCGCTGCCCGGGCAAGGCCGCGGATACTCGGAAATCACGATCGTCTCGGCCCTCTGGAAGCACGGCCCGCAAATGTTCGCGCGCATGCGGCAGGCCAAGATCAACTGGCCGCGGTTCAGCAACCCGCAGCAGATGTCGGACCTGGTGGCGTATTTGAATTCGGTGCAGTAGCCCGTCCCACCGGCTACTCCTACGAAAGTAGCCGCTCAAGCCATTGATTCTGTATGAACCGAATGCCGCGGCGACGTTCATCCTTCGTTGCGGTCCGCAGGACCATGATTTACTCGTACCGCAATGCCTCCATCGGATCCACCCGCGTAGCCCTGCGCGCCGGCAGATACGCGGCCAGCCAGGCGAGTATCACCATCACTGCCGCGCCAAACACCAACGGGATTACGCCCTGCACAGGCAGTTCCGGAATGAGACTCACGGCGAACCTTCTGCCCCAGTATGCGATGGGCACTCCCACTGCTAGCCCTGCACAGCTCAGCCCGAGAGCCTCGCCAACCACCATGCGGGTGACATCGCTGCGCGACGCGCCCAACGCCACGCGGATGCCGAGCTCATGGATGCGTCGCGCCACCGTATAAGCCAGCAGCCCGTACAGACCCAGCGCCGCGAGCAGCGCGCCCAGGGCGCCGAACAATCCGGACATCATGGCGCTGAGGCGTTCCGGAACAATCGCGCCGTCGACCTGCGCAGCCAGCGTCTTCATATTCTCGATGGCCACCGTCTTCAGCAGCCCGCGCACCACGCGGCGCACATCACCCGCCACCGCCTCCGGGTCCACAGAGGTCCGCAGCGCAAACCGGGACGATTCGGTTCCCAACTGGAAACTGTTAAGGTACACGAAGCGCAACGCCGGCTCACGCATATCTCCGGACTTCGCATCGCCCACCACCCCCACGATCTCGAACGGCTGGCTGTCGCCGTCGAACGTGATGTGTCTCCCAATTGGGTTGCGATCGCCGAAGAAATAGCGGACCAGCGTCTGATTGACAATGGCAACGCGCCCGTGGCCCTGGTCGGCGAAGCTGAAATCGCGGCCCATCACCAGCGGAATGCCGAAGGTCGCGAAGTATTTCGGCGCCACCCAGCTTTCCGAAAGATAACGGCGCTCTCCCGGCTTGGCCTGGTAGCCTTCCACGGTCGCGGGACGCATGCCTCCCACGCCGGCCATCGGAAAGAACCCGCACATGGTCGCCGAACATACGCCCGGAATGGCTTCCAGGCGGGCGAGCAGTTCGTTGTATGCGCGGGACAATCGCTCGCGGTCATATCCGCTGCCGGACGGGTTGAGTTGCACGAGCAGCACGTGGTCGCGGCGGAAGCCCAGGTCCAGATGTTCCAGGTGCGACAGGTGGCGGATGAACAGGCTGGCCGCGCTCAGCAGCACCACCGAGAACGCCACCTGCGCCACCACCAGGCTCTTGCCAAAGAGCCGCCGCCCGCGGGTTTCACTGCCCGCCGCCGATGCGCGCAGGAAAGACACGGGTGCTGCGCGATAGGCCTGCCAGGCGGGCGCCAGTCCGCACAGGACACCTGTGAGCAGGGCGATTCCGGCGGTGAAGAGCAGCACCGCCGGGTCAGGATGTGCCTGCAGTTCGACGCGCTGCCTCCCGCTCCCCATGATCCGCACCAGCACGCCCGTGCCCCAATATGCCAGCAGGATGCCGATCAGTCCGCCCCACGCCGCGAGCATCACGGACTCCGTCAGGCCCTGCCGCAGGAGACGCCACCGCCCGGCGCCCAGCGAGACGCGCACCGCCATTTCCCGCCGGCGAGCCGACCCGCGTGCCAGCAGCAGGCTGGCCATGTTAGCGCACGCGATCAGCAAGAGCAGCGCCACCACCGCCATCAGCACCAGCGCCGGCTTCCCAAACTGGTCGCGCAATTGCGAAAGGCCGGCTCCCGCGGGCTGCACCTCTATCTTCCACGAGCGCACGCTGCGATCGTCACTGGTTTTGAATTCCTCCTCGACCGTCCATCGGTACAGCACGGCCATCTCCGCGCGTGCCTGCTTCAGGGACATGCCCGGCTTCAACCGCGCCGCCAGTCTCAACCAGTAGCGCGCAGTGGCGACGTAACTGGGGTGCTGAGGGGTCAGCGGCAGCCAGATGTCCTGCGGGTTTGCCGGCTCCAGGCCCACGAAGCCTCTGGGGGCTACCCCAACGACGGTCAGCGGGTGGTCGCCATCCAGGATCTGCCTGCCGATGACCGCCGGATCGGAGCCCAGCCTGCTCTTCCAGTAGGCCCAGCTCACTACCGCGATGTTGCCAGGCGCACTCGCGCTTCCGTCTTCCATGCCGATGAGCCGGCCGAGCGCGGGACTCACACCCAGGACGGAAAAGTAATTCGGACTGACAAAACCGCCGCGTACGATCTCCGGTTCGAGGCCGTCACCGCGGATCGCGAAGGGTGTGTCGGACGACGCCACCAGTCCTGAGAATACGTGATTGTTCTCGCGATAATGTTCGTAGTCCCGCCAGTCGAAGGCGTTGAAATGGTCCTGGCCCGGGGCTTTGAACAGCAGTTCCACCAGCTGCCCGGGATCGCGAACCGGCAGCATGCGCAGCATCAGAGCGTTGATCAGGCTGAAGATTGCCGTGTTGGCGCCCATACCGAGAGCCAGCGAGAGGACCGCCACAGCCGTGAATGCGGGGCTGCGCCGCATGCCGCGAAGAGCATAGCGCGCGTCCTGCCACAGCAATTCGAGTGAACTCCATCCCCACATCGCCCGCGTCGTTTCCTGGACGAGCGTGCGATTCCCGAACTCACGGCGCGCGGCTTGCGCGGCGGCCTGTGGTTCCTCGCCCTGCTCGATGCGCTCGCGTGTCGCCATGGCCAGGTGGGATTGAATCTCTTCGTCCAATTCCTCGTCACGGCGTTTCCGGTGAAACAGGCGGCTCAGGTCCAGACTCATGCCGCGCCCTCCTTTTCACGGGGATTCATCAGGCGGCTGATCGCGGCGCACAACTGTTGCCACCGGCTATGCTCCTTCGCGAGTTGCTTCCTGCCGGCCGCCGTGAGCCGGTAATACCGGGCACGCTGGTTGTGCGCCGAAGATTTCCAATCGGATCTGATCCAACCCTGCCTTTCCAGCCTGTGCAATGCCGGGTACAAAGATCCGGTTTCCGCCTGCAGCACTTCGCCTGAGCCAGAGCGTATCCTCTGGCTGATGCCATAGCCATGCTGCGGCCCGCGGCGCAACGTCTGAAGAATCAGCATGTCGAGCGTGCCCTGCAGCAGCTCGATCCGGTTCTGATACTCTTCTCGCTTGCGCATAGCTGTAGGCATTCTACACCCTCAGCCCGTAGAATGTCTACAGGGTGTGTGCGCTATCGAGCTGCGCGGCGCGTTTGCTCCCAAACAGCCTCGCCCCAGCCGCCCACCCCCGCAACGGTATAATGATGCGATCAACAGGAACGCACGCATGCCACGTCTCGCCCGCTGTTCCCTCATTCAGGCGCACACTGACGCCTCGCCCGACCTCCCGCTCCCGGAGATCAAGCAGGCCATGATCAGCAAGCATCTGGACTACATCCGCCAGGCGGCCGAAGCCGGCGCGCAAATCGTGTGCTTGCAAGAGTTGTTCCACGGCCCGTATTTCTGCGCCGAGCAGCAGGTCCGCTGGTACGATTTCACCGAGCCTGTGCCCGAGGGCCCCACCGTGCGGCTCATGCAAGACGTTGCCCGGCAGCATCACGTCGCGCTGATCGTTCCGGTCTACGAGCGCGAACAGGAAGGCGTCTACTACAACACCGCCGCGGTCATCGCAGCCGACGGCAGCTATCTCGGCAAGTACCGTAAGACGCATATCCCGCACGTGGCGCCCGGCTTCTGGGAGAAGTTCTATTTCCGTCCGGGCAACCTCGGCTATCCGGTCTTCGACGTGGGTGTCGCGCGCATCGGCGTCTACATCTGTTATGACCGCCACTTTCCCGAGGGGGCGCGCGTCCTCGGGCTCAATGGCGCCGAGATCGTCTTCAATCCGTCCGCAACCGTCGCCGGGTTGAGCGAGCATCTTTGGAAGCTGGAACAGCCCGCTCACGCCGTTGCCAATGGCTATTACATCGCCGCGATCAACCGCGTGGGAGTCGAGGCGCCCTGGAACATCGGCGAATTCTACGGATCGAGTTACTTCTGCAATCCGCGCGGCCAGATCATCGCCCAGGCGTCACGGGACCGCGACGAAGTGCTGACCGCCGACCTGGACCTCGACCTGATCGCCGAAGTGCGCAAGACCTGGCAGTTCTTCCGCGACCGGCGGCCCGACATGTACGGCGCGCTCACCACCGCGTAATCCTATGATCGACGAGCAGGAATTCGCCGCCCACTTCGCCGAGATCCATCCGGCGCTCGGCCGCCGCGAGGCGCTCGTGGAAGCCAACCGCTGCCTCTACTGCTTCGACGCGCCTTGCGCGAACGCCTGCCCCACCCACATCGACGTGCCCGGCTTCATCAAAAAGATCTCGAGCGGCAACCTGGGCGGCTCGGCGATGACGATTTTGCGCGCCAACATCCTGGGGCTGAGCTGCGCGCGCGTGTGCCCTGTGGATGTGCTCTGCGAGGGCGCCTGCGTGATGCATCGCTACAACCAAAGGCCCATCGAAATCGGCCGGCTGCAGCGCCACGCCATGGATCATTTTTACGCGGCCGGCGGACGCCTGCCGGCCCCGGCAGCAGACCGGGCAGGGCGGGTGGCATGCATCGGCGCGGGTCCCGCATCGCTTGCGTGCGCGGCTGCGCTGCGGCAGGAGGGCTTCGCGGTTACGGTTTTCGACAGCCGCCCGCAGGCCGGCGGACTGAACACTTACGGCGTGGCCGAATACAAACTGCGCCCCGCCGACAGCCTGCGGGAAGTCGAGCTGGTGCGCTCGTCAGGTGTGGAGTTCCGGCTGAGTGCGGAGATTGCCGGCGAGTTGCGGATCAAGGAGCTGGAGGAGCAGTTCGACATCGTCTTCCTGGGCGTGGGCCTGGGCCATACACAGCCGCTCCAGATTCCGGGCGAAACGCTGCCCGGTGTGACGGATGCCTTGCGCTTCATCGCGGATTACAAGACGCATCGGGGCGCCGGTGTGGGCCGGCGTGTGGCGGTGATCGGCGGCGGCAATACGGCCATCGATGCGGCCACCGCGGCCCTGCGTCTGGGCGCGGAGGAGGTGCACATGCTCTATCGCCGCAGCGAAGCCGAGATGCCCGCCTTCGAGTTTGAATACGACCTCGCCAAGCAGGAGGGCGTGCGCTTCCATTGGCTGACGCAGCCGGTGGCCATTCACGGTAGTACGGCCGTCGAGAGCGTGGAATGCGTGCGCATGCACCTCGGACCTCCCGACCGCCGCGGACGCCGCCAGCCGCAACCGATTCCCGGCTCCAACTTCCAATTGCCTTGCGAGATGGTGATTCCTTCCATCGGCCAGTCCCGCCTGCTCGATTTTCTATCTCAGTTCCGGGATGTCCGGCTCGAAGGCGGCTGCGTGGTGGTGGATCCGGGGACCGGTCAGACCACCAATCCGCGCTATTTCGCGGGTGGCGATTGCGTGAACGGAGGCCGCGAGGTGGTGGACGCGGTTGCGGACGGCAAGCGCGCCGCGGCGGGCATCGCCCGGAGTCTGGAGGCCGCCGTTGGCTGACCTGACCACTTGTTTCGCCGGCATCGAATCTCCCAACCCCTTCTGGCTGGCCTCCGGACCGCCCAGCAATTGCGGCGCGCAGGTCGCGCGCGCTTTCGACGCCGGCTGGGGCGGCGCGGTCTGGAAGACCATCGGCGAACCCATCGTCAACGTTTCTTCGCGCTACTCCTCCGTGGATTGGAACGGCCTGCGCATGATGGGCCTGAACAATATCGAGTTGATCACCGATCGCCCGATCGAGACCAATCTGCGGGAAATCGCGGAGGTGAAGAAGCGCTATCCGCGTCACGCCGTGATCGCTTCCCTGATGGTCGAATCGCGCCGCGAGGCCTGGCACGACATCGTGCGCCGCACCGAAGATGCCGGCGCCGACGGCCTGGAGTTGAACTTCGGCTGCCCGCACGGTATGAGCGAGCGCGGCATGGGCAGCGCCGTGGGCCAGGTGCCCGAGTACGCCAAAATGATCACGGAGTGGGTCAAGGAAGTCGCGCGTACGCCCGTGCTGGTCAAGCTCACTCCCAACGTGGCGGACATACGGACTATTGCGCGCGCCGCCAAGTCGGGCGGGGCCGACGGCCTCTCGGCCATCAACACGCTCAACTCCATCACCGGCGTGGATCTGGATACCTTCACGCCGCGCCCCGACGTGGGCGCAAAATCGAGCCACGGCGGCTATTGCGGACCGGCGGTGAAACCCATCGCGTTGCACATGGTGCAGCAGCTCGCGAGCGACACGGAGTGCGGGCTGCCCGTTTCGGGCATCGGCGGCATCTCGGGTTGGCGCGAGGCGGCCGAGTTTCTGCTGCTTGGTTGTCACAGCCTGCAAGTGTGTACGGCGGTGATGCATTATGGTTACCGCATCGTGGAAGACATGCTCGAAGGCCTGAGTAACTGGATGGATGAGAAGGGATTCCGTACTCTGGATGATTTTCGCGGACTTAGTCTCGCGCGAGTCACTGAGTGGAAGAATCTCGATTTGAATTATAAGATCGTGGCGCGCATTCATCCGGAGTTATGCATTGGATGTGACTTGTGTTACATCGCGTGTTGGGATGGGGCGCACCAATGCATCCACATAGAGGGAGCCTCGTCGCCCGAAGATCTCCTGGCCCGGAGCCGCGCCCGGCCCGCGCAAACACCGGCGGTGGCAGCGGTCGATACGGCTCGCACGCCAGCCGCCCGCATACCGAAAGTAGACGAACAGGAATGCGTCGGATGTAACTTATGTTGGCTGGTCTGTCCGGTGGAGAACTGTATCACGATGGATCGCGTGGAGACCGGGCTGCCAGCGGAAAGTTGGGCGCAGCGAGCGGCGCTGTCCTAGCCTGGCGACGCTCCCCCTGCCGCGCTCTTCCCGCGCACGTCACGGATCCAGACGATGTAGTCGAGGACCGGAGGCTTCCCGCCCAGCGCGCGCAGACGCATGGCCACCTGCGCACGGTGATGCTCGCTATGCATCATCACCTGCATCAACGCGTCCCGCACCGGCGGGCGGAAATCCTTGAAAGCCGGGACGGGAAATTCGATCGTGCGGGCGAGTTCAGTTTCGTCCAGGCGCGCGGCATAAGCGGAGCTGTTGGCGTGCGCCTCTTCGAATCTCCGCTCCATCTCCTCCATTGTGCCTGGGACCTGCCCTTCCCGCTCCCGGTCGAAAGCACTGTGCTGGAACAGAGAAAGGAAGAACCGCTGCACGACGAGGATGTGATGCAGCCACTTGCGTACCTCTTCGTCGTCGAAAGCACCGTCGTGCGCGGCGATCGCCTTGAGTAACGCCATGTCGGCCCAAGCCATATGCTCGGCCAGAGATTTTAGTAACTCGATCATGCTATCCCCCGGATGTTGATTGTATCCCGTCCTGCTACGCATACTCCCACCGGCGCGCGAAACGCCGGGCGATTAAAAACAGCACTATGCCGGCGCCGATCAGCACGGACACTTGCGGCGCCAGATGGGTAATGGGCTCGTCGCGCCAGAACACCTTGGTGTACCCGTCGATGGCCCAGGCATTGAGGGTGAGCAGTCCCACCTTCTGCATGGCCTGCGGCATGAAGTAGCGCGGAAACATGCTGCCGCCGATGGCCGACATGGTCAGGATCAGGAGCGTGGAAATCGCGCTCAACTGTCCGCGCGTTTGCGCCAGGCTCGCCAGCAGCATGCCGAACGAAGCCACCGCGAAAGAAGTGGCTGCGGTCATCACGAGGAAGCCCGGTATGTGCGTGAAGAGGTCCAGGTGGAAGACCGCCGCTCCCCACAGGAACATGAGCGTAAGCTGCGCGCAGGCCAGCAGCGCGCTGTAGGCCAGTTTGCCCGCCAGAAGCGTGGTCATGCCGACGCGCGAACTCAGGATGCGGTCGAGCGCGCCGCTTTCGGATTCATCCAACAGGCTGCCTCCCGCGGCGCTGGCGGTGAACAGCAGGAACATGACGCCGATCCCGGCCGCGTAAAACGAGATCAAAGAACTCTGTTTTTTCTCGCCCACGACGTCTCGCATGTCGATCGCCACAAATCCCGCGTCCCGCGCCGCGCCGCCCG
>Ga0335077_10011166_pt1 | contig 11224 bp, 9 predicted proteins | sample Lox_Sample_31_FD_207151 | JGI IMG/M metagenome (GOLD analysis project Ga0335077, IMG submission 207151) | Soil microbial communities from Loxahatchee National Wildlife Refuge, Florida, United States - Lox_Sample_3.1 | ecosystem: Environmental > Terrestrial > Soil > Wetlands | place: USA: Florida...
GGCGTGATTGCGGACTTCAAAGTCACCGAGCGCATGTTGAATTACTTCATTCAAAAAGCGCACGGCCGCAAGGTCCTGGTGCACCCCCGTATCGTCATCGGTGTTCCGAGCGAAATCACTCAAGTCGAAAAACGCGCCGTCATGGACTCGGCCTATCGCGCCAAAGCCAGCGAAGTGCACTTGGTGGAACAGGCCATGGTTGCCGCCATCGGCGCCGGCCTCCCTATTACCGAGCCTTCCGGCAACATGGTCGTGGATATCGGTGGCGGCACCACCGACGTGGCCGTCATCTCCCTTTCCGGCATCGTCTATTCGCGCTCCGTGCGCGTAGCCGGCAACGAGATGGATGACGCCATCATGCAGTACCTGAAGCGCAAGTACAACCTGCTGATCGGAGAGCGCACGGCGGAAGCCATCAAGATGGAAATCGGCTCGGCTTATCCGCTGGATAAGCCGCTGACCATGGAGATTAAGGGCCGCAACCTGATTGAAGGCGTTCCCAAAACCCTCACCGTGGACGATAGCGAAATCCGCGAGTCGCTGGGTGAGTGCGTAGCCACCATCGTCAACGCCATCCGCGTGGCACTGGAGCGTACTCCGCCCGAACTTAGCGCCGACATCAGCGACCGCGGCATTGTGCTCACTGGCGGTGGCGGCCTGCTCAAAAACCTGGATAAACGCATTCGCGAAGAGACCGGGCTGCCGGTCTCGATCGCCGACGACCCGCTGGCCTCTGTTGTTCTGGGAACGGGTAGAATGCTTAGCGATTTTAGGCTGCTCAGGAAGATATCGATCGACTAACAACAGCTATCTCCAGTCCGATAGCTCACCATGGAAACGCTGCTCAATCGTTACCGCAACATCACGGTGCTGCTGCTGGTGATCTTTGCGCAGTTAGTGTTGATCGCTGTGCAGGTGCGGAGCGATCAGGATGTGCGCATGATCCGCGTCTGGTCCGTCACCGCCGTCACGCCGCTGGCGCGCGTGCTGGAAACCGTGCGCGGCGGCACCGTGGGTTTCGTGCAGAACTATGTCCTGATGCACGACGCGCGGGCCGACAACCGGCGTCTGCAAGCCGAAGTGGACCGGCTCAAGATGGAGAACCTCTACCTGAAGACCGAATTGTCCACCGCGGATCGCGCTAAGGCGCTGGCGGCTTTTCAGGAACACACCCAATCCAAAACGATCGGCGCCCGCATCATCGCTTCCGGCCCCGGCGCGAACTCCCGGGTCGTGTTTGTGGACCGGGGCTCGGTTTCGGGTGTGCAGAAGGGCATGCCGGTTGTCACCCCCGATGGTATCGTCGGCAAGGTCATCGCCGCCTACCCCACCGCCTCTGAGGTCATGCTGGTGACCGATCCCGAATTCGCGGCGGGAGTCATTTCGCAGAAGAACCGCGTTGTTGGCACCTTGCGCGGCCAGGGCAGCGCGAATTGCAAGGTCGATGAGATTCCCAATGAGGAAAAGGTGGACGTGGGCGAGTGGTTCTACACCACCGGCGACGATCGCATCTTTCCCAAGGGCTTCCCGGTGGGTATCGCGCGCCTGGTGCGCAAGGGCGCCCGCTACAAGGAAGTTCTGGTCGAACCGCGCGGCTTCGATCGTGGGTTGGAGGCTGTGTTGATCATGCTGGAAGGCGTGCACCAGGCGATTCCGGAATCCGCACCCGCCGATTCGCCCGTGTATCTGGGCACGCCTCCCGCACCCGCGCAGCCGGGTCAAGCCGCAACGCAGCAACCTGTGGGGGCGGGCACGGATGCGGATCACCTGGTGCAGAAGTATCAGCAGATCGGCGCCGCCGAAAATCACAAGTTCGGCGAAGGTCTGCCGGGGAGCAAACCGCCGGATTTCAACATCAAGCTGCCGCCGCCCGGCGAGACGCCGGCGCCCAAAACGACCGCCCCACAGGCGCCGCCTAAGCCGCCTCCTGCTCCCAAGTCGCAACCCACGACTCCCGCGGAGCAACGCCCCGCGCCCCCCCGCAACAATCAATGACGGATTACGGCGATCGTTTCCTGGTCGGCAACCAGCGCGAACAGGTCTCGCGTTTTCGCGCCCGCGTGCTGTTCCTGGTGCCGCTGGCTGCCATCCTGTTCTGGGTCTACGTGCCGCGGTTTTTCGAATTCTTCGGCTACCTGGAATTACCCCTCCTGGTGACCATCTATTTCGCGCTGATGCGCCGCAGCCAGATCTCAGGCCTGCTTGTGGGCGCGTGCATCGGCTTGGTCCAGGACTCCCTGTGGGCCGAGCAGCCTATCGGCATGTACGGCATCGTCAAGACTCTGGTGGGATACTTCGCCGCCTCCGTGGGTCTGCGCATCGACGTGGAGCATACCCTGATCCGGCTCCTGCTCACCTACTTCTTCTACTTCTTTCACCAGTTCCTGTTCTGGGTGCTGGCGCGGGGATTGTTGGGAAAGCAGCTCGCGTTTGATGCTCAGCGCACCCTGATGCTTGGGTTGCTGAACGCGGTGGTCGGCGTCACGCTGTTCCACTTCCTCGACCGTCTGCGAGAGAGGAACTGATCCGGTCAGTTCAGTTCTTGCCAGGCCCGGCCTTAGCCACCACCCCAGCGGCCTCGTCAATCGTGACGAATTGATTGGCCGCCATCGCCGGCAGCTTCTGCTTGGCGCCGCTGGGCCACTCGATTTCGATCCCCTGCACTTCGGCATCGCTCCCCAAGCCGAACGTCAGCGCGAGATCACTCTGCGAGCAGTAACTGGAGCCGCTGCGGACCACATTCCACTGCTTACCCGACTTACTGGTGACTCGCACCACGGCGCCGATGCCGTCGCGATTCGACTTACGGCCCGTTAACCGCAGGCAGATCCAGTTATTCTGATTGCCGCCGTCATTGCGGAACAGATAAGCCGGCCCTGCATTGGTGGTTACCAGGATGTCGAGGTCGCCGTCATGATCGTAGTCGGCGAAAGCGGCGCCGCGCGCCACAATCGGCCGGTTGAAGGCCTGGCCCATGTGTGGGGTGACGTTGTCGAACTGGCGCTTGCCAAGGTTGCGGAACAACAGCGGCGCCTCCTTGTATTGCACCTTGGGCTGTACTCGGCCAATCTCCTCCTCGATGTGCCCGTTGGCGGCAAAGATGTCCGGATAGCCGTCTAAGTCGTAGTCGAAGAAGAAAACGCCGAAGCTCAGAGTCAGCAGGCTGGCGCGGCCTACAGTCGATGAAGGCGCTTCGTCCACGAACAGGCCGGTGCCTTCGTTATGATACAAGCCAAGCATCTGGTTTGAGAAGTTGCCGACCAGCAGATCCGGCCGGCCGGAACGGTCGTAATCGGCGGAGTCCACGCCCATGGCGCCACGCGCCACACCATCCTCGCCAAAGGCGACGCCTGCCGGCATGCCTTCCTCGCTGAAGGTGCCGTTGCGATTGTTGCGGTAGAGCTTATTCGGCTGGGTGTCGTTGGAGATGAACAGGTCGGGCCAGCCGTCGCCATCATAGTCAAGCACGGTCACGCCCAGCGACTTGCTGGTCGGATCGGCAATGCCGGCCTTTTGGCTGACATCTTCGAACTTACCCCCCCCCAGGTTATGATACAGCTTCGAGGATGTCCCTTTGTACGATTCCGGAGTGCAGTACGATTTCGTCGACCCGTCCAGCGAACACCACAGGTCTCCGGCCGGATTCCACTGCACGTAGTTAGCGACGAAAAGGTCGAGCTTGCCGTCACGATCGTAGTCCAGCCACGCGGCGCTGGTGCCGAAACTCGCGTTGTTGATGCCGGCTTGCTTCGTCACGTCGCGGAACTTGCCGTGTCCTTCGTTGTGGAACAGGCGGTCGCCTTCGAGGGCCGTAATGTAGACGTCGTCGCGTCCGTCGTTGTCATAGTCGCCGATGGCCACGCCCATGCCGTACATCTCTATGTCCAGCCCGCTGCCGGCGGTGATGTCAGTGAAAGTCCCGTCATGGTTGTTCCGGTAAAGCGCGGGCAGCGACTTGCGGCCGCGCGGCGTCCAGTCCTTGCTGTTGATGAGCAGGATATCCGGCCAGCCATCGCCGTCGGCGTCGAACCAGGCGGCGCCTGAGCCTAGCGTTTCGGGCAGAAACTTCTTCCCGACGCGGCCGCTGTTGTGCACGAACTTGATGCCCGCCTCCGCGGTGGTATCCACAAACGTGATGGGCGCGGGAGTCACGCGACTGGCTGCCACCAGCGCCGCGATTGAGATCACCACTCCCAGCGCCGCCAAGTAGATTCTCATCGCCCGCCTCCTGCGGCTATCGTCACCGCCAGCGGCACACTCTCATGATCGTGGATCTGCTGACGCTCGTTGTTGTCCTCGGGACTCAGCAAGCGCGGCTTGGCGGTGATGGCTTGTGCCGACTCTTCCGCCTTGAACCGCTGGAACAGCGCTTGTTCGCGCGCCGCGCCGGCGGTATCTCCCAAGCCACGCAGGGCTAGCATGCGCGTGTAGTGCATTTGCAGATCTTCCGGATCGACGCCGCAAACCCTGTCAAGATACACCAAAGCCTCCTTATACTTCCGTTGCAAGAACAGTACCCGCGCGGCTTGATTCAGCGCAACGCGGTCGCGAGGATACATGGTTAGAGTGGCTTCCAGCGATTTCAGCGCGTCGTCATACCGGCCGTCGGCTTTCTCGATCATGGCCTTGAAGAAATAGATGCGGCCCAGCTTGGAGTTGACCTTAAGCGCCTGCTCGATGTACGGCTTTGCTGCTTCGGTCTCACCTTCCTGAATCAAGGCGCGGGCTACGTTCAGCCATCCGTCCGCGTACTCGGGCTCGGCCTCGGTGACCTTCTTGAACGCGTATTCGGCGCCTTTGAGATCGCCTTGCAGCAGCAGGCCGATACCCCAGTCGTTCCAGCGCTCGCGGTCTTCCTTGCGCACTACGGGAGTCCAAGCCGTCTGGCCCAGCGGCACGCTGGCCTTGGCCGATGCTACCGTGATGACCGGCAAATCCGGAACGCGCCCCTTGATGTTACCCGAAACGTTTTCCGGAATGTTGTGCGGATCGAAGCTGTACTCCAGGCTGTTGTAATTCGCCGAGAGCAACTTGGGATCCTGCCCCGGCTTGGGCTGGCCGGCATAAGCGAACTGCGTGTAATAGTGCGAGAACTTGCGGTAGTTCAACTTGGCGGTGAACTCAAGCGGCCCGCGGACGCCTTTGGGGATCTTCACGCGGAAGTGGGCGACATCCGCGGCGCCAGGCGGAATCAGCCGTACATAGAGCACGCTGCGCGCCTGCCAGGCGTTGCGCTTGTTGATCATGTTGCCGTCGCCGTCGAGTTGGAACGCGCGGTAGAAGTGCGCACCGCGCTCGACGGGGCCTTTGCCGTCATCCTCCACCCGGCCGCTCCAGAAGATCACGCGGCCATCGGCGTCGCGCGCTTGCAACTCCAGCCACACGTCGAACGAGTCCACCGTGCCGCCAGGGAAGAAGTGGCCGATCTTGCGCGTGCGCACCACCACGTCCACGCGCGCGGTGGATCCGGGTTCGAGATGCACGCCTGAGTGATCGATGGGAGCAGCCACCTGGCCGACTTCGCGGATCACGGCGTTGCCCGCCTGCTCGGCTTCCTCGCCTACAGCGAAGCCGGACATGGCCTTCGGGCCCTCACCGGTGCGACGCACCATCACCGTGCCGGTTTCTATCACAGGCGACGCGGCAAAGATGTCCACCGAAATGAAGCCGGAAGTGAGGAACTTCCTGGTGGTCTCGAATTGCGCCTCGTCCTGATTGGCGTACGGCACGGCGGTATTGGCGGCGGGGAAGCGATGCGAGTGCACCTGGCCCGCGATGTTGCCCGGATCGTTCGAAGTAACCATGGGCATGTGGCAATCCGCGCAGTTCGAAGTCTTGGGAGGATAGTAGAACGAACGCGCGCCCTGGCCGGAGACACCGCTGGCTTGCCAGTTGTCGTAGTCATTGAAGCCGCGGAACCAGCGGTATTTGTTCACCGGAACATCCAGGTGTACCTTGTGACACGCCGAGCAGTATTCGGAAACGTCCTCGCGCATGAACGGTTTCAGGAAGGTGCGGCGGTGCGGCGCGGGGTTCAGGTAAGTCATGAAGGAATCCGCGGCCTGGATGTACTTGTTTTTGCTGCTCAGCAGTTCGTGCAGCGGCGGATATTGAATGGTGAAGCCGCCGTTGCCCATGGAACTATCCACATGCGTGATGGCGTGACAAGAAGTGCACGACAGGCCGGCGCGGGCTTCGAGCGTATCGATCTGGTCCTTGATGAGACGATCGAAGCGGCCATTAAAGAAGACCGCGTGATCGTGGCAGCCGGCGCACCATTTGCTTGGCTGCGGTCCGACCACGCTTTGCATATATTCGATGGACTTCCGGTAGAACTGGTTGTTGAACGAGGCGAAGTGGTGCATCGAGCCTTTCCACTGCTCGTAGATATCTTTGTGGCAGCGGCCGCACGCTTCCGAATCCATAAAAAAGTTGGAGGGTATGATGCCGCCCACGTTGGTCTTGGCGGACGACGGAAAGAACGGAGAGCGCGGCCCCCCCCCCTCTTCATTCATGGACACTGGAACCACCATGGGATTGCGGATACGGTCTTTGGGGTTGGGACGCAGCTTGCGGTAGAGCGCCGTGGAGGCGGGAAAAGCAATGAGCAATCCCAGGCAGGCCACGTAGGCCCTGCGGAAGGCAACGCCGGGCTGGCGCATGATAAAAGGAAGGAGCGCCAGCACCGCGAGGGCGGCCATCAGGATGTGAGCTTCCAAGGCCCAGCGATGCGGAGTGGTGTTGCCGCGAACAGCCAGGAACATGCCGAACGCCGCGGCGGTGAGAAAGAGCCCGCCTGCCACGGGGATGCGCCGGATAAGCCATAGCAGCATGATTGCCAGCACCACGCCGAGCGCCAGGTGCAGCACGACGTTGCCCATATAGAAGATGGTCGGCGAGGCGAACGCCGCGATGTAGGCGGTGTTCACCAGCAGCACCACAAGCAGGATTTTGAACGCACGAACTAACCGGTCGTGACTCATGGCAGGCCACCTCTGAGCAGATGTGCAAGCAGGATAGCACTCCCGTGCTGAAGATTTCCATAATATGTTTTGATTAATACAGTTGCGGTAGACTACCGCTTCGGAGCGCTGCCCGGCCGGTGCGCTACACGAGCCACGGACTCCAACACGAGACCGGGTTCCGGCTTATCGCCGGATCCTGATCGAGCGAACCATCCGGTGATGTCGGCCTCCACCACCTCATTCTTAGTCAGGTACTTTGCCAGCTTTTGAAATTCTTTGTTCTTGAGCAAATGGGACAGCATGGCGTCATCGCCGCCAAGGAACTTGACCTCGGCGCCGCAAGTCGCATCCACGGCGTCGACCGGCAGGTCCTGCAACCCGGGTTCGACTACGGCACGAAACTCCACTCGCTTATGGTTGTAGGCGTCGGGGTGACTCACAATTTCGCACAGGGTGGTTTTGAGAGGCGCATCCGGCGCGGTTTGAGCAAACGCCAAGCCCAACAGGATCGAAAGCGCCGCCGCCATCCAACGTCCATGGTAGCTCCGGGCGCCGGCGATTTGCTGTAACCAATTTACAGTTCTGAACATCAATTAGGGGTAAAAGAGACATGAGATTCCGCATTCTTCTGCTTTCCTTCGCCGTGGCTGCGTCGCCATGCATAATGCCGGCCAAGAGCGCCAGTCCTGTCTATCCGATGACGTATGCGGGCGGTAACCTGCATTTGAATCACAACAAGGTGCGGGCCGTCGTCGGGACCAATGACGTGACGTTCATTCAAGGAGACCAGCGAATCGCTCTCCCCTTAGTGAACATCACCGGGATCTCGTACGGCCAGGCAGCGCACCGCCGTCTACTACTAGCACACTGGGGCCAAGCCGAGGACTACTACATCGGCGTGACGTGGAAGACGGATGCGGCCAACGCCGCGCAGGCGCAGTTGCTGATGAAACTCAGCCGCGCCGATTACACGGAGTTCCTGAGCACACTCGAGCGCATGACCGGGCTGAAGGCGGTAGACACCAACCAGGTGCCCACGGCCGTGCATTATCAACTCTGATACCGCTTGCCGACGGGCGCGGCTCAACTGCGCGGCTCAGCTTTGTGGAGCCTGCGGTTTGACGAACTTGGAATCGTCGACCGGCAGGTTTTGCTGCACCTCCTTAATCTGAATTGTGAACCGGCCGTTGGGCCGCGCCAGGGTCCAGCGGCACGCCACTTTCACGCCATCCACTTCACGATAATCCGCGTAGTCGATCTGGGTGGGATTGCGCCCGATGGGTGTATCCGCGAAGCGCACCTGCCGCAGGAGCAGACCGCTCGACTGATCGAAGTATAGCCGCACCGGCGGTTGTCCCTGGCGGATGCCGATCAGCGTGACAGCCTCGCGCTCACCGATCTTTTCCGGGTGGCCGACGCGGAATTGGCTGAACACTTCCTTGGCATGCACCGCGAAGTAGAGGTCGGCATCCAGCCTGGCGGCCTCGGCTTCAGGCGCTGACATATCGCGCGCAGGGCGGCCGGTGTTACCAAGCCATCCACCCTGTCCGTCATACGCCGTAAGGCTGTCGCCGTTTGGCGAATGCATCACGGAGATGCGCTTGTCCGGCGCCTTGGCGAAGATCTCGATGGGCGATTCGTGGCCGCTGAATGAGATGGCGCCCTTCTCGACGCGCGTGGTCACTTTGCGGATCGCGTCAGCCCCGCCCAACGCCGCGATGTACTTGTCGAGTATCTGGTCCGCAGTGGGCGCCGGGCCGCCGGATGGGTGCGCCGCGGCTTCCTCGTGCGCGGGCTTGTCGTCGGTCAATACCGGAGGCGTGCCCGTGGGCTCCTCGGCACCGCGATGGCAGGAGTAGCACGTCACCTCCCTGCGGCCATTGAAGCTATCCTTATTGATGGCAAGCGTCATAGCGATCATCTGGCGCGCAGTCTGTTTCGGGCGCTTGTCGTCGGATTCGAACTTACCCTCCACATGGCAGAACTCGCACTCCACGCCGAGCGAGGCGGAGATGAACTGCATCGCGGGAAAGATCTGGTCAGCCGGCGCGCCCTTGAGTACCTGTATGTTCTTGAAGGCCTGTTCGGCGGTTTTGGTCGGCGCCTGCGCCGGCGACAACGGGCACACGGCCATCGCGCACGCTGTGACCAGCGGGAGACTCCGCAGTTGTGAGTGCATTGCTACAGGCTACCATCCGGCGTACGGGAGGCGCGGGGCGAAACCGCGGTAAGGGCCAGCGCGGTGGCGATCACCACCAGGCAGCCGATCACGTTGTACCACAGGAACGAAATGTGCGTGAAGAGAAATGCCGCGAAAATGGCCGCTTCGCCGGCCAGGACACCGCAGAAGGCGGCGGTGCCTTTCACCTGCTTGAAGAAGAAGGCCAGGGCGAAGACACCGAGCAGCGATCCATAGAACAGCGAGCCAACCCAATTGACCGCTTCAATCAGCGATCCAAGGCGGTTGCCGAATCCCGCAAAGGCCACGGCATAGGCGCCCCAGAAGGCGGTGGCGATGCGCGAGGCAGTGACGTAGTGATGATCGGCGGCGTCCCTGCGGTAGTGGCGGCGGTAGATATCGACCACCGATACCGTGGCCAGTGAGTTGATCTCGCCGGAGCTCGAGGACATTGTGGCTGCCAGGATCACGGCGATCACCAGCCCGACGATGCCAGAAGGAAGATAGCGCGTCACAAATGACAGGAAGATGTAGTTGGTGTCGCGGAAGCCCTTTTCGCCGCCGCTGGCTTCGACGAGGGCGGCACCCTGCTGGCGCGCCGCATCAACTTTCAATTGTGCCTGCCGGTAGCGCATGAGCGCGCCGGTTTCGTTTTCCTGGTCGCGGCGGTGGCGGGCATCCACGAAGGCCAGGGCCGCCTGCTTGCGCTGTTCGAGAGCATCCTGGTAGCGCGCGGCGAGCGGCTGATAGCGGGGAGCCAACTCGGGCCGCTGGATGCGCTGGTTCTCGGTCCGCTGGAAGACCAGCGGCGGCGGTTCGAAAATGTAGAAGACGAAGACCATGGCGCCGATGAACAGGATGAAGAACTGCATGGGGATCTTAGCCATGGCCGTGAAGAGCAGGCTCAGCTTGCTCTGCGCGATGGATTTGCCGGTGAGGTAGCGCTGCACCTGCGACTGGTCGCAACCGAAATAGGAGAGCGCCAGGAACATGCCGCCGATCAGGCCGCTCCAGAGGTTGTAACGGTCGTTCCAATCGACGTTGAAGGTGACGGCGTTGAGCTTGCCAGCGGCGCCGGCCAAGTGCATGGCATCCACGAAGGAGACCTGGCGCGGCAGCAGCAGGATGATGGTGACCAGCGCGACGATCAAACCGAACAGGATAATCAGCATCTGCTGGACGTCGGTCCAGGTGACGGTGCGGATCCCACCGGTGACGGTGTAGATCACCACGGTAATGCCGATGACCAGGGTGGTCAGGCGGTCCGGCCAGCCGAAGATCACGGAGAGGACGATGGCCGGCGCATAGAACGTGAGGCCCACGGAAAGGCCGCGCTGCATGAGGAAGATAAAGCTGGCGAGGGCGCGCGTTTTGGCATCGAAGCGGTTTTCGAGGTATTCGTAGGCGGTGTAGACCTTGGCGCGATGAAAGATGGGGACGGCGGTGGCGGAGAGCGCGACCATGGCCAGCGGCATACCGAAGTAGAACTGGACGAAGCGCATGCCATCAACGTAGGACTGGCCGGTGGTGGAGATGAAGGTGATGGCGCTGGCCTGGGTGGCCATGATGGAGAGCGCCATGGCGTACCAGGGCATGGTCTTGCCGGCCAGCAGGTAGCGGTCGACGGTGTTGCTTCCCCGGCCACGGTAGAGGCCATAGGCGATGATGGAGGTCAAGGAACCGACCAGGACCAGCCAGTCGAGGGGTCTCATGCAAAGGCGCGAGTGAAGAGATAGCAGAGGGTGATGAGGGCCGCGAGGTATGCCACGACCGCGACGTAGACGCGCGGCCAGGCGCCCAAGAAGGGGGGCGGCTCGTCCGGCATCTCGTGGAGATCGGGGGGCATGCTGGAAGTTTAGCATGGGGGGTCGGGGCGGGCCTGGACGCGGCATGAGGGGCGATTTTTGAACGAACGAACCGAGCGGAAATTTTTCGATGGGTTCTTACGAAAATAACCCGGGCGACCTCCCCCCATCAGGTCTTTTCGGTGGTGCTTGCACGTTTGCATTTCCCGCGAGCAGTCCCCCGTTGCGGCGCTGGAGTGGGGCGCAGCGGAATGCCCAGCTTTCCCAACCGGCGG
>Ga0335077_10011167_pt1 | contig 11224 bp, 10 predicted proteins | sample Lox_Sample_31_FD_207151 | JGI IMG/M metagenome (GOLD analysis project Ga0335077, IMG submission 207151) | Soil microbial communities from Loxahatchee National Wildlife Refuge, Florida, United States - Lox_Sample_3.1 | ecosystem: Environmental > Terrestrial > Soil > Wetlands | place: USA...
AGGCCGGGCGCAACCGCCTGCGCGGCGATCGCCAGCCTCCCAGGACGCACGCGCGAGGGGCTGAACGTGGCGTTCATGCTGACCTCGCGCGCTGTGTTGATGACGCCCAATGAGCTTGGCCCGACGATTCGCAGGCCCGAGCCGCGAGCGATCTCCAACAGCCGCTCGTCCCGTTCCACCGACCGGCCGCCATCGTTGTTGAGATCGCCAGGGAGCACCAGCAACGCCCGCGCTCCGCTGGCCGCCGCCTCCTCGGCGAACCCGAGCACATCGTCGTCTGCCGCTGCAATGATGACCAGCTCGGGAGTGGTCGTCAGCTCGGCCAAGCTGCGGGCGACCGGCCTCGAGCATGCCACACCCCCATTGCGGTTCACGGGGCTCGCAGGACCCTGAAAGTCATCGGCAACGATGTTCGCCAACACCGCCCGCCCCACGTTCCCGGGCGCCTCCGCCGCCCCCACGACAGCGATCGACGACGGCGCGAGCAACGGCCGCAATGAAGCGACCGCGGCGACATGATCTCGCTCGTCGATCCGCTCCCACGCGGCCTCTGAGGGGGTGATGTCGAGTGACACCGTCACCTCGCCAAACGAGCTGGCGCGTCGCATTGCGAACCCCGCGTCCTCGAACACGCGCAGCATCGCGCCGTTGGCGAATAGCACCTCGGCGTCGAACCGCTGAATCCCGCGCTCTGCGGCGATCTCCGCGAGTTGCTCGAGCATGCGTGTTCCGACTCCCCTCCCTTGAAGATCGTCGGCCACGGCAAAAGACACCTCGGCGGCGCGAGGCTCGCGCAATCCTTCAAACCCAGCTACTGCCACCACACGCCCGCCGAGCCGCGCGATCAGCGTGACCCGGTCCTGACCATGTGCCTGCATGGCAACCTTCGCCGCGTCGTCGCTTCTCCCAGCACCGTGGAAGCGCAGATACCGGCTCTCGGCCGAGAGATCATCGAAGAACCGCTTGACCTCATCAAGATCGGCCGGAATGGGAGCTTGCAGACGCAGCGCCGACCCATCGCGAATTAGGACATCGCGGACCAGTGGCCCCGATTCATCAGGCTGAGCGCACATCAGACACCTCCCTTACGATGCGGAACTCGAGACCGCGACGAGTCACGGTAGTGACGACTACGCCGTACAAGAGGCTTCGGGTCGCGAACACGGTCACATCAGCGAGAGTGGCGAGATTGCAGCGCGGCGATCAGCGCCACACGCGCTTGTTCGACGACGGCCGCGGCGCTTCGGTCCTGCACGCCGGCTTCGGCAGCGGCGATGACGCTGGCGAGCGACTCTTCGTGAAACACCCCGGATACCCAGCGGGAGAAATCATGTCCAGGACAGTGGTGGCGCAGCACATCCCCCTCGCAGCGGCCAAGCTCGTCCTCGAGTTCGAGAAGGTTGGCGGCGACCGCGCCCGTCGCGGAGTTTGGCTGGGCGCGGAAGTAGAACCGACGACCCGGTTCGACCCCGGCGCGCTCGTACTTGTGCTCGTGGCGCAGATGCGGTGTGTTGCGCGACCCAGCGGTGAACGCCAGCGCGTGGCGCGGGTGCACGCGCCACCCCAGCACCGCATGCCCCGGTGGCCCGTCCAGCATCCGAGCGATCGCGGCCCGAGGCATATCGGCGACCGCGGCCGTCAGTTCGACCAGCGGGTCTTCGGGATGCCGTGAGCCGAGGGCGATCACGGCGTCGATGCCGGCGAGCGCGTCGCCTGAGAGGTCCTGGGGTCGCCAGGTGACCAGCAGGTAGCCCTTGCTCGCCGGGTCGATCACCCCGAGCGCCGCCCCCGTCCGTCCGATCGGGACGTGGGCCTCGTCGATGACCACCCACTGCGGAAGACCGGTCGCAGCTCGCCGCGCTTCGAGCTCGCGGGTCAGGCCGGCGGCGTAAGCGGCTTGATCGGCCGGGCCGAGATGGGAGAGGTCGACAACTACGCTGCTGTCCCGGTGGCGCAGCAGGCGAACGACCTCGGCGGGATCGGCCAGGCGGCGGTCGTGACCTCCGGTGACCAACACACCCCGCAGCTCGCCGAGCCCGACGTGGTCTCCCTCGGGGTCAAACACGACCAGCGAGTAACCGAGGCCGACTAGCTGCTCACAGATCATTCCGGCCAGGTAAGACTTGCCGTCCCCGGTGCTGCCCCAGATGGCCAGATTGAGCTGTGAGGCCGGCAGGCTGACCCGCTCGCCAGATGCCTCCACGCCCAAGCTGATCTCCCATCGGCGGGGATGGAGGTGAACGCGCCCGGCGAGCAACGGCCCTCGCAGCAAGTCCGCCACGCCCTCGCCATCGGGCAACGTAAGCGTCAGATCGGCACGGTCGCGGATCGCCTCAACCGCGTTGGAAACAGCCACCCCGATCTCGCACACATCAAGCAAAGTGTGATCGTTCTCCGCGTCGCCGACCGCCAGCGCGTTATGAGGCGACAGACCAAACTCCCCGAGCGCCGCCAGCAGGCCACTGCCTTTGGTCACCCCGGCCGGCATGATCATCAGCTCGTCGCGGTTGCGCACCAACTGACAATCCAGCCCGAGCCCGCGGATGACCTCCAGCGCAGCCGACTCGTCAGCACCAGCACACGCAACGATCACCTCCCCGCAGCGATGTGCGACACCGCGGGCAGACAGGCCGGGGCTGACCGCGCCGGCGACCGGCGAGGCCAGGTCGCGCACCCCACCCGCGGTGACGAGCAGCCCACCATTCTCAGCCACCACCCCGTCAAGGTGATCTCCAACATCCGGGAACACCTGTCGCAGTTCGCTCATGATCCGCCCGGTAACCAGAATCACGCGGATCCCCCGCGCCCGGGCCTCGGCGAGTGCGGCCAGGGTGTCGGGCGCGACTGTCCCTTCCGCGAGTGTGCCGTCGAAATCGACTGCCACCGCCCGGAGATAGCCAGACCCTCGGTGCCATGCCGGCATCCCGTCAACCAGCAGCCCCCGCGCTCGCTCGCCCTGACCCGGCGCCATCACCTCCTCGGCGTCATCCGCGTCGATGACGAGCGCTTCCGGTTCGACATCCCAGATCATCTGCAACGTGTCGCGCGCGTCTTCAAGGTCCCGGCGTACCCCCTCCAAGCGACGTTCGGCCCGGCGCAGCGCGACCCCATCCGGGCCGTTGCCGAAGTCCACGATGAACGGACTCATCACGCCGTCTCGAAGCGCACGCACCGTGGCATACGCCTCGTCGAGCTCTCGCCGCAGTTTCTCGAGCGGATCCTCTGGCACAACCCGGCCGGGCTCAACCATTCCTACGCTGACCCCTACGTCGAGCGACCCGCCGCCCCGACGCCGACGGTTCGGCTGGGAGATAAGAGCAGGAGGTCACGGTCGACTCACGAGCAGGATGATCAGTCCGGCGTCTCATTCGGTACCGCCCAGTAACGCCCGAGCTGAGCCACGGCGGCCGCGACCTGGTCGGAGTCGACCCGCTTGGCATGTAGCTGTTCGCGCCGCTGCTGTAGCTCACGAGCATGTCCTCTCCCTCACTCGATGAGGTCGGGAGGATCACCGACAGCATCCCTGTCGGTGGGTTGGCGCGGATCCGCTCCAGCACCTCATGGCCACTGCCCTTGGGGAACTTGAGATCGAGCATCACCAACGACAATCGTGTGGCGCGCTCACCGATCAGCAGCTCAAGCGCTTCGGCGCCGTCCGCAGCAACCGCGAACCGGCCGGCCAGACGCTGGCGCAGGAGGCCGGGCGTCGTCAGCTCGACATCGTCGGGATTATCCGCGACGAGCATGATGCCTAGCGGCCCCCGGCTCATCTTGCCTCTCCGTTTGCTTCGAGCATGAAGGCGAACCTCGCGCCCCGGCCGGCGTCTAATCCGCACGATCGCCTCGTACGCCGACAGCGTGGCGTACACGCGGCCAACCTTCTCCGCACTGCGCTCGCTGAGCCCGACACTACTCTCATCAAGACCGCTCACCGCGAACCGCCCTCCCCGGCGGACAAATCCAATCTCGGACAGCCTGCGGCGCCGAACCAAACGAGAGTAGGCTCATTCAAGTCGCCCCCTTCGGCGAACCGCTCGCTCGCCGACGTGGCTTGTCGGCCGAACAGCTCGAAGATCCCGTTCGTCGTCATCGCAGGAGTGACCTCCAATAGCCCGGTCTGCGCCTCGGCTGATGAAGCGCAGCGCGCATCAAGAGTCCCGACGACAAACTAGCCGCCTTTCGGGCGACGAACATCCTCGGCAAACGCCTCAAATCGTGCGTGAAACTACGCAATCGCGAGCCTCTCCGAACCGCTCGACGCCATTTCTTCGAGCGGGTAGGCGATGCGGACGGACGGAAAGTCGACAGCAGGACCTCGCCGGCCCGATCGCGCCGATTCGCCGTACGGCTCATCGACGTGATCTCGGATCTGGACGCGACCCACGCCGACCAGGCTTCACCAGCGCTACCTCGATCGAGAGGTGATTGACGCCGAGAATTTGCCCGCTCATTTGCATAGGCAGAATGGCAACACGGGGGCGGCCGCGCCCTCAAAGCGCGATCGTGGCGATGAGCTCTGCTGGATCTTGCGGGAGCATTCGGCCTGTGGTGTGATCGGTCGACGCGTTTCGTGGTCGGCTGATGACCCACAGGCAAGATGCTCTGGCCGCGACGAGCGGCCCGCGGCGAAGCTCGCGCCGGTCAGGAGCACCAATGGCTAGCTGCCAGACGCTCAGCCAGGCGGCGTGTTCGTCCCGGGCTCCAGCCATGCGGACGCGTCAGCCGCCCACTCGGGATGCCTGTCAAGCGCCGCCTTATACCCGTCGTGCACGGCGGAGGCCCGTTCCAATGCCCGCGCCGCAGGCTCGGGATGCCCCAGCCGTGCGTGCAGCGTCGCTGCGGCCGCGTGCTTGCGCCCGGCATGCACATATGCCTCCATCGCCCTCAACCAGGCCACACGCGCCCGCTCAACCCGATCACGGCCAATCACGGGATCCACCACCCCTGGCCGGGGGCCGCCTCGATCCTGACGCTCGACAGCGAATGAGTGGACGGTGAGTCGGGCCGGCGCCACCGTCGTCGGCCGTTCGGCATTGGGCGCCGAGAGCAGGTGGCCAAGCCAGCGCAAGATGTGACGTGGTCGAGCGAGCATACGCGGCCTCATTCCGGTGGCGTGGGCCCGCCCGCGCACCCACGGTCACGCCGAGTCGGCCCCGCAACCTCCGTCACGTTCTCGACGATCCCGGCCAAAGTGCCTGCCGGTACCGCTCGCGCGCGGCGGCAGCCGCGCTGTGGCGCCCGACCATGTGAGCGTTCGTTTCGATCCTCCCTCGGGGGGCCCGCGGTGCCTGCGTGTCGCGATCTCGTAACGTGCAGGCTCGCTCGACGCGCGCACAGACGCATCGGTAGCCGCCCGTGTTCGCGGCCGGCGAACTACCGAGTCGCCATCGGAGCTGCACGGTCGCATCTCGTTGCTCGGGCTTGCATCGGTGGACCTTCCTCGCGAGCCAAGAGCCGCCGCGTGGCGGGCCGGTTATGCGACGATCGTCACAACGCACCAGATCACCGTGCGATCACGCAGGGCGGCGTCGTGGCGGTACGTGCTTCGGATCGTGGCGATCCGGAATGCTCAAGCCCAGGGAATCCGTGGTTTTCCCGGTTCGCTGGCAGGGAGAGCCACGGATACCGCGCTTCACGTTGGTTTCTAACCTCGCTGTGTCAGTTGCTGACCGTCGCCAGGATGTGTGTAATGCCCGACGCTGAAACGTACGTCGGATCCCCTCTGCCGGGTACCGGAGCGACCGGCGGCCGCGATGACACGCGCGTAGGTAGCTCGGACGTGGCCATCATGGATGAAGGAGGCGAAATCCGATGATCAATGACCTGCGGGCGGTGTTGTTGGTAGAGGACAACCGCGATGATGAGGAGCTGACGATCCGTGGGCTGGAGCGCGCGAACCTGCAAAACCCGATCGACGTTGTGCGGGATGGCCAGGAGGCCCTGGAGTATCTGTTCGGGACCGACGAACATGGCCCTGAGCCGGTCCCCGCGGTGGTCGTGCTCGACGTTCACATGCCGCGCGTCAGCGGGCTCGAGGTCCTCAGCCGGATCCGCGCGCACGAGCGCACCCGGCGGCTACCGGTGGTGATCCTGACGAGCTCGTGCGAACACCAGGACCTGACCGACGGATACGACCTCGGAGCCAATAGCTACGTCTGCAAGCCGGTCCAGTTCGACGAGTTCGCCACGGCTGTCGCCCAGCTTGGCGTCTACTGGCTGGTGATCAACGAACAACCACCGACCACCCCCACCGGCACGCTTTCCCGACGACGACTACAAAGCGTCCCGCCGGCTTGAGCAAGCGACCACGACGCGAATCAGGGCGGGGCTCGGCGGCCGAGGCTGCCGCCTTGCTGGCGACCCAGCGACGAACCCTGTCCGCCGCTGAGTTCTACTTCGCCACGGCGAACCGAGCGTATGATGGTTGCCGGCTGGGGCCAACGATATCTGAGGCCCCAACGAGACCTCCGGGCTGTCGCCGTCTTGGCAGCCTGGGTCGCGACTGCCGCTTCCGGACGTCGCGGACCTCAAGGAGAAGTCCGGAAAAACCCGTGTCTAACGCGACCGCCCCCTCACCCCACCCGCCGTCGCAGCAGTCACGAGCTTAGGACAGCGGCGATCGACAGGCCGCCGAGCTCGAGCACCGGATCGCCCGCCGTGCCATAGAACAGCCGGACGGTCGCGCCGTCCTTGGAGAGCTGGGCGCGAGGTTCGGGCAGCGTGCCAGAGCCGCGTCGCGGCCAGGGGGCGGTGGTCACCTCGGCGATCTCGTCCTGCGCCGTCTCAAGCAGCCGTCATCCGGCGCTGACCACTCGCTCGGCCGGCGAGCGCGTGTCACCCTCACACGGAGCGACCGCGAGCGCGACGTCGACTCCGGCGCCGCCGCCTCTGGAGTCGAGAACGTCGACCATCCCGCGGTCGGTGCTCGTGATCCGCACCTCGGGCGGCGCGACGGCAGCGAGGCGCTGTGCGAGCGCGTCGATGTCGACGCCTGTGGCCGCGGCGGCGGCGATCTGCGCATTGCGCTCGCGCCCGCGGCGCTCAGCGCGGGCATCGGCCAACAGCTGCCGATCCCGCAGGCCGGCGTAGACCGTGAGTCCCATCTCGAACCCGATGCCGCTCTCGCGATGCGGCGTCAAGGGCCTCGTCTGCGCCGGTGCCCCGAAGCGTTCAGCTCGGGAGCTGCCCGGGTGATGCTTCGAACGTCACGGTCGTTCCCACCGCGCACTGCACGAAGGCCTCTGGCATGGCGCGGGCGATCGCGTGGACCGCCCTCCAGCCCGAGCAGTGCGCGGGCAGGACGTGACCAACCCCCGCGGCGCGCAATGCGTCGACCGTCGGCTGGATCCGAGCTTCGAACAGTCCGCCGGTGAGGTGCAGGCCGCCGAGAAGACCAGCGATGCGGGCCTCCCGGGTCAGACGTTGAGCGTGACGCAACACGTTGATTGCGCCGGCGTGCGAACAGCCCGAGATGATCACCAAGCCGCGGTCGCGCACGTTGACGACGAGTGCTTGGTCGTCCCAGATCATCGGATCGGGCCGCCAACCAACCCGCTCGTGCACTTCGTGGATCGGAAAGCCGGTTTCGAACTCGGTGACCCGCTCGACCTGTCCGGAGACCAGAACGGTGTCATCGAGCAGGAGGCTGTGCCCGCGCTCCTCGACCACCTCAAGCCCCTCGGCCTCAAGATCGTGACGGCTCGGCGGCGGCAGTCGCAGCTCGCCGCCCGAGGGAAACGCGATTCTTCGCTCCCGCCAAGCATCGGGGTGTATCACCAGCGGCAACCGCGAGCGCCCCCGACGACGGACCAGCCCCTCAAGACCGCCGTGATGATCCGCGTGGCCGTGCGAGATGACGATCGCACGCAAGTCGTCCACCGGCACCTGAAGCACATCGAGGTTGCGGGCCACCGCGTGCGGCGTCAGGCCGGCGTCGTACAGCACGGTGCGCCGGTCGCCGTCCCGCTCGACGCTGACCAACGCGGAGAAACCATGCTCGGCAACCAATTGCTCAGCCGCGCCGAAGTCCCGCGCCTGGTAGCGAACCACGCCCTCCTCGCCGGCCATCAGCACGTCGAGGAAGTTGTCGATCACGACCGTCACTTCGACGCGATCAACCGGCGCGAGCACGCGCCCGATCGTACGCCCGCAACCCCGCCAGCGCCAACGCAGCTCAGCCCCGGAACGCGGGCACCGATTCAGACGCCTACTCCCCCGCTAGCCGAAGGCGGACAAGGCGGTTTCGGAATGCCTTAACGAAACGATCCTGGCTCAGCTGCCGGCCTCACTCCCCCTTTCTCGCCCACGCGGTTACCGCGCACTGTGATCTCGGCACGGCGCCAGTCGATGTCGTCGAGCGTCAACACCGCGACCTCGCCCCGACGCATCCCAAGCCGGACCAGCAGCTTCAAGACCGCGAGGTCACGCACGCCGACCGCGGTGCCCAGATCGCAGCTTGGAACCAACGCCTTCACCTGCCCGGCCCCCAGACCACGAGGAAGACCCGCCAGCCGCCAGCCCGCAACCGAGGGAACGACCGGCGCAAGCGGCCGTCCGATCACTCCCTCGACGTGCAGGTAGCCCAGCAGCGAGCGCAGCGCCGTGACCAACAGCTTCGCCGACCCAGCCCGGCGATGCTGGCACTCGGCCAGCACAAACGCGAGCATATGCCCGGAGGAGAGGCCGCCGAAGTCGAGCTCGCCGGTCCAGCCCAGTCGCGACGCGACGAATGGGCGAACCATGTCGGCGCAGTTGCGCGCGGTGACCGCCGCCAGCCCTCGCTCAGAGCACAACCACGGGCGATAACGACCGAGCAGCGCCTCCACCTCACGAAACCACTGGATCTCCGGCCGGGGCGCGACCCCGAGATCGCGCAGATGCGCCAACAGCGGCACCGGCGCCCTGGGCGTCACATAATTCACATGGCCAGCAGCGCGCCGCGCCGCGACCAACTCCTCAACCCGCGCCGGCGAGTGGTCTGAGCCGCAGGAGCTTGCGCAGGTGCGCGGCCTGATTGGCCGCGTCGGCGATCCACCGCGGTGAGCAGCCGGATGACCAGCGCTTCTCGATCGCCCAGATCCACGTGCTGGCCCGTGCGGCGGTCAGGAGCGCTCGCAGGAAGCTCCGCGAGCAGTGCGCGACCGAGAGCGTTGGCGAACGCGGGCCGCTCGGGTTGGGGGGCGAGGAGGTTCGCCTCCTCGCCCCGGCTTTAGCTCGCGCCGCGAGGTATCAGAGTCCGGGCGCCGTGCACTGCCCGATCTTCTTGCCGCCGACGTTGTTCGGCGATCCCCCGGAGTCGCCGACCTGCACGGCCGGGCTGTTGCCGAAGCAGATCAGGTTCCGGGCGATCGTGTTGGTGACGACCTCCATGGCGTCGGGGTCTTGGACGCTCACGTTCTGGGAGAAGATCACATTTCCGCCAACGGTGTTCCGGATGACGCCCGCCCATCCTCCGTGCCAGCCCCAGACGACGACGTTTCCGTCGATAGTGTTGTCCTTTACCGGGAAATTCACGAACGGAGCATTCGGAGCAAGCCCCGGGCCGCCGCCGAACGACAACACGCTGCCTCCAATCGTGTCGCCGTCCAGGTACATCGTCAATGCCTTCCAGGCGAAAATGCTGCCGCCAACCATGTCGTTCGTGGTCTGCCCATCGCACGGCGGCTGATCCAACGGCGGCCCAAGCGATCCAGGCGTGCACCCGAGCGCGAACGTCGCCGCCGGCGCGACCCGCACGTTTCCACCGACCGAGACGGTTCCCAACGTGAATGCGTCGAGGCAACTCCCCGGAGCGATGGTCAAGTCGCGCCTGACCTTCAGCACGCTCCCGCTCGGAACGTAGCGCTCTCCCGTGATCGTGAGGTCGCGGTATTTGCCACTGATAGGCGTCACGCCCGATGCCGGGCCAGCGCAGATCGGCGGCCCGGCCGTCGGATCGGCCGCCGCCGGGGCCACGCTTACCGCAAGCGCGACCACCAAACCAACCCCGCCCAACAGAAGCCTCAGCTTCTCCATCTCGCCCCTCCTAAATCGAACAATAACGCCCCGTCCTGGCGCAACCCTACCGAGCGTCGGACCGCGCGTGCGAAAGAGTTTGCGCACCGCGCCGGGCTGCGCGCAGACCGCTCTTGAGCGAGGTCCAACACTCCCCTGCGCCCTGCGCCCGGCACCACACCCTCGCTGAGAGCGTTGCGGATCGGGGCGGTGGTCCCGCTCGCTCGAGAGGAACGCGCCGCTCGACCTCGCGCCCAACGACACGATGGGGGTCCGAGTCGCTGACATGGGGCGGGTCTTCGCCCTCTAGCCGCTCCTGTCTGCTTTTAACCGAGACCCGCTTGCGTCTCCAAGGCAGCAATAAGACACAGGCTCTGACGCCGTCCGTTGCTGTGCGGCGGTCGCCTCCGTCATCGCCGCGACAACCGCACCCGAACGCCGACCCTGGGTGGTGCCACGGGTTAGGGAGCGCGGTCCGCCACAAGGCCGGCTGAGACGTGCATCTACTCGGCGCCGTGCAGCGCTTCCGGGTCGACGAGTAGTCGGTCTTGGTGGCCCGATCTCCGAGACAAGTAACGCAAGGACCGGGCGCCGAAACTCGACTCCAGAGGGGATCGCTCAGCACGCCTACTTCGACCAGCTCAGGCTTCCGCTACGTCGCCGACCGAGCCGTCAGCGATCCGCTGCTGCTTCGCCGCGCCGTGAAGCTGAAGGAGAACTAGGCGACTCCCCGAGCGCCGCCGTCGAGCGGCCGGTGGTTCGTGGATGCAGGTATCTCAGCCGCCTGAGCCGCCGCTGCCTTGAGCCGCGATGGAGGAGTCTGCTGAGCCCGCCCGCGAGAGTGCCCCTATTCGCGAAAGTGGGCGGCACGGAAGTGGCGGCGGGAGGCCCGCAACGGCGGGCCTCCCGCGCCGGCGCTTACAGGGAGCTCAGTGCAGCGACGCTCTGCGCGATGCTCATATGGCAGAACGTCGAGCCGTCGCTCGAGGTGTAGATGTCCCACTGGCCGGCGGCCGACCCATTCGTGGCACGCAACACGAGATGGTGTGTCCCGCTTGCGCCTCCCTGGCCGATATTGACGACTTGCCCATTGGTGAGGGCCTGCACGCTGACGCTTCCGTTGTCGTCGGTCCACAGATTCGTGGCGCCAGCTGCACTGAACTGGAGACCGACGAAGCTGCTCCCATAGTCGGGCGGGCCTTCGCAGAAGGCAATCAAGGCTCCGGCCGCG
>Ga0335077_10011168_pt1 | contig 11223 bp, 10 predicted proteins | sample Lox_Sample_31_FD_207151 | JGI IMG/M metagenome (GOLD analysis project Ga0335077, IMG submission 207151) | Soil microbial communities from Loxahatchee National Wildlife Refuge, Florida, United States - Lox_Sample_3.1 | ecosystem: Environmental > Terrestrial > Soil > Wetlands | place: USA...
CTGGTTCAAATAATCCGTGTTTATCCGCGGCCATCCGTGGTTTATTTTCCCGCGCGTGAAACTGATTTCCTGGAACGTCAACGGCCTGCGCGCCGTGCTGAAGAAAAATTTTCTCGATTACCTCGACGCCGAAAAGCCCGATATGCTTTGCCTACAGGAGATCAAATGCAGTCCGAATGACGTGGAGCGGCTTTGGCCGGCGAGTTATACGACGTTCTGGAACAGCGCGGAAAAGAAAGGCTATTCCGGTACAGCCATCTTCACCCGGACGCGTCTGCTCAAGGTGGTGCCGCACATCGGCATTGCCGAACATGACCAGGAAGGCCGCGTGCTGGCCGCCGAGTTCGCTGATTTCTTTCTGGTAAACGTCTATGTGCCCAACGCCAAGCGCGACCTGTCGCGGCTGGCTTACCGCCAAAAATGGGACCGTGACTTTTTGGGTTATCTGAAAAAATTGGAAAAGAAAAAGCCGGTGATTTTCTGCGGCGACCTTAACGTGGCGCACACGGAAATTGATCTGGCCAATCCCAAGGCCAACGTCCACAACCACGGTTTCACGCCGGAGGAACGCGCGGGCTTCGATGCGTTCGTAAAGGCCGGTTTCCTCGACACCTTCCGTGAATTTGAAAAGGCCGGTGGACATTACACCTGGTGGAGCCAGATGGGTGGCGCACGCTCCCGAAACGTCGGCTGGCGCATCGATTATTTTCTCATCTCAAAATCCTTGCGCCCGCGTCTCCAGTGCGCCTTTATTCAACCGGAAATAGAGGGTTCCGATCATTGTCCCGTCGGCATCAAAATTGAGTGAGCAAAAAAATAAAATAATTTAGCTCGCAAATCTACCTGTAGGACTTAAAGTCAACGTGGCGAGTGCCACTGTTTTTGATGAAAATACTTCTTATCAGTCCGAAAACGCCCGACACGTTTTGGAGTTTCAAACACGCTTTGCGTTTTGTTTCCCAAAAGGCGGCCATGGCGCCATTGGGGTTGCTGACGGTGGCGGCGCTGCTCCCGCCGGAATGGGAACTCAAGCTGGTGGACCTTAACGTGAAACGCCTCAAAGACGAAGACCTGCGCTGGGCGGATTACGTGATGGTGGGGGCGATGATTGTCCAGAAGGATTCGGTGCGCGAAATCGTCGCGCGCTGCGTGGCCTTGCAGAAAACCGTCATCGCGGGCGGGCCGTTGTTCACCACCGGCCACGAAACGTTCCCGGAGATTCAACACTTTGTTCTGGGTGAGGCCGAGGAGGTGATGCCCGAAGTTGTGGCAGACCTGCAGAGCGGCCGGTTGCAACCCGTTTATCAAGCCACCAACCGCCCGGACGTTACCCGGACACCCGCGCCGCGCTGGGACCTCATCAATTTCCGCCATTATGTGACCATGTCCGTGCAGTTCTCGCGCGGTTGCCCATTCGATTGTGAATTTTGCGACATCATTGTAATGAACGGCCGCGTGCCCCGCACCAAAGCGCCGGCCCAACTGATTGCCGAATTGGACGGACTATGCCGGCGCGGGTGGAAGGACATGGTCTTTATCGTGGATGACAATTTCATCGGCAACAAGGGCCGGACCAAGGCGCTGCTGCGGGAGATGATCGAATGGCGGCGGCGCACGCGGCCCCGTATCGGATTTCTTACCGAGGCGTCCATGAATCTCGCCGACGACCCGGAATTGTGCGCGCTGATGGTGGAGGCCGGATTCAAAAAAGTTTTCGTCGGCATCGAAACGCCCTCCGTCGAGGCGCTGGAGGAATGTCACAAGCTCCAGAACCGGAACCGTGATCTGGTGGCCTCGGTACAGACGCTGCAACGCGCCGGGCTGGAAGTCATGGCCGGATTCATCGTCGGGTTTGACAGCGACAAGAGCGACATTTTCAAGCGGCAGTTTGAATTCATCCAACGTTCCGGCGTGGCGACGGCGATGGTGGGATTGCTGAATGCGCTGCCGCAGACGCGATTGTGGCAGCGGTTGAAACGCGAAGGCCGGCTGGAAACCGAAAGCTCCGGCAACAATACCGATGCCGCGCTGAACTTCAAACCCAAGTTAAACCGCGACTTTCTGCAAGCCGGCTACCGCGAACTGGTGAAGAAGCTTTACGAGCCGCGAAACTACTATCAGCGCATCCGGACGTTTTTGAAGAGCCATCGTCCGAAAGGGCCGCGCCGCCGCCTGTCCCGGGCGGACTTTGTGGCGTTCCTGAAATCATTCTGGGTATTGGGTGTATGGGGCCGGGGGCGCGTGAGCTATTGGCGGTTGTTCTGGGGCACGCTCATCCGCCATCCGCGCCAATTCCCGCACGCTATCGAACTCGCCATCCTCGGCTATCACTTTCGCCGCGTGGCCAACTCGCTGCAAATTGGGAAAAACAGATTACGCCGCTAACTTGCTATACCTGCGATGAAAAAGGAAAATAAAGCAATGTGCGGGACTGATCCCTTTATGAGTCAAATCAGTGCAAAATAGACATTATCCAAAACTCGGCGGTGACCTTGCGCATGGTTGCCAACGGCTCGCCAAAGGTTTAGGCGCTGTTAGTGCTGTTGTCGTGCTATACCGAGGCAAGACCGAACAAGTTGAAGTCAGCATGAACTTCGCACCTCAACTTAAAGTCGATGCGGCAACATTCCACAGATTAAATGAAGAAATTTTGGAGAATTCGTATGCCACCAGCATGGAAATTTCCAATAAAGCTTGCGTCATGCTGGCTGAGGCAACTGGTGCAGAATGCGTAATCCTGTTTTTGATCGAAAAAGACGGAGCGGTGCGTATTGCCGTCAGCGAGCCCAAATCCAATGAATTTGTAGCCGCTTATGCTTTACAGATCGCTGATAGCTTCAATGCGATGAATTAACACGTTGGCGCATTCGATCACTTCGTGTTTCGTGAATCGAACTTCAAATTTTATCGCTTTTCTCACGATTACAACTCTCGCAAAGCAATTGAATGTTTCGTTCTGTGTTGCTGCCGCCTTTGCTGACGGGGATAATGTGATCAAACTCTAACTTTTCCTGGCTGCCGCATTTAACACAACGCCCCTCATCCCGCCGCCAAACAAAAATTTTCACAACTTCGGGTATCTGTTCTCGTTTGGATCCGACTTTTGCACCCGCCATTCCGGAAAACTTCTGTCTCAATCTTTCAAACTTTCGCCTCTCGCGGTCAATTGCCTCAAGAAGCAGAAGTCGAAGTTCACCGTTGGTATATTTCATTTCTGAATTTGAAAGCACCCATAATTGATTGCCAAAAAGATAAACACCGGAAAGATGCCATCGCAGAGGTCGTTCCATATCCAGTGCGGCTTGGATATCCGCGATAGCATTATCCGTGTATAGTTCATGAAGCTCGTTAAACCGTGGTGCCCAAATAGTGAACGGCGGAGACAACTTGGGGTTCTTTGCAAAAAAAGTATCACATGGGATCAACTCCTCCGAATGACTGGGAGATTCAACGAGAAAACTAGAAAGTTGTTTTGTCCTTTCAGGCATAGGCTCTCTGCTAAAATACATGTATCATGCTCATGTGTTCTTCATGCCCACAATGTGGGCATTTCAGATTTCCATTTTTTAAGGCAAGCATTATTTGTGGTGGCCAAGTGCATTGGCACAAGCGATAGCCAAGTTCTTCAGCCGCTTTCGTCTCGGCAATCTTAAATGCTGTCTCGGCTTCGATGAGAGTCTTTGCAACGACTTCTTTTTGCGGGCTTTGAGGCAACAAATCCTTAATTTGTTTTACGGTGGTTAGAGCTTTGTTGAAAAGCTCAAGTGCGATTCTGAAAGACTCAATATTCACATGGGTAATTTTGCAATTGTTCAACTATCCGCCAAGCGAATTCGGATCGCCCGCATCGCCCTTAATGGAGTCAGTCCTTAGTATTGACACAAGTCCGGTCCGGCGGTAAACGAAGTTTGTGCTGCGTACGTTGCGTATCGAATATCCCGGCGCGATTTATCATCAGATTCGACGAACGCGCCATCACTTCACGTTCAACTCGCGCTGGATGCCAAATTTTTCGATGCGCTTGCGCAGCGTTGCCCGCGTGATGCCGAGCAGTTTTGCCGCGTGGACCTGGTTGTTGTTCGTTTCCTTGAGTGCCTGAATGACCAGTTCGCGTTCCACGACGGGAATGACTTTCAACTTCGGATCGCGCTTGGCCCATTGAAATAATTGTCGCGCCAAAACCGCCGCATCCGTTGTAGCCTCTTCGCCTGCCATGCCGACGACCGGAGGAATCGGCGTGCCGGCGGAACTTTGGCCGGAAATTTCCGGCGGCAGGTCGCTCAGCAGAATCGCATCGCTTTTGGCCATGACATGCGCACGGCGGAGCGCATTCTCCAACTCGCGGACGTTGCCCGGCCAGTGATATCTTTCGAGCGTCCGAATGACGCTGGTGGCGATAGACTTCGGCGGGTGCTGCTGTTCGCGGGCGATTTTTTCCAAGAAATAATTTACCAGCAGTGGAGTATCGTCGCGCCGTTCGCGCAGCGGCGGAATGTGAATGCGCACGACGTTCAGCCGGTAAAACAGGTCTTCGCGGAATTGCCGCGCGGCCACGGCGGCCTCCAACGGCTTGTTCGTTGCGGCGATGACGCGCACGTCCACCTGAATCGGCTGGTTGCCGCCGACGCGCTCGAACGTGCCGCTTTGCAGCACGCGCAGGATTTTCGTCTGCGTGGCGGGGGTCATGTCGCCGATTTCGTCGAGGAAAATCGTGCCTTTGTTGCATTGCTCGAATTTGCCAATGCGTTGCAGGGTCGCGCCGGTGAATGCGCCGCGCTCATGGCCGAAGAGTTCGCTTTCCAAAAGCTGCTCGGGAATGGCGGCGCAATTGACGGCTAGAAAGGGCTGCTCGTGGCGGTCGCTGTGATGATAAATCGCGCGAGCGACGAGTTCCTTGCCGGTGCCACTCTCGCCGGTGATGAGCGCAGTGGCGTCGCTGGCGGCAACCTGGCCGATGAGTTTGAAAACTTGTTGCATTGGCTCGCTGCGGCCGACGATGCCGAGTTCGTAATCCTCGGATTCGAGCAAAGGTTCGTAGGAAACGACCTGCTTCATGTCGCGCGCGGCTTTGAGCGCGTTAGCGACGATTTCCTTGAGTTTCGGCACATCGAACGGTTTGAGCAGATAATCGTAGGCGCCCAGCTTCATCGCCTCAATGGCCGTTTGTGTCGTGCCGTAGGCGGTCATCAAAATAACGAGCTGTTTGGGATTGGAGGCGCGGATGCGACGGAGGGTTTCAAGGCCGTTCATGCCACCCATGCGTACGTCCATGAGCACGAGGTCGGGCTTGAATTTGGGAATGGTTTTCAACCCGTCCTCGCCGCTCGAAGCCGTGGCCAGTTCGATTTCCGGCGAATCAAAAATCCGCTGAAACGAATACCGCACGTCCTCTTCGTCATCAATCAGCAGCAGCTTGCTCATTTTCTTCAGCAGCAGCATAGCTGATTTTTGCCGGACGCACAGTGAATTTTGTTTGAGATTCGTTATTTGACCCAGCCCGGCGCTTGGCCTACACTGGCGTTCCCTGTGAAAATGAAAATTGTCGTTTGCGATCCAATCTCACCCAAAGGCATCGCGCTGCTCCAGCAGCGGCCTGAATTTGAAGTTGTCGTTCTGTCCAAACGGCTGCCTGAAGCGGAATTGCTGCCGGTAGTGGCGGACGCCGCCGCGCTACTGGTTCGTTCCGAGACCAAGGTCACGCGCAAGGTCATCGAAGCCGCGCCGAAGTTGCGCGTCGTCGGCCGCGCGGGTGTCGGCGTGGACAATGTGGATATCGAAGCCGCCACCCAGCACGGCACGGTGGTGATGAACACGCCCGGCGGCAACACCGTGACAACGGCGGAATTGAGCTTTGCCATGCTGTTGGCGCTCGCGCGCAAGGTGCCGCAGGCGCACACGTCCATGGCTGCGGGCAAATGGGACCGCAAGCTTTTCCAAGGCACGGAACTTCTCGGCAAGACCCTCGGCATTCTCGGCATGGGCCGCATTGGTTCGGAAGTCGCCAAGCGGGCCAAGGCGTTCGGGATGCGCGTCATCGCCTATGATCCCTACCTCACGGAAGACCGCGCCACGGCCGTCGGCGCGGAATTCGCAGCGGAAGTGGACGACGTTTATCGCGAGGCGGATTTCATCACCGTGCACATGCCGGTCACGCCGGAAACGAAGCACATGCTGAACGCCGCCGCGTTCACCAAAATGAAGCCCGGCGTCCGCCTCGTGAACTGCGCGCGCGGCGAAATCATTGTGGAAAATGATCTCGTTGCCGCGCTCGAATCGGGCAAGGTGGCTGCCGCGGCGCTGGACGTTTATTCCATTGAACCGTTGCCTGCGGATCATCCGTTCCGCAAGCAGCCGAATGTCATTTTGACGCCGCATCTCGGCGCGAGCACGAAGGAGGCGCAGGAAAAGTGCGGCATTGAAGTCGCCGAAGTCGTCACGGCTTATCTGCTGACCGGCGAGGTTCGCAATGCGGTGAATCTGCCGTACCTTGACGCCAAGACCTACGAGCAGGTGAAACCTTACCTGCCGCTCGGCGAGGCGCTGGGCAGATTGCTGGCGCAGCTTTCGCCCGCCAGCGCGGATCGCATCTATGTCACGTACGGTGGACGCGCACGGGAGTTGCCCAACACGGATCCGGTCACCCGCGCGGTGTTGCAGGGCTTTCTGGCCAGCAGCGCGATCAAAGACGTGAACAACGTCAACGTCCGCGCCGCCGCCGCCAGCATCGGCATCACCGTCGAGGAAAAAAAATCCGACGAGCCGGTCACATTCAATGAATGGCTGCACGTGCAGGTGTTCAACAACGGCCAAAAACTGATTTCGGCGGGCGGGACATTTTTCGGTTCCCCAAACAACCCGCGCATCGTGCGGCTTTACAGCACGCCGGTGGAGATTCCCATCAGTGGCAACTTGTTGTTGCTCAACAATAAAGACCGGCCGGGCATCGTCGGTTATCTTGGCACGTTGCTGGGCAAGCACAAAGTGAACATTGCCAATATGAGCCTGGCGCGCGACACTGCGGGTGGACTGGCATTGACGGTGCTGAACCTCGACAGCGCGCCGCCGGCGGCGGTGCTGGAAGAACTTCAGAAAGACACTGACATCAGCAACGTGAAAGTAGTAAAATTGTAATCATTGATAAGAAGAACAAACAAAAATATGAAAATAAAAAACAAGATGATTTTTCCCATCGCGCTGGGCGCACTGTTGCTGGCGTTCCCGTCTATGCAAGCAGCCACGGCCAACGCGTCAACCAACACGGCGCCGACGGGCGGGGATACAAACGTCAACTTGAATGCTACCATGACGAAGCTGTTCGGCGATCCGGCGATTGCCAAGGGCAAGGGCTTTGAAATCAAGCAGAGTGATTTGGACGAGGCGATGACCGGCTTTAGAACCGCCGCCGCTGCGCGTGGCCAAACGATTTCGCCAGCGCAATTGAGGATCGTCAAACTTAGCATGCTGAACCGATTGATTGACGTTCAACTCCTGCTGCAACGAGCCACAGAGGCGGACAAGGCTCAAGGTGAACAGGATTTTGAAAAATCGTTGCGGGAACTCAAAGCCGCCCGAAAACTCACCGACGCGGAGTTTGATCAAAAATTGGACGTGCAACTCAAGTTGCAAGGATTGACCAGGGAAAAGTGGGACAAACAGAATATTGACCAGGCCACGATCATCGCTGTGTTGAAACGCGAACTGGACGTCAAACCAACGGACGCCGACGCCAAGAAATTGTACGACGCGCATCCCGCGGATTTTGAGCAGCCGGAAATGGTTCATGTCGCACAAATTTATTTGAGCACACGTGATCCGGCCACGGGCGCGGAGTTGTCGGACACAGAGAAAGCCGCCAAGGAAAAGGAAATGGAGGACATCCTGAAACGCGCCCGGGCCGGCGAGAATTTTAAGAATCTGGTGGAAAAGTATTCTGAGGACCCGGCCGCGAAGGAAAATAATGGTGAATATACTTTTGCCCGGGGCCAGACGCCGCCGGAGTTTGAAGCCACTGCGTTTTCGTTGAATACCAATCAAATCAGCGATATTGTCACTACCAGCAGCGGTTATCACATCATTAAATTGCTGGAAAAAATTCCGGCCAAGACCGAGCCGTTTGCCGGACTCGATACGAAAATCGCCGGCAATCCGACTTTGACCATCCGCGACATTTTGACGGCCCAAGATATCCAGGTGGACGCGCCCAAATATCTGTTGGGGCTGAGAAAGACGGCCGATGTGGAGATTCTCGATCCAGATTTGAAGGAATTGCAGCACGAAGCCGACGCCAGCATCGCCACCAATGCGGCGCCGCTCGTGAAATAGGGCACATGAATTAAGCGGGCTTGCCAAACCCGTTGCGTCCCGCCATTTTGGGGAACGTTATGAAAACACAGTTAGGCATAGTCATTCTCGTCGTGGTATGTGTGGGCTTGGTTGTTGCCTTGGTGGCGGGGAAAAAACGCGCGGACATCCGGCAGAAAAAAGACGCCGAAACCATCCTCGATTTCTCCAATCAGTTGACGACCGCCAATGTCAATTTGGACGATCTGCGCCAAGTCAACCTTACGCTGACCAACGATCTGGATGCCACCCGGCAGACGCTGACGACGTTCAGCAACCAATATGTCGCTGCTTCCACCTCGCTCTCGAACACCGCCGCCGCGCTCAAAACCGCGCAGGATCAAATCGCTGATCTGGAGGCGCAGAATCGGACGCTGGATCAGCAAGCCACGGAAATGACCAATACCATCGCCAATCTGTCCAAACAGATCGCCGATACCCAGATGAGGCTGGTCGAATCCGAAACGAACAATACGTTTCTTGAAAACGAGTTGAAACGGCAGGTGGCGGAAAAGGCCGAGTTGGAGCGCAAGTTTAATAATCTGTCCCAGGTCCGGGCGCAGGTGAGAAAGTTGCGGGATGATTTGCTCGTCGCGCGCCGGTTAAAATGGATGCGCGAAGGCACTGATCCAAGCCAGCAACGCAAGGGCGCGGAATTGCTCATGGCGCACGCGCCCGAAGTCAACCGGAACGTGGGACCCGCGCACTACAACTTAAACGTTGAAGTCAGTTCAGACGGTTCGGTGCAAGTCATTCCGACGACAACAAACGCACCCGCAACGAACAACGTGTCGTCGCCGTAATGCGCCTCGGACACGCTCGTTTGTTAATTGTCATGCCGACATACGAATATCTCTGCGAAAAATGCGGGCATGAGTTTGAGGCGTTTCAGGCGATTTCAGCCCAACCGCTGCAAGTTTGCCCGAAAGACCGTTGTGCCCGGAAGAAATGGGGACGCGGCCGGGTGAAACGCAAAATCAGCGCCGGGGCGGGACTTTTGTTCAAAGGCAGTGGTTTTTACATCACCGATTACCGCAGCGAAGGCTATAAACGGGCGGCCAAAAAGGATTCCGCGCCGGCTAAATCGCCCGGCAGTGACGCCAAACCCGCTGCCAAGCCGGAAAGCAAACCGGCCAAACCGGCCCCGGCCAAGGCTTGACCATGTTCCGTATGTGTTGCCTGCGCAACGTCGGTTGCGTTGCCACTTTATTTGGCATGTTATGCGGGAATGTGTCCGCGCAACTTTCATTGCCGGACATGAATGCAACACGCAGCGTCTCTGGCCAGTTCATCGTCACGGGTAGCCGGTCACTGTCATCACTGGCCACCGCCCCCGCCGTCGCGACCAACACTGATTTCGTCCGGCTTGAGCCGGCGCTGTTGGCCGTGTCCGCCGAGCGAATCAAACAAACTTTGTGGCGCGAACTTGGCCTCAATTCGAGCGCGCCATGGCGCGGGAAAATTTTTCTCCCGCTGCACCCGGCGCATTCGCTGAACGAAGACATCACTATCGTTTCCGAGCATTTTGCCGACGGCTGGGATTACCGTGTTGCGTTGCCGGACGTTTTGTCCTGTACCCGTTTTTTACGCGCTATGACCGGCGCGGTGTTGCTGGAATTCGCCAATCGCGGCGCGGGCCCGCGTTCGGCGGAAATTCCCGCGTGGCTGACCGACGGTTTGTCGCAACGGTTGCTTGCAACCGGGACGGTCGAAGTTGTTTTGTCTCTGCCCGCCAAAACTCTGAACGGCCTGTTGGAAAACCAGAGCGTTGCCACCCAACGCGGTCTAGACCCGCTCGCCGACGCGCGGCGCGTGTTGCGCGATCATCCCGCGCTGACGTTTGAACAATTAAGCTGGCCAACGGACGCGCAGGTTTCCGGCGCCGATGGCGGCGTGTATCGCGCCAGCGCGCAATTGTTCGTGAGCGATTTGTTGAAATTGAAACATGGCCCGGCGCACTTGCGTGCCATGCTGCAAATGTCGCCGAGGTATTACAACTGGCAGACGGCGTTCCAAGACGCGTTCCGCGCCGATTTTGCGCGGCCGCTGGACGTGGAGAAATGGTGGGCGTTGCAAGTGATGGATTTCGTGGCGCACAGTCCCGGTCCGACGTGGACACCGGCGGTCAGCCGCGAAAAGCTTGACCAGATTCTTAGCGTGGCGGTGGATTTTCGCACCGTGTCGAACGCTCTGCCCGCGCACGCGGAAGTTTCATTGCAAGCCATGATTCGCAATTTCGACGCCACGCAGCAAACGGCGATTCTCCAGATCAAATTGCGCGACTTGGAACTGGCACAACTTCGCGTGGCCCGGCCCTTGGCCGCCTTGACCGCCGAATATCGCGCCGCCATCGCCGATTACCTTGGCCAAGGCAGAAGAACCCCGCCTGCGCCCTTTGGCAAGCATCCCCTGGTTGCGCCCGCAAAGGCCAGTGCGCGTGACACGCTGCAAAAACTGAACGCGCTCGACGCACGCAGACGCACCATCGAAGCCACCATCAAACCGGACGTTTGGCGGCCATAAGCTTGAACACGTTGGCGCAAAAGCAGTCAACTTGACAGGACGCAATTCAAATCTATAGTTCGCTACTAAGAAAATGAAGGACGATAATTCACTTGCTAATGGTGACGAACCGCCGTCAGACCACCGACTCCAAAATTTAAAGGAATTCCGCTCCGCCGGACGCGGTTTCTGGCACGACGTTTCTGATGCCGATTGGAACAACTGGCGCTGGCAATTACAGCACCGCATCACGACGCCCGAACAACTGCAACGCCTCATGCCCACGCTGACGCCGGAGGAATTCGCCGGCGCAAAACTTGCGAATCACAAACTCGCGCTAGCCATCACGCCGTACTTTTTCAATCTGATCGATCCGCTGGA
>Ga0335077_10011173_pt1 | contig 11220 bp, 10 predicted proteins | sample Lox_Sample_31_FD_207151 | JGI IMG/M metagenome (GOLD analysis project Ga0335077, IMG submission 207151) | Soil microbial communities from Loxahatchee National Wildlife Refuge, Florida, United States - Lox_Sample_3.1 | ecosystem: Environmental > Terrestrial > Soil > Wetlands | place: USA...
CAAGCCCGCCTCGATCATGGTCTCGTCCATTTGCTTGTCGATCTCAGCGCCGTGCGTCGAGATGTCCTGCGGTGGGGCGACGTTCGCTCCCACAAATGTGTGAGTAATAATTGGAACCGCAGAGGCCAACGCAATCAGAATTACAATCACCGCGAATAGCTTGCCGCTCATATTCCCCTCGCATCCGCCCGAACCGCCCGAGCTCGCCGATGAAAAACAGGTCGTCATCCCGGCGCATGAACACGCGCCGGGCTCCGACAGAAAATGTCAATTGCTAATAGGCCTTAGCTTTGAAAGCGAAGTTGATCGTCTTGGTCTCGTTCCCTGAGATCGTGACGTCTTGCGTTTGGGTTCCGTAGTCCTCGTGCCAGGCCGTTACGGTGTACTTACCCGGAGGAAGATTCGGCAACGTGAACCCGCCGCCGTTCGAACTGATGGAATAATGACTCGTTTTCAGAACGGCGAACCAGCCGTGCATCCAGGGATGGATGTTGCATTTCACCGAGATGAATTCCGGTTGATCGAACTTCGCTTCGATCGCGGGGGAACCCGGCGGCTGAGACTTGTTCCATTCACGGTTTTGCTTGGCCAGCGGGTGGATGTTATGGGAGGTCTGGTCATCGTTGACAACCTTGAGTTCCTGGCCGGCCTGAAGCACGACCACGTGAGGAAGATACTGGCAGCCCTTTTGCGTGAATGTCACCGCTTGAGCCGGCGCATTCGCGTCATCCGCGCCAGCCGAGATGTAAACCACCACGTTCTCCAGCGCATTATTCGCACCGGTAACGACCGTCTCAGTAGTCACAGGAGTCGCGTGCTGCTTTGCGCAGGAGGGCTCCTTCGACATATCGATCGGCTTCTGCCGGACTGGGGTTCCGGTATAGGTAATTTTCCCACTGATCGTTCCGCCGTACATCAGGGCGGGACACAAGGTTGCAATCAGAATCGCAACACAAGACTTACTCGCGCGCATCGCTTTCCTCCTGGATCCTAGGGTCGTTAAATCGAAGTTCGTTTCAATTTCCGCCTGCTGCCCCGTTGCCGGATTGGGCCGGTGCTGCTGACGGCTTCTCGACGTAGGGAGGAATTTTCCCGCCCGCCGCCTTCAATGCCTCGTTCTCTGGGCTGTGACGTTTCACCTGCAGTGTTCGCAGGAAGTGAACCAGGTCCCATGCATCCGTAGGTGAAATGGTGTCGGCAAATGACGGCATCGGAGTGCCATCGACGCCGGTCATGAAGATTTTGTAGATGTCGTGATTGGTCGATCCGCACTTGAACCGCGAGTCGTCTGTTCCGGCGGCAAAGTTGTAAGGACGAATCGGATTGTCTTTGCTGTCGGTCAGGGTCGATGCCGAAGGCCCATCGCCCTTTCCCTGCGGCCCATGGCACTTCCAGCACTCCAGCTTTGTGAAGAGATACTTCCCGTGTGAAATGCTCTCGATCGTTACGGGAGGCTCGGCCGGAATGGTGATCGGGTCGCCAGGTTTTTCTTTCTCCCATCGCGGCGAGAAAGTCTTGACGTAGGCCACCAGGTCAGCACGCTGCTGGTTGCTGAAGGTGTTCCAGATCGGCATGTTTGAGTTCGTCAAACCGCGCCCAATCGTGTTGAAGAGATCTTCATCAGTGGGCAGCGTGCCGGTCAGAGTCGAGCGGCACTTGAAAGTGGCCATCGTGAAGTCTCGAGGTTTGGGATCAAGCCAGACTGCGTTCTCGCCATTACCGTCGCCCAGATCTCCATGGCACCCGGCGCAATAGCGCCTGTAGTCGGACTTCGCATTTTGCGAATGCCCCACCAGTTTGCCAATGTGGCTTTCCATCTCCTTGGGCGGAGCGGGCGGATGAGGCCCGACATCCGGGACGTCTTGCGCCCCGGCCGCAACAGCCCACACAGCGAGAACGAAACTCAGAAATGCACCGAAATAATGCACTCGCTTCAAGTTCTTCATAGGTCTTCCTCGAAAGAAGTTGGAGGCGGCGAATTGAAGTTCGCCGCCGATTTCATTCTCGTTAGAAGTCGAAATCAAATCCTGTCATGACTTCGCTGGTGTTGACGTTGGTCGTGTTCAGCCCAGCCATCGGGCCGGTGCCATCCTGGTGCAGCCAGTTGTACTCGTTATGCCAGGCGAAACCCGCCCGGCTGGTCATGAATGGATTGAAGCGAAAGCCCAGCGTGTAGGTGGAAAGGTTGCCAAAGTTCGACGCTGTGCCCTGAGTCGCCTGCCGCGACATATGGATCGTTTCGTAACGCGCGAGAAAGAGCAGTTGCGGGCTGTATACATAATGTGGTTCGAACAGCACTCCGTTCCACGTCGGCGCTTGCGATCCGGCGGGCAATGTTGATCCCGGCAAGTTGTTCGGCGCGCCAGGGACATCGATCGGATCGCCATAGCCTTGGCCGAACCACGCGTTATCCCAGCCATGTTGAGTCACCACCTGCAAGTCGAAGTGTTCGCCGAAATAGAACTGTCCGACGAATCCTTCGCGATGGAAGCTCTTGTTCCCGATTCCGGTGCCACTGAGCGGAGTACCGCCCGATGTCAGGTAGTACGTGGGAGCTTCACCGATCATCGCGTAGGCGCCGATGCGGTCGACGCCGAGCTTGCCAACATCAAACGCCTGGCTGGCAGTGAAGAACCCCGTGTAGGCATTGCCGTAAGGCAGACCGACGTTCCCGTCAGTCGAACTGAGCAACGCTGCCGAGTACCGAGTTCGGTCGTTGAAGGAGTGTCCCATCAACTCGACGCCGAGCTGGTTATCTCCCATTTGCCCGAATATGTTTCCGTCGCCGGCCGGGATAAAGTGGTAGAGCTGATAAACGCCGCCGTTGCCCGTCAGGGTCAGAATTCGCTTCTCGGAGAGAAGATTGTCGAGCTCGAACTTACCGAGCTTCAGGTTGAGCCATGGACTTCCGAACAGGTTGTCGAGCCGGGCCATGACTGTTTCGAAGTGAAAAGCGCCTGTGTTGTCCGAAGACGGCAGTACGTAGAACGAGAAGTTTTTCTCCAGCGTGCCGCCCGTATGGAAATCGAGGCCGCTGAGGTCAAAACCGGAGGTAGTTACGCGGGTGATTCCGCTGCCTTGGTCGACCGCAACCTTCCCGGTACTAACCCGGTGCCAGAAGGACGTCATGCGGAAAGTCACCGGCCAATAACCGGGATTCTGCCAGATCGGAGAATCGCGATCGTTCATAATCTGATAGCCGTTGTCTTTGAATTTTTGGCCAAAGTAGTTGAGCATCGGCCAAGACTCGTGACAGGCCGAGCATCGGAGACCATACTTGCGGGCAAATGCTGGAATAGCATTAGCTTGCTGGTTGCCACTCAGGATCAGGAAAATCAGGATAAGTGCCGCAGGAAGGAACTGCTTTCCCCACAGCGACCTTCCACACTGGCGAGATTGCATCCCCATGTGCATTCTGCACTCCTCAAGGAAGTTCAGTTTCTCAATAAATTCTGTGTTCCCACACAACGCAAAGGCGAGAGGAACTGGCGAACCTCAATGGAACCCCCTCCATCGTGGCTGCCTGGCAGTCCGACCTCTAAACCAATTTATTTTCGTGTAAAGGTCGTACCACCGTACCTGGCCGGTATCCTACTATGTTCCCTTGATAACTTGCAAACTATTTTTTTACAAATTTTTTACAACGTAAATTCCGCGTAGAAGATCGTTTGGCAAAAGTTTGCAAGGGTGCCAGCTTCGGAGTTGACACCCCCCGCCCAAAAGTTGAGACTAAACACCCGATAGGTAAGCTCGTGCGGAATTCATTCGTCCATTCGTCGAGAAACTTGCGAACCGGCCAACTTCGTTCAAAATCCTTCACAGCCATTCAGTTGCGAATAGCCCTTGTTGCGGCCATGAGCTTTTTGCTAGTGATTCCCCGTCTGACTGCCCGCGAGAAAAATAAAGGCGAGTACGGGGCCGGGTTGATTGTGAATGTCCCCTTTCCCGAGAAGGAAGTAATCCAAGTCGTTGAAGAAGTGGCCCAGAACGGGATCGTCCGGGGTACCAAGGAATACAACAAGGACCAGTACATAACTGGCGCCGAATCGGTCCCGTCTACCCACGTCTTCCCTGAATGGAAAGAAGGCGGAAAAGTTTTCTACAAGGTTCGATTTAAGGCGATCGATCCTCGCAACTTCAAGGATGGTGGCGATGTGGGAACGCTTGCCGTGCGTTACATTGTGCAGCCACAGGGCGACACCCACAGTGTGTTGCGCATAAACGCGGTCTATGTCGAGGACTTTCGCCGCATCTCGCATCCTTCGGATGGCTCAGTCGAAGGTGCCGAGTATAAAGATATCCATGATCGTCTTGATCGCGTGGAACTGATGAAGGCCGAGGCTGAGGAAGCAGCAAAGACTAATGCCGCGGTCAGGGCACAGGCGACTTCCTCGCAAGCGCCAGCGGTGGCCGGTCAGCAAGTTGCTCCGGAACCCACTCCCGTCACGCCGGTAGCTGACCAAACTGAGTCGGCGCCCCCAGCGACGGGCTCTGAAATTCCAGAAACCGTCGAGCAGCAGGTTCGTGACCTCCGGCGTCAGGTGGAAAGAACAGTCAAGGCTCCTGGTGCGCCGCTGAAGTCCGCGCCGTTCCATACCGCTACAAACCTTCAGGTAATGCCAACCGGCAGCGAAGTTCTCATCGTGATTTCAACGCCTTATTGGGTTGGGGTCGAAACGCATGACGGCCAGCACGGCTGGATGCTTCGCGATGACTTGGAGCAGATTCCGTGAGTTCACGACTGGAGCGCTCCATACTTCCCGGCATTCGCGCAGCATTTTGCGGATTGTTGATCATTCCTGCGGCGCTACAAGCGCAAAACTCCTACCAACGGGTTTTTCCCCAGTCCAAGGCAGCGATCGAGAAGACTCTCAAGAGCATGCAGGCAACGATGTCCGGAAGGCTGCCGGTTCTTGATGGCTTCGCGAATCCAGGAGAGCATCCTCTGGACCGCTACGAGCGCGGTTACTTCCAAGCGACTGTTGAAGTGACCCCGACCGCGAACGGATCTCTGGTTCGAGTCAGTGCCAAGGTGACGGCGTGGTATCAGGATCCTGCCGGTTCGCATTCTGGATATCAGCTTTTGGAATCGAACGGCAGGCTTGAGGGAGATATCATCGATCAACTCCAGGAACAACTGGCCAATACCTCGCCCTCACCCCCACCCTCGACCTCGACCTCGCCCTCACCGGCTACCACTGCAGCCGCCGTGCAAGCTCCACCGCAAAAGCCGCCTGCTCCGGCACAGCAATCTTCTCCAGTGGCGTCGCACCCGGAGCCCTCGGTTTCTGCGCCGGCACCCCAGTTTCCCAAGACGGGCCAGACTTTCTCGTCCTCGTTGAAAAACGGACTGTCCAGCTCGCAGAGGCAGGGCCCTGAAACTCCCGACGAAGCTGCTGCTGAGAAAGCCGCGAGTTCGCAGGAGGTGGAACTGGAGAGCCTCAAGGAAGTGCTCAAGAACATGGCGCATCCGAAGAACCTGGTTGCCGTAAAAAAGTCGGGCACGCCGATAGTGGAGAAGCCGAGCCTTACAGCCAAGACCATATTTCTGGCCAGCATGCATGATGAATTCGAGCTGCTGAACTTCAACCAGGATTGGGTGCACATCAAGGTTTCCGGTTTGTCACGCGGTTGGATTTGGCGCGACAGCGTTGAAATGCCGGATGGAATTTCCGACACCGCTTCGTCGTCTGCGTCCGCGTTGACTCCGGCGGCAGATCTTTTCCATGTCATCCGGGAAGAAACCGCGCCTTTCCCGGGAGACTGGCCCGCTCTTCGCAGCAAGTACGTAAGGATCGTCACTGTGCAGAAAATTGACGAGGGCGCAAAAGATGCTGGCCCCAAGGAGCGTCTGGAATACGCAAAGTTTTTGCTAGACAAGGGGTATAAGGACATCGCCCAGAAACAGGAATTGCACGGCGTCGTAGTGATTTTTGATTCGGCGGATGGAGGAATGATTGCCGCCACTACCGAAACCTTGCAACAGTGGAAAGCGGGAAGCCTCTCGGATTCGGCGCTTTGGCATCAGTGCTTTTTCGATCCGCCGGAAACTTTTGATTCTGCGGCGCCTTCGGGTAGCAAATAGCTGCAAAACAACCGCATCGGTGAGGTTGTGATAGCCTGAAGTGGGCGCCGCACTTTGCGTTTTCACTTGACTTTCGAAAATTATCAGAGTACCTATGCAATCCTTGAGCCCGTTGTGGAGTGGGTCCGCAACGCGCTAACTCTGTAGCATTCCAATGATACTTCTGGGACACAGGTAAACACGGCCTATTCATGAGCACGATGACACTGCCTCTCTCCGGTTTCCGCACTCGGGCGACTTCTCTTTTCCGGGACTATGCCGAACTCACCAAATTGCGCGTGACGAGCCTCATCGTGATGACCGCGTGGTGCGGCTATTTCTTTGGAGCGCACAAGGCGGGCATGCCGTGGTTTAGCTTTGGGCTATTAAACGCACTCATCGGTATCGGCCTGGTTTCCAGCGGCACCGCCGCTCTGAACGAAGTCATGGAACATGACGTGGATGCATTCATGCGGCGCACGGCCCGGCGTCCTCTGCCTGCGGGGCGTATGAGTCTTCTTCATGCGACCCTGATCGGCGTTGCATTCTCGGCTGGCGGATCTTTTTATCTGGCGATCTTTTCGAACCCGCTCACCGGGTTCTTGACCCTTCTTACGTCAATCGTTTACCTGGTTGCATACACGCCTCTGAAGAGGGTTTCTCCGATTTGCACTTTCGTCGGAGCGTTCCCTGGAGCCATGCCCGGAGTTCTGGGGTGGACCGCCGCCCGTGGTCGGCTGGAATGGGGAACTCTGGTGCTTTTTGCCATTCTGTTCGTATGGCAGTTCCCGCACTTCTTCTCGATTGCGTGGCTTTACCGCGAGGATTATGCGAAGGGCGGAATCAAGATGCTGCCAGTCGTAGAAGAAGACGGTCGTTCCACGGCACACCGGATTCTGGCATATTCAATCGTATTGATCCCATTGAGCGTCCTTCCAAGCTTTATGGGAATGGCCGGACGGATTTACCTCGTGGGCGCCGTCATACTCGGTCTTGCGCTGTTCTATTTCGGAGCGCGCCTTGCGTTCCTGAAAATGCCGCTGGTCAGCGCACAATCCAAGATGCGCGCGCGCCAGGTTCTGCAGGCAACAGTGATTTACCTGCCTCTGCTGTTCGCACTGATGATGATCAATTCCAGCCGGGGCTAAGTTAACTACATTTAACAGGCACTCAAATCTTAGCCTTCGGGCCTCTCTCAATAAATATATCTATCAGCTATTAAATGCAGCCTATTTCACTGCGGGCGGCCCGATATTGTCCGGCAAGGGCGCGGTGAGGGAGTCCAAAAATGCAAGTAGATCGTCCCTCTCATCGAATGTCAGAAAATCGAGCGCGTGAATTTCCTTGTCAAGATGCGGATTCAGATTTCCGCCGCCGATGTAATGTCCTAAAGCGTCGTTTAACGTCGGGAAGGTTCCATCGTGCATGTACGGAGCGCGGTGCGCTATGTTGCGCAAGGTAGGAGTTTTGAACGCACCCCAATCGTTCTCGTTCTTCGTAACCCCGAAGCGCCCCAGGTCCACCATGTTTCCGTTGATGTCGGCTCCGACGCCGAGGTTGTGAAACTTGTTGTCAGTGAACAGGGCATAACCTTTGCCGATCGTGTGGCAGACTTCACAATTCGCTTTCTTCGGATCCATGAACAATTTCAGGCCACGCTGTGCCGACGCCGAGAGCGCTTTTTTGTCGTGGCCGTAATAGAAGCGGTCAAAGGGGGAGTTGCCGCACAGCACCGTCCGTTCAAACGAGGCGATCGACTTCACCACGAGGTCGATGGTGATCTTCTCCGTGCCCCAGGCTTGCTTGAACAGGGCGACATACGCAGGATCGCTCTGCAGCCGTTTAACTGCATCATCTAGGGTCATGGCCATCTCGACCGGATTGGCCACGGGTCCTTTGGCCTGTTCTTCAAGGCTCGGCGCGCGTCCATCCCAGAACTGGACGGAGTTGAACGCGGAATTGATGACGGTCGGCGAGTGGCGACTTCCCTTCTTGCCTCCGACACCGAGCGAGACTGGATGCGTATCGGTGAAACCCATCTCAGGTCCGTGGCAGGAGGCACAGGAGATCGTCTGGTCGCTCGAAAGAATTGGATCGTAATAAAGCTTTCGGCCCAGCGCGATGGTCTCTGCCGTCGGAGGGTTGTCCGCCGGAATCGGGACGGGTGGCAGACCGAGCGGAGCTTTGATCTGGATCGGTTGTCCCACCGGCATCACCGCCGTACCCGCGCTGTCGACGGGCCGACTCTCGGCGTCGACAGGGCGATAAAGAATTGCGAATACGATTAAACCCAGGAGGAAGACTGCGAACACCAGCAAGCGAAGTTTCTGCGACGATTCCATGGCGCCTCCCTCGGATCTACGCCCAAAATTCTAGGAGCGCGAGAAATCGATGAATGTGAGTACAGTCACGGCATGGTGTGGCGCTGGAGTTTATTTGCGACGTAGGAACGAGCCCGTCATCCGCGTGGACCCAAGGTAGAATGCTGCGAGGCTGAAATTTGAAACTGACGGAAGATCCTCATCGCAGGCTGAACGCGCTCACGAATGAGTGGGTACTGGTTTCTCCCCATCGCGCAACCCGCCCGTGGCAGGGAGAAGTCGCGAAGCCGCAGACCGCCGCTGAACCGAGCTACGATCCAAGCTGTTATCTGTGCCCCGGCAACGCGCGCGTCGGAGGCGTCCGCAACCCACGCTACGAATCCACGTTCGTTTTCGAGAATGATTTTGCCGCTCTGAAGCCGCAAACCTCGCGGGATCGATTGGACCTCGAAAATAAAGGATTGCTGGTCGCGGAAGGAGAGCCCGGGGTTTGCCGTGTGATCTGCTTTTCGCCGCGCCACGATCTCACGCTGGCAACGATGACCGCGGAGGAAATTGAACCCGTCGTCCACACGTGGATCGGGCAGTTTCGCGAATTAGGCGGCCTTGAAAGCATCAACCATGTCCAGATCTTCGAAAATCGCGGAGCCATGATGGGCGCGAGCAATCCACATCCGCACTGCCAAATCTGGGCAACGCACACGGTTCCTGAAGCCCCGGCCAAGGAGCTGCTCGCCCAACAAACCTACTTGAAAGCTCATAGTCATTGCCTCTTGTGCGACTACGTAGCTCTTGAGCGGAGTCAAGACACGAGAGTGGTTTGCGAGAACGATGGATTTATCGCTCTGGTTCCTTTCTGGGCGGTCTGGCCGTTTGAGACGCTCGTCTGCAGCCGCCGGCATATGGGCAGCATGAACGACTTCACTCCGGAGGATTCGCGATCTCTCAGCCAAATCCTTCACCGTGTGACCTCGATTTACGACCGGGTTTTCTCTGCTCCGTTCCCTTATTCGATGGGATTTCATCAGGCTCCAACTGATGGGCAAGATCATGCGGAATGGCATTTTCATGCGCATTTTTATCCGCCATTGCTACGCTCGGCAACGATTCGGAAATTCATGGTCGGATTTGAAATGCTGGGAACGCCTCAGCGAGACATAACTCCCGAGATCGCGGCCGAGCGGCTTCGCGAACTTGCCGGAACAACGTAAGGTGCCGGGTACGAAATCGGCTCTCGGTGTATTCTTTTGAGTTGTTATCCAACATATAAGGGATCGATTTTCATGAATGCTAGAAGCTTGTGTCATTACGCCCTTCTTTTGTCGGCCGTCGCTCTCTTCTCGATCGCGCAGTGCGCCGGACAGGCAAGCTCCATTCCAGCGTCGAACCTGCTGAACCCCGAAGATCTCGTCAAGATTCTGCAGTCGGGCAAGCAGAAGCCGTTGCTTCTCCACGTCGGCTCACATGTCCTGTATGGGGAAGCCCACATTCCCGGGTCCGAATACATTGGCGCCGGTTCGACCGCGTACGGGGTGCAACAACTCCAGCAGCGAGCAAAGCCTTTGCCGAAATCGAAGTTCATCGTGCTCTATTGCGGATGCTGCCCCTGGAGCCACTGTCCCAACGTCAAGCCCGCGTACGACGCGTTGGCCGCGATGGGATTCACCAACGTCAAAGTGCTGTACATCTCGAATAATTTCGGCGCCAACTGGGTGGACAAGGGCTATCCCACGGCCCGGGGAGAATAACTCTGCGACCGATTACGAAATGGATCCTGATTGGCGCGATTGTTGCGATTATTGTCGGTGCATTTTGGGAGCGAAACGGCGCCAGTTTCCTCGACAATGGCAAGGGCCCGAGCAAGGACGCGCTTGCGCCGGATTTCACGCTCCCGCAACCTGACGGGCCACAGCTCCAGCTCTCCTCTTATCGTGGCAAGGTTGTGCTGCTCGATTTCTGGGCGACATGGTGCGTGCCGTGCCGCGAAGAAATTCCTCGCTTCGTCCAGATGCAGGAGCAATATGGCAGCCAAGGCTTGCAGATCATCGGCGTCTCGATGGACGACAGCCCCGACCCGGTGCGTCCGTTTTATCAGCAGATGCATATGAACTATCCGGTGGTGATGGGCAACGCGAAAATCGGCGAAGAGTACGGCGGGGTTCTGGGCTTGCCCATCGCATTTCTGATCGGACGTAACGGCCGGATTTACAAGAAGCACATAGGTGCCACGAACGCCACCGTGTTCGAGCACGAAATCACGACGCTTCTTGCCAACTCGGAAAAATGAAGTAACAACCGCTATTTCAACAACTTAGATTTCCCGAACTACTCCCACCAACCAGCCTGTCCGATTCCAATCACACCCTAGTGTGATTTCCGTCGTCGTGCGCAAATTTCGCCGCGGATAGCCTCGATGGTTCGCATCGGAAGCCGCTATGCGAGAGACCGTCCTGCGCCTGTGGCCTGAAATCGAGTGGATTGGGAATCCGGAATTGCGCGAGCAAGTGACCCAGACTTGGATCACCGCGCTCGAGCGAAGTTCTCTTTCTGCCGAAGATCTGAATCAGATTCCATTCACCTTATTAGTTCCCAACTGTCCCATCACATTTATGGCGCACAAGCGCTGCGTTGTTCACATCGCACGCGATAGCGCCAAGGCGATGCAGGAGTTTATGGGACGTGCTCTTCCAGTCGACATCGACACGGTAATTGCGGGAGCCATTCTGGCCGACGTTGGCAAGCTACTCGAATACAAAATTGGGCCGGACGGCAAGAGCCGACAGAGCGAACGGGGAGAGGCGCTGCGCCATCCCTTCACTGGAGTAGCGCTGGCAC
>Ga0335077_10011174_pt1 | contig 11218 bp, 6 predicted proteins | sample Lox_Sample_31_FD_207151 | JGI IMG/M metagenome (GOLD analysis project Ga0335077, IMG submission 207151) | Soil microbial communities from Loxahatchee National Wildlife Refuge, Florida, United States - Lox_Sample_3.1 | ecosystem: Environmental > Terrestrial > Soil > Wetlands | place: USA: Florida...
TCGTACTCGGTACATTTTCTTTGCCGAGTGGCAGTTCCGAGATCTTCTGGCTGGGTCTTTCCCTCCGAATTCGTTCTCAGACTCAGGGGTAGCAGGCTGTGGCAGACAATTTTTGGGTAGTACTATTGACAGCACGTCTCGCAAGGAGTATCACCCCACAAGATTTTCCCTCGGAGGTTCCCCATGCGTCCCCGCCTAGTTCTTTGCTTCGCAGTTCTGCTCTTTCCGGCTTGTACTCCATCCCTGTCTCAGACGAAGCCTAACTTCAGCCGTGATTACATTTATGATTCAAGTGGCCGTCTGATTCTGACGGCAGAGCGGGACATCTACGGACCCTATCCACCCACTGGCGTATCCGCCTCCTTTGATATGTCCACATGTGAGGTGGACATCGACTGGAACGCGACGACCGACATCGGGTCAGGGGTTGCGAAGTACAACGTTTACAGGAATGGAAGCTATATTGGCCAAACCACGGGCCTCACCTATAGCGACCCAAGAGCCGTCCATGCTAATTACACCTACACGGTCGCCGGTGTCGACAATGCTGGTACAGTCGGAGCACAGTCTGCTGGCGCTGGCGTCACTGTCTATACCTGTTCTCCGCAAGCTCCCACGAAGCCACCCAGCACTACCCCTACTAACCCATCCGCTGCAACGTCCTCCAGCGAGCCCCTCGTTGCTCGTCTCCGCATTTCCGCCTTCTTCCGTGGAGTGCGCAGGATTGCTGCTTCGGGCTTTAAGCGAATGGCAGCGTTTGGAGGTGGCAAATGAAGCTTGAGGCATTCTGCCGGTTCTTGCTTATCAGTGTCGTCCTCAGCCTGCTTGCTTCAGCCCAGCTTTTCGCCTCGTTCAATCCGCCCTCAAACGTCCCGTATGACGCAGCGAGCTACGCAGTGCGAGCCAGTTTGCACAACTCCACCGGAATTATCAGCCTTGGTGCGTATGCGAGTCCGGCGTCGTGCCCCCTTAAGCTGAATCTTTTCAGCCAGGATGTGAGCTACACCGTGCCAATACTCTCTTTGGTCGGCCGTGCGGGGCTATCCCTCAATTTGTCCATGACGTACAACTCGAAAGTTTGGATTACGAGTGGTAGCACCATTTATTTGGATGGAGATAAGGGCTGGCCTGCTCCGGGATGGCGCCTCGGATTGGGCCGTATCGATGGCGTTTACGCAGGAGGCGACGGCTACAACCATTATTATTTCATTGAGTCCGACGGAAGCGTGCATGACCTGCGTTACAACGGCACGGACGGGCTCTACGAATCTGTCGACTCCACTTATGTTGACTTCAACGACTCTACGGGCGTTCTGCGGCGGAATGACGGAACGCAAATTACGTTTGCACTGATCGGAGGCACAGGCGGTTATGTTCTGCCGATACAAGTCAAGGATCGCAACGGGAACTATCTGACCATCAATTATTCCGGAACCGGCCAGAACATTTCGAGCATTGTTGATACCGTGGGCCGGACGGTGTCCTTCTCATACAATGGCGACGGAACCCTCGCGACAATCAGCAAGACTGGATTCGGTGGAGCGGCAAGGACTTGGACTTTCAGCTATTCCAATATCACGCTCAGCTATAGCTTTGCTTCTTCTTTGACAGTGAATGGTCCAACCAGCGGCTCAAGCTTTAAGGTGCTCTCGTCGATCACCTTCCCCAATAATACGAAGACTGTCTTTACCTACAATGGTTATGCACAGCTCACTGAAGCGGACCTCCAGTCGAACAATTCCACTCTACGAGCCAAGTACTTAGTCGGTTGGCAGAGCGCGCCGGGCGGAGGTTGGACCGATTCACCAACGCCGTCTCAGGTCGGGACTTTTGATGGCACAAACACAAACTATTGGACTCTGGCTTTCAATTCTTACTCCACGACGGCGACCGACCCCACAAGCGTTCCGCGGACCACGACTTTTCTGCAAACGGGTGGCTGGGATGACGGTCTTCCAAGCCAATTGCAGATTGGATCGCCTGCGGTCCGCACCATTGCCAATGTTTGGGGCAATGATGGGAGCCAGATCAACCAGCGCATCACGAGCGTCACGACAACGCTGAATGACACGGGGCAACAGTCGCAGGTTCAGACAGATTATACGACGTACGGAAACGTGCAAGAGGTCCGCGAATATGATTTCGGTTTGTCCACCCTTCTTCGCAAAACGCACACGTCCTACGTGACGGACTCGAATTACACGACCAGGCACATCCTGAGTCTTTCAGCCACTGTCATCGTCTACGACGGAAGCGGAACGGCTAAGTCGAATACTGCCTACACCTATGATGGGGCGGCACTCACCTCCGTCACGGGAGCTGCAAATCACGACGACACGAACTACGGGACAGGCTTTGTCTATCGCGGGTTGCTGACCACGCTCACCCAGTACACAGACCCGGTCGCACCCTCAGGAGCGATCACCCACGGGGAAACATATGACATGTTGGGTAATCTGCGCACTGAAGTTGCCGATTGCTGCGTGCAGAAGCAATACAATTTCTCGTCCACAACCCAGTATTCACAACCCGACAGCGTGGTTCGCGGCTCGGGAACGACCTTGACCACAAGCGCCACCTACGACAGCTACACAGGTTTGCTGGCTTCCTCGACCGATGAGAACAACCAAACGACTACGTACAATTTCGATGTGATGGATCGGCCCTTATCGCAAACCCGGCCCGACAATACAGTTCTCTCGACAAGCTACGACGATACGTCCGCAAGCCCATCCACAACGGCCACCACACCGATTACTTCTTCGACGAGCATCAAGCGGATCACGCTTTTCGACGGACTTGGAAAAACCATTCGCAACACAATTCAGGATTCGAGCGGCACGATCTTCACCAAAGTTGACACGCAGTACGACGCCCTGGCCCGCATTTCCCAAGTCAGCCTTCCCTACACGGGATCGAGCCCTTCTTATTGGACGCAAACGCAATATGACGCACTGGACCGCGTGACGAAGCAGATTCCTGCGGATGGCTCCGGCTCAGCAAACAATATCAGTTTCAGCTATTCCGGCAACACGGTGACGCGCACGGACAATACGGGGAAGCAGCGGAAACAGAGCGTGGATGCTCTCGGAAGGCTAATCGAATCCGACGAGCCGGACCCTGCGAATGGGAACTCTCTTACGCTGGTCACGACCTACGCAAACGATCCATTGGGACACACCACCCAAATCACTCAGGGCGTGCAGACTCGCAGTTTTGTATTTGACGGATTGGGTCGAAAAACGAGCGAGACTACTCCGGAGGCGGGGACGGTCAATTATGTCTACAATAATTACAGTCTGATGACGCAGCGCACCGACGCCCGCGGGGTTGTCACGACGAATACTTACGATCCGAGTTTGAATCGGCTTTCACAGATTTCTTACAACACAACGGGGACGACAGCCCAAGCCACGCCATCCGTGAGCTACTCCTATGGAACGAGCGCAGCTTCGTATAACAATGGCCGTTTGATTACCATGACCGACGGTGTCGGCTCCGAAAACTATTCCTATGATCTGTTGGGCCGCAAAACGCAGGTTCAGAAGGTCATCAATAATGTGAGCTACACGACCAGCTACACCTATAATCTGGACAGTGAAATCGCAGCGATGACTTATCCCTCCGGCAGGGTGGTGAAACGCAACTACGACACGATTGGCCGGTTGCAGAGTGTTCAGAACAATGGGACCTCCGCTTACTATGCGTCGGGTATGACCTACAACGCCGACAATGAGCTGACTGGAATGACATTGGGCAACGGGGTGGTGGAAAGCCTCGGGTACACCGGGCAGCGCTACCAGCTCAGTTCCATCGGCTACACGAAATCCGGCACGACACTCTTCTCCGTTTCTTATGGATATACGCAGAACGGAGGCAACAACGGGCAGATCACCGGCATCACGGATAATGTGGATTCTGGCCGCACTGTGAACTACACCTTCGATGCGCTTCAGCGGCTGTCCACGGCGGTCACCAACGGTTCGGCAAATTATCCGCAATGGGGCCTTTCCTGGACGTACGACCGCTACGGCAACAGGACCGCGCAAACTGTGACTGCGGGCAGCGGCTATTCGAATTCGGTGTCGGTGGACGCCAACACCAACCGCATCACGGGGCTGGGCATGGCCTCTTTCTCCTACGATTCGAGCGGAAATCTCACACAGGATGACCTCTACAACTACCTGTATGACGCAGAGAACAGGTTGGTCGAGCTGGAGCAGCTCAATGCAACACCGATTGCCTACTATTCGTTCGATGGCAACGGCTTGCGCGTCATCAAGGTGCAGGTGACGGGAAGCCAGCGAACCTACTATCTCTACGAAGGTACGAACGTGATTGCGGAGTTTTACGATACTTCCACGACGAACTACAACTCCGGCACCACGCCACAGCAAGCGCCTGCGGATTCGGTTTCGCTGCTGTTGTATCAGCTCAGCGACCACCTCACCACGCGCATGACCACGGACAACTTTGCCGCGAATTCCAGTTCCGAGGGACATTTCCCCTACGGTGATCCCTGGTACGACACGGGCATGGCCGATCCCAGCGTCGTGAGGAAGTTCACCAGCTACAACCGGGACACGGAAGCGGCTGCGGGGTTCTTGAACTACGCTGTATTCCGGCAGCACTCTTCGCGCTTGGGGCGTTTCCAGATGGCCGACCCCGTGGTCAGCACGACCGGCAGCCCGCAGGGCTTCAATCGCTACGCGTATGCCGCGGGAGACCCTGTCAACAATGTTGATCCTTCCGGATTGCTAAACGTCAAACTGGAAATTCCCGCCGACTGGCCTTGTCCCTCTACCGAGGTTGTGTGCGGCTGCGATCCTTTCAATTATACAGACGGAAGCGGCGAGGATTCTCCTTGCACATTGGGCAGCGAACCGGTGGGCATCGCATTCCCAGTTGGTGGGGGCGGGGGTGGGAACCCGCCCGACGACTGCGCCGGGCATCTTGGCAACATACAGTGGCCTCCTGATGGTGTAATTTGTGATGGTAGCCATCAATACTTCACCAAGGTGCAACTCTTGAACTACGCAGGGAATCTGCCGCCCCTCACCAACAGGGATCGTATTACGGTTACGCCCAATACTTCTGCAAACGTGATAGTAAAGCCGCGGGCCGACATTCCCTCGCAGCTCATTTTTGAAGGCTGGTTCACGGCATCTCCGACAGCAAACCACCGGTTGTTCAACAGTGCGATGATTCAGTGGACAGCGACTTATACTTGTAAAGGCAAAACTTATCACACTAGCACGCCGCAACACATAATGCCTTGCTTGGGCACGACATGACAAAATTACGTCCAACCTGGTTTCTGGTCTCTTTCGTTTTCTTGGGGGCCGCGGCGTCGCCAAAGGCAACAGATCCATGCCAGCTTGCGTACTTGCCCCTTACGATTGCACCGGATTTGAAGCTTGCGGTTGTGAATCACTACCTCATGTTTAATCCTGAGGTCGAGGGTGCGCTGTTTCTACGGAACGAATCCGGGGAATCGATATACGGCATCACAATGCTCGTAATCTACGAGGACCAACAGAGCCGCCCACTCTTTTCGATAAAGTACCAAGCCAGCGTCAAGGGCCATGAGCACCAAATGACGAACATTCAACCGTCTTTTCAAGGGACGCTCACAAGACCGGTACGGCCAGGGGAAGTTTTCAATCTTTCCGGAACCAACCTTCTAACCACCACGACAGTTCCCGCAAAGGCCGAGATATCTGTCGTAAGCTTGCAACTGGCCCGTACAAACGTCGAGCGTCGGGGGGTGGGCACGTTTCGGTCGGATCCGATCCTCGAAGAAGCGCCCCCGCAATATCCACAGCTGGCAATCTCAGCAGACGACCTGTCCCGGGACAGGCTCTTGAAACTGAGCATCAGTCCACAGGGGATTGTCAAGACGGTGGATCTTGTATCCGAAATGGAACCTTCAAACCCTGCCCTCACATCTGTGATGGATGAGATGAGGAAATGGCGTTTCTTTCCCGCGATTCGCAATGGCGTTCGTGTCACTTCTGATTTGTTTGTGCTGCTTCGGTTTCGCCGAGCGCATGCACTTCCTGTGCCCGTACATGACTGCTTCATCGGACAGGGGGACAAGTATCCAGTCACCTTTGTCTTTGTGACCGTCGAGCCGGTCCCGAATCGGAACGGGTATTTGAAGTTCTTCTACGACAAATACGAAGTGAGCGCCTGGAATGGGCAATTCTTAGGTCAAGAAGGGTTCGAGAGCACTCCGTGGACCGTCAAGCCTAAGTAAGTGCTCCTTCCGAGCCTGGACTGCTCCCTTATCCGCATGAGGGGTCATGCGAAATTCGTTGGAGTCTGAGTTTGCGCATGGTGTGGCAAAGGCGACGTAACGCAAATCGTAGCGCAGTTAGCGAGAGGGCTGCACATGGGGAACCAAGTTATTCAATGGCAGGGCGGGCCAAAGAGTTCTAAAACCCTCCACTAGGGCACGGGGACCGTCGGGGTCGGAGGTCACTTCCCCATGATTCTCGATGCCACCTCAAGGGCGAGGAGGGGGAGAATGCTGAATCCAAGTTCGAAAATCGTCTGCTAGGGCCGACCACTTAAAACGGGGGTCCAGCCCGGGGACATAGGTTACACAATGTACCTAAGACATGGGTAACACTTTTGGGCCGAACGGATTTTCGAGCGGTTCGCGCACCTGCCTCTCCAGATCGAAGTATCCCAGATCATAACCCATAAAGCTGACCAGCCAGCTGTCATCATGAACTTCCTTGAACACGTCTTTCTGGCCGGCGCACCTCGCGCCGTTATCACTCTTTTTTCCATCCGGATAAGCACGCCTGCAAGGCATCCTCTTCGATAGGTACTTTGTTGGTATCGCAAGCAGGTACTTCGTTGGTACCGGGTTAGGGACGATTTTGACCCTGTTTCTCCCCCTCCCTCAAAACGTTAAATGGCTGCCTCACCTGCGAGATACGTCTACGCGGCCTTTTGGAGGCGCTATGGAGAGACGAATCCGAATGCTGGTTGCCAACCGCCCCCGCATCATGCGCGAGAGCATCATTTCCACTTTTGCCGGCCAACCGGACATCGAGATCCTGGGGGAAGTCACGGAGGATGCGGAGATTCTTGGCCGCGTCCAGGAAACGCAGCCTGATTTTCTCTTCCTGGACCTCGAAGAGAACGGGAAACGCCCCAGCCTGTGCGAAAGCGTGCTGCGGCTCTACCCGGAAGTCAGCATCATCGCCGTGGCGCTGCACAACAGCCAAAGCGTCAAGTACTGGGCCACCTTCGATATTCATTCGAGCGTGTTCGAAGCCTCCGAAGAAGCCATTCTCGCAGTCATGCGCAAGAAAACTGCTTACGCGGGAGAAGGATCATGAAAGCTCGGATGCGGTTCGGGATCCTCGTGAAAATCTTTTCGGTCGCGTTCCTTTTGCTCGTCTGGACAGCAGGCGGTTTCGCTAAGCAGAACGCGGCGCAGCAGAGAGCCCCTGTTCCGCCCGCAGACGTTCCGGGAAACCCCAGCCCGCAAATCTCCGAGCTTGCCAAGGATAACTACAACCGCGTAGCGGCTTCGGCAATGGACATCAAGGGCGTCTTAATCGGTAATCCTGGGTTGATGGTCGAGCTGAAAAGCCTCATCGCCAAAGAGGCCAGCGACAACGGGCAAGTGGTGAACGAGGATGATCTGACGGATCAAGCCATCAATGACCGCTTGGCGACCGACGTGGCCTTCCGGGCTGCGGCCACGCGCCTCCTCCAGCGTTACGGCTACCTGTTGCCGAAGGTCAATCCTGATTCCGACGCGGCCAAGGAGCAGGACCTGATCCTGAAGGAACGTGCCAGGCAGCTCGTGCGGATTGAAGCGCAGGAAGATACCAATTCCTTGCAGCCGCAAAGAACGCAGCACACACGGGAGAGAAACGCCGTTCCTTGCGATCCAAACGCTTACGGTGCCAACGGCGATTGCAATCTCCAGTACACCGGTCAACAGGGCCGTGGCGCCGCCGCTCCATCAAACGTGGTTCCGCAGGAGCAGTTGCCGCAAGGAATTCCAGGGCAGGGAATCCCCGTCTCCGCAAACCCGGGCATTCTCCAGGCTCAGACATCCTTGGGCGAACCTCAAACCGGCGATCTTGCCGAAGGGCCCCCTCCTTCCTCGCTCACCAATGTTTCGAATCCGCAACGCCGTCCGTCGGATGCGATTCCTGGAAACAATCTCCCTCCGGACCTGTCCGGCAATGCGCCGCTCTCACAGAATCCGGCTGCAAATCCGTATGCTTCGGGAAATCGCGAGTGGGCTCCGAACCTCAATTCCACCATGACGCCCGAATCGGCGCGCAATCCAAATTATTCGCCGGAAGTCAGTTACGGCCGTGCCGTGCGAGTTCCCACCGCCAACGAACTTGCCCCCGTGGCCATGATTCACCAGCCCAGCCCCTATTCCGATATTCCTTCTCTCTATGACTTGTACGTGCAAGCCGCTTCGCGCAGCGGCCCTCCTCAGCGTTTCGGCGCCGAAGTCTTCCGCGACGGCTTGCGCGACCCCCGCGCCATTCCCATGGATTTACCCGTCGGTCCGGATTACGTCGTGGGTCCCGGAGATAGTCTCTCGATTGACCTCTGGGGAGGAGTATCAGCACGTCTCCTGCGTACCGTGGATCGCGAAGGGCGCGTAACCTTGCCGGAAGCGGGGCCCTTGCAGGTCAGCGGACGCTCGCTTGGCGACGTGCAACAGGCCGTCGAACGCGCCATCGCCACGCAGTTTCGCGATACTTCCGCGGATGTTTCCGTCTCGCGCCTCCGCACCGTCCGCGTGTATGTCGTTGGCGAAGTCGCCGAGCCCGGCGCCTATGACATCAGTTCGCTTTCCACTGCTCTGAACGCGCTGGTTGCCGCGGGAGGGGTCACTCCGCGCGGCTCGCTGCGCGAGTTGAAGCATTATCGCGGACGTCAACTCCTTGAAAACATTGATGCCTACGATCTCCTGCTGCGCGGCGTCAAGCCCGATGCGCGGAAACTCGAAAATGGCGACACGTTGATGGTTCCCCCTATCGGCCCGCAAGTCACCATCACGGGAATGGTGCGCCGCCCGGCGGTCTATGAACTGAACGGAGAAAAAAGCCTCGCCGATGTCCTCGAACTGGCGGGAGGCATTCTCCCGGCAGCCGCCTTGCAGCACGTCGAAATACAACGCCTCGACGCCCACGAAAAGCGCACCATGCTGAGCCTCGATCTTTCTCCGGATAAAAGTGCCGCTCGGCAACTCAGTTCTTTTAAGGTTCAGGATGGCGACGAGATCCACATCTTTCCCATCGCTCCGTATAACCAGGATGCCGTTTACCTGCAAGGTCACGTCCTGCGCCCCGGCCGCTACTCCTTCAAACCGGGCATGAAGTTGAGCGATCTGATTTCTTCCTACAAGGATCTCTTGCCCGAACCTGCTGCTCATTATGCGGAGATCGTGCGTTTGAATCCCCCGGATTTCCGCCCCAGCGTCCAGAGCTTTGATCTCGCCGCAGCCCTCGCCAATCCTGCTGCGGCGCCAAAGCTCGAGCCGCTGGACACCGTGCGCATCTTCAGCCGATTTGATTTCGAACCGGCGCCTGCCGTGTGGGTGGGCGGCGAAGTTCGCGAGCCCGGCAAATACATCACTTCCGGCCAGGCACATCTTCGCGACGCCATCTATCTCGCAGGCGGGCTCACTCCTGACGCCTCGCTCGCCAGCGCGCAGCTTTTCCGCACCGAAGCCGATGGCAACACCAAAATCCTCAACGTGAATCTCGGTGCAGCCATCGCTGGTAACCCGCTCGACAATATTCTGCTCGAGCCCCGCGATCGCTTGCTCATTCACCGCAATCCGGAGCGCGTGGATCCTCCCACCGTGGACGTCATGGGCGAAGTCGCTAAGCCCGGACGGTACCCCCTGACCGGCAACATGCGCGTCGAGGATCTCATTCGTGCCGCGGGCGGTTTGAAGCGCAGCGCAGACACGAACACCGCCGATCTGACCCGCTATCCGATTGGCGGAAAACCTGGCGAACATCTGGAAGTCTCCCTGGCTTCGGTGCTGAACGGCAACGAAACAGAAGATGTCCCTCTGCACAACGGTGACGTGCTCGCCATCCGTCAAGTGCCGGGATGGAAGGATCTGGGCGCGGCGCTCACGCTGCGTGGAGAAGTGAGGCATCCCGGTTCCTACGGAATCCAGCCCGGCGAACGATTGAGCAGCGTTCTTGAACGCGCTGGGGGCTACACGCCCGATGCCGATCCTTATGGTGCGGTGCTGATGCGCAAAGCGGTTCGTGAGCAGGAAGAGCTGGCGCATTCCGAACTGGTGCGCCGCGTGGAAGCGCAGCAGGCCAATATCCGCTTGCTGCCGGAAGCCGATCAGGACCAGAAGAACGCCAAAATTACCGCCATCGCGCAAACCCAGGCCACCTTGGACCAGTTGCGGCTCAGCCCTCCGGTTGGCCGACTGGTGATCCACATTGATGGTCCCATCAGCAAGTGGCGGAACACTTCCTCCGATGTCTCCATGCGCGATGGCGACATCCTGGTGATTCCCAAGAAGACGGACTACGTCATGGTGAACGGGCAAGTGTTCAACCCCACCGCGGTCAGCTATCGCGGCGGCCGCAGCGCGAAGTGGTATCTCGGCCAGGCAGGCGGCTTGACGCAGCTCGCGGACAAAAAGGGCATTTTCGTGATTCGCGCGGATGGTTCCGTGATCTCCGCGAAGAATCAGTCCGGCTGGTGGGCTGGCAATCCGCTGAGCGCCATGTTGCGTCCCGGCGACACCGTGGTCGTGCCGGAGAAGGCCTTGAACATCGGCAATAAGAATTGGACGGCGGTGTTGCAGACCGCTCAAGTGGCATCTTCGATTGCTTTGACGATTGCGTATATCCACCCGTGATCTGGCGTTTCCCATCACGGGCATTGTTCACGGTGTTTCTTTTGTGGGCCCTGATGTCAACAACGGTGTGCGCCCAGTCGGGCGGTGAGATAAACGGTCCGGAGCCAAAGCACTTGAACCGCGAAACGACAACTCGGTCAGCGGCACCTTCGGCAGCCGAACCAAATCCCGGAGTTCGCCCGTCCCCCGATGAGAAGCAGCCGTTGCATTCTTTCCTGCTCGATTTCGCCCAGGATGAAAAGAACTTGTGGACCAGTCCCACGCGCTTGCGATTCAAGGACACCACCTGGCTCGTGCCGCTCAGTGGCATCGCCGCGGGCTCGTTTG
>Ga0335077_10011177_pt1 | contig 11216 bp, 10 predicted proteins | sample Lox_Sample_31_FD_207151 | JGI IMG/M metagenome (GOLD analysis project Ga0335077, IMG submission 207151) | Soil microbial communities from Loxahatchee National Wildlife Refuge, Florida, United States - Lox_Sample_3.1 | ecosystem: Environmental > Terrestrial > Soil > Wetlands | place: USA...
TGAGGGCGTGCTGGGCGCGTTTGTGCTCGGGCCAGCGGCCGAGCGGTCCGCCGGTGGGGCAGTCGATGCAGCGGACGTCGTCGCCGAGGTGGTTGAAGCCGTGCTTGTCAGGCATCGCTTTCTCCGGGTGGGAGCGCGAGCCGGGTGACGGTCGGTTGGGTGAGTTCGCGGTGGCGGTGGAAGAGGTCGCCGAGCTGCTGGCCGATCTGGCTGCGGCGGGCGTCGCGTTCCTTCCACTGGTGCGTGTAGACGCGCAGGGTGGTGTCGGGCTTTCGGTGGCCGAGCCGCCGCTGCACGTCGACGACGGGAACGTCGAGCGCGATCAGCATGCTGGCGTGGCTGTGGCGCAGGTCGTGCAGGCTCGGCGCGGGCGGCGCCAGCTTGGCCCTCGTGGCGGCGCGCTTGAGCGCCTCGCGGGCGACCTTGCGCACGAGACCGGTGCCGTTGCGGCTCGCGAACACGAGCGCTGCCGGGTCGGCGAGCGCGCCGCGCTCCGCGAGGAGCGCGACCAATCGAGCCATCAGCTCGGGTGGGGTGTCGATCGTCCGCCGCGACTCCGCCGTTTTCAGCTGCGAGCGGTTGCCGTGGCGGTCGAGCTGGTACTCGACCCGGATCAGCGAGCCCGGCTGGTCGAGGTCGCAGACGGCGAGCCCGAGCGCCTCGCCGATCCGCACGCCGGTGGTCACGAGCAGTTCGAGCAGGCAGCGGTACTGCTCGCCGTCGGCGCAGGCGATCAGGCGTTCCATCTCGTCGAGGCTGAGGATCCGCTTCGGCCGCTGGTCGTCGAGCTTGGGCCGTTCACCGCGTTCAAGCTGGCTGCAGGGATTGACGGCGATCGCGCCGCGGCGGGCAGCGTGCCCCAAGATCATCGAGAGCGGCTGCAGCGTGCTGAGGATGGTGGTGCCGCGCGCGCCTTTACGTTGCATCACGGCGATGAAGGCGGCGACGTCGTCGACCGTGATCTGGTCGAGCCTGCGTCGCCCGAAGTACGGAACGAGGTGCTGGCGCAGCGCCCAGTCGTACTTCTCGCGGGTGCGCTCCCGGCAGGTCTGCCGCTCCAGCCAGGCGGTGGCGTAGTCGGCGAAGGACTGCCGGGTCGGTTGGATGCGCTCGCCGCGGCGGCGGCGCAAGGTCAGCTCGGCTCGCTTCGCCTCGGCCTCCTCGAGGCTGCCCTCGACGGTCCGCCAGCGGCGGGTGCCGCTGGAGTCGAAGTAGTAGACCTCGTAGGGCGGCCGGACTTTGCCCCCCGGCCCGGGCCGGTAGTAGATGCCGGGGTGGCGCGGGACGGGACGCCGCCGCACGCCGCGTTTACGCTTCGTCTGCATCGGAGCGCTTACCTCCGTTGCCGGCCCCGGGGCGTTCCTGCGCCGCCGGGGCATTTATAGGTCACTGGTTGGTGGACGACCATAGCTCCACCTCGCCCGCACAGCCAGTCGGCTCATACGCGGTCTGCAGCCAGCGGTCGAGCTCGTCGCGGTGGAAGAGCAGGCCCTGCCCGCCACGCTTCTTGCGGAACGGGATCTCCCGGGCCGCGGTCAGCTTGTACAGCTGGTCGCGCGAGAAGCGCAGGTAGGCGCGCGCCCCCTCGAAGTCGAGCCAGGGCGACTCCGCCGCTGGCGGCAGCCGCTCGCCAACGCGTACCGCGACCAGCTCGGCGAGCGCCTCGAGCAGCTCCGCGGGGAGCGTCAGCGTCAGCTCGACACTCTCGCCCGCGGCCGTCACCGTGCGCCGCCGCCTCTTCGGGCGATGCGAGCGCTGGCGGTTCTGCGCTGGAAGACGAGGACGTCCTCGTGGGCGATGATCAGCATGCGTGGGATCGCGCCTTTGCGCTGGTGGGTGATCTGGAAGAAGCTCGCCCGCGGCAACACCTGCTCGCCGGCGAGGCCGCAGAGGAGCGCGGCATGGCGGGCGCAGAGGCGGAGGCCGCTGCGGGCGGCGAGCTGCTCCACCTGGCCGGGAAGATCGATCAGCCTGCCGCCGCGGCGGTAGGGGCGGACGGTCATCACCAGGTGCCCGTGCGGGTGGAGCATGCGCCGGCAGGCGGCGAGGATCTCCGCCAGCACCCGGTCGAAGCCGGGCTTGCGCTTGCTGGTCTGTGGGAGGTGGGCGAGGTTGTCGGGGTTGCGCGAGTAGCGGTAGTCGAACTTGCGCACTCCGCCCTCGCTCTTTCGCACCTGCCCGTGCAGCGACGAGCCGTACGGCGGCGAGGTGAGGATCAGCCTCGCCCTTCCTGTGTAGTCGTCGGCGAGGCCGTGGCCGAGCGTGCGCGCACCGCCTTCCAGCACGAGCCCCTGCCCGGCCGCTCCCTGGTCGAGCGCGTGGCTGAGGTTGGCGGCGGCGAGGCTCGTCCAGCGCGGCTCCAGCTCGACGCCGACCGCGGTCCGGCCGAGGTGGATCGCCTCGACGAGGGTGGTGCCAATGCCGCACATCGGGTCGAGCACCAGCTCGCCCGGACGGGTGAAGCGCAGGATCGCTTCGCGCGCGAGCGCCGGCAGCATCTTCCCCGGGTGCGCCGTCGAGGCGGGGAGGTAGCGGCCGCGCCGCTGCACGCGTGCCGGCCGGTCGCCGACCTGCCAGACACTCGAGTGATGGTCGATCACGCCGCCACCTCCCTACGTTCCGCCCGCGCGCGTGCGGCGGGCTCGTCGAGCTGGGGTTTGCGGAAGGCGAGCACGTCGGTGTGCCGAAGCGCCTGCGGGTCGCCGGCACTGCTGCGGAAGGCGATCACGTGCTGCCAGTACTCGAGCCCCGCCCGCTCGACGCTCGCGACGAGGTCGCCCAGCCCGGCGGTTGCTCGGCGCTGCTGCTCGTGGACAAGGAGCAGGAAGCCGCCCGGGGCGAGCACGCCCGTCCATGCTGCGAGCAGCTGGCTGTGCGGCGTTCGGGGAGCGGCGGTGAGGATGAGTTGGACGCTGCCGGCCGGGTGGCGCCGCACCTGCGCGGTCGGTTTCGGCGTGAGCAGCGGCTGCGCCTTCGCGAGCAGCTGCGGCAGCCGGGCCGGGTCGCCTTCGAGCACGGCGGCGCGGCCCGGCGCGCCCTGCTGGCGGGCGTGGCTGATGTTGGCGATCGCGAGCGCCGCCGCCGTCCGATCGGTGTCGATGCCGATCGCGCGCCGGCCCTGCTGGATCGCCTCGACGAGGACGGTGCCGATCCCGCAGCAGGGGTCGACGATCAGGTCTCCGGCATCGCTGTAGGCGAGGATCGCGCGCGCGGCGAGCTCGGGCTGGATCGGATGCCCGCCGCGGCCGGCGGCGAGGTAGTGGGCGCGCCGCCTGTTCGGGGTGGGCCAGACGGCGAGTGCGAGGGTGGTGTTGGTGGTCGGTTCGCTGGACACATGGTTCGGGGCCGGCGGAGGAGCCGGGCAGCCAGAGGCGGCTGCGCTTCGGGGCGTGTCGGTGCGGCCTGGTCAGCCGGGCTCGAGCAGCGGCCGCAACCCGGGTCGTCCGGGCTGCCGCCAGATCGAGGCGAGCGGCCCCTGCAGGTGCACCTGCTGATGCGTGCTGGCGAGCAGCACGAGCTCGCGCAGCGATCCGAGCTGCTCGAGTAGCCGGCTGATGCGCCGCTCGGCGGTGGTGAGTAGGAGCAGCTTGGGGAAGACGGGGTAGCGCTCCTGCCAGGCGCGGGAGCGGGCGTAGGCGCGGTAGAGCTCGAGCTTCGAGCGCAACCGCGGCAGCGGCATTGTGCCGAGGTCGATCTCTGTCAGCAGGTGGTGGATGTCGTCGCCGGCGCGGTAGCGGGTGTAGCCGTCCGGCCGCAGCAGCACCTTCACACCCCGGTCATTGAACAAGGCGGCGGTTGCGTCTTCGCCGCGCCACCACTGCGGCCGGCACTCGTGGTCGTGCTGGGCGCGGGCGGCGGTGGCGAGGGCGCAGTGCAGCTCGGCCGCGGCGAGTGCGTGGCGGACAAACAGCGGGTTGGCGAGCGCGCCGCTTGCGTGCTTGCGCCGTTCGGCAGCGGTGAGCTCAGCCCGGGCGCACGCGAGGCCGGCGCCGTCTGCGGTCAGGCAGAAGTAGGGCTCCGGGTCGCGGCGGCCGTCCGGGCCGGCGAGGTAGCGGCGGACGAGCAGGCCACGCCGGCGGAGCAGCTGCAGCCGCCGCTGCGCCGCGCGCGGCGTTCTTGTTGCTGTGAGGTTGCCGCTGTGGGGGTCGTGGTGGGCGCTGAAGTAGAGGGTCTGGATGTGGCGGCGGGTGAGGAAGCGGTGCTGCAGGAGCAGGTCGAGCAGCAGGAGGTCACGCTCCGGTAGGACGGCCGCCTGATCGATCAGGTTGGGGCGGGTCATGCGGCGGCGCGTTCGACGCCGTCCTCGGCGGCGGTGGGGATGCTGGCGCCGAGGCGGCGGCGGATCGCGACCTCGATCTCGTCGAGCGGCCGCCCGTAGCGCAGGCCGGAGAGCCGTTGCAGCCGCTCGAGCCGTTCCTGCTCGACCGCCGAGGCCCACTGCTCGTCGTCGAGCGTGGATAGGTGCCGCCGCCTTGTCTCCTCGCCACGTTCCGGATCGCTGTGTCGCCGTGCCGCGCTTGCGAGGATGCGCTGCGTGATCTCGTCGCGGCTGAGCGCGAGCAGGCGCGCCCGCTCGAGCTGGCGCAGCGTTGCGCTCAGCTGCTGGTAGTGGCGGTAGCTCTCCTCGGGCAGAGCGAGCAGCAGCTCGACGCGCTCGCTCAGTGTCGGCCGCGGCTGCGAGAGCAGCGGCTGCAGCTGGCTGAGCAGCGTCTGCCGGTCTCCCGCCTCGAGCTTCGGCCAGGCGTCCTCGGCGACGGCGCGCAGATCCAGCTCCGGTGCTGCCGGCACGGCGGTCGGGAGCTGCTGGCGGCAGTGGGCGATCCAGGGCGCGGCGTCGAAGACGGGTGGGGAGAGGGTGCGGGCGGAGAAGGGGCGCTGGGTGGCGCCGTCTTTGGTGAGGCGGACGGCGATCTCGTAGGGGCCGAGCCGGTGCAGATCGTCGGCGCTGAAGGAGGGGGCGAGCGCGCGGGCGAGCCGGCCGGCGTCTTCGTGGCCGGGCTGGAAGCAGACGAGGTTGCGGACCAGGTTGAGCAGGAGGGCGGTCTCGCGCTCGGAGAGCTGGGCGAGCGTCTGGTGGGCGAGGCAGAGCGAGAGCCGTAGGGCGCGGGCTTCGGCGAGGATCTCGGCGAAGTCCTCTTGGTGGAGGAAGTTCTGGAACTCGTCCAGGTAGCAGTGGAAGTCGGTCCGTTCGCGTTCGGGGAGGTCGGCGCGGGCGAGGGCGGCTTGCCAGAGCTTGGCGAGCGAGAAGGCGCCGACGACTTCTGCCTGCTCGCGGCCGGAGCCTTTGGGCAGGTTCATGACCATGATCAGGCGGTGGGCGAGCGCCTGCTCGAAGCTGATCGTCGATTCGGCTTGGCCGAGCATGGCGCGCAGGCGGGAGCGGAAGAGGAAGTCGCGCAGCTTGTTCAGGACGGGCCCGATCGCCTGCGCCTGCGCTTGCGGTGAGAGCTGTTCGTAGCGCTGCCAGAAGGGGCCGAGCGCGATCGGATCGCTCACCTCGCGCAGATACTTGGCGCGAAAGCCGGGGTCGGTGAGCAGAAGCGGCAGCTCGAGCAGCGTCGAGCCGGGTACCAGGAGGAGGGTGCGGAGGGCGCCTTTGAAGAGGTCGTCGGTTTGCGGTCCCCAGAAGCGGTGGAAGCGGCGCTTGAAGATCGAGAGCGTGTCGTCGGCGACCCGCTCCCGCTCCTCGTCTGTGTGTGCCTCGAGCGGGTTGATCCCGACCACCAGCTCGCTGTCGGCGAGGTCGACCAGACAGAGCCGCTCATAGCCGGCCGATGGGAGGGCGAGGAGGAAGGCGCGGGCAAGGTCGCCTTTGGCTTCCCAGATGCCGGTGCCGTCCGACTCGGCCGAGCCGAGCGCGAGCCGCAGCAGAGTGGAGGTCTTGCCGGAGCCGGGCGGCCCGATCAGGTGCAGGTGGGTGCGTGCCGCCGTCCGGCTGAGGCGGACCTCGTGTTCGCGGCCGGGGAAGGTGGCGAGCGCGAACGGCCGCCCCTCCTCGCCGCCGACAGTACTTATCGGGTCGAGCGGCGGCGGCACTTGCCGGGCGCCGGCCTGGGGGAGCTCGGCGAGCCGGTCGCTGCCGCTGGGGTCGAAAAGCGGCACCAGCTCGGCGGCGGTGAGCAGCATCCCCGTCTCCGGCTGCCGCTCGCGCAGGGCGCGGTCGAAGCCGGCGCGCTGCCAGGGCCAGACGCGTCGGGGGGCGAGGCCGTTGTGGGGGCCGTCGAGCGGCCGGAACTGCGCCTGCAAGGCTTGCGCCCACGCCTTCGAGCGGGCGGGATGGTCGGCCTGGCAGGCGAAGCGGACGCCACAGGCGAAGGCGACCGAGCCGGAGCGGGCGCGGGCGCGCAGCGCCTGGGCCCGCTCGGCCTCGAGCAGGCTGGCCGGCCCCGCCACCCCGACTCGAGCAGAGCGGCCCGGCTCGCTCGGGCCGGGCTGGGCGAGCTCGGCGACGCCACGCAGGGCTTCCTCGGCGAGGGTGAGCGGCAGCTCGGCGAGCCCTGCTGCGAGTGGGCGGTGCGGCTGGCCGTGCTGGTGGCGGTGGGCGGCGCTATAGAGGCGGCCGAGCCAGCGGCTGGTCGCCGGCTGCAGCGTCAGCTGCAGCAGCGCCTCACCCTGCTCTGCCTCGAGCGCGCCGAGCAGCGCCGGCAGGACCGGTTGCGGGTCGGCGGCGAGCGGCAGCAGCTGGCCGGCTCGCTGGGCGAGGCGGCCACGCGCAGCTGCGGCCTGGACCTGGAGCGGCGGCGGATCGGCGGGCTGCAGCTGGCAGCCGGGCAGGCCGGCGCGCAGGGAAGCGGTCGCGAGCGGCAGCGCCGCTCGCGGCAGCAGCAGCCGCACCTGCAGCCCCGCCGTCGGCTCGCGGTGCAGTTCGAGTAGCAGCCAGGGCGTCTGCCCGAGCAGGCGGCGAGGCCAGGCGGGCAGCAGCCCATGCAGGGCGGCGAGCGCACGCTCCAGCGCGGCGGCATCGACCTGCTCGCGGCCGGGACGGAGCTCGAGGCCGGTGAGCGAGCGGGCGAGCCGGCGGCGTGCCCAGGCGCGCAGCAGGCAGAGGAGGAGCAGTCCGCCGGCGATGCCGGCGGGCGGCGCCAGCAGGAGCGGCAGCAGCTGGTGTACCTGCGCGAGCAGGGGCGCCAGCAGCCGGTGCCGGGGGCGAGGCGGGGCGCCCGCCGCGGGGGCTGGGCGGGCGGGGGCTCGCCCCGCCCCACCAGGCCATGGGCCGGCAGATGACGATTCGAACCAGAGCGGGGTAGTCGCCGACCGGCCGCGACCAGGAACCCGGCCAGGTGAGCGGGGTTGCCGGCGCTCGACCCGTTCGTTCCAGGAACGAACCCATGAAACGAACCCATGAAACGAACAGGTCCGCTCACCCCGCCGCTCCCGACGTCGCGGGACGGCTGGCGCCGAGGTAGTCGGGCCAGGCGTACGACTCGATCCGCACGACCGCGCCGGTGTGGGGCGCGTCGACCATCTCGCCGCCGCCGACGACGATGCCGACATGGCTGACAGCGCTGGGGCTGCTGCCGAAGAAGACGAGGTCGCCCGGCTCGAGCGCCGCCCCTGCCGGCAGGAGCGGGCCGGCGTCGTACTGGGCCTGCGCGACCCGCGGCAATGCGACCCCGGCCGTCTGGTAGGCGGCCTGGACGAGGCCGGAGCAGTCGAAGCCGCCGCCGCCCTCGCCGCCCCAACGGTAGGGGGTGCCGAGCTGGGCGAGCGCAAACGCGACCGCCGTCTGCGCCACCGATGATCCCGCCGCCGAGGCGCCGGTGCCCATCTCGAGGAGACCGAGTTGGGCGCCTTGCTGCTGGTAGCGGTCGGCCCAGGCGAGCACCTGGTCGACGTAGGCCTGGGAGTGGTTGTAGGCGTAGAGGGCGGCGGGGATGTCGGCGGGGGCGCCGGCGGCGCGCAGGTAGTTGGCGGCCGAGAAGACGGCGTCGACCGGGTCCCAGCGGTCGGCGCTGCCGTCCCCGTTTGCGTCGAGCCCGTAGAGGGCCCAGGTGGAGGCGAGGAACTGCATCGGCCCGCCCGCCCCGGCCTGGTTCTCGACGCCCTGGTGGCTGCAGGAGGGGTCGGGGCTCTGGCCGTGGTCGCACTCGACCTTGCCGATGCCGGCGAGCAGCTGCCAGGGCAGCCCGGAAGCGAGCCCGGCCTGCTCGTAGAGGGCAAGGTAGCCGGGCGGAATGCCGGTGCGCGCCTGCTTGGAAGGGACAGAGACTTGGATGCCGCCGGTGGCGGCGCTGATCACCAGCACCGGCAGCAGCAGCACCGCCCCGACCAGCGCGAGCGCGAGCCGCGTCACACAGTCTCCTCGTCCTGGAGTTCGGCCGGGTTGCTGGTGACGAGCCGGTGCTCGTCGGGGCTGGCGACGACGCGCAAGGGGAGCCGCTCGTCGCCGCAGACGAGCAGGCCCTGGCCGGTGGGACAGGTGAGCAGGTGGCGGCGCTCGCCGGCGGTGAGGTCAAACGCGCGGCCGATCTCCTCGATCGCCTGCGGCGCCTGCCGCAGTAGGACCTGGCTGGAGGCGTTGGCGACGACGGCGCGGCCGAGCTCGGAGGAGAGGAGGTCGTCGGCGTCCTGGCTGATCGTGGTCAGGCCGCACCAGCGCTTGCGCGCCGACTTCGCCAGCCGGGAGAGGAAACGGGCGCCGGCGGGTTCGCGCATCAGCAGCCAGGCCTCGTCGACGAGCACGCAGCGCTTCCGCAGCGGCCCCTCGAGCGAGCGCCAGATCGCATCGAGGGTCAAGAGCAGCGCCGGGGCTTTCAGCCGCTCCGGCAGTCCGCGCAGAGAGAAGCAGACGAGCTGCCCATCGGGTGCGGCCGCGGTCGGGCGCGCAAACAGCTGCGCGTGCGAGCCCGCCGTGTACGGCTCGAGCCGCTCCGCCAGCCGCGCACCGGCACCGGCCTCGGCGGCGAGGGTGTGGGCGAGGTCGGAGAGCAGTGGTGCCGGCCGGCTGTACGTGACCGGGTCGGCGCTGATGCCGGCGTGCTGGTAGCAGGCGCGGATGGCGCGGTCGAGGACCGGCAGCTCTTCGCCGGCGAGCTCGCCGACCAGCAGCTCGACGAGTTCGGTGAGGAAAAGCGCCCGCTCGTCGAGGGTGTGCGGGTCGTCGCTTCGGGGGAGGTCGAGCGGGTTGAGGGTGACGGCGTCGGGGCCGGCGAGCGGCAGGTGGGCGCCGCCGACGGCGTGGGTGAGGCGGCGGTATTCGTCTTCGGGGTCGATCACGAACACCTGCACGCCCCGGTAGAGGAGGCGGAGGGCTTCGAGCTTGGCGAGGTAGCTCTTGCCGGCGCCGGAGCGGGCGAGCAGGACGGTGTTGTAGTTGTCGCGCTGGAAGCGGTCGAGGATCACCGGCGCCCCGGCGGCGGTGAGGCCGTAGAGGACGCCGGCGGGATCGATCGGCGGGTCGGCGGCCGCGAACGGGAACGAGGCCGCGAGCGCTTCGGTGTCGAAGGCGCGGCGCAACCTGAGCTGGTCGACCGCGAGCGGCAGCGTCGACAGCCAGCCTTCGAGCGGCCGGAAGCTGCAGGGGACGGCGTGCAGGAGCAGCGAGGCGCAGAGCGTCTGCAGCCTGCTCATCCGTTCTTGCAGCTCTGGTTCGCTGTCGGCGCGGACGGCGAGGTAGAGGCCGGCCCGGAAGAGCTTGCTTTGGCCGCGCGCGAGCCGGCCCATCAGCTGCTCGCTGTCTTCGGCGGCCGCGGCGACGAACGGGTCCGGCAGGCGGCCCTTCTCCTGGTCGAGGCGGCGGCTGGATTCGAAGCGGGCGCGCTGGCGGCGCAAGCGCTCGACGGCGACCTGCGGCGGCAACGGCTCCACGTGCAGGGCAAGGTCGGTGTCGCGGGCGGCCTGCAGCAGCGGGGCGAGCCAGCCGCGGCTGACCTCGTGCGGGTAGCCGACGACGGCGAAGCCGGCCTGCCAGCGCGCGCCGATCCGCACACGGTCGTGGCGCAGCTCCAGCCCGGGCGGGCCGAGCAGCGACGGCACCCCACTCGCCCCACTCGAGTTTCGGCGGCGGTGGCGGTTCAGCATCCGTGCACCACCCCGGTTGGCGAGGCGCCGTGTGGGGGGCCGGGTGGGTCGAGCGTGCGCGCCAGCAGCGCCACCGTCTGCGGGCCGTCGAGCGGCTGCAGCTCGACGCCGGCCGCGTGCAGCAGGTCGATCGCGTCGCTGCGGCGCCGCTCCAGCGTCTGCTTGGCGGCGGCGCGGTCGCGCTCGTTCGTTCGCAGCACGAGCACGATCTCGCGCCGGCGCACCTCCGCCTGCTCGGCCAGCTCGCCGACGAAGCGGGCGTGCGCGGCCGCGGCCGCCCGCACAGAGTCGTGAACACCGGCCGGGAGGGCGGCGAGCAGTCGCTTCGCCCAGTGGTTGAGGTTGACGGGCTCGCTGCGGACGGCGATCTCGATCGGATCGGGGAGTCCGTTCAGGAAGCGCCCGAACGCCTCGACGAGGGCTTGTTGCTCGTCCTCGCTGCGCAGCGCGAAGCTCGCCGCCGACGCGCGCAGCAGGGCGCAGTAGCCGCCGTCTGTGAGCTCGACCAGCCCGGAGGCGAGCACGCTGCGCACCGGCAGCTCGAGCGGCGCCCGTGGCGGCCGGTTCGGCACCTGCGCGGGCGGGGCGGGGATGCCTTCGGGGGCGAGCAGGCGCAGCTTCGGCCGGCTGAGGAAGCGGGCGGCGGCCAAGGCGTAGCGGTCGCCCGGCAGCCCATGCCGCTGCCCGAACGCCAGCAGCGCGCCGCTGAGCGCGATCGGCGCCACCAGCGCGATCGCGAGCGGCAGCGGCAGCGCGCCCTTGGCCAGCGAGTAGAGCGAGTAGCCGCTCAGTCCGCTGGCGGCGAGGATGGTGAGCTGGCGGGCGGTGAGGCCGAAGGCGAGCTTGTCGGCGAGCTCGGTGTCGGCGGGGAGATGGACGCGACCTCTCACATGCCACCCCGCAGGGCGCGGCCGAGCACGTAGCTGCGCGCGATCTGCGTCAGCGCGGAGCGGCGGCCCGAGAAGACCAGGTCCTTCGCCCAGAACGGGATCCGGATCAGGATCCAGAACAGGCAGATGCAGACCAGCAGGTCGATCAGGCTGCCGCTCACCGACAGCCCGAGCGCGGCGTGGCCGCCGCTGTCGAAGAACACCCGAGCCGCGGTTGCGAGCACGAGCGACTGCGCAACCTGCACCCCGAGCGCGGCGGTCATGCCGCGCCACCACAGGTGCGCCAGCCCGTCGGTCTGCGGCAAC
>Ga0335077_10011179_pt1 | contig 11215 bp, 8 predicted proteins | sample Lox_Sample_31_FD_207151 | JGI IMG/M metagenome (GOLD analysis project Ga0335077, IMG submission 207151) | Soil microbial communities from Loxahatchee National Wildlife Refuge, Florida, United States - Lox_Sample_3.1 | ecosystem: Environmental > Terrestrial > Soil > Wetlands | place: USA: Florida...
ACTCCAAAGGTTGAGGTACATCCCCATCCACATCGACCCGTCAAATCTCTTCGCATCGGAGACGGGGAATGCCGGATCACGGCGAAAAATGCATGCCGAGATGTATCCGAGATGCAAACCGAGCCACGCGACGCATCGCCTGCCATCCCGGAATTCCCTGTCGCGCGCCGTCCCGGCATTCGAGGAAATGAGGAGCCTGCCGTCAGGATCGACCACATCGTGGTTCAGACAGATGAAGGACGGCCTCACGGCCGACTGCGTGAGCCGTTCGCGGATGACATCTACCGCGCCCGCTTTCAGCACATCGTCGCTGCCAAAAAACCAGACGTACTCACCCCGAGCTTGCTCGAGGAGCAGCAGAACGGCTTCGTCGAATCCCCTCCTGCCATCCAGGTGAAAAAAGCGGAGTGCAGGGCAGCGGCGCACGAATTCTTTCATGAGTTGCGGGGTGCCATCGGTCGATCCGGTGTCGTAAACGAGAAGCTCGACGTCCGGGCCCAACTGGGGCAGCAGGCTTTCGAGAGCTTCGGGCAGATAGGCGGCTCGATTGAACGTGGGAATGCAGATCGAGAGCAGCTTTTCAGGTGGCGCCGTCTTCAAGCGAGCGCCTAATCTGTTTCCTAACTCGCTCATCGCCGATTCTCCAAGAAGAGCTCCGCGGGGCCCTTTTTCAGACCGACCAGATTGAACGATTCCCACTCGATTCCGCTCGAGCTGGCCGGTTTCGGAATCTCCGGCGGGGTTTGCAGTAGATTCGCAAACAGGGTGCGATGAGCGGAGGGCATCGCGGTCATCCTTCTTTCACCGTGGGAGCCACGTCAGCGAACAGGCGTTCGGCCCACGAGCCGAGCCAGTGATTGACGCGTTGGAGGCCGGCGGAATCCCTCCCCGTGAGCGGCTTGAGCACGGCCAGGCTGCCGAGGAAGACCGCTCCATAGACTGAGCAGCCGGCGATGAGAGCGGCGAGCGACGCGGGATGGAGCCACAAGGTGGGCGCCATTCCAATGCCGGCGGCGGCGGCCACTCTTCCAATGAACTGGCCCGGGAAATGAAACGGGACATAAAATGCGCCCGCCATCGTGCAGAGAACGGCCACGAGCACGAACGAAAGCCCGGTGGCCCACGCGGCTCCCGCGATTCCCATGCGGCGAACGAGGACAATTTCGGTCGCCAGGTTGAACAGCGCGGCGAACCCCAGCGCGGCGCAGGCGATTCGTTCATGGTCGAGCGCGTAGAGGACGCCGCCCTGAATCGAAAACCCGCAGACGACGCCGCAAACCATCAGCGCGCAGAGAATTTGGATTATCGGGACGCTCGGAGCGTACGCGGGCGAAAAGAAGATCCCGACGACCTCGCGCGCGTAGCGGAGGAGGAGGAGCAGAGGCGCGAGCAGGCAAAGCACGCCGAGCTTCCATTGCGCCTCGACCGCTGCCGCGACACGCGCGACACCTCCGCTCTGCCAAGACTCCATCAGCGACGGGACGCTCACCAGCGTGACCCATCCAAGAAGGAGACCGGTGAGGCTGAAGACGATCTTTGCGCCGACGGCGTAGTAGCCGATGGCGGCGCGGTCTGGAACGAGCCAGCCTAGCAGCAGCACGTCCATGTTGTCGCCGAGGACGTAGAGGAAAAAATTCGTGGCCCACGCGAACAATCCGAACGCGAGGATGCGGCCAATCGGCAGCGCTTCTCGCACGCGGGCGTTCGCCGCGGAATCAGAAACGAGGAGAGGAGCCGCAAGGACGCAAAATCCCGCGAGCGAGCCCGCGGCGGTCGCCAGCCAGGCTGCGTTGACGCTCGGGGCGTGGCGAAGCCAGAGAATCAGGAACAGGCCGGGTGCGGTGAGGGACGCAATCAGCTTGGCGGCAGCCACGCGCCTAAGCTCGAGCAGCCCGGCCGAGAAAAACGTGAGCAAGTCGAAGGCACTGCGCGCGGCGAAGAGGAGCAGGACGAACGCAAGCGATTCGGCGAGAAGCGGGAAATGAAACCGCGCGGCAATTTTTCCGCGAAACGCAAAAACCAGCGCCGACGCGGCAAGAACGGCGGCGCCGCGAACGGCAAGCAGGATTCCAAGCAGGCGCCGCACGCGGTCGCGACGGCCACCCGCGGCGATTTCCGGGACAAACCGGCCCAGCGTTTCGGGGCCGAGTCCAAGAAGCGTGAGAAAGACGCAGACGCCGGCGAGGCCCATCCCGAGCGCGAACAATCCGTACGAAGCGGGGCCAAGCGCGCGGGCGAGGAAAAGATAGAAGAGAAAGTAGAGCACCGCTTCGGCCACGCGGCCCGCCTGTCCCCAGAAGATGGCGCGTCCCATACGGGCTCCCTGGCTCATGCGAACGCCTCTCGATGATCCGCGAGTAGAGTGGCGGCGCGGCCGTCGAGCACGTGCTCGAACGCGCGCAGCATGTTGCGCGCGTACGCTTCCCAGGTGACCCGGTTCAGGACGCAGGCGCGCGCCTCCGCCACAAGCATGCGGCGAAGCTCGAGCGAGCCGGCAAGCTCCGAGACTGCGTCCACAAAATGGCGGGCATTTCGGGGCGAGACGAGCATCGCCGTTCGGCGGTCTTCCAGAACCTCGTGCGCTCCGCAGGCGCGCGATACGATCACCGGAAGATTGCAGGCCAGCGCTTCGAACACTCCGAGTCCCCAGCACTGATTTTCCGCGAGGTAGACGAGCGAGTCGGCGGCGGAGTAGTAGTCCGGCATCTCTTTTTCCGGCACGGCGGAAAGATGGAATTGCACGATTTCTTCGAGGCGGTAACGCTCGACGAGTTCCTGAAGCTTGCGCGCGTAGCCCGGCGCAAATTCGGGCGTGCCGGCGATCAGGAATCGGATATCGGCGCGGCCGCGAAGGCGCAACAGGCGCAGTCCCTCGAGCGCGTCCTCGAGGTGGCGATGCGGCTCGAGAATTCCGAGCCAGAGCAGGAGAAAGTCGTCCGGCTGGATGCCGTGGAGCGTGCGGATTTCCCGCCGCGCGTCCGTGCGTCCGCGGAATGAGGAGGAATCGAGGCCGCTGCGAATCACTTCGGTGGGCCGGCCGTAGTAGGTTTCGAGAATGCGCTTCACGCGATGATCGAGCGCGACGATGCGGTCGATTTGGCTCACGATGGGCTTTTCCAGGCGCGACATGACGCGGTCGAACAGCCACTGCACCGGCGGCGCGTAGTAGGGGCGGTAACCGGGCTCTTCCCAGTTTCGCGCGTCGTCGCACATCCAGACGATCGGGGCGCCCGTGCGGCGCTTGCACGCGGCGGCGGCGCGCGTGGCGCCGCGAACGTGGGGATTGAGAATGTCGCAAGGCTCGCGGACGAGGTCGGCGAGCTGGCGGCTTTCCCACAGGTGGCGCTTCGCTCCACTGGCAAGGCCGTGATGCCGGCCGCGATTGCGGCGGCGAACATCCGCCAGCGACAGGCGATGGACCGCGCGGATATCGAGCGAGGCGGCGATTTCAGGAAAACATTTTTCCGGGCAATAGCGGACGGCGTAGAGCGTGGCATCGTGACCGAAGGCGCGCAGCCATCGCGCGAGGAGCATCGCCTGGCGCGGCGCGCCTCCCTGGGTGATGAGGTCGGTGATGAGAATAGCGACTCTCATGGGATCGCGTGGACTCCCGCGGAATCGATGAAGCACGGCTCGGGCAGCGGCGCGACCAGCTTGCCGCCCCGGGCGATGAATTCCCGCTCGCGCTTGCGGATTTCCGGAAGGAAATGCCAGGGAAGGATGAGGAAGTCGTCCGCGTGAGACCTCGCTTCCTCTTCGGAGACGATCGGAATCCACGTGCCCACCGTGTACTTCCCCCACTTCTCAGGGTTGCGCTCGGCGGCGGAACGAATCAGCGGAGAACCGATGCCGAAGACCTGCAAAAGCGTGTTGCCCTTCGTGGAAGCGCCGTACACGGAGATTTCCTTTCCCTGGGCGCGCTCGCGAGCCAGCCAGAGGTTGAGCCGGGCGCCGATGCCGCGAATTTTTCTGCCGAATTCGACGTAAGTTTCGGGACGATCGAGAGCGCGCGATTCTTCCTCGGCGCGCATGGCCACGATGCGCGCGCGGCGCGCCGCGAGCCACGCCGCAGGCGAGTCCGCGTGAACGACGTAAACGCGGAAACTCCCGCCATTCGTTTCATTGGTCTCGACATCGGCTGCGACGAGGCCGTGGCGGGCGAGAAGCGGCTCGAGAGATTCGAGCGAGTAATACTCGAGATGCTCGTGACACACCGCGTCGAACGCGTTGCGCGCGAGCGTGAGCGGGAGGTAGTGCATCTCGATGACCCACACGCCGTTGGGCGCGAGAAGCCGTGCAACGTCCGCGACGAAGGCGTTCGGGTCCTCCAGGTCGTAAAACATCGCGATCGATGTGATGACGCGGAACTGCTCTCCGGCAAGCGGGAGCGCGCTGAAAAAGCCGGGAATGATCCAGTCGGTGCCGAGGGAAGCCTCTCCCGCGAGGTTTTCCGCAGGCTCGAATCCGACGCGGCGGATGCCGGGAACGGCGTAGGAGCGCAGGAGGGTGCCGTCGTTGCAGCCGATATCGAGCACGCTATCGCCGTTCGCGAGACCGGAGAATGCGGAGGCGCTGCGCGTGATGTCCGCAAGGGCGCGGCACATCGCGGCGTTGACGCCGGACTTATACCAATAGCGGAGGTAGAGCCACTCGGAAGGCACCGTGTGGCGAAGCTGGAGGAGGCTGCACTCGGTGCAAAGGAGCAGGTCGAGGGGCACGCGCGGAAGATTCGCACCGCCGGGGAGATCCGGAAACCCGGAGACGAAGCGATTGCCGAGGTCGAGCACTTCGGCAAGCCTGCCGCCGCCGCACGACCGGCACGTGGTGCGCACGCTGATTTCGGAACGCGCGCGAGCGCCGGGATTTGCGAGAGCCATCTGAGCCATGCTGTCCGCCATCGTTCGTTCTCCTTGCGCGATCAAACGCGCGATGCGGTTGCCTGCGCGGCGGATTCGGAGACGCCGCGCGGGCGCGTGGAGCGGTACCAATCCATCGTGTCGCGAAGCCCGTCCTCGAGATTCCGCTGCGCACGGAAACCAAATTCACGCTCGGCACGCGACGTATCGAGCACGCGGCGCACGGGCCCGTCGGAATAGCGCGTGTTCCAGAGAATTCGTCCCGCGTAGCCGGCAAGGGCAGCAATCCGGTGCGCGAGGTCATCGATCACGACTTCGGCGCCGCTCGCGAGATTCACGGGCTGAGGACCGTCGTATCGCTCGAGCGCGAGCACGATCCCTTCGGCGCAATCCTCGACATGCAGAAAATCGCGCGTGGCGCTGCCCGTGCCCCACAAGGAGACTTCGGGGGCGCGCGTTTCGGCGGCATCGACGAATTTCTGGATGAAGGACGGAATGACGTAGCAGGTATCGGGATCGAAGTTGTCTTCCGGGCCGTAGAAGTTCGTGGGAATCAGGAAGGCGCATCGCAGGCCGTACTGCTTCCGGCAAGCTTGCGCCTGAACGAGCGGCAGGCGCTTCGCGATGCCGTGAGACGCACGCGACGCTTCGGGGAGCCCGTTGAAGAAATCATGCTCGCGGAGAGGTATCGGCGCATTCGCGGGATACGAGCTGGCGCTGCCGAGACAGATCATTTTTTCGAGGCCGCGCCGGGCGGCCGCGTCGATCAACTGCGTGGTCATCAGCACGTTGTCGCAAAAGCTCGCGGCGGCGTTGGCGGCGCCCGCGGGATTGTCAACGGTGGCGGCGAGATGCACGAGAAAGTCCGGACGCTCGCGGTCGAACAGGCGCGCGATGTCGTCTCCGCGCCGGAGATCGCAGGACGCCCGGCGAGGAACGACGATTTCGCGGCAACCGCACCGGGCAAGTTTGTGCACGACGGCGCGCCCGAGGAATCCCGCGCCGCCGGTGACGACTATCTTTTTGCCCGCCAGGGGCTTGTCTTTCTGTTGCGGCATCTCTTCTGCGTCCCGCATGACAGTCATTTCCCGCGCGCGCCTTTGCTCTACTCCCCGGCGCGCGCCGACATGCGCCGCTCGGCCTGTCCGCTGAGCGAGTCTTCGAGCGCCCGCACGTCCGCATCGACCATGATGCGGACGAGATCGCCGAACATCGTTCGCGGCGACCAGCCGAGCTTGCGGCGCGCTTTCGAAGCGTCGCCGAGCAGGCAATCGATCTCGGTGGGGCGGTGATACTGCGGATCGATCGCGACGTGGCGGCGCCAGTCGAGCCCCGCATGCGCAAAGGCGCGCTCGACGAATTCCCGTACCGAATGCGTCTCGCCCGTGGCCAGGACGTAATCGTCCGGCGCGTCCTGCTGCAACATGCGCCACATGCCTTCGACATATTCCGGCGCGTAGCCCCAATCGCGTTCCGCTTCGAGGTTGCCGAGGTAGAGCTTGTCCTGAAGCCCGTGCAAAATCCGCGCGACGGCGCGGGTGATCTTGCGGCTGACGAAAATTTCGCCGCGCCGGGGAGATTCGTGGTTGAACAGGATGCCGTTGACGGCGAAGAGGGCGTAACCGTCGCGCGCGTTGGTGGTCATCCAGAAGCTGTAGAGCTTCGCGCAACCGTAAGGGCTGCGCGGGCGGAAGGGCGTCGATTCGGTCTGAGGGCGTTCGGCGGCCTGTCCGAAAAGCTCGCTGCTCGCGGCGTTGTAGAAGCGCGCCGGAATGCCCGATTCGCGGATGGCATCGAGCAGTCGCGCGGTGCCAAGCGCGGTGATGTCACCGGTATATTCGGGGATGTCGAAGCTGACGCGCACGTGGCTCTGCGCGCCGAGGTGGTAGATTTCATCCGGGGCGATGCGATACAGAAGTTTCACGAGGCTGGTTGAATCGGCGAGATCGGCGTAGTGGAGAAAGAGCCGCGCGTCGCGCTCATGCCAGTCGGACAGCAGATGATCGACGCGCGCGGTATTGAAGCTGCTGGAGCGGCGCTTGATCCCGTGGACTTCGTAGCCCTTCGAGAGCAGGAGCTCGGCGAGATAGGAGCCATCCTGCCCGGTGATGCCTGTGATGAGCGCTTTTTTCGTGCTGGTCATGTGGTCGGCTCAGCGCTGGCTTGATCCCGAAGCGCCTGCGGCGGCCGCGCGGGCTTCCGACATCTGCTCAAGAGCGCGCGCCGCATCGCGATTGAATTGCGAAACGGTTTCGCGGGTGTATTTGTGGTCGACCATTTTCGGGAGAAACTGCGGCGGGATGGTGATGATGTGCGCGCCAGCCAGCGCCGCCGCCTGAATGTCGATGACCGCGCGAATGCTGCCGACGATGATTTTCGCGGTGTACTCCCATTCCGAGAGCCAGTTGCGGACGTTGCGGATCACGATCGATGGGTCGTTGCCCTCATCCGCGATGCGCCCGGCAAAGATGCTGACGTAGGCCGCGCCAGCCTTGGCCGCGACAATCGCCTGATTGAACGAAAGGATGGCCGTGGTGTTGACCGCGATGCCTTCGCGGCTGAGCGCGTGGATCACGCCGAGACAGGATTCTCCCTGAGCGTTCGTGACCGGAATTTTCACGACGACGTTTGGAGCGAGGCGGGCGAGCGAGCGCCCCTGCGCGAGCATGCGCGCGGGATCGTCGGAAGTGACCTCGACGCTCAGTGGACGGTCGCCCAGCAGGCGCGCGAGCGCGCGGGCGCCGTCCTCGAGATCAAACACGCCGTCCTTGAATAGAATGCTGGGATTCGTGGTGACGCCGTCCACGACTCCTTCGCGCGTCCACTTTTCAATCTCGCGATGGTCCGCAGAATCGAGATAGATCTGCATTCTTCTCCTCCCTGAATCAACGCGCGTACGCGAAATTTGCTTTTGGCCCTCATCCCACCACGTCTGGCTCCGCCGGCGGAGCGTCCTGCACATCGTAGGAATAATTTCGGTAGTAGGAGTATTCCTCGCGGTGCAGATCGATGTTGTTCAGCACCGCGCCGATCACCCGCGCGCCGACATCCGAAATGCAGGCTTGCGCGCGCTGGACGAGCTCCCGGGGCGTTTCGCCGCCTTTCACGACGAGCACGACGCCTTCGACCAGCGTCGCGAGGATGCGGCTGTCGGACACATTGAGAAGCGGCGGCGAATCGACGACGACGAATTTGTAATCCTCGAGCGCTTCCTGCATCAGCTTCTGCATGCGGTCGGATGAAAGCAGCTCGGCGGGATTCGGCGGAACGGGGCCGGAGACGAGCACGTCGAGTCCGGGCAGACCCGTTTTCTCGACGGCCGCCCGCCAGTCCTGCTGGCCGGTGAGATAGCTGACCACGCCGAGGCTTCCATGAATCTGAAACGCGCGGTGGACGCTCGGCCGGCGCAGGTCCGCGTCGATGAGCAGGACGCGCTGGCCGAGCTGCGCGAGCGAGATGGCGAGGTTCGCCGAAACCGTCGTCTTGCCTTCGCCGGGCTGCGCGCTCGAGACGAGCAGCGAGCGTGGCGGCTGGCCGGCGGCGGAAAGCAGCACGGAGGTGCGCAGGCTGCGGAACGCCTCGACCAAGGCGGAGTATTGCGGCGGAAGATCGTCGATGCGGTACCAGTGCGGCGGTGAGGGCCGGGCGTTTGTTCCGTTGCTACCGCCGTGGCCGTTCGAGCGTTCGCGGCGGGCGCGGCCGGTGATCGTGAGCAGGCGGCGTTCGCCAATCGTGTGCGCGGCCTGCTGCGCTCCATAGACGCCGTGGCCATTGAGCGATTCGACGGCCGGAATCATGGCCAGCGCCGGAAGCTGCATGATCCGCTCGATGTCTTCGGTCGTCTTGAGCGAGTTGTCAAAATGCTCCTGAAGAAACGCGGCGCCGATTCCGAGGCCAAGGCCGACCAGAAGGCCGAGCGAAAGATTGAGAGTCGTGCGCGGCACCGCCGGCTTTTTCGGCGGCACGGCAGGGTCCACGATGCGAATGTTGCTTTCCTTGAGGCCGCCCGCGATGCCCGCCTGCTTCATCCGGTCGAGCAAGCCGTCGTACAGGCCGCGGTTGGTGTCCACCTCGCGCTTGAGAATGTTGTACTGCACCGAACGCTCGGCAATGCCGTTGGCGTCGCGCTGGGCGCTGGCGAAGGCCTGCTCGAGCAGCGCCTCGCGCCTCACGGCGGCGAGATACTCGTTTTGAATGTGCGCCGCGCCGCGTGAACGCTCGCCATCGAGGTTCTGCTGCGCCTCGTCGATCTCGTTCTGCAATTGCTTGAGCTTGGGATAATCCGGCGTGAACGTGGTCGCCAGCTGCGCGCGCTGCGCTTCCAGATCGGAAAGCCTCAGCGTCAGCTCCTGGACTTCATGGTTGTCGAACACAGTGGGCAGAGCGCCCTCGTCTCCGGCTTGGACAAGGCGGTAGAGCGATTCGGCTTTGAAGCGATTGGCCTGCGCGTCGGTGAGCGCGGTCTGGAGCTCGCGCAAGCGCGAGTCCACGATGTTTTCAGTGGTGCCCTTTTCGCTCTCGAGGAAGAGCAGCCCGTTTTCGCGGGCGTAGCTCTGCATCTCGTCTTCCGATTTTTCGAGCTTCGATTTCACTTCGACCAACTGCTGCGAGAGCCACTCGGAAGCCTTCGCGGCCGCGTCCCAGCGAAGCTCGAGATTCTGATCGATGTAGTTCGAAGCGAGACTGTTGACGATGCGCGCCGACAGCAGCGCATCCTGCGATTCGAAGGTGACTTCCACCAGACGGCTCTGCTTCACCGGCTCGACATCGAGCCGGTCCTTGAGCGTTTTCAAAGCGTGGTCCACCGCGTCGGAATCCGCCGCGGGAGTGCCGCCGGCTCCCGCCGGGGACGGAGACGCATGAAGCGGTCCGGGCGACGGCAGCGACCACCAGTGGCGGGGGGGATTGAATTCCCTGAGCTGGTCGAGCGAGAGGTCGCGGACCACGCGGCGGGAGAGGCTCTCGCTTTGGAGTACTTTGTATTGCGTCTCGAGAAACGTGCTGTTCACGTTGTCGATCTCGAAGAGATCGCTCGCAGTGACGATGTTGGGATTTTCTTTTTCGATTTCGATGAGCGCTTTGGCCTGATACAGCGGCGTCTCTTTCAAGGTCGCGATCAGGACCAGAACGAAGACAACAAGAAGAACCGCGAGCGCTGTCCAGCGCCTTTTGCGCAGCACGACCCAGTAGGAAACAAGGTCCGGAGACGCAGCCTGCTCCGCATCGAGCGCGGCAATGGCTTCGGTCCGCCGCCGGTCGATCAGGCGGGGCTTCGGTTCGAAAATCTCGATGCGATTGTCAGCTTGCATGTCAACGCCGATAAACGGCTACTCCCGAACCGATCGTGACGGCCGCTTCCATGCCTCGATAGAGCGCCGAACGGCCCGTACTATTGGGCACAAAAACGATGTCGCGCGGCTCGAGAATCGGGTCGGCAAGTTTTCCCGCGATAATCTTGTTGAGGTCGATCGGGATTTCTGTTCGCTCGCCAGTCGATGGATTCGTGCGGATGATTCGGGAGCGGCCCGACGCGGAGGTGTGCGTGAGGCCCTGCGCGAGAGCGATCGCCTGAAGCACGGAAACGCTCTCGTTGGTTTTGAGCTGGAATCCGCCGGGCTTCGCGACTTCGCCCACGACGTAGACAACCTCGGCGCGAGGAACCTTCACGACGTCGCCGGGATACACCGCCACGTTGAGGTGCGAATCACCCGTGGCCAGCAGCTTTTTCAGGTCGATGACGACCGTGTTCGACGGAGTCGCTGCGGCCGTGCTAGCCGCACCGCCCGGCTTCGGGTCCAGCGCAGCCGTGGTCGCGGACGGGGCGTCCGGCGCGATGGCGCCAGCGCGATGCTCGACGAGAACGGTGTCGCCCGCATCCACGTCGAGGCCTTCGGCCATCGAGAGAAGCTCGACTACCGTCTTCGGGCCACGAATCTGGAACACGCCCGGCTTCTTCACCGCGCCGAAGACCGCGACCGGGTGGCTCTGCATGTCCCGCACCTGCACGCTGACGTGCGGCTCCTTGATGTAGTGCTGCCGAAGAAGCTCTTCGATCACGAGCTCGAGCTCCCGCGTGGTCAGCCCGGCGGCGCGGACCGTGCCGATCAGAGCGAGCGAGATTTCGCCGCTGGCGGAAACCCGGGGAGAGCGGTCGAGCTCGGCCGCTTCGAGAACGGAAATATCGAGCTGATCGTCCGCCCCGATGCGATAGTCCGCGCGATAGGTATCCGCCGAGAGCCCGGGAGTCTGCTGCGAGACGCTGCGATTGAAATCGGCGAGGCGCTGGTTGTATTCGTCCGTCGTATGTTGATAGGGATCCGGAGTGTCCGCCGGGCGCGCGGCCGCGCCCTGCGCCCCCG
>Ga0335077_10011180_pt1 | contig 11215 bp, 7 predicted proteins | sample Lox_Sample_31_FD_207151 | JGI IMG/M metagenome (GOLD analysis project Ga0335077, IMG submission 207151) | Soil microbial communities from Loxahatchee National Wildlife Refuge, Florida, United States - Lox_Sample_3.1 | ecosystem: Environmental > Terrestrial > Soil > Wetlands | place: USA: Florida...
CGCGCATTCCAGGCCCGATCATCGGCTTCGGCGACGGCCCCGACGAGACCGAGGCCGTCCGCGCCGCCGGAGGCGTCTTCGTCGGCCTCGCTACCGATGAACCCGAATGCCACGCCATCGACCCGTTCAAGCGGCGCGGCCTGATTGACTGCGGCGCCGACTTTATCATCCCCAACTATCTCTGCCGGCAGTCCCTGCTGCCGATCCTGTTTGCCGACCATGAGCCTCTATAAGACCTTCGACCGCACCCGTCTCCTGATGAAGCCGCTCTCCGAGCGCGCCCACGATCTCCACCTGGACCGCTGGCTTGCTCTCACCGACACCACGCCGCCCTTCGAACACGCCGCCCTCGGCACCGTGGCCGCGCGGGTCAGCGCTGCACGCGATGCCGGCGCCGCGCGAATTCTCATGATGGGCGCTCACGTCCTCCGCGCAGGGGTCAACCGCCACATCATCGATCTCCTCCAGCGCCGCATCATCGACCACATCGCCGTCAACGGCGCGGCGGCGATCCACGATTACGAGCTCGCCCGCATCGGCGCCACTACAGAGAGCGTGGATCGCTACATCCGCACCGGCGAATTCGGGCTCTGGCACGAAACCGGCGAGCTTAACGAGATCATCGCCGAAGCCGCCCGTGAAGGTCTCGGCCTCGGCGAAAACCTCGGCCGCCGCATCGAGCAGAGCAGCTTTCCTCACCGCGATCTCTCCATCTTCGCCGCCGCATACCGCACCGGCGTTCCCATCACCGTACACGCCGGCATCGGCTACGACATCATCCACGAGCACCCCAATTGCGACGGCGCGGCTCTCGGCGCCGCCAGCTACCGCGACTTCCTCATCTTCGCCGCCACGGTGGAGCGCCTCGAAGGCGGCATCCTTCTCAACTTCGGCAGCGCCATCATGGGACCCGAAGTGTACCTCAAGGCTCTCGCCATGGCGCGCAACGTCGCCCGCCAGGAGGGCCGTTCGATCCGCAACTTCACCACCGCGGTCTTCGACCTGGTCCCCATCCGCGGCGACTATCACAAGGAGCTCCCCAAGACCGACCCCGGCTATTACTTCCGCCCGCACAAAACCATCCTGGTCCGCACGGTCGCCGACGGCGGCGAGAGCTTCTACTTCTGCGGCGAGCACCGCGCCACTCTGCCCGCGCTCTGGCGCCTTCTATGACGACAGCCGAAATCCTCGCCGCATTCCCCGCGCTGCGCGTCCTGGTGGTTGGCGATGTCTGCCTGGACCGTTGGTGCACTTATGACCCCGCTCTCGCCGATCCGTCGCGCGAAACCGGCATCGCGCGCACCGCGGTCGTGGCCACGGAAGTGACGCCGGGCGCCGCCGGCACCATCGCCAACAACCTCGCCGCGCTTGGGGCCGGCCGCATCGACGTCCTCGGCATGGTCGGCGATGACGGGTTCGGCTACGAGCTCCGCCGCGCACTTGCCGCGCGCGGCATCTCGCCCGATCTGCTGGTGAATGCGCCCGGCATCCCGACCTTCACCTATACCAAGCTGCTGAACGCCGCTACCGGCGAAGAGGACCTTCCCCGGGTCGATTTCGTGTATACCCGGCCGCTCCCCGAAGCTGTCGAGCGCGAAATCGTGTCGCGTCTTGACGACGCACGCTACGATGTGATCCTGGTCTCCGATCAGGCCGAGACCGCGCAGGGCGGCGTGGTCACCAATGCGGTCCGGGACGCCGTCGAGCGCATCGCAGCCGCGCAGCGCGAGACCGTGGTTTGGGTAGACTCCCGCCTGCGTGCGGAGCTGTTCCGCAATGTGGTTTTGAAGCCCAACCAGCAGGAAGCCGAAGCCGCATGCCGGCGCCTGCTCGGGCGAATCGATTACTCCGGTTGGCGCCGCGCCGCGGACCTGCGCGCACTGATCGTCACGCATGGCGCCGAAGGCGCTTTGGTGGTCGACGATGCCGGCGAGCGCTGGTCCAAATCGCGCCACATCGAAAAGCCGGTGGACATCTGCGGCGCCGGCGACAGCTTCTCCGCCGGTGGCGCCCTCGCTTTCCGCGTAACCCGCGACGCTCTTCAATCCGCCGATTTCGGCAATCGTGTGGCGTCGGTCACCGTCATGAAAAAGGGCACCGGCACGGCCAGCCCCGCGGAGTTGTGTTAGTGGGGTAGGCCTGCTGGCTCGCCCCCGCGCGCAGCGGGGTTCTTACTGTCCCGGCGCAGCCGGCGGCGGCGTCAAATCGGGCGTCGTCTTTCCGCGATGGCAGGTGTAGCAGCTCACGTGAACCTTCCCATCCCCAAACCCTTCGTTGATGTGGTTCACCATCTCCATCATGTGCCGTGCGACGACTTTCTTCGGATTCTCATCGCTGGCGAAGTCACCCTGCACATGGCAGAAGTTGCACTGTTGTCCGAGCGCGCCGCGCATGGCGAACATCACCGGCCGCACGTCTTCCGGCTTGAGCACTTTCAGATTCTTCGGCGGCGGCGGTGCGCCTCGTCCTCCCCCCTGTTTTGGAGCGTCCTGGGCGCTGAGTGTGGCCGCGGCAAGCAGTATCGTGGCTAGGAAACGCATTGACCCAGGATACTAAAATTCCGGTGCTACTGCTTCTCAAACGTGCTGACAGACTTGGTTTCTTTCCCCTTCGCGTCCGTCACCGCATGCGTGAGCTTCAGCGTCTTGCCGTTCTTGGCGACTTCCAGCGTCTCCCAGCCGATGGTTTCCGCCCCGCGGCTCATCTTCACCAGAATGGTGCGCTCGTCCGAACGCCAGCACCGCACCGCATCCATCTCGGGCGTTCCCAACACTCCGCTCAGATTTCCGCCGAAATCCGCGCGAATCTTCCATTCGGCGGGGCGCCCGTTCCCGTCCACGCCCTGGTAATCGATCTGAAGCTGCTTCTCGTCCACCTCAAGCCGGAGAGCCTGCGTGCGCGGCGCGTTGGCCGGGAGCTTCGATCGACTCTCATCCACCTTCCACTTGCCATTGAAAGGGTCTTCCGCGGCCGAAGTTACAACCGGCGACGCAAGACACAGGACCAAATAGAATAAACCTACCCGCAAGCCTTAATTATTACACGAGCTGGAGCGGACGATCGTTTTTTAAATCGTCCGCCGAGCCCATGCTACCCCATAATCTTCGCCACAGCCTGATTGAACCTGGCCATCTCTTCCGCCGTGCCCACCGTGACCCTTACCTTGGTCGGCCACACCGGCCAGATGCGCCCGATGATGATCTTCTCCGCCGCCATCTTCTGCGCGAATTCCGACCCCTGCTGCTTTACTTCCATCATGAAGAAGTTGGTCTGGCTCGGCAGGAACGAAATCCCCTTCTTCTCCAGGAACGCGAACGTATCTTCGCGAATCTGCTTGCACAACACGCGCCGCTCCTGCACCAGGTTTTTCACCTGCATGCTCGCCGTGGCGCACGCGAGTCCCGTGACCGGCAAAAATCCGCTTGCGGAATACGGACGCATTTTAGCCAGCAGGTCCGGCCGCGCGATCGCCATGCCGGCGCGTAATCCCGCCATGCCGTAGATCTTGGAGAAGGTGCGCAGCACGATCACGTCCTTGTCCGCGGCGACCAGGCTCACCGCCGATTCCGCGTCGTCGGAAAAGTGGATGTAGGCCTCATCCACCACCACTACGGCGTCCTTCTTCTTATTCGCCAGCAGATATTCGACGTCCTTCAGCCGGGTCAGTGTGCCCGTGGGATTATTCGGGTTGCACACGTAGTAGGCGCCGGCCTCCGGATCGGCCTTGATCATCGCTTCCACATCGTGGGAGTAATCGTCCTTGAGCGGAACCCGCACTACCTTCGACCCGACAAATGCCGGGGCTCCGCCGCCGTATCCCGGGTTGGCCATTACCCAGCTCCGCGTGGGTGACGTGAAGGCGCAGCTCGACCGGTGCAGCGGATCGCTCGATCCCGCCGTTGCGTTGATATATTCCGGCTTCACGCCGAGCTGTTCGCTCACCGCCTTCGTGAAGTCCCCCTGCTCGTTGCCGGGCGAATATCGCCACCCCTTCGGCGCGACCCTGGCGATGGCTTCCAGCCCTTCTTTGCACGGCCCCATGGGGTTTTCGTTGGAGCTGATCCGGATCGTGTCCGGATCGATTGGACGGCGCATGCCGCGCTGCATCCGCTGCTCGGCCTCCTGCGCCATTGCAAATTCGTTGTAGAACGGGAATGCGGCGCCCGCCGTGAGCAGCGACGCCATCCGGCCGATCTGCCGGCGAGTAAATCCGCGTTCCGTTAAGGATTCGACTTGCTGTTTGGAAAAACCCATCTTGCATCTCCTCTGAGTCAGGTCAGGCTCACAGCAGGGAGCACGGAAGGCCGCAACGAGGCGGACCACACGAGTACCCATCAAAGATATGAGGATCTCTCCTTCCTGTCAATCCCGATGTGGGGTGGACGGCCGGTTTTGGCCGTCCGCCCACCCGGGCAGCGGGGCCCGGACTATTTGAGAGCCTGCACGCTCGGCTGGAGCCACGAAAATGCGAAATCGGCGATCGAAGGAAATAGAGTTGTCAGCAGTCCTGCCAGTGGACCGATGCCGAAAGCAATCAAACGCAGCCAGAACTCGCCGCCCAGTTCGCCGGGCCGGGTGTTCGTAATGTGACTCAGCGTTGCGTCGCGGGACATCTGAGAATAGGCCACAACCGTAATTCCACCGATAATCAGAAACACCACAAGAAAAATGGCGCCCAGCACGTTCAAGGGGTCAAACGGATAGCTCGATACCGCGAGGGTGGCGCCAAGAAACAGCCAGAGTCCCCCGAGGGCAAGCGTGTGCAGGCGGCCCAGAATGTTCTGAATGAATCCCAGGTAAGGGAGGACGAAGAATTCCTCCGCCGTCCGTACGTGCGGCGCGAGGTCCCCGCCGGCAAGGCTGCCTCCGCTCTCTCCGGATTCGTCGGCCTTCCTCGATCGGTCGAAGATCAGTGACTCCTTTTCCGCATGCCATGCCGGCAGAAGAACGCATCGCATCACTGCACCCGCAGTCGCGGCCAGTTCTTCCTGAAACTCGCGCAGAGATGTAAGGTTCTTTGCATGCGCCGGCAGGCCTGTGTACCACTCGGCAAAACTGAGGCCCTTCTCCTGGCAATGGATTACCTGGCTTAGCACCTCAACTCGATGGTTCGCATCGTCCGGCTTATCCGGCTTCCATTCCTGCAGCGTGTTTCTCAGGTGTCTGAGACTCTCGAACTGAAAGGAGATCACCCGGTAGCGCTCCTCCAGCACGTGGCCGCTCAGTTTCCAGATTGACCCCCAAGCCAGTCCCTTCAGGGCGCGCAGCGTGCGCCGCAGCGGCAAACGGTCCAGATAGATTAACAACTGGCGGAGTTCGCACCAGGCCCCCCACATTTCGATGCCGTCCGTAAGGATCACTGCGACACAAAGAGTCACCGAAACGAAGATCACGGTGCCGAATGCCCGCTCACCCAGCGTCCGCACCCATGGACCGTCTAACGCTCGCCAGCAGATGCCCGCGGTGATCAGGAAAATTCCAGGCAGCCGCCACAAATACCGCGGCATTAATGGCCGCGAAGCGTTCTCTACTGCCTTTCCTGCTGGTTGATGGCTGTACATGGGCATCATCGGCTTGCCATTCGGCCATTTGGGCAAGTCTGTGATCTCGGGCAGCCGGGGCCGGTCGTCGCCGAGATGGGCCAGCCCGCGCAAGGTGCACCAGAACCAAAGATACCCTCCGGCGAGAAAGAGCAACTGCGGCAGCAAAGGCGAGACGCCGCTGAATAGATGGATGCCGCGCCAAAAGGCGGGGACCGAATTTGCCGGCGTCAATTTCAAGCCCAGAAACAGTTGCAGCATCGCATAGGCCGCCACGCAGCAGACCGCCGTCCAGAAGGCGCCATGGCGCGACTGCCTGCCGCGGGGCGCACACCCCGCCATCGACAGGGCGAGAATCAACAGAACCAGCACCGTCAGGCCGATTGTGGCGTCCCACGGGTACAGATTCGTTCCTCGCAGCAGGGAGTACAGACCCGAGTAAGCCGCCACCGTCACTGAGAGCATGCCAAGCAGCACGCTCCCGAACGCGATGAGCGCCGCCTGTCGCCATTCCCTGACTGCAAAATAGGCCCGCGCCCTCGGCCATCCACTGATGGAGCCATGACGGCAGAAATAAAAATGAATCGCGCTCCAGCCCGCGCAGGCGAGGGTAAACAGCCACATCGTGGTCGGAAGTCTCAGGGGCGTACCCTCGACGTCATCCCACGGAATTCCGTCGCCCCGATCCGACGACGTACTCAGGATCGTCGTCGCCGCGCCCTTTCCCTTCAAGGCAGGCAGCGTATCCAAATTGAGTGCTGCCAGGGGCCAGAATTGACGGTGGCTGATCACGCTCAGCCATGTGGCCGGACGGTTCCGGACCGCGAGGTCTCCGTTCGGCCTGTTCGCCCACACCGGCGCCGTGTAGTTGCGCAGAGGAACTCCCAACTGAGTTCGAAGCAGCTCGCGGGCGGCGACGTATACTCCCTCGGAGCTGTCGGCTCCGAACGTTCTGTAACTCTTGCTGCGGCGCACCAATAGCGACGGCGTCCAGTCCGCTTCCAGCGTGAGCAGCGGATAAGTGGAGAGCAACATCACGCCGCGCAATAAACTCCCTTCCATGCCACGGGTGAAGAGTAAGTCGGCGCCATCGATTACCAACCGCGCCTCCGGGTAGGAGCGCCGCAGAAACTTACTCAGGAAGATCTGGTCGAGCGAGCTCGTGCTTCGCAAAACCACGAACTGGATCTGCTGGTCGCTCAGCCGGTTGGAAATGTCGAGCAGGACCGCCTCCTGCGCCAGCGGCGTTAGCTGGCCGCTGTAGCTGCGCACCGTATCGTGGTCGCTGTTTGAGGGCTCGCTCAGATCGCCCCGCAAGCCCCTGGATGGTGCGCTGCCATCCTTCCGCGGCTGTGCCCCGCCCAGAATCGATTGCTGCTCGTACGCCGAGCGCAGCGTTGCAATATCGCGCGGATAATACAGCCGCAACGCATCCCTGCACGGTGAGGCACCCTCTCCGTCAGATCCTGCTTCACCGAACGCAGTCTCGTCTTCGGAAAGAAACGCAATCCGCCGCGGATCGTATTCCTGATCTTTAAGGTATTGGCAGAAGCGGTCCGTGATTCGTGCGTCATTCTCCGTGGCCGTCCGGAAATAAGACCAATTCCAATTGTCTTTTATCCACTTGGCGAACCATTCGTAACTCTGGCCCGAGGATACCGTACCGCTCGACACCTGAAGATACAACTGATCTTTGAACCTCTTGCTATACACCCGATCGAGCGCGCGCGCCAGCGAGGGAAGCGATCCGGAGAATGTCGGACCCAGAATCCGCAGGCCTCGCTCCGCGGTATTTCCTCCGAGCCCCTCGACCCACTCCAGCGCGTGTGCGAACTGGCTGTCGTCAATGCCTCCTGTCGGTTTCTCCCCGACCACAAAAATGATCAGTCCTTTGTCGTACGGGGAACCATCCGCCTCGCTGGCCGCGCCCCTGCGGAACACCATTACGCCGGGTTGCGTGCGCTGGATCCTCTGCAGCTCCTCCGCCAGTTGCTGGTCGCCGAGTAAGGCGTAATCCTTGGTCGTGGTGTCCCAGGGAAACCACGAATCGTCATAGGAGTATCTTTCGTCCTGTGCCGCCTGTTGAATCGACTCGATCATCCGGTCGAAGAAGAGTTGTAAGTGCGTCGACACCGGGTTCGGTACGATTGCCACCGCGAAACCGACGTGAGGCAAGGCTGGCCGTGGATTGATCTTGCTTGGGCGTTCTTCGGTCGGATAGCAGGAGCCGGGAAGCGTGTATGCATCCTGTGCCCCGCTGGCTTCCGTCAGGAAGCGAGGGAGCCTGCGGGCGATCTCGTCACAGGCATCGTACGGCTTATGCGCGGATCTCGGCGCCGCCACGGGCGCCGAGCTCGTCCTCTCCTGCTCTTTGGCCCCGCCGCCTTCGGAGCCCTTCGGCAGATTGGAAATCCCGAAGTAAGCCAGAACCACCGCCAACCCTGCGACCAGACCGGCGTTGCGTTTCACAGTAGGACCTCAAACAGGTTTCGCTCGCGTTTCCTCCGCGTCCCCGGGCTGAACTATGTCCCCCCCGACGCCGACATGACGATGGCGTTGTTCGCGTTGTTCGACTTGACGTCCTGGCCGTTGAGAGTGATGGAGGCGGTTAGCCCGAAGCTGAGGCCCGGGTCGTCGCTGTCTTTGACCGGCTTCGGACCAATCGTCGTACCGGCGCCGTTTGCCGTGAACCGGCCGTGGTTGGGATCGAACGGCGAGAACCAGCCATTCTGGCTGAAGACCACCGCGAAATTCGATATCGCCGGGCTCCCGACAACCGAGGCGTGGAACGTGATCTGATCCCCGACTTTGACGGTCAAAGGAAGTTCTGTCCGGCTCCCGCCGCCTATCGCGTATTGCATGGGATTCGTTGGATGCGCCGTATCCCAGTAAACGTCGTACGAGACACTGTGCGTGATGTCGAAGCCGCCAAATGTCGTATCTCCGCCGGATTGAATGTCCGGATCGATCGTGGCCAGCCCCGGTATGTTCACGCTGTATTTGACGTGGTCCAACAAAGCCAGCACGCGGAGAAACGGACTCGGGCCGCCGTTCGGCACATTGAGAGACGACATGCCAAAAAAGGATGGGTTCTTGGAGAAATCGATGGTGTATGGGACAAACTTCGCTTCATGGCCAATCGCCACCTGGACCAGCCACCCAACGTGATCGCCCACATTGGTTGCAAGAGGATCGGCCTTGATTTTCGAATTGTAGAAGGACCGAATTCGGGTTGTCGGCGGGGCATCCGGGTTGAGAGTGACTACGATTTGAATCAGGAACGTCTGCGGCTGCGGCATGAGCTGGTAATCCTTTCGAGAAACCAGCTTACTCCAGAATTCCACTGAGCTTCATTATTTTTTGGGAGCCTCGCCAATCTCACGGTAGCGAGGGTCGCTCTTGAGGACGTTGAAATCCGGCTCCTGCTGAATCTCGCGCGCGCTGAATCCGAGCGAAACGCTCTCCTTGAGGGACGCGAAGGCCGCGTCCCGATCGCCTGTGACCGCATAGACTCGCGCCGCATAAAACCGGACGCTGCCGTCCGATGGCGCCTGCTCGATGGAGCGGCGCGCCTCCCCGTACGCCTCGTCTTTCTGCCCCAGCTTGGCCAGGTACAGCGCGTAAGTCTTCCGCAGCGCCGGATTATCTTCCTTGATCGCGAGCTGCTGTTTCGCCAGGTCTGCCGCCTTCTGAAACGCCGCCTGCGCGCGCTGCTTCTCGCCCGGAACCTGCCACAGAGAATCACCCAGGTTGCCCCAGTTGGTTGGATTCGCCGGTTGCAGCCGCGTCGCCGCCTCGCACTGTTTGGCCGCCTCGGCGTAGTTTCCCTCGTAGAACCGGACCGTGCCCAGGTTGGCGTATCCCAGGGGTGTGGGCTTGATGGCCAGCGATTTTTCGAACGCCCGGCCGGCGTCCGCCCATCGCCCCATCCGGAAATACATGGCGCCCAGGTTGTAGTAGAGTGACGGCGCTTCCGAGTTGAGCGCTATTCCGGTAGTCAGCGCCTTCTCCGCGAGATCGTATTGCTGATGGCGGGAATAGAAGTCGCCCAGGTTCTCGTACAGCGGCCAGTAGCCGGGCCTCAGGTCCAGGGCTTTGCGATAGGTATCCTCGGCCTCTTTCGGGTGACCGGCGCTGTCCCACGTGTCCGCCAGGAGCCGGTAGGCCTCCACGTTTGCGGGATCGTCCTTCAGCACCTGTTCGAAGAAACCGATGGCTTCCTGCCAGTTACCCGTTGCCTTGCGGATGAGGGCCTGCGCCATCAGCACCTCCGGCGTCTGCCCCGCGGCCGCCGCTTTGGCCACCTCGGCGTCGGCCAGTCCCAGCCATTTCGCGTCCCGCGTGCTCAGGTTCAGTCGAAGATAGGCCTCCGCCAGCTTGGCGCGGGCCAGCGTGAAATCCGGGTCGGCATCCACCGCTTTCCTGAAGAACTCCGCGGCGGCATCGTACTTGCGGTTTTCCATCGCCCCGCGTCCCTCCAGAAACAGCGCGTATGCCGCGGAGTTCGCCGTCGTCTCGCCGGGTTGCCGCCCCTTGAGCAGCGGCCCGGTGCCCAGCATGGCCCCGAGGTTGTCCGCCAATTGCCGCTGCAGTCCGCCGGCCGCTCCCGCGGGTATCTTCAAAATGCGCGAGTTCTTCTGCCGCAGAACTCGCGCGTCCGTCAGGTCCAGCGTCAGATCCAGCCCGTCTTCGCTCTTATGACTGCTCCCCGTGATCGCCAGCGTGGCGTTGAATTGCTTGCGGGCCTCCGCGATGGTGTGGATCTGGCTGCGCCGGACCTCCGAGGACGGCACGATCATCACCGTCTTGCGCAATTCCTCTGCGCTGGAGAGCACGCTGGTCACCGTCTCCTGCAGCCCGTCGCACAACACCTGGTTGGCCGGGTCGCCGCCGAGGTTCTCGAACGGAAGCACAACCAGCGTCTCCGCGGGTACGGCACTCCCCGTGATGCGGCGCAGGCCGGGGTACACCGCCGCCAGGAGTGCCGCGAACAGGATCAGGGCGCCCACCCCGTATCGCCACCACGGGCGTTGCGCCACTCGCGCGGTCGTGCTCGGCGTGCTGATGGTGATGGTGGGAGTGAAGTCCGACGGCGCCGTCTTGTGCGAACCCGTGCCGCGGACGGCATCCAGAAAGGCCTGCACGCTTTCGAACCGGTCCTCGGCCCGCGGCGCGATGGCCCGGTCCACGGCCGCGGAGAATCCCGCCGGCAGATCAGTTCGGCACTGCGAAAGCGGCGTGGCCGACCCGCTGAGCACCTGCTGCACCACGTTTCCCAGCGCGCCGCCGCCGTAAAGCGGGCGCCCCGCGGCCATTTCGTATACCACTGCGCCCAGCGAATACAGGTCGCTCCGCACGGTCGCGGGTTCGCCGCGCAGGAGCTCCGGCGCCATGTACGCGATGGTGCCGACCGCGCTGCCCGGCTGCGTGATGGCTTCGCTGTCGATCGGCTTGGCCAGCCCGAAGTCCACAAACTTCAGGGCGCCGTGCTCGCTGAACATGCAATTGCTGGGCTTGATATCGCGGTGCAGGATCCCCTTGGAGTGCGCGAATGCCAGGCCCGAGCCCAATTGCGCAGCGTAATCGACAATCTCGGGCACGCTGAGACGGGTGCCGCGGAGCTTGTCGCGCAGCGTTCCGCCGGAGAGGAATTCCAGCGCCAGAAAGGGCGCCCC
>Ga0335077_10011181_pt1 | contig 11214 bp, 10 predicted proteins | sample Lox_Sample_31_FD_207151 | JGI IMG/M metagenome (GOLD analysis project Ga0335077, IMG submission 207151) | Soil microbial communities from Loxahatchee National Wildlife Refuge, Florida, United States - Lox_Sample_3.1 | ecosystem: Environmental > Terrestrial > Soil > Wetlands | place: USA...
CAGGACGGCACTACACCGACTCCGGGTACCTCAGCGCCGAGCTGGTGGTCTGCGAACTGGCCCGGCACGGCATCGCGCTGATCGGGCCGCTGCTGGCCGATACCTCCGCCCAGGCCCGCGCCGGGAACGGTTACGCCCGCGCCGACTTCACGATCGACTACGGCCACAAGACCGTCACCTGCCCGCAGGGCAAGACCTCGGCGTCGTGGACGCCGTGCGCCCAGCGCGGCAAGGACGCGATCGTGGCCACCTTCTCCGCCGCCGACTGCGGCCCCTGCCCGGCCCGCGCCTTGTGCACCACCGGCAGGAGACGGCAGCTCTCACTGCTGCCCCGCGACCTAGCCGAAGCCCAGGCCGCCGCCCGCGCCGCCGAGAACACGATCCCGTTCCAGGCCGACTACGCCCGCCGCGCCGGCGTCGAAGGTGCCATGCACCAGGCCACCAGCCACGGCGCCCGGCGCGCCCGCTACCGCGGCCTTCCCAAGACCCGCCTCGACCATGTGTACATGGCCTGCGCGCTCAACCTGCTCCGCCTGGAGGCCTACTGGACCGGCACCCCGCTGGACCGGCGGCGAACCAGCCACCTGGCACGCCTCGAACTCCGCCTCGCCGCATTACCCAGAATTAACCACCGGGATCGCTATCCGGCGCAAAACCGGGAGATGTTCACCCGGCTGCGGCATGCGACGCTATTCCGCGACGTGGTGGACCTGCGGGAACGGCCAGCCGAAGCCGGCGGCACGGTGCTGCAGACAGCCGGGTTCGATGTGCAGGCCCTCCTGCTGTCGCATACCGTCCCGGCGATCGGCTACCGGCTGGTGGAGCCGGACGGGCGGCGGATGCTCGCGGACAAGCTCGCCGCCTTCGGCATCACCGGCCCGGCCATCGGGCGGCTGCAGCGCGAGGGCCGCCTGGTCGCCGGCGGTCGCCTGGTGACGGTGGAGCAGGTCAGCGAGCCCAGGCAGGGCCAGCGGTTCGCGTTCATCATGGACACCCGGCTGTGCGATGCCGCGTTCGAACTCGCCGCCGGCGCGGACATGGTGGTGTGCGAGTCCACCTTCGCCGACACCGATGCCGCGCTGGCCCGCGAGTACGGGCACCTGACCGCCGGGCAGGCCGGCCGCATCGCGGCCGAGTCCGGGGCGCGGCTGCTCGTACTCACCCATTTCTCGCAGCGTTATGAGCACGACGACGGCCAGCTGCTCGCCGGGCAAGCAGCAGCGGCGTTCGGCGGGCCGGTGGTGCTGGCTCATGATCTGGACCGGATCCCGATGCCATTCCGGCGTCCCCCGGCCACTTAAATGGCCGACTTCGGTGACGAACGTAGTCGGATACGTCTTCCACGCGAGGACTCGATAACCGATCAGAGGATGGTTGAGAGCATGGGGAGTGTCAGCGCGGAGTCCTCGGGGCGTCGCCAGCACTTGTTCCGCGGTCGGCGTGTGACGGTGCGCGATCTCGTTAACGCCGATCTGCTCGAACCAGGAACGGTCCTCGTGTATGACCGGCCCCAAATTGGGGAGACGCTTCAAGTGACTGTTACAGAATCCGGTCGGCTTCGGCTGCCGGATGGCCGTGAAACCGCAAGCCTGTCTGGCGCTGTGCGGGAACTCTCCGGTAAGAGTGTAGACGGATGGTATGCCTGGCGTACCGCTGATGCTGACGAGTCGCTTCATAGCCTGCGGCAACGACTGCTCGAGCAGGCTGCCTGGGCGATCTTGGACGGGGAGAACTCGAACACCGAGGCACGTGAGGCTGCTCGGCAAGACGAATTCCTGCAGTCCGCGAAGAAGAATGCAGAATCCGGGGTTTCCCGCCGGATGAGCGTGCGCGAACTGATAGGTATCTGGGGTGCTCGCGGCCGTGACTTCGGGCTTAACGAGAAGATCTACGCCGATTTGGTTAATCGCGGCATGACTACGGAGCCAGATTTCCGCGCAGTCACCTTGGACGACACCGTTTCCGTCGTTCTAACCACGCAGATGGCAACCGATGAGGCACAAGCGTTGCCCGTAGATGACGCATCCGGCCTCCTGGAGACGCCACCGCAGATCGAGGCGACGGTAAGCGATGACGAAGACGCCTGGGACCATGGCCTGACCATTGGCAACCTCCCATCAGCCTCGAGAGAGGTTTGCTCGATTACTCCGGATGCGACCATGGACGAGGCCATCACGTTGATGCTTACCGAGGACTTCTCGCAACTGGCCGTTATGACCAGTCCTAGAGAGCTCAAAGGCGCAGTAAGTTGGAAATCCATCGCCAAGGCACGCAACGCCAATTCTGATGCCACGCTGTCGGCAGCAATCGTCAAGGCTGAGGCGGTGCCCTATACCGCTGACCTGATCGGCATGCTGCCCGTGATCCAGAGGCAGGAATTCGTCTTCGTCAGCGGCGTGGATAGGTCGGTGACAGGTATCGTCACTGTCGCAGATGTGGTCGAGGTCTACGGTCAGATGGCCTCGCCGTTCTTCATGATCGGCCGGATCGACCAGAGCCTGCGGCGCATCATCGAGGCAGCCTTTTCCATGAAGACCATCACGCCGCTCTGTGACCCGGATGGCCTACGGGATCTCAACTCCTACGATCAGCTCACGATGGGTGACTACCAGCGAATCCTCGAGAATCCAGACTGCTGGAATGATCTCGGCTGGCCACTGCACCGCAAAACATTCTGTGCCCGCCTCGAGAGGATCAGCAAGGTCCGCAACAATATCATGCACTTTAACAACGACCCGCTTCCGAGTGACATCCTTTCAATGCTGCAGAACTTTATCGACCTCCTCAAGGATTACGGTAATCAACAATAAAATGTTGATGTCTTGGTCAGATAAAGCAGGAATGAGCATGCCGAGTCATGCATAGGTGTCCTATGAAGCAACGCCCTCATTTCGGCAGATGAGTGACGTGCCATAACCCTCGCGGGACGTGGACGTCAGCCCCGCTGAGCGGTGACGGCCTTGAATTTGGCCAGCAGGTCCGCGGGCACCCGGCCGCGGTCCTTGACCTCGATGCCCTGGGCCCTGGCCCACTCGCGGACCCCGGTCGCGTCCGGGCCGCGCGCGGGCCCGCGGCGGGCGCTGCGGGCAGGCTTGCGGGCGCTGCCGCTGACCCGGCGGGCAGCACCGGTGTACCGGGCCAGCGCATCCCGCTGGGCCACGGCCGCCTGGTCCTCTCACTGGCTTACAGCGCACTTGTGTATACAGTTTTAGCCGGGAAAGCGCACAATGCCGCCGGCACGCTGAGCCGATACAGATCGCGCTCCCGGCGTTGCGAAGCCGGACAGTCCGGCAGGGGTCAGGCCGGCCGCAGCGTGCCGGCACGCAGACCTGGCGCTGGCATGGCAGGGACCACGGCGGAGACGATCGCCAAGCATTCTGGCTTGCACCACGCCACCCGTAACGTACCGTAATCGTTATTTCGAGCGCATATTCTGATATATCAAACATATCGCCGAATATTTGCCGCATTTCGCCTGAGGGGTTCTCACCGTCGGTCGAACGCAGAACATCCGTTCCGGCGCTAGGCCGGTCACATGATCAACACCTGAATCACGCGGGCTAGCCGGCGACCGTGATCGCGTCGAGGTAGGCGCCCACGGTGACCGGCGGGTAGGCGTTGTTCCTCCAGGTGACGGCCAGGTCGACGGTGTAATGGTAGGGCTCGGCCACGATGGCGGTCCTGCCGGACATCGTGATCGACGTCGGGTAGGTGTAGGCGCCGACGCTGAAACGCCTTCCCTGCCGTCGGCGAAGAGGTTGGCCCGGCTTCGCGGTCAGGCTTTGGCCTTTGGGAATCCTGGTGCGCCGTTGGCGCACACGGTGTCGCGAGGCACGTCAGCGTCAGCCCGGAGGTGAGATCGTCGGTGCCTCGGCCGCCTCGGGGCCGGAGATCGAGATGCCGTGGCCCGTCCACCGGTAGGTCACGCTGATCGTTCCGCCGGTCGCACAGCACAGCGGGTCGGTCGGGCGAGAAATGTCAAAGTCAATCGTGACGTACTGGCCGCCTTGCGTGACGATACGAGCGTTGTACGGCAGGATCTCTGACTCTGCGAGTTGCCGGGCAGGCAGGAGGCCCATCAGACGATTGACATAGAAGAATACGACCGTGCCGCAATGACCGTCCGCGCTGCCGGTGCAGATTACCACGAAGGCCCGGAGCGGCCCCTTAGAACCGGTGACACCCGGGCCTTGAGCGATAGAAAACCCCTGCTTGGCGATGGCGCTGGCCGCGGTGGCGTAGTCGAACCGGTCGCCTGACGATCCGTCGGGCGGACTGGGCGGCGGCGAGGGAACCGGGGTGAGCGACCAGCCCGGCCCGGTTGGCGCGGGCTGGGGCGCCGCCGCCGGGCCGCGCGACTGAACGTAATAGGTGACAGCAAAGACCGCGCCAAAAACGAAGACGACAGCTATAGAAATTCTCAAGTAAGCCTTTGAAACCCGCACGTGTTTCCCTCCGTGGTCGACTGTTCTCGGACTAGCATCCGTTGTCGGGCATATCGGGCCCGGGGAGGGAGAGTTCGGCGCTGGTGAGCTGACGGCCGACTACCTCGCAGATATCGCGGGCCCATTGCGATGGCTGTGGCGCTAGGCTGAACTCATGCGGCGTCGAAATCCCCTCGCCATTGAGTTCGGAGATCAGATCGACAGTCAGCTCCCCGCCGTCACCGCCATTATCCGGAAAATTGAAAAATGTCGAAGCCGGAGGGGTGATGCGCGCTATCTGGCTTCTCCCGCGCCAGAGGTAAAGATAGTCAGTGTCGGTGAGCGCAAGATAACCAGAGCCGAGCAGCCAGAAGCCGGGTGAAGTTCCACTGCCCGGAGTCGTCACCGCGGTGATCTCGGACCCGTCGCTGGTCTTGAAGACCTCGACCGTGCCGTCCTGCATCATGACGCCGATCGATGTGCCATCGGGGCTGAATTCGACCTCAGAGGCTTTGTTTGGCAGGGGTCCGATAGTTCGAACTTGACGCCATCCCGTGGTACGCCATATTTCTACGGTGGTGCCGTCTGGCCCGGTGGCCGCGATTTCGTCGTTAAGCACGGGATTAACACTGATAACTGGATCCGGGGGAACTTGACTTGGTCCCGTCCCTGTATTGGCAGCGGCCGACGCCAGAACCATCGGGGAAGACGTCATGGTTCCCTTTTGCACGTCCCACAGCGTCAGGATCCCGTCGGCCAGAACCAGGAGCTGGCCGTTGGGCAGGAACATCTCCCGGCTTACACTTTCCGCGGCGACGGAATCCGGTGCATAGGAGCCCGTCGGCATGGAAAGGACGTGCAACTCCTGGTCGGTCTGGGCGCTGACGATCCTGATGCGGGGAGTGGGGGCGGTGGGGCCTGGATACAGGATCTGCGCGAGGAAACGCCCATTGAGACTGACGATCTCCGCGGAAACACCGCGGGGCAGGCTGGCCTGCGCTGCCGGCCAGAGACGGGCAACGCCGCTGGGAGTCCCTTGGACGAACAGACGTCCGCCGGCCGGGTCAACCCCGACTACCTGCGCGTTTGACGACAGGCCGGCCTCGGCCACCGGCAGACCGGAGCGAAGGTCGATGATCGTGGCAAACTTGGCCGAGTAGTCCGCGCCCGTCGGCTGGACCGCAACGAAGAAGTGCCCATTGAGCGCGGCGGCGGAGGTTTTGCCGGTACAGGCCATACCCGCGTGGAGGCCGGGAACGGGCCGACCGGACACTGCGTAGTCAAACTTCCAGGTCGAATTGGTGCACCTAGCCGTAACGTTCTCGCTGTCCTGGACCGGCGCGTCGGGGTTGCGCGGCGCGGGGACCTCTTTGCCGGTCGCGACGCTCCAGAAGAACCGGGCTTTGTTTGGCTGGACGTCGTAGACGACGCTCGCGCCGATGAACCCAACTTCGTCGATAGCCTGGTCGGCTAGACCCGGCTCGGGCATCTTCGTGAGACGGCCGGTGGAAAGATTCCAGACAAACGGTGAGAACTGGCCCGCGATAGCCAGGTACCGCGTTTCGGCGTCAAATCTGAACTTGGTGTTGTCATGCGGCGGCCCAAAGACGTCGGCCGGCAACCGGACCTGCGCGCGCTTGCGGAGCGGGGCCGTGGTCCAGAGCTGGAGACTGCCGTCGATGCCCACCGCGCCGATACGAGATCCGTCCAGGCTTATCTGGGCGGCGGTAACGTCGTTGATTGTCCCCATCAGCCGTCGCGCGGAAAGCTCGCGCGGCAGGTACCAAACCTCGGCTGTTGTGTTTCTGGTAACCACGGCGAAGGTTCCCGAACGGTCTACCGAGAGCCCGCTATCGTCCGCCGTGCCGGCGTAGGTCCCGAGAATGGCCGCGTACGGGGACATGTCGGCGTAAGTGTCGAAGAGCGCCTGGGCGGCTTGCGGGGTTGGGGCGGTGCGGTAAGCATCTACCGCCAGTAGGGCGTCGGTGGTGATCTGGGACGGGTCGAACAGCGGCGTGTTCAGTTGAGAGACGACGTAAGCGCCGAGGTTCGCGGAAGCCCGCAGCGCGGCCTGCTGCTTGGCGGCGTTGCCGGAAGCCTGTAGCGCCGAGAAGGTGCCCGCCGCCGAGCTGGACGCGATAAGCGCGATGACGGTGACGAGGCGCCCGATCCGCCACTGCCGGGCATACCGGTCGGCCTGCCGGACCGTGCCTGCGAAGCGCACCATGGCCGGATCGGGTGCCTGGGCGCGGTCGCTCAGATTCGCCTTGGGCGCAATGACTCGCCACTTCCGGTGATGCGCGGCGCTGAGCTTTGCCCCCATGGCGGTGACGTGCCCGAGGCTCTGGTCGGCGTCGACCACACCGGTAAGCGCGGTTCTCGGCCGCAGGCCGTAGAACCAGCGCAGCGTGCCGCCCAGGACGAAGCGTGCTGCGGCCGGATACCGGCTCAGCTCCCGCAGGCCGACGGCGAACGCGGCGCCGAGCGATCCGCCCTCCAGGGAGGGAACCCGGTCTGGTGCGTCCGGAAACCGGATCCGCCAAAGCACGCAACGCTCTTTACCGCGCCGCGGCAAGCCGGTCCAGGCATGAGCGAGAGACTGGCCAAAAGCGGACCCGTTGCTGAGCCGAGGTGGCACGAAGCGCGGATCGGGGAACAGGCCGGCCGGGCCGCTGGGGAGCGCCCTGAGCTCGAGATATGCCGCCGATCCGGCGTGGATCTCGCCTCGCTCGTCGGCCAGCCCGAAAAGCACGGGAATGGTCACCGCCCGGCGGAGAGGGCCGGGACCGGTCAGCATCAGCTCAGCGGTCGCTGTCATTGCGTAGCCCGGCTGGCTGGAAGATGGGAGCATCAGCCCGGTCGCCTCCCATCGCCGGGCGAGGCGTTCCCGGTCGGGACCCGAGAGGCCACCGGCCGGTGCGGCGCTCACTGCCCGGGCGAGCGTGAATGCGGTATCCACGTAGAGGAGCACCGCGGTCCCGGACGCCTCGTCGGCGACTGACTGCGCGATCCAGTCGCGGACCTGTCCGGTTTCCTGCTCTCCGAACCATGACGCGTGGCGCCGCGCGGCCTCGTGACAGCAGTCCCACCATAGGTGCTCGCGCCCGGTCAGCGTGGTGATCACCCGTTGCGGGCTGCCCGTTCTCCGCACGCCAAGCAACTGGTCGCGAAGCCAGGCGATGGGCGAGTCGGCGTCGCAGTTGTGACCAGGCTCGCAGGCCGTCAGTGTCACCGCAGGAAGCGGTCGATGACCGCCGGGAGACCACCGCGGGCGGTGTCGCGGACCGTCCGCCAGGCGGCGCGCGTCCCCGTGCTCGCGGCCGCCTGAATCGACGCGGCGATGACGTCGGCATCGGCCGTCCACTCGGCGGCATCTGCGGCTGGCCGCGGTCCCGACGCCTCCCACGCACCGCCGCTCTCCAGGCCGGGCAGGTTAACCTGGGCGATCGCCGTGCCGAAACGCATGTCCGCAATCGGGACGAGCAAGAATCGCTGGCCAGTAGCGGTGGCGTAGCGGATCCCGACCAGGGCCGGAGACTCCAATTCCCGGCGTACCACCACTTCAACCTCGTACACGGCTGAGCCGCTTGGCGCGAGCCGGACGAAGAACTCGATGCCCTCCGGGGAGGCTCCGGCGGCCAGCACGTCGTTGTCGTCGCCGGCCCGCAGCCCGCTCGCAGCCGGGATGGGCGGGAGCGGGAACCAGCCGCCCTTCATCAGTTGCGCGGTTCCGATCGTGAAGTCGATGCCACGAGGTGCAGCCGACACCGCGGGTCGCGCGTCACCGGTGGCCCGAGTGGACCGGGGCTCGAGGTCGTTGACCGTCAGCGACGCCCAGTAGCGCTCCCAGAACGTATACCCGTTTCTTACCCGCTCGGAGCCGAGCGGAGCGCTTGGCCAGATGCCCACAAGCGAGTTCCAGTACCGCCGTGCAGCCGGCCGCCGGTTCACGGGACGGCTTCCGTCGGCTGCTCAGGCCGCATTTCCGCCGTTGGCACCTCGTCCAGCCTGGCGGCCTTACCCAGGCTAGCTAGCAGCGCCGGAGCGGATGCCCCCACGGTGAGCGCGGCGTATATCCCCGTGACTTCGGTGCGCAGTAACCCGCCTGCCAAGCACCCAAGCGTCATCCGCGTAAGCGCGACCAGGATGTCCGGTCCGGGATCGATGTAGTTCTTGATTCCGGGGCGCGGCTTGCCCAGCGACATCGCCTTATGGCGGGCCTGCTGCCATCCCTGCAGTTGGCGCCACATCGCTACGAGCTCCACAATCAGCCCGCCGGCCGCACCGTAGCCCAATGCGACAGACCAAGACAACATACGGCAATCCTCCCGCCCCTTGGGCCGCCCGTCTAGCTCGGCACTCCATGCCATTTAACCAGGCTTATCTGGATGCAAGACGGCGAATTAACGACACGTAACTGGATAGGTTCCGGTTTCCGGCCCGGGTGCGTGGCGCTGTGCTGCCGGGCTGTAATCCGGTTTCCGGGATTCGGGGGCTGCCGCTGGCGGCTCGGGTAAGTGCGTCGAGCCAGCTGATTCCATGGCGGGCAGCGGTGGCGAAGTAGGAGAGGATCGCGCAGAAGGTCTCGGCGCCTTCTTTTGCAGGGCGGGTGCGCCGCTTGGCGTTGAGGGCCATGTCGGCGGAGGCGGCCTCGCGGAACCACGGGGAGTACTCTTGCAAGGTCTCCTCGCTGATCGCGCCCGGCCCGTCCGCGCGGGCCGCGTCCGCGGCCTTCTTCAGGCTGAGCGGCGCGTCGATGGCCTGCACGGCTCAGGTGACGTCGCGGTCCGTGCCGGTCTCGGTGACCGCTGCCAGCTCGCGCAGTACGTGCGCGCAGATCTGCCTAAGTTCTGTATGCCCAAGTTGGCGACGAGGTCGACGATGGCGGCCGAACATATCGGCGGGTCCGCGTGCGCGAAGTGTTATTCCTCGGTGGTTGTTTCGGGTTCGGTGGCGTGTGCGCGAACGTCTACGATCCAGCGGTCGATGAGTGGCAGGAGGCGGTCGAGACGGCCGACGGTCAGCTCGCTGAGCGGGGATTTCAGGCCGCAGGCCGGACAGGTCCCTCTCGCGGTCGAGCCGCGGGATGCCCAGGGCGTGCAGTCCCCCGGTCAGCTGGCCGCTGTAGTGCTGGCGGTCGTGCGGGGGCGTCCGGCACATGGCCTTGACGCGGACCTCCAGGGCGGGCGGCCCGCCGTGGGGGCTGGCGTACAGGGTCAGCACCCCGCGCCAGCGAGATATGGTGCGCCCGGAATCGGCTTCGACGGTGAGCGAGGGATAGGTCAGCCCGGTGCCCCCGGCCAGCCGCCGGTGCGGTCCCGCCTTGATCTCCGGCGGCGCCCGTGAGTTCCCGTCTGGGTCGTGAAGGCATAGAAGGTGCCGCCGTCGGCGTCGGCCATCACCTGGAGCTCGCTCACTTTCACGCCGCGTTCGGGGAACTCCTGCCGCGCGGCCGCGGCGTCTGAGACTACGAGCTGAAGGTTTTCGTCGATCCCGGCTGCGACTCCTTGTGCATTGGTAGGTTGCCGATGCCAATCGAGCAGGCCGAGCCTGGCGGTGTGAGCTGAGCGGCATGGATGAGTTCATTGCGCGTGTCGTGGGTCCAGGTGGAAGCCGACTTGACCGCGGTAGAAAGCGACCGCGCGATTTATGTCACCTGCCGGCAGCGCGACGACCTCGAGGGTCCAGTCCATTAGTGGGTCCTTCGTTCGCGCTGCGAGATTCGAACTCGCGAGGGGTTGGCCTGGCCGACAGGCTCAGTGGCCGGCGATCTGGCCGCCGTCGGTGTGCAGGATCTCGCCGGTGATGTACGGCGACGACTCGAGGAACAGCACGCCGTCGACGACGTCGCTGATCTGGCCGACCTGCCCGAGCGGCGGAAGCCGTTCGCCGAGGCCGTCGTAGCTTTCCGCCGGGTGCATAGGGTCTGGATGATGCCCGGCGAGAGGGCGTTGACCCGGATGCCGCGGGAGGCGTATTCAATGGCTAGTGACCTGGTGGCGGCGGCCAGCCCGCCCTTGGTCAGCGCGGCCAGCGCCGCCGGGGTACCGGAGTTCGCGACCTCGGCAAGGGTGGCCGAAACATTGACCGCGTGGCCGCCGTTTCGCATCATCATCTCCGCGATGGCCCGCCGGGTTAGCCTGAAACGGCTTGATCGTGCGGGCGCTGGCCACCACCGCCCAACCCCGCTCGCGGTATGCCTGGACAAGCCCGGCGCCGATGCTTTGTGATCCCCCGGTAATGATGGCAACCTTGCCGAGCATGGCGCCGCTAGCCCTGGGTCGCTCGGGTGCGGGGTGAGCGGCGTCGTCTGTACGGTCATCCAGGCGTCCAGCGGCAGCGACGTCAGGATCGCCTGCATCTCGGCCGGGTCCCTGGCGCGCCACAGGCCCAGCGCGCGCGACACGCCCGGCAGCCGCCACAGCCGCAGCAGATGCCCCTGCCCGGCCAGTTCCCTGGCCCGTTGCGCCTCCCGCGCCTCGGTGTCGGCCACGGTTTGGCCTGGCGTGCCCTCGGGGACGGCGACGGTGAAGGTGGTCAGGAACTCCGTCGCTCCCGCCTTGGCCGGCAGGCCCGGGTCGTTGGGGTGCGGCGCGAGCGGGGTGACCTCGTCGGTGCGCCATACCCGCAGCGGCATCGAGGCGAGCACTGCCTCGAGCTGGGCGGCGGCGGCGGCGGCGAACAGCCCGAGCGAGCGCCACTCACCCGGGCGTAGCGGCGGGCGCCATAGCCGCAGCAGGTGTCCCTGCATGGCGAGCTCGCTTGAGTGTGCCGCCTCGCGGGCGCGGAC
>Ga0335077_10011185_pt1 | contig 11210 bp, 8 predicted proteins | sample Lox_Sample_31_FD_207151 | JGI IMG/M metagenome (GOLD analysis project Ga0335077, IMG submission 207151) | Soil microbial communities from Loxahatchee National Wildlife Refuge, Florida, United States - Lox_Sample_3.1 | ecosystem: Environmental > Terrestrial > Soil > Wetlands | place: USA: Florida...
ACGTACTCCGACGGACGTGGTTGAATCTTCTGTTCGAGATTCGCCCAACGTTTGCGGAAGGGGTACTTGGAGGCGGCACTGTACTGAGGGTTTCTGGGCGCGGTGAGATCGACTTGAGCGACGGCCGTTGATCGTAGAGCCCGAAGGTGGTATCGACTTCCAAGCAGATTCCGGTTTTGTATTCTCTGGTGTGCTGCTTGATAACAGTGGGGAGTTACAGAGAGAAGCGTGAGATTACCTACGCTTTGAGGCAGATTGTTATTTGGATGACAATTGAATCGCCAGCCGCGCGTAGCAAGCTGCGGAAGCGACCGTTTCTCCCCGGGCGCCTGGAGGCCCGCGATCGCCATCGACACTTAGCGCGGCGCCGCTCCGGATGTGGTGCGGTTTCAGGAGAGGGCGGCGAGCCTATTTTTCAGCGCTCGGGTCTAAGTCCGTATCTCTCCGCGCTCGTACGGTTCCGCAACCTTCAGCCGGTATCCATTTGGTTCACGAATCACATATTGCCGAGCGCCCCAGGCGCGCGGAGTGAGCTGTTCCACGATGTCGGCATCGTTTGCGCGGTGTTGATCGTAGACGCTGTCAATATCGGTTACCCACAGAAAAATGTCGGGCGTCAGGCCGCGTTCGCGGATGGCGTTGGCCGTATCGGGATCGTGAGTGATATACAGCATCGCGCCGCCAGCTTTTACACCCGCGTACACCGGCGGGTCTCCCCAGATCCACTGTTGATCGAATCCGAGCGTTTGTTCGAAGTAGCGGACGGTCTCGATTACATTCGAGGTCGAGATCACAGGTACGGCCGCGCTGTAGTTCTTGGTCATGGCCTATTTGATCCCCACCACCATCGAGTCCGGCCCCGCCAGATGCTCGACGCGCGTCTCGCGGAAGCCCACCTCTTTCATCCAACACATGCAATCCGCTCCGGTGTAATCGAAGCCGCCCGGCGTTTCGATAAGCATGTTCAGGCTCATCAGCAGGCCGAAGGCATTTTTCGACCGGTCGTCATCGATGATGCTCTCGTAGACGATGAGCGCGCCTCCTTGCGGGAGCGCCTCGTGCGCCTTGCGAAGAAGGAATCGTTTTTCGTCGAGATTCCAGTCGTGCAAGATGTGGCCCATCGTCAGAACGTCGGCTTGCGGCAGCGGGTCCCGGAAAAAATTCCCTTCGCGGAATTCCACTCTCGAGGAGAGGCCGTGCTGCGCTACGTAGTCTTCGAAAACCGGCGCCACTTCGGCCAGATCAAACCCGATTCCTGAAAGGTGCGGGTGAGCCAGTGCGATCTGCACGATGGTATCGCCTTGCGCCGTGCCGATGTCTGCCGCGGTCTGGTATTTCTTCCAGGGGAATTGGTTCGCGATACCCTCGTTGGCGCGCCGGCTGATTCCGGTCATGGCGCCCAGAAATTCCTTGAGCCTGGCCGGGTCGGCGTACAGAGTGGCGAAAGGGCTTGGACCACCGCCCCTGGCTTCGTTCTGCTGTTCTCCGGTCCTTAACGCTTCGGTCAGATGATTCCAATGGCCAAAAAGGCGATGATTGGCCATCTCGAGAATGCCGCCGATGTATGAAGGCTTGCGTTTGTCGAGGAAGTGATCCGTCGACGCGGTGTTGTAATACTTGCCATCGCGGCGCTCCAGAAATCCCAGCGCCACCAGTGCGTCCAGAAAATCGCGAGCCGAGCGCGGGTGCAGCCCCAGCCGCCCCTGTAGCGTATGCAGATCCTCCGGATGCCTGGCCAGTTCCGTGAAAAGTTCCATCTCCACGGCGCTCAGCAGGGTCTTCGAGGCCCAGAATCCCAGGCCGATTTGCATGATGTGGTCCATTCGCGGTTCGCTCATCGCCAATCAGCTTATCTCAACCGCGGCGAACCACGCGAGATAATCTGAGTTGGAGATTCATTGACGGATCGGGAACAAGCCGGTCTTCGAGGACACGTGCAATTGTGCCGCACTGAGTCGGCGCTCGGCGCGTTCGGGCTCACCCGTGAATCCTACGATCCCGATGGGAACCTCATCGAACGATGGCATTGTAATCCGGACGGGCGGGAGTGGAGCCACATCTGCCGCTACAGCCACGATCGCAAATTGGTAGAAAAGGAATATCGTGGCATCTCGATCGGCTCTGACCGGAAGTTTTCCTACCACCACGACGCCGCGGGTCGCCTGGAGCGAGTGCTCGCAACGTCCGAAGCCGGCGCCGAACGGATCTACGAATCGTACCGGTACGACGCCCAGGGCCTGAAAACAGTCACCTTCTACCCCGACCGCACACCGGCGCCGGGAACCGTAGGCGTTTCCGTCGAAGCTATGCTGCACTGGCATGGCGATGCCGTTGCGGTGATGACAGTGTTCGATGAAGCGGACCGGCCTGCCAGAACGGTGTTCTATGACGAGAATGACCGCGCGATCCGGCGCGTCGTTTTCCGCTACGACAATTCAGGAAACCTTGTAGAGGAAGGCGAGATGGAGCCCGGGGGCGCCATCCGCCAGGACTTCCGCAACGTTTATCGCTACGACGCGTCAGGCCGGCAAATCGAGGCGGAGATGCACTGGTACGACTTCGGTGGCCAGACTCGGAAACGGACCTACAACGAGTTCGGCGATGTCACCGAAGAAAGCCGCTATCCGCACGAGGCCCAGGTGAAGCTGTTTGAGCAACACGACTGGGCCACGCGCTACACCTATCGCTACGACGATCGCGGCAACTGGATCGAGCGAATCACTGCCACCGGTTCGCTACCCGATGGCCCGTTCACCGACTGCGCCCACCAGCGCCGCGAATTGAGCTATTACGATTAACGCGCGCGGCCTATCTCTGGGCCGGTTGCAGCGTCTTATCCGCGGCCGGCGCCGCGCTGGCCGTCAGTTCCGAGTTCTTGTATCTCGGCTCGCTGACGTAGCCCTCGATCCTTTCCTTTTGAATCTTGTTCACCACCAACTGCAGCGGCTGCGGCCGGTCCTCCATCGTGATCCACACCGGCTCCAGCACGTTGATGTTCTTCTTGTCCACCTGCATGTCGTCCACAATCAGAGCCAGGTTATAGCGCTTGTGCTTTTCATTGACTTTGCGCAGAGAAACGCTCAGCGGACCCACGCGCTGGAAGCTCTTGGACTTGTCCAGGTGGAACTCGTAGTAATTGCGTTCACCGCGCTTTTGCAGCGCCACTACTTCTTCATGCGTACGCGCGATCGATCCGTTCAGCTCGTCACGCGTGTGCGTAATAGTCCCGTTCAACTCGTCGCGCGTGGAGTTCAGTCTGCCGTCGAGCTCCGAGCGGTTCTTTTCCATTTCCTCGCGCGTGGCCGCCAGTTGCTTCTGCTGATCCGTGAGCTGCGACTGCACTTGACCCCAGCGGGGATCATCCGGCGGCGGCTGCTGCTTCTTCGCGACTACCGTGCGGTGAGCCAGCTTCTTGTGTGGTCTCTCGCTCATGGCCGACGGCCGCGCGGCTGGCGGTTCGCTCGGCGCGGGTGGCGTCTGTTGTGCCGCAGTGAGTGTATTGAGCTTGTCTGTGAGCGACTGCAACTGGCCCTGCACCTGGTTCAAGTTGGCGGTGAGCGCCTGGTTGGTGGAGGCCAACTGCAGAGCCTGCTGGTGCTCTCTGACGAAATAGAACGTGCTGATGGCCGCGATGCCGCAAAGCGCGATCACGATAAGCAACAGCCCCGTTTTGGCGATTGGCGCTGAATTCGGCGTTTCCATTGTGAGAAACCTCCCGGATCTCAAATGCCAGCTGAAACGCAACTTGGTTGCCATTCCAAGTCGGATGTAAGTAGATGAAATTGCAGAGGGCCGTATAAGGCCTATGATCGGCTCGGTAAAAAATACTCAAATTCAGCCGGAAGGAGTTTCCGCTATCTTTCGGCAGCCTCGATCGGCGTGACCGGGTCCAGCAGAAGCCAGAAAAAGCTGCCGCAGAAATACACCGCGGCAGAAACGTAGAATGCCACGTCCCAGTTGCTGTGCGTCCAGCGGAGAATCAAGCCGATGGCCGTCGGCGAAACCGCGCCGCCCAGATTCCCCATCATATTCATGGTGCCGGAGAGGGTTCCCGCATACTTGCCGCCTACATCCATGCACGCGCCCCAGGAGCCGGGCATCACCAGGTCGTTACAAAAGCTGGCAAAGCCCATGGCCAGCATCGCGGCCACCGGGTTAGCGAGGTGAATCGAGAGCATCAGCAGCAGGCTGGCACCGGTGAATCCGATGCACGCCATCAATTTCCTTGTGGCGGAGACGCTGCCGGTCGCCCGGTTCACCCGCGCGGACACCAGGCCGCAAACGAGTGACCCCAGGCCGCCCAGGAACAGCGGCAGCATGCTGAGCACCGCGCTCTTTCCAATCTCCACCCCTCGCGATTTCTGCAAATACGTCGGCAGCCACGTGATGTAGAAGTACCAGCCGTAAGACAAGCAGAAATACTGTGCGCAGAGCATCCAGACAGTCCGTGAGCGGATGAATTTCGCCCAGGGCACATGCCCGTGCGTGGCCGCCAGCTCGCGGTTGGGCCGCAGCAGTTCCAACTCTTCTGCATTGATTGTCGGGTTGTCGTGCGGATCATCGCGAAACCAGCGGTAGAAGAAGATCGCCCACACCACGCCGATCAGGCCGAAAAGCAGAAAGGCCTGCCGCCACGACATGACCTTGAAGATCAGAAATACCAGCGGCGGTGTGAATGCGCCGCCCCAGCGGGCCGCCAGCCACATGATGCCCTGCGCCCGCACGCGCTCTGAGCGGGGCAGCCACGTGGTAAACGCCTTGGTCAGATTCGGAAAGCATCCGGCTTCACCCGCTCCAAACAGCGCCTGAGTCGTAAACAGCGAGGCGAAGTTCCAGGTAGCGCCGGTGAAAGCGGTAAACGAAGACCACCAGATGACGATCCGCATCAGGACCTTGCGCGGACCCATCCAGTCTCCCAGGAAACCGCTGGGAACCTCAAACAGCGCGTAGGCCGTGACAAACGCCGAGAACGCCATGCCCATCTGCACCTGCGTCAGGCCGAGATCGCGCGAAACCAGCGGCGCCGCGAACGACATGGCCACCCGGTCAATGTAGGTGATCACCGCCAGGGTCACCGCAAACACGATCACCCAATACCGCACGTGCGTCGGCCCCTGGGTGATGCGCACCCGGTCCTGGGCCTGCGTGGCCATAGCTTGGACATCACAACACGGCTAGAACGCTATTGCAAGCTGGTTGCCGTCACGCCGGCCGCTCCAAACGCGCGATACTTGACTCTCAATGGATTTCCACGCGGTCGAGGAAAATCTGCGCGAATCGTTTCGCGTGCTGGCTGTCTCGCGGCCTTCGGGCGAGGTCCGCGAAGCGCCGGGTGTTACCATCGCGTCCGCCGGCGTGAACTTCCAAATGTTCAACGCGGCGTTCTTGTCCGGGCCGGTTGAGGACGAACAGCAACTCAACCGCCGCATCGCCCTCGCTCGCGTGCATTTCGCCGCGCGCCAACTGGCGTGGTCGTACTGGGTCTGCGAAGGATGGCTCGACAAAAAGGCCCGCCGCCGCGCCGGCGACCTTTTCCAGAAGCAAGGGCTCCATCTGGCGACGGTGTTGCCGGGCATGGTGGCCGGGAAACTCGCCGGCCCCGTGCGCCCGCTGCCGCGGCTCGACGTGCGCCTCGTCGACGACCGCAAAACCTGGACGCACTTCTGCGAAATCGGCGCGCTCTGCTTCAACGTTCCGCTCGCCTGGTTTCAGGAGGTGTTCGACGATGTCAGAGTCTGGGAAAAAGGATTCAAGGGATACGTCGGTTACTGGATGGGCAAGCCGGTCTCAACCGCGGCCACCGTGTTCGCGGCAGATGCTGTGGGCATCTATAACGTGGCTACCGTGCCCGCCTACCAGCGGCGTGGTTACGGGGAAGCCGTGATGCGCCACGCGCTCGATCGCGGCCGCGAGCAATACGGCACCGAGCGCTCCATCCTGCAATCTACGGCGCAGGGTTTCGAATTATACCAGCGCATGGGCTATTCGGCGGTGACCAGTGTGGCGGTGTATACGTCGTGACCCTTCGAAGGATCAGCGCGCTTGCCGAGCCGCGACGAAACGGAGCGGAATGCCATCGCGCGACTCTCACTCCACCCGCAGCGCCATCGCGGGGTCGATCTTCATGGCGCGCCGTGCCGGAGCCAGCACTGCGGCCAGTGACGTCAGCGCGAGTATTCCCGCGACGCTCGCGAAGATCGCCGGATCGTGCGGGCGCACGCCGAACAGCAGGCTCTCGATCCATCGCGCCAGCCACCAGGCGCCGAGCAGGCCGGCCACGATCCCGGCGAGCACGCGCAGCATCGCCTGGCGCAGCAGCAGGCACGATACCACGAGAGGCGAGGCGCCCAGCGCCAACCGGATCCCGAGTTCCGGCCGCCGCTGCGCAACCGTATAGGCCAGCAGTCCGTATACTCCCACCACCGCGATCAGTAGCGCGAAACCGGACACGACGCCGATGACGGACGTGGTGAAGCGCGGCATAGCGGTCGAGCGCGCCAGCGACTCGTCAAGCGTGCCGATCTCGCCAACCGGTTGGTTCTTGTCGAGCCCGTGAATCACGCTGCGGATCATGGGCACGAATACCATCGGCTCGCCCGCCGTTCGCACCAGCAGCGTAGTCCACGCCAACCAGTCCTGCGTCTTCTGCGCATATGGAAAGTAAACCACCGGGCCCTCGTCAGCCTTGAGGCCCATGTGTTTGACGTCGGGGACCACTCCCGCCACCGTCATCCAGCGCTGATCTTCCTTAAGCCGCAGCCTTCGCCCCACCGGATCGGCGTCGGGCCAGTATCGGCGAGCCATCGTTTCATTCACAATGGCGACTGGCATACTGCCTGGACGATCGTCCACACTGAAATCGCGGCCCCCAAGCAGCGGGATTCCGGCAGCTCGCAGATAGCCCGTGCTGATCGCGCGGAACCCGGCCTGAAGCGGCGCGTCGGACGGACTCCGCGTCAGGCCTTCGACAACAAACTCGAAGGTCGGGTTGTTGCCTTGGAGCGGCGCATCGCTGATTTCGCCGGCCGCCACAACACCCGGAAGACTCTGCGTCCGTTCGAGTATCTGCTGGAAAAAGGCAGCTTGCGCCGCGTTCGTCGGGTACTCGGATCGCGACAACGTGAGCTGAACTGTGAGCACGTGGTCTGTGCGCAATCCCGGTACGGTCGAAAGCAGGCGCGCCAGGCTCTCGCCGAACAATCCTGCGCCCACAAGCAGAACGGACGCCAGCCCAACTTCGACCGTGACCAGCGTGCCCCTCTTGCGTTCGATATTGCGCGGACTCCCGCGCGCTCCGGAGCTCATCTGAGCCCGGAGATCGATGCGCGACGCGTGCAAGGCCGGCGCCAGGCCGAAGATGAGCGCCGTGATCAGCGTCCCAGCAAGCGCGAACAGGCCGACCGGGCCGCTAAGGCGGATTTCATCGGCTCGCGGGATGAGGGCGGAGCCGAACGTTCTCATCATCGCAATGCCCTGTATGGCCAGCGCAAGTCCCAAACTGCCGCCCAGCGCCGCCAGCACCGCGCTTTCAACAATCAGTTGCCGCACGATCCGGCTGCGCCCCGCACCGAGGGCCGCACGCATGGCGATTTCACGAGTCCGAGACGCGCCTTTCGCCAGCAGCAGGTTTGCCAGATTCGCGCACGTGATCAGCAGCAGAAGCAGCGCGCCCGCCTGAAGCGTCAAAAGAATCGGGCGCGTCTTGCCCACCAGTTCCTCCTGAAGCGGAACTATCGATGCGCTCCATCCGGCATTGGTAGCCGGGTACGCGGCCGCCAGGCGGCGCGAGATCACGCCCATCTCGGCCGCCGCGTCGCGGCGAGTGGCGTTTGCTTTGAGGCGTCCAATCACCGCGAGCCATCGCCCTTCCCGGTTCGCACGGTTCTGCGCGCTCAGCGACAGCGGCACCCAGGCGTCAGTCTCTCGTGACGGAAAGGCAAAGCCGGCGGGCATCACTCCGATCACCGTCGCTTGCGATCCGTTGAGCGTCATTCGACCGCCGATGATTTGCGGCGATTCCCCCATCGCCCGCCACAAATGATGGCTGATGACGACCACGAAAGGACTCAGCTCCTGATCCTCAACCGGCAGGAATGTCCGGCCGATCTGCGCGTGGACGCCAAGCGTGGCGAACAGATTGGGGGAAACGAGTTCCGTAGCGAGGCGGCGCGGTTCGTCCACGTTCGTCAGGTTCATCGGCCAGTTTGCGTACGCTGACAGCGACTCAAAGGCGCGAGATTGCGCTCGCCAGTCGTAAAAGTCGGCGGCCGACACGTGCATGGGTTCGCCGCCATGTGATGCCGAACGGCCCCAGACGGCAAGAAGACGCTCGGATTGCGGGTAGGGAAGGGAGCGCAGCAGAACGTGTTCCACACTGCTGAATATGACGGTGTTGGCGCCGATCCCCAGCGCCAGCGAGAGCACGGCTACCGCGGTGAACAGGGGGCTCTTCCGAAGAATGCGCACAGCGTGGCGCAGGTCCTGCCCGGTTTCGTCGAGCAAAGTGAAAGCCCACTGTTCGCGGTACGCTTCGGCGAGCCGCGTGCGGTTGCCGAATTCGCCAAGCGCTCGTGCGCGCGCTTCTTCCAGCCCCACGCCCTCGGCCATCAACTCGTCCACCTTTTCGTCCAGGTGAGCCTCGAACTCCGCGGCTAGATCGCGTTCAAACCGCCGCAGCCGGAGATATCGAAGAATGCGTTTCATGTTTCCGATGGCCTCATCACTCGGGCGATGCCGTCGATCACACGGCCCACACGCCTGGTCTCCCGGCTCAGTTGTTTCCGGCCGGCCGGGGTCAACGTGTACACGCGGACGCGGCGATTCCGTGCCGATGTGCTCCACTCGGCCGACACCCAGCCTTCAATCAGCATTCGCTGCAAGGCCGGGTAAAGCGATCCCTCTTCCACGCGGAGGAGGTCGTCGGAGTTCTGCTTGATTCGCTGGGCGATCGCATAGCCATGCAACGGCCCGCGGCGCAGCGTCAGCAGAATCAGCATCTCGAGTGTGCCGGGGAGCAGATCGCCTTTTTCGTTTCTTGCCAAGATGATCTATGCATAGATTACATCAATGACAGAAAATGTCAATGCGAACCGGAAACCGGGGACGGAGACCTCAATTCCCGATTTGTGCGAGAAATCGTTTGGGTCCGCACTAAGTGTCTTCATGCCTCGAATGGCTCGCGTGGTTGCGGTCGGGGTGCCTCACCGTGTCACACAGCGCGGGAATAATCGGCAACAAATCTTCGATTCGGACAGAATCGCCTCCTTTATCTGAAATTGTGGCGCGAGTATTCTGCTTGACACTTCTTGCGCTTGTGGGGATGGGGATATTGTCTAATGAATAATCACCTCCACCTGGTTGGCGTGCCGCTGGCTAGCGATGCGCTAGCGCGCATGCTGCGGCAGACCCACGCCGACTGCGCACGATACACGAATGTGAAGCGGCGGACCAACGGCCACTTGAGGCAGAACCGCTATTTTTCGCGCGCGCTGGACGGCAGTTATTGCTGGCGGAGATGGTCGCCGCGGCGGGCGAATGGGGATGGTCGAGCGCATGGGCGCACTTGGGCGGAGCCGAGGCGGTCTCATGGTTGGACTTAACCGATTGGCGGCGGGCGCATACGCCCGACCAGTGGCACGAGGTACGGACCAGTGTGGCGGAGGAGGCGGCAGCGGAGCGGTCCGGGAAGCCGGGCCGACCGGCGCGGAGCCGGGTTGCAGACGGCACGCAGGAGCGACTTTAGTGCCCAGAGAAAATCGGTATTTGAGGTCTCCGTCCCTGGTTTCCCTGGTTTCGGCGTTGCGGCTAGTATCAGGCCCGACAAGCTAAACAACGTACGGGCCCATGGCCGCAATTTTTCCGGCCTGCTAAGATCGTTAAGAGTTCTCAGAAAATGAGCCGAAATCGTCCCAGGGCAGCGACAAATCAGAGCTTCTGCCGCACCAATGTCTTCAGAGCATTTCGGACAGGATAAGTAGTTGATTATTGGGCGGTTAGCTCAGTTGGTTAGAGCGTCTGCCTTACAAGCAGAAGGTCCGCGGTTCGAGCCCGCGACCGCCCACCACTCACGGAACACCGCCTAGGTATTGGGAAGGACGAATATCCTGCCGCGAGGATCAGACTCCAGCGCCCGGTACGCGTCCGCGACCTGGTCGATCGTCTCCCTATGACTTGCCGACGACCAGCACTGCGAATGATCCTGGCTTCACCGTGCGCCTCGGCCGCTTTGACGGATCCGCATTCGGGGCCTCCTCAAATTCGGCTGCCGGAAGAAAGATCCTCTTAGTCTTCGGGTCAAATGCCATCGTCTTCGCGCTCGGCTGTGTCTTGACCGCGCCCGCGTCCTCGTATTCGTCCGCGGATTTCTCATGGAACACGTTCAAGGTTCCATCTCCGCATGAAAAGAAAATCAGACGGGCTTCCTGATCAAAAGCGGCAAAGTCGACGCCCGCACCAATTGAAAAGCTGGTAATCACTTTTCCCGTGGCTGCATCCATCACGATCATTTTCGGTTCCCTGCGGCAACCGATGAACAGGCGGTTCGTCTTGGCATCGTAAGCCAGACCCGTTGGAGTCGTCGCCGCTTCGATGGGAAAGCGTTTCTTCACCTCGAGCGACTTTGGATCGAACACAACCACTTCAGCAGTGTCTTCGCTGTTGACGTAAATGAGACCATCGGCGCCGATCACGGCTTCTTCGCCATCACCCTTTGCGTCTACCGTCCCCACAACCTCGCCGGTTGCGGCATCGATGGCGCTGATGTCGTGTGAACCGTGGTTGTTGGTAAAGACGCGCTTGGTTGCCGGATCATAGTAAATGCCGTCCGGCCCCTTGCCAACATCGATCTTCTTGATGAGCTGCAGCGTGGATGGATCGAACATGGAAACCTTGTTCTCCCGGCCATTGCTGGTGAATCCGTGCTTGAAATCGGCTGCAATCGCGATCCCGTGAACACCCGGTGTATCCGGAATTGTTCCCACGACCTTTCCGCTATCCGCATCGAGCACGTCCACCTGAGTCGCGTGGGAAACGTAAATCCGCCGCGCCGAGCTGTCCACGGTCACGTAATCGAATCCGCCAACGCCGGGGATCGGGTAACGGCCCTCTACCTGATAGTTGGTCGCGGCCGCCAACAGCAACGCCACCGAAAAAGTACACACCAAAACGCGTTTCATGTTTCGCATCATTCTTCCGCTCGCCGGCCTTCTGAA
>Ga0335077_10011188_pt1 | contig 11208 bp, 6 predicted proteins | sample Lox_Sample_31_FD_207151 | JGI IMG/M metagenome (GOLD analysis project Ga0335077, IMG submission 207151) | Soil microbial communities from Loxahatchee National Wildlife Refuge, Florida, United States - Lox_Sample_3.1 | ecosystem: Environmental > Terrestrial > Soil > Wetlands | place: USA: Florida...
AAGCTTTCCTTCGGACACTTCATGGATCTGACGCCGCAGGCGATGGGCGCGTTCCGTGGCCCTCTGCTGGGTTTCTCCGTCGCCTTTCTGCTGGGAACCTGCTTGAACTGGTGGTTGCGCAGGAAGGGGAGTCCACAACGGGGAAATTGGGCGTTGGCAGCGATGATGGTTGTGCTACTCACGTGCGTGCATTCGTCTTACGTTACTTTCTCTCCGATTCTTTCTTCCAAGGCCCTGGCAGTGGCGATCCGGAAGGAGTATCAGCCGGGGGACGTGATCGTTGTGGACGGCGAATACTCATCCGCTTCTACGCTCAACTTCTACACCGGCGTGCGCCTGCAGATTCTGCATGAGCCCAATGCCAACCTCTGGTACGGATCGAAGTTTTCCGATGCGCCGCCGATATGGGAGACGCCGTCGTCATTCGACGCGCTTTGGGCGGGTCCAAGGCGAGTGTTTTTGTGGACCGACCAGCAGGATCCGAAAGAGTTGCACGGCGCCGTACGCTACATGCTGGCACGCAGCGGCGGGAAAGCCGTGCTGATGAACCGGCCGCTCCAGTAGCCGCGGTGACGCGGGCACTCCTGCCCGCGCCACATGGAGCCGCCCCAGCTATAATGCAACCTTCCTATGAGCGTGCTCTCTGCGGCCCTGGCAGCAGCCCCGGCTGCGGTTTTCGTATGGCGAATCTTCCTGGCGATTGCTCTTCTGGGTGCCTTCAGCTCCACGGTTTTTCTAGCTATGGCTTTGATCGCCGCTGTGCGCTACCGCAGGGCGTCGGCTAAGGCTGCGCAATTTGCCAGCGCGGTTCCGAGTCCTGCTCTTCCCCCGGTGACAGTTCTGAAACCTGTGCACGGCCTTGAGCCCCGCCTGGCGGAAAACCTGGAAAGCTTTTTCCGGCAGGACTATCCGGACTACGAGATCGTGTTTGGAGCGCGCGCGGAGGGCAATCCGGCGCTGCGCGTCGTGGAGGAGTTGCGCAGGAAGTATCCCCAGGTGAAATGCCGGGTTGTGCTTTCGGGCCCTCCTGCCTGGCCAAACGCCAAAGTCTTCTCGCTGGACAGGATGATCGCTTCTTCATCCAACGATTACTTCATCATCAGCGACAGCGACGTACGGGTGCAGCCGGAATTTCTACGCAGCGTGATTCCTTCGCTTCTTGATCCACAGGCCGGGCTTTTCACCTGCCTGTACCGGGGCGTGCCTGCTCCGAGCTACTGGTCTGAATTGGAGGCGCTCGGAATGTCGGTGGAGATGACTGCGGGCGTGTTGGTGGCAGAGATGATCGAAGGCATGCGTTTCGCCCTGGGGCCGGCGATCGGGGTGCGGCGCGACGCGCTGGAAAAAATCGGCGGCATCGGCGCCACAGCCGACTATTACTCGGACGATTTCGTGATCGGGAATCTGGTATGGGCAGCGGGATACAGAGTCGTACTCTCGCACCATGCTGTGGACCACGTGCTGGTGCCAAGCTCGTTCCTGCGCACTTTCGGGCACCAAATCCGCTGGATGACCAGCACGCGCTTTTCGCGCCCGTGGGGCCACCTGGGCACGGGACTGACGTTCGCCGTTCCCTTCGGTTTGCTGGGATTTCTTGCGGCTTGGAGCTTAGGACACTTCTGGCTGGGAGTAGTTCTCCTGGGGCTCACGGTGGGGAACCGCCTGGTTCAGTCCGTCGCCATCGGATGGGGTGTGGTTCGCGACCCGCGCGCTTTGCGCTCTTTCTGGCTTTACCCGTGCCGCGATCTTTTCGGGTTTGTGACCTGGGCAGGGAGCTACTTTAACAGTACGTTCTTGTGGCGAGGAGAGGTCTACCGTTTCACCCGCGGCGGAAAGATCATCGCCCAGCGCAGCCCACAGTAGAGATCGACAGAAGCAGCAGAAGGAATCCTAGAGGCGGGTCAGTTTGCCTGCGCGGAGGTGGAACTTCTCGCCTCGCCAGACGACCGTATTTCCGAACAGGGCGCGTGCCCACACCACGAGCGCGACCAGATCGCGGAGAGGGAGCAGGGGCAGGAGCGGCATCACTTGGCGGTCGTCGAGTACCGCTCGGCCAATGACGAGTGCGACGGCAACGCGTGCCGCCACCACGATGGCTAATAACCACCAGGCCCAGGGCGCTCCACGACTGCACATAAGTGTGAGCAGCGCCCAAGGCAGGCCAAAGGTGAGGATCAGCCCCGCGTATCCCGCGGGGCGCGAGTCGCGCACGGTGCGCGCCCAGCGCAACTGATGCGCCAGAAACTCGGCAAATCGGTACGGCGGCAGACGTGTCTCCACGATGGCCTCCGAGAGCACTCCATGGGAGCCGCCTTGGGAAAGGCGATTGCCTAGCTGGTAGTCATCGGCGAGATAGTCGACGAAGGCTTCGAAGCCGCCCGCGGCCAGCAGGTCTGCCCGTCGAAAGGCTAGCGTCGAACCAAGACCGAAGTGAACGCCGCCTTCCAGCTGCCGTGCGGCCAGGACCCCGGCAGCGAAATCCGTGCTTATGCCAACCGCTTCGAGGCGCGAGCCCAGAGTTGGGCCGGCCACTCCCCGGTAGAGACAGGTAACCAATCCGACTTTTTGCTTTCCGTCTGCGTACACATTTTGCGGAGCTGGCGAATCATCCGACCCGGGAACCTGTGAGCTATCCCGCACGAGGGGCGCAATCACTGTTTTCAAATAGCCGGGATCAACCCGAATGTCGCTGTCGTTCACCACAATGTATTCATGGCGCGCCTGTCGCAACATCTGCGCCAACGCACTCACCTTGGTGTTGACTCCGAGGTTCTCCTCGCAGACCAAGAGGCGAATCGGGCGTTGGGGAAATTCCTTTTGCAGTTGCCTGACCGCGGCAGCTGCGGGGTCGTTGCGGTCGCTTACCCCGAAGACGATTTCGTATTCGGCGTAGTCCTGCAGGCAGTGGCTACGGAAATTTTCGTACATCCCGGGATCGAGTCCTTTGAGCGGCTTGAGAACAGATGCCGGAGGCCAGGCCAGCGTGGCGCGGGCGCTCCCGCCCGCCTTCCGCCGCAAGAAGTTCGCGGCACTCCACAGGCACAGCGCATAGTAGCCAACGCTTGCCAGACTGCCAGCCGCTCCAGCGATTGCCAGGATCTGAGTAATAGAGAAGTTCATGCAGGGAAGCGCTGGAGAGTCCTCTGCGGATTTTGCATCCTCTGCGGCAATACTCTAACCGCAAAGATCGCAATCGTCGCGAAGAGATTCGGCGCTTCTCCAGCGGTGGTTTTGAAGGCCCGGCGATCCCTAAACGAAGGATCGAGGAAAACAGTTGGCAGCTCTGAGATATCGGTTCCCAGATACGCCAGCCAACGGCTATTCGTACCTCAACGACTCAATCGGATCCAGGTTGGCCGCCTTCCACGCCGGATAAATTCCAAAAATCAGACCCGTTCCCGCCGCCGCGCTGAAGCCGAACGTCGTCCAGAAAACTGACATGCGTGCGGGAAGTGACGGGAAAAGCACGGGTATCAAGCCGGTCACTGCGCCGCCCAGCAGCACGCCGATGATTCCTCCGGCCGCAGTCAGGATGATCGCTTCCAGGGTGAACTGCAGAAGGATGTCTCGTTTGCGCGCTCCGATGGCTTTCCGTACGCCGATTTCGCGGGTTCGCTCGGTCACCGAAACCAGCATGATGTTCATCACACCCACTCCGCCGACGATCAGGCCGACGCTCGAAACCGCAAACATGAAGATGAAAACCGCGCCCGTGATCTGGTTCCAGACGTCGGAGATCGAGTCCTGGGTAAAAATGGCGAAATTGTCCGGCTTGCTGGCCGCCACTTTGCGGCGCCGGCGCAGCAGTTCGCGCATTTCGTCCATGGCCTGCGGCATGGCTTCGTGGGAGGTGGCTTTCACGCTGATCCAGTGCTGTTTCAACTCGGGGTGGAGTTTCTTGAAGACAGACAAAGGAAAGAACACGATGTTGTCATCCGGGTTCTTGCCGCCGCCAAAAACCGACTTGCGCTGCTCCGCCACGCCGATCACTTCAAATAACTGGCCGTCAATGTTGATTTCCTTGCCCAGGGCGCTTTCGCCCGGGAAGAGTTCCTGTGCGGTGTCCCATCCGATAATGATCACCGAGGCGCGCCGCCCTTCATCCACCTCGCTGAACCAGCGGCCGGAAGACAGTTGCAGATCGATCACGTCTTTGGCGGAGGCGGTATCGCCTTCCAAGATGGTGTTCTTGACTTTGCGGTCGCCATACTTGATGGCGTAAGTCCCGACTCCCAGTTCTGGCCGGAAAAAGCGGATGCCGGCGCTGACCGCCTTAACGTGGGGCAGATCTTTCATGGCCAGGGCATCTTCGTAGGTGAGTTCTTTGCGAGTGCGCATCTCTTCCGTGGGCCGGCCGAAGGTGAAGGGCTCGATGTGGAAGGCGAAGATGATGTTGGAGCCCAGGCTGGTAATCACCTGGCTGACATTGTCATTCAGCCCGCGAACGATAGACGAGATGCCGATCACCACCGCTACGCCAATCACGATGCCGAGCACGGTCAATCCGGAGCGCAGCTTGTTGCTGCGGATGGTGTCCGCCGCCATGCGGAAGATTTCGCCGTATTCGTCTTTGCGGACCATGAAAAAACTTGTAATTGAGCAATCTGGTAATCGGGTAGTTGCCCGATTACAAAATTACAAATTGCTTTACATTTCAAAGCGCAGGGCTGTGATCGGCTCCAGTCGCGCGGCTTTACGCGCGGGGTACACGCCGAAAAAGATGCCAACACTCGCCGAGACCACCAACCCTGCCGCCACCGCCCAGAGCTTTATGGCCGAAGGCATCCCGATCGCCAGGGTGATGGTCTTGGCAATCCCAATACCCGAGAGCACGCCCAGGGCTCCTCCCACCAGCGCCATAGTAGCCGACTCGATCAGGAACTGCAGCAGGACATCGTCGCGGCGTGCGCCCAGCGCCTTGCGAATGCCGATCTCGCGCGTTCGCTCCGTTACCGAAACCAGCATGATATTCATAATGACGATCCCGCCAACGACCAGCGAGATGCCGGCAATGCCGATCATGGCGAGAAAGAAAGTGCCCGTGAGATTTGACCAGATGCCCAGCAGGCTGGCATTGGTTTCAATATCGAAGCTGTCGCGCTCACCCGGACGGTCGTGGCGGCGGGCGCGCAGGGTGACGCGTACTTCGTCCATGGCGGTCTGCAGCGCGGGCCCGATGCCGGTGGCCTTGCCGGAAATGCGGATGTCCTGGTGCATGCCATACTGCTTGAAGTAGGCGGTAATGGGAATCATCACGTAATTGTCCAGGCTCTGGCCCAGGGTCTTGCCCTTCTTTTTTCCCACGCCGATAATCTGGTAGCTCCAGCCGTCAATGCGAATTTCCTTGCCCAGCGGGTCGGAGCCGGCGAGCAGTTTCTCCGTGATATCGGTGCCCACCACCGCTACCGGCGAGTGGTTGTTGAGATCCGTTTCATTAATCATGCGGCCGGATTCCAGGTCGACGTCGAAGATGGGCCCCATGGATGGCGTAATGCCCTGGATGATTGAGTCGCTGATGGATTGCTCGCTGTACTTCACCTTCCCCGCCAGGTTGCGCAGTGATGTGCCGACAAGAACGCAGTGATGACACGCTTCTGCCACGGCAGCGTAATCTTCCATGGTCAGGTTCTTGCGTTTTTCGGCTTCGAGAAAATTGTCGGGATTGGTTTGCGCCGGCGAAGAGCGGAACACGATAAAGACATCGGTGCCCAGCCGGAAGATTCTTTCGGCGACATAGCCGTTGAGACCGTTCACAAAAGTGACCACCGCAATGACCGCCGCGACCCCAATAACTACGCCCAGCAGGGTCAAGGCTGAGCGTAATTTGTTCGCCCACAGCGATTGCAGCGCGATACGGATGGCTTCACCGGTGTTCATTCAGTCGTCAGTCGTCAGGCTTCAGTCGCCAGGCTGCCAGCGAGCTTCCTGCCAGTTAGTCTAGCAGGGAACTCGTGGGCGGATGGGGCCGCCAGCTTCGCGAATGTCCGCGGATTTGGGCCCTTCCGCAAATTCGGAGAGACCGCAGGCTCCGTCAGACTAACAGACCGCGTACTCACAACCCGTGTTGAGGGGAGCCAACACCAAAGCCAACGACTAACGACTGATTTACAATAAGTTCTGTAGGCAGCCGGACCGGACGGTCGCTCGTGCCGTCTTCGGACGGGCGCGGGAGGAAAGTCCGAACTCCGCAGGGCAGTGTGCCGGATAACGTCCGGGAGGCCAGGTTCAAGCCCGGCCGACGGAAAGTGCCACAGAAAACATACCGCCCCGCCCATTCTGGCAGGAGCAGCGCAGTTTCCAGGTGGCTCTTTCGAGAATGGGCGGGGTAAGGGTGAAAAGGTGCGGTAAGAGCGCACCGCCGCCGCAGCAATGCGGCGGGCAGGGCAAACCCCACACGGAGCAAGACCAAATAGGGAGGAAGCTCGGGCCTCGGCTCGGGCACGTGCCGGCCCGGTGCGTCAAACCTCCGGGTAGGTCGCTAGAGCCGGGCAGCAATGCCCGGCCCAGAGGAATGATCGTCCTGCCGGAGCAATCCGGCAGACAGAATTCGGCTTACAGGTCCGGCTGCCACAAAAGATTGATAGCAAATAAGTTATTGACAAGGCATCCCCGGATATGACTCAGAATGAATTCAGTAGTACAGGAATACAAACCAATTCTTCATGCGTTTCCCCGAGTCATCCAGGGAGTGGTTCTCGTACCCCGGCATGTTTTGCCACCAATACACTAGCCAGTGATTGCCATTGTCCTCGACAATCTGCGGATCGGCGTACAGGTACAGCCACTTCTGCGAATTAAAGGAAACCGCCTGTTCGCGGCGCGTCGCAAATGATTCCATCGAACTCATGACGGTGAATGCGGGCAGGTAGTCATACGGTCCTGAAGCCCCCGGCGGATAGTGCACGTTCCCGGCAACCGGACGATAGCGGTTGATGACAATGCCTGGGTTCACCAGGTCGACGGTATTGAAAGCTCCATTGCGCCGGAGATCCTTGTAGGTGTAGACGTCGCCGCCCTCGTAGAGACTATTGATGCTGATGCGATATTTGGACGCCATGTCAAAATCAGCGTACCGCCGAAAATAGGTGCCAAAATAAGGAACGAAGTTGAAAGTGTTCGCGCGGTATTCCAGTTCATGGCTCAAAGCATGCAGATCGTAACCATAGAAGCCATTCCCAATATCTCTTGACAGATTCAGGAATTGAATACGGATGCTCTGCCCCCGGTATGGCAGGCTGAATTCGCTCGGCCAGTTGACGAGCGAGCCGGGAATTATTTTGAATTTGGCGTCGTAGCGCTCATACGCACTCATGGTTTCATTTATCTGGACGCTCTGGTCAGCCGGCGTGCCCGGGCTCGGATCAACTTCATTGGCGCAGACAAGCACTTCGTTCAAGAGTCCTGCGGCAAACGCCTCTCCGAGGTTCAGAGCCTTTCCGGCAGCATTGCGAATGTTCCAGTACTGCTTATAGGCGTCGCCGAAGAGGGCCGTGTAATCGAAAGCGAGCACCCCGTAGGAATTCACCCGGCGCGGCATGAGCAGGCTGTTGGCGTGGCCGCTCCCATCGGCTAAGTTCACCAGCCGCACTCGCGGAGAGATGAAAGGCCGGGAGGCTTTGTGGATAGCCGGCTGGTAAGTGGTGGCCACCTCCATGACGTGGATGTAGGCAGCGACTTTTTGCTGGAGAATTTGAACCGTTACCGGGCCGTTGTCGATGTTGTCGTTGTTAGCAGTCCCGTAGGCATCAAAGCCGTTACCGAAATTGATGAAAAGAACTCTTGGCCGCATCTGAACGATGCGGTCGTGATGCTTCACCAGCCACGGATCCGAATTACGGCCGCTTACGGCATTCGGCCAGATAAGCGGCGATGCATCTTCTGGGAACGATTGGGCGTAGGACGTAATAAGGCAGAAGATCAATAGCGAAAGTGCCGCGCATACGATTCGCGCCACCATTCGTCGGTTCTTGTTTAGCATGACGCCCACCTCCAAAACACAAACGCCGAGTCACCACTGGCGGCTTGACGCACCCACCGGCGGCAACTCGGCTGTCTTTAACTGGAATTTCCATTTTGCATCCCAAAACGCGCGGAGTGTACACCTCGCGTAACACCTGGTCGGTGATCTCGGTCACGCTTCGTTGTTCACCCCCGGCTCCCGTGCGATGATCACGCCCAGGCTGCTCCTTCCAGGGCACCAGAAAACCAGAAAACTGAGCCCTTTGAACCGGAATCTCCTTTTTGACTTCAAGAACGCGGGGAACTACACAACTTTCTCGCCGTTTACGATACTGTGAAAAGATTTTCATCTAACGTGCAACGGCGCGCCCCAGCGCGTCTTTTCCTTCTCCAGACCACGCAAAATCCGAGACCCAGATCTCCTGAAAAACCCGTGACCCAACCACGCAGAATTCGTGACCCAACCTGAATACCGACTTGTGGGAGCTGCTCTCGGCCAGTAGATTATCGTCCTTCAAGGGAAGCCGGTGTGACCCTTTTCGTGTTGGCTACCGCATCAAGCACGAGTTCGACGCGATTCGAGATTCCTGATCTATCGTAAGATGTGGAAGAAATGGTTGGCTCGCTGGAGACTTAATTGTCGAGCGGTTCAGGCGACTGCCTAGACCTTCGGCGACCAAGCGGCGATACCTGTGCTTTAGCGCGTTGAAGCTCCGGCATCGCTCCTACTTCTCCTTTTGTGATCCCCGTCACTGCAGCGCAAGGATGAATGCGTATTCTTGTGCTTATACGTTCAACGTTTGTGACGCTTCGCGAGTGGTTCGCGCGCAGGCGCCAAGTGAAGGAGAGATATCCCATGCCCACAGCGGATCTAGTTAAGGAAACGTCCGTTTCCCAGGCGCTTGAAACACTCCACATGAAAGGCCACCTCCGGTCGAGATATGAAAACTTCATCGGCGGAAAGTGGCTTCCACCCGTCAGAGGAAAGTATTTCACCGACAAGAGCCCCATCAACGGCGAGCCCATCGCCGAATTTGCGCAGTCCAGCTTTGAGGATATCGAGACTGCTCTCGATGCAGCGCATGCCGTGCGGGAGGTCTGGGGACACACCGCGCCGGCGGCTCGCGCAGCAATTCTGCTGAAAATCGCCGACAAAATGGAGGAGAATCTGGAGTTGCTCGCACTCGCCGAGACCCTCGACAACGGCAAGCCCATTCGCGAGACGCGTGCCGCCGACGTTCCCCTTTCCATCGATCATTTCCGTTATTTCGCCAGCTGCATTCGCGCGGAAGAAGGCGCCCTGTCCGAATTGGACAGCGACACCATTGCCTATCACTTCAAGGAACCGCTGGGCGTAGTTGGCCAGATCGTTCCCTGGAACTTCCCGCTATTGATGGCCGCCTGGAAGTTGGCGCCAGCGGTTGGCGCGGGGAACTGCACGGTCATTAAGCCCGCATCCAACACTCCGCTCAGTTTGCTGCTCCTGATGCAGTTGATCGGGGATCTGCTGCCACCCGGTGTCATCAACGTAGTAACCGGCCCCGGAGGCGAAGTCGGCAAAGCGCTGGCGAGCAATCCACGCGTTGCCAAGATTGCCTTCACCGGTGAAACCACAACCGGCCGCCTCATCATGCAATATGCTTCCGAGCCCATCATCCCGCAGACTCTGGAGTTGGGTGGAAAGTCGCCCAACATCTTCTTCGCGGACGTGATGGATCACAACGACGACTTCCTCGACAAAGCGCTGGAAGGCTTCACGCTCTTCGCCTTCAACAAAGGCGAAGTCTGCACCTGCCCGTCTCGCGTTCTGATCCAAGACTCAATCTTCGACAAATTCCTCGACCTGGCCGTGAAACGCGTGGAAAAAATCAAGATGGGCAACCCCCTCGAACCCACGACCATGATGGGCGCGCAAGCCTCGCACGACCAACTTACGAAGATCCTGGGGTACATTAAAGTCGGCAAGAAGGAGGGAGCGCGTTGCGTCACTGGTGGCGAACAGGCTCATCTCGGCGAAGACCTGGAGAACGGCTACTATGTCGAGCCGACAGTTTTTGTAGGTCACAACAAGATGCGCATCTTCCAGGAGGAGATCTTTGGCCCGGTTCTCTCCGTGACCAAGTTCAGGACCCTAGAAGAGGCCATCGAGATCGGGAACGACACGGTCTATGGTCTGGGCGCGGGTGTGTGGTCGCGCAATGGCACCAACACCTATCGTGTGGGCCGGGAAATCAAGGCCGGCCGCGTGTGGACGAATTGCTATCATCTGTATCCCGCAGGTGCGGCATTCGGCGGCTACAAGCAGTCGGGCTTCGGCCGCGAAACCCACAAGATCATCCTTGAGCACTATCAGCAGACGAAGAACCTGCTGGTCAGCTACAGCCCGAAAGCGTTGGGCTTCTTCTAAACGCCCGAGGAGGGCAAGGCCACCGGCGATTGTCCCACGCTCGCGGAAATGGGACAGTTTGAGACCGGACGTTAGGCTACCCATTTGAACGTTCACCTGAAACAGGGAGTAGACTGGCGGCGACAGCGGGTGCTGGAGCCGGCAGTCTACTCCGGCGGGACTATATGCGATCGTCGGGGTTCTACGCGGAACTGTCCGGAGCAGCGGAAGAGGCATGGCGATGCCGGGCATCCCGGCCAGCGCTGCAACGGGCCGCATGACACTGTGACTAAAAAGACATGACACCGTTGCGCAGGTGCCAGGCCCGGAGGTGCCGGAGCCGACGGCCGGGCTTGAGTTGAGGTGATTCTCTGAACCTGCAGGCCTTCAGCGCACGCCCGGAATCCAGCGCAGGGCGTTGCTGCGGTAAATCTTCAGCAGCACGGCTGCCGGCAGCTTCAGTCCCTGCACCTTCTTGCCATTGAGATCAAAGGTCTCGTCGGTGGCAAAGTAGCGCCAGTCGCGGGCGTAGACTGACTGCCAGGACTGAACCGTCTCCTGCACGTTCGCGGTGGCAATCATATCGAGATCAGTGCCATACACTACCCGGTCCTGATACTTGATAAGAAACGTGCGCACTTTCTCGGGCGGCGTGAGCATCAGGTACTCCATACGCGCCGCCGTATCCACCGCGAAATTTGGATAACGTTGCAAACGTGCACCGATACCATCCAGGTCCCGCTCCATGCTTCCCAAGTGCACTCCCACCATGCGCAGCTCAGGATTTTGCGCCAGAATGTGGTCACGCGCCGCGAGAATAGTGCTCTTTGCCGGGAAACCCTTGCGGCCGTATAGAAACCATT
>Ga0335077_10011189_pt1 | contig 11208 bp, 11 predicted proteins | sample Lox_Sample_31_FD_207151 | JGI IMG/M metagenome (GOLD analysis project Ga0335077, IMG submission 207151) | Soil microbial communities from Loxahatchee National Wildlife Refuge, Florida, United States - Lox_Sample_3.1 | ecosystem: Environmental > Terrestrial > Soil > Wetlands | place: USA...
CCTTGCCGAGCACCCGCACGGTGCGGTCCTTCAGGTCGATGTCGGCGAGCTCGAGGCTGACGAGCTCTGCGAGGCGCAGGCCCGAGGAGTAGAGCAGCTCCATCAGCGCGCGGTCGCGTGCCGTGAGCGCACCGCCCGCCGGGATCTCGAGCAGCCGCGCCATCTGGTCGGCATCGAGCGTGTGCGGCAGGCGGCGCGCGGCCTTCGGCGCGCGCACCTCGAGTGCCGGATTCAGCCGCACGCGCCCGCCGCGCCGGGCGCGCCTGCCGCTCGCGGTCTCGGCTGAGCGCTCGCGCAGCAGGAACTCGTAGAAGCTGCGCACCGCCGACAGCCGCCGCTGGATGCTGCGCGGGCTCAGGCCCCGGGCGTGCGAGTGGGCGGCGAAGGTACGCACGTGCTGGCTGTCGAGCTCGCCCCAGTCGGCGAGTCCCATGGCATCGCAGAACTTCACCAGCGCCGCGAGATCGCGCGCGTAGCTCACGTCGGTGTGCGCCGACAGCCGCCGCTCGGAGGTGAGGTAGCGGCGGAAGCGGGTGAGCCACTCGAGCGCCGCCGGATGCATGGCGCGGACTCTAGCGGGAGCGCCTCAAGCCGCCTCGGTCGCCGTCAGCGCATCGGCGATCAGGTCCGACATGCGGGCGAGGAACTCGGTGCTCATGCCCGGATGGAAACGGTCGCGGTCGACGCTGCCGAGAGCCAGCAGCCCGATCGAGCCCTTGGGGCCGAGCGGCACCAGCGCCACCGAGCCCATCTCCGGGCCCTCGGGGCCGAACAGGAACTCGCGCTGCGAGTCGCGCGCCTGGCCGCAGCGCGGCTTGCCGCTCGCGAACAGGCTCTCGAAGGATTTCAGGTTGGGGTCGTCCGGCGCGACGATGCGCACGAAGTGCTGCTCCGGCAGTCCCGCATGCTCGCCGATCAGCACCAGCGCCGAATGAAACGCGTCGAAGTCCTCACGCAGCCCCGCCTCGATGCGCGCGATCGCTTCGGTGCGCGGCACGGCGCGCAGCAGCCGCCGCGTGAAACGATGCAGGCGGTCGGCGATCGCGTCGTTGGCGCGCGCGGTGCGCACCAGCTCGGCGAGCTTGCCCTCGGTGCCCGCGAGCTTCTCGCGCAGCACCTCGATCTGGCGCTCGACCAGGGAGATGGCGGCGCCGCCGCGCGCGTGCGGGAGCTTCAGGCGCGCCAGCACGCCCTGGTGGCGCTCGAAGAAATCGGGATTGCGCTGCAGGTAGCCGGCGATCGCCTCCTCCTCCGACTCGGCTGCAGTGAGTCCCCGGGCTTCTCTTGTTGTCATGATTTCGGACCTCGACTTGTCTGGACCTCGACCTGACCCTCGAACGATACTTCGGCCGGACCGCTCAGCCAGATGTGCTCTCCCCGGCCCGCCCAGTTTACCCGCAACTCGCCGCCGCGCACCTCGACCCGCACCTCGGGGTCGATGAGCCCGCGGCTGCGCGCCACCGCCGCGGCCGCGCACGCGCCCGTGCCGCAGGCGAGCGTCTCGCCGGCGCCGCGCTCGTAGACGCGAAGCTTGAGGTGCGTGCGGTCGACGATCTCGAGGAACCCGGCGTTCACCCGCCGCGGGAAGCGCGGGTGGCGCTCGATCGCCGGCCCGAGCGTCGCGACCGGCGCCGCCTCGACCGAGGCGACGGTGAGGACTGCATGCGGATTGCCGAGCGAGACCGCGCCGATCTCGAGCGTGCGGCCCTCGACCTCGAGCGGATAACTGTCGGCCTGCGCCGGCGCGTCGAAGGGGAGCGAGCGCGGATCGAAGTTGGGAACGCCCATGTCGACGGAAACGTTCGCCGCGCCGTTGACCCGCGCCTCGACCACCCCGGCCGGGCTGCCGAGCATCACGCGGCCCTCGCGCGTGCGGCCGCGGCGGTGGAGCAGCGCCGCGATGCAGCGCGCACCGTTGCCGCACTGCTCGACCTCGTCGCCGTCGGCGTTGAAGATGCGGTAGAAGACCGCGGTGCCCGCGCGCCGCGGGGCCTCGAGCACCAGCGCCTGATCGAAGCCGATGCCGGTGCGGCGGTCGGCGAGGCCGCGAAGGCTCGCGGGCTCGAGCAGCGCATCGGGAGGCGCATCGAACACGACGAAGTCGTTGCCGACCCCGTGCATCTTCGTAAAAGCGATGCGCATGCGGTGTTGAGGATAGCGCAAAACTACCGCAAAGCAGCACGCTCGCGGTAGAGGCAGCGGTCCATCACGGTGAAGATGCCCGCGGCGCGGGCGCGTTCGGCCGCCGCCTCATCGAGCACGCCGTCCTGCAGCCACAGCGCCGGCAGCTCGAGGCGAATGCAGTCGGCGACGATGCCGGCGACGTGCTGCGGGCGGCGGAACACATCGACGATGTCGACCCGCTCGGCGGGACCGAGAACCTGCGGCAGCTGCTCGAGCGAGGGCACGGCCGGCTCGCCGAGAACGCTGGCGGCGAATGGATTCACCGGGATGATGCGATAGCCGAAGCGCTGCAGGGAGCGAGCCACCGCGTGGCTCGGCCGGATGGGGTCGGGCGAGAGGCCGACGACCGCGATGGTGTGCGCGGTGCGCAGGAGCTGCGCGATCTCATCGTCGGAGGGGTTGGCGAACAGCTGCGTCTCCCTGGCCCGGCAAGGCCTGCCCGTCTAGTCTAGCGGCCAATGATGCACGACCCGCATTCCAGAGAGAGGCACGGCGAAGTTGTCCGCCGCCGAGCATAGCGTACGCATCGAGCCCCACGGCCGCACACTCAGGGTGAGCGCCGGCGAGCCGGTGCTGCAGGCGGCGCTCGCCGCCGGGCTCAATCTTCCCCACAGCTGCAAGTCCGGGCATTGCAGCTCCTGCCGTGCGCGCCTCCTCGCCGGGGAGATCCACTATCCGGGCGGCCGTCCGCCCGGCCTCACGGCGGAGGAAGCCGCGAGCGGCCAGGTGCTGCTCTGCCAGGCGCGGCCGCGCTCGGATCTCGTGATCGAGGCGCGGCTCATCGCCCACGTGGCGGAGGTCGAGATCAAGACGCTGCCATGCCGGATCGCGCGCCTGACGCCCCTCGCCCCCGACGTGCTGCAGGTGATGCTGCAGCTGCCGGCGGTGGAGCGGCTGCCCTTTCACGCGGGGCAATACCTCGACGTTCTGCTCGAGGGGGGCAAGCGGCGCAGCTTCTCGATCGCCTGCCCGCCGCACGATGCCGGGCTGCTGGAGCTGCACGTGCGGCGCGTCCAGGGCGGCGGCTTCACGCAGCGGCTGTTCGGCGCCTCCGATTCGGCTCTGGGGCCCGGTGCGCTGCTGCGCATCGAGGGCCCGATGGGGCAGTTCAGCTACCGGCCCGGCACCGCGCCCCTCATCATGGTCGCGGGCGGCACGGGCTTCGCGCCGCTGAAGTCGATGCTGCGGCATGTGCTCGAGACCGGCATCCGCCGCGACATACACCTCTACTGGGGCGCGCGCCACGCCGCGGACGTCTACGAGGAGCAGCGGGTGCTCGGCTGGACCCGCAGCCACGGCCAGCTCGAGTTCACCGCGGTGCTCTCGGAGGCGACGCTCGCCGAGGCCGCGCACCAGCGCACCGGCTGGGTGCACGATGCGGTGCTCGCCGATCACCCGGACCTGAGCGCCTTCGAAGTCTACGCCGCGGGACCGCCGGCGATGATCGAGGCGATGCGCACGAGCTTCCCGCGCCACGGCCTCGCCAGTCAGCGGCTGTATTTCGATTCCTTCGACTACGCGCCCGACTCGCCGGCGCGCCGTTAGCGGCGCTACCGCAGCCGGCCCCTGCTATCCTTGGCGCCGCCAATGAGCGCCACAGCGCCAGCGACCCACGCGGCGATCACCGGCTGGGGAAAATGCCTGCCCCCGGCGGTGCTCAGCAACCACGACCTGTCGACGATTCTCGACACCTCGGATGAGTGGATCATCACCCGCACCGGCATCCGCGAGCGGCGCATCTCGCACGCGCCTCTCGGCGAGCTCGCCGGCGTCGCCGCCGACCGCGCGCTCGCCTGCGCCGGGATGGACGGCCGCCGCATCGAGCTCATCGTGTTCGGCAGCTGCAGCTACGACGACCAGGTGCCCAACATGGCCTCGGGCATCCAGGTGCGCATCGGCGCGCAGGGAGCGGCCGCCTACGACATCAACACCGCCTGCACCAGCTTTCTCTACGGCCTCTCGACCGCCACGGCGCTCATCCGTACCGGGGTGGTGCGCAACGCGCTGGTGATCGGGGCCGAGCTGATCTCGCCCTTCATGGACTGGAGCGACCGCGACGTGGCAGTGCTGTTCGGCGACGGCGCTGCGGCGGTGGTGCTCGAGGCGAGCGCGCGCGAGGAGGGGCTGCTGGCCGAGAAGCTCGGCTGCTACGGCGACGCGCGCGAGATCCTGCGCGTGCACGGCATGGGCGGCCGCTACGCCAACCGCGGACTGCTCTACGGCATCACCCGCTGGAAGTTCGAGGGTCAGGAAATCTTCAGGCGCGCGGTGCAGGGCATGTCGGGGGCGTGCGAGGAGGCGCTCAGGCGCATCGGCGCGCGACCCGAGGACGTCGGGCTGGTGGTGCCGCATCAGGCGAACCTGCGCATCATCGAGGCGGTCGCCAAGCGCGCGCACGTGCCGATGGAGCGGGTGTTCGTGACGGTGCAGCGCTACGGGAACATGTCCGCGGCCACGGTGCCCGTGGCGCTGTGCGAGGCGCTCGAGGCCGGGCGCGTGCGAGCCGGGGCGCTGCTGCTCATGCCGGGGTTCGGCGGGGGCCTGTCCTTCTGCGCCCACGCGGTGCGCTGGGGCGAGCGCACCACTCCCCTCGGATCGAGCCCGGCCGAGCTGCCGCCGAACGAGCGCACGGCGCTCGAGCTCATCAAGGATTGCCTCGCGCGCAAGACGCATCCCGCGGACGTCTCGGCGCCCGATCCATTCGCGGACATCGGCGCCTGAGGCTCACGCCGCGCGCGAGCGCGGCCCGACGGAGACTTCAGCGCCTGGCGGCCTTCGCGGCCTTCTTCTTTCTCTTCGCCGGATCCTTGGGGCGCGACTTGCCGAAGGACCCCTGATAGATCTTGCCGCGGCGGGTGCGCGGATCGCCCTTACCCATGAGAAACCACTCCCCTCAAACTCATTCGATTGACCGGCTGGTGCAATGAAAAGGGCCGGTCGCCCATGCCGTGAGGCACTGACGGCCGGCCCTTGGCAAGGCTGGCGCTTACCAGCGCTTCGGCCCGCCGCCGCCGCCGCGGTTGCCGGCGCTGCGCTCCTGCGCTTCGTTGACCCGCAGCGGGCGCCCGCCGAGGTCCTTGCCGTTGAGGTTCTGGATGGCGCGCGAGGCGTCGGCGCGCGACATCTCGACGAACCCGAAGCCGCGCGGCCGGCCGGTATCGCGGTCGGTGATGAGGCTTACGGACTCGACGGTGCCGTGCTGCGCGAACAACTCACGGACCTCGGCATCAGTGGCGGAAAAGGGCAGGTTGCCCACATAGATCTTCGTCATGCAATCAGACTCCTGAGAACAAACAAACTACTGGCAGGAGTGCTGACCGGAGACCGATAGACTCGGCGCGCACGCTGCCACCTGGTCGGGAACGATTCGGCTTTTCAGACTCGGAAGCCAACTCGCAAACGAGGCGGGCGGCAGGCGGCAGGAAAGGGAAAGGTCACGAACCGGCGCGGACGATACCCTAACGGCGGGCCACGGCACAAGCGGGAGTCGCTGCGACCGCCGCCTGCGCCCCGCCGAGGGTACGCGCCTCAGCCGCCTGACATAACCGACAGGCACACCAGGAGCAGCACGAGGCCGAGCGCGGCGGCGACCGGGAACAGGGGGCGCGGGAAGATGAACATGGTGCTTGTCCCTCGACTCCGATGGCGGCACCTTAGCCTGCGGACTTGTCGGGAAAAACCAGCTAATCGCGAATTTATTGTTCTTGAATGCCTTACAATCGGCTCGGGTGGATCAGTTCATCTGCATGAAGAGCTTCGCGCGGGTCGCCGAGCTCCATTCCTTCACCCGCGCCGCGGACGCCCTCGGCGTGTCACGCGCCGTGGTCAGCACCCACGTGGCCGAGCTCGAGCGGCACTTGCGCTGCCAGCTGTTCCACCGCACCACGCGCCGCGTCGGGCTCACCAGCGAAGGCGCCGAGTACCTCGCGCGCTGCCAGCGCATCCTCAGCGAGCTCGCGGCCGCCGATGAGGCGGTACGCGGCACGCGCGTCGCCGTGCAGGGCCGGCTGCGGGTCGACGTGCCGACGGCGTTCGGCCGCGCGCTGCTCATCCCGGCGCTGCCCCGCTTCCAGGCGCGCTACCCGGAGCTGCAGCTCGAGGTGCAGCTCAACGACCGCGTGATCGACCTGATCGAGGAGGAGGTGGACCTGGTGGTGCGGGGCGGGCCGGTGAGAGAGCCGTACCTGATCGCGCGGCGCATCGTCAACACGCGTCTGATCACCTGCGCTTCTCCCGAGTACCTGCGCGAGCACGGCATCCCGGCCGACCCCGACGAGCTGCGGCGCCACAAGCTCATCGGCCACCTCTCGAGTACCAGCCATCGCCCCTACAAGTGGCTGTTCCAGCGCGGCACGACACGCCGCCAGCTGCAGCTGCCCTTCAGCGTCTCCTTCAACGCGGTCGAGGCGCGCATCCTCGCGGCGCTGCGCGGGGTGGGCATCGTGCAATCGATGGATCTGATGGTGGCGGAGGCGCTCGCCGCCGGCCGGCTGCAGGTGGTGCTGTCCGAGTGGTCGGCGCCCGGGGCGCCCCTCATGGTGGTGTGCCGCAGAGCGCTGCACAACTCGCCGAAGATCCGGGTGTTCGCCGATTTCGCCGCGGAGCTGCTGCTGCAGTACCGGCGGCGCGTCGATACGCTGCTACTGGGTTGATTGGCCGAAATCGCAGGCGATTTCGGCAGACATCACTCCGTTGGCCGCCGGCAAAAAGCGTCGTTTTTGCCGGCTGCGCCTCATGCGTCTCAGCGCTTGCTGCGCCCGGCGAGCTGGTCGAGCGCGCGCAGCTGCAGGACGGTCGCGTCCGAGGCGGGCAGCAGCTGGTTGGCCTGGCGGACGAACGGTGCAACCTGCTCGACCGGCAGCGGCCGGCTGATCAGATAGCCCTGCGCGAAGTCGCACCCGAGGCGCCGCAGCAGGCCCCAGGCCTCGGCATCCTCGACTCCCTCGGCCACCACCTTGAGTCCCATGCTGTGACCGAGCTCGATGGTCGAGGTGACGATCGTGACGTGGCCGCTCACCGCCTGGCTGATGAGCGAGCGGTCGATCTTGAGCTCATCGACCGGCAGGAGCGACAGCTGCGAGAGCGAGGAGTGGCCGGTGCCGAAGTCGTCGATGGCGAAGCGCACGCCGGCGATGCGCAGCAGCTGCATGTTGCGCGCGGCGCCCTGCGGGTCGAGCATCACCGCGCTCTCGGTGATCTCGAGCAGCAGCGCGGTCGGATGCACCTGGTGGGCGCGCAGCAGCGCGAGGATCTGGTCGCCGAGCTCCGGGTCGAGGATGTCGGGGGCCGAGAGGTTGACGGCGAGCTGCATGTCGAGCCCCTGCTCGCGCCACTCCCCGATCTGGCGGATAGCGGTCTTCAGCACCCAGTCGGTGAGGCGGCGCGAGCCGCCGGTGCGCTCGGCGAGCGGCACGAACTCGCCCGGGGATATCGGCCCGAGCTGCGGGTGGGTCCAGCGCACCAGCGCCTCGAGGCTGCGCACCGAGCGCGCGGCCATGGTGACCAGCGGCTGATAGACGAGCGAGAGCTGGTCGTTGTCGATGGCGGCGCGCAGATCGGTGATGAGAGTCAGGCGGCGGCGGTGGACGTCGTCCTGACCCGGGCGGTACAGGGCGACGTGCGAGGGCGCATCGTGCGCGTCCTCGAGCGCCACCTGCGCCCGCTGCAGCAGCTCCTCGGTGGTGCGGCCGTGATCGGGCAGCAGGCACACGCCGCAGGCGACGTGCAGCTCGAGGCCGAGGCCGGCGATGTGAAAGCCGGTATGGATGAGACCGGCGAGCTGCTCGGCGTAGAGCAACGACCGCTCGGCGGTGCAGCCCGGCACGATCACCAGGAACTGCGCCTCGCCGAGGCGTGCCACGGTGTCGTTCTCGGAGACGTTCTGCCGCAGCCGGTGCGCGACCTCGCGCAGCACGTCATCGCCCACCGAGAAGCCGAGCGAGACGTTGATGTCGCGCAGGTTCCGCAGGCTCACCTGGATCAGCGCGCCGCGGCCGCCGGCGGCGGCCTCGCGCGCGACGCGCTCGAGCACCTGGGTGGCGAACCAGCGGTTCGGCAGCTGCGTGAGCGGATCGTGCTGCGCGTGGAAGGTGATCGCCGCTTCGCGCTCGGCGATGTTGCGCTGCATCGCGTTGAAGGTCTGGGCGAGGCTCCTGAACTCATCGCCCCCGGAGACGCTGACCGCGGTCTCGTAGTGTCCCTGCTGGATGCGCTGGGCGGCGCGCGCCAGCTCGCCGATCGGGCGGGAGGCGGTGCGGCCGAGCACCGCGCCGACCAGCGCCGCCATGAGGAGCGCAATGCCGTCGATCGCCAGCATCGCATCGCGCAGCTCGCGGTAGGGCGCGAGCACTTCGCGCTGCGGCTTCAGGAGCCGCACGTCGACCGCATCGCCGAGCGCCTCGAGCGGGCGGGCGAGGCTGAGATAGTCGACGCCGCCGAGGCGCACGAGGTGCGGCGACTCGGCCGCGGCGGCGAGGCCCGCAGCCGGACCCGCCGCGGCGAGCAGCTCGTTGCGCTCATCCGCCGGCAGCGTGGCGGCGACGTGGGTCACGCCGTCGTGCCCGTGCAGGATGAGCGCCACCTGCGAGCCGACCAGATCGCGGATTCTCCGGGCGAGCGTGTCGTCCGCGACGAAGCCCATGGCGACCCAGGCGATGGTCTCGGGGGTGCGCACCGGGGCGAGTACCAGCTGATAGGCGCTGGGACCTAAGATCATGAAGGCCGGCTGGTCACGCGCGCCGGGCTCGCGCAGCAGATGCCGGATGGAATCGGCCGCATCGGCATCCACCGGGACGGTCGCGGCGATCACCTTGCCGCGGGTGTCGAGCACCATGACCATGTCGGCGCCGACGCGCCGCGAGTTATTGCGGGCCGCCGACAGGATGGTGAGCGGATCGCCGCTCGCCACCGTCTCGCGGAAGCCGAAATCCGCCGCCGTCACGGAGACGCCGTTGGCCAGCTCGCCGGCCCGGAAGCGCATCAGCTGCAGCGCGAGCGAGCCGCCGGACGCGAGCTGCTCCTTGGCGCGCTCCTCCACCGTTCCGCGGGTGCTGGCCAGCACTGCGGCCAGCGTCACAGTTTGGGTGACGATGACCAGGCCGATGATCAGCACGAGAAGTCGTTTGCGGAAACTGCCCATGAAAAGCGCTCGAATGCCCACCCCATCGTAGGCGTCCTTCCATGCAGGGAGCGAGGACACGAGTGCGGGAATGAGACCTCCGGCACGTCCGCGAAACACTGGTACGGGCTTGCGGGTGCTTGCCGGCCTGGCGGCGCTCGCGTGCGCGCTCGCCGCCCACGGCCCGGTCCGCGCGGCGACACTGGTGATCACCGTCCAGACCGCCGACGGCCGCGCTCTGCAGGGAGCCGTCGTCACGGCCCGACCGCTCGATGGCACGCCACGCAAGCCCGCGCCCATCAAGGCCGTCATGGACCAGATCAACCGTGCCTTTGCGCCCGATCTGCTGGTGATCCCGGCCGGCTCCACGGTGACCTTCCCGAACTCCGACTCGGTGAGCCACCAGATCTACTCGTTCTCTCCGGCGAAGCGCTTTCAGCTGCCGCTCTACCGCGGCACGCCCTATCCGCCGGTGCATTTCGACCAGCCGGGCCTGGTCACGCTCGGCTGCAACATTCACGACGAGATGGTCGGGTATCTCGTCGTCACCGACGCCCCGTACTACGGACGCACCGACGCCAAGGGAGCCTGGTCGAACGAGCTCCCTCGCGGCCGCTACCGCATCACGATCTGGCACCCGCGCATGCGCGACGAGGGCGCCGAGCTCGAGCGCGAGCTCACGATCGGCGAGGCCGATCAGGCCGAGCTCACCCTGCGGCTGGCCAGGTCGCTGAGCCCTGCGCCGCTCGCCGAGCGGCCGCATTCCTGGGACTACTGACGTGCGTCTCGCCCCGCTCCTGCTGCCGCTCACCTGGCTCGCACTCGCCGGCGCTGCTCGCGCCGACGGCTGGGAACTGGACCTCGACGGGCGGCTGGTGAGCTCGAACGCCGATCCCTCCTACACGCAGGGCGGCATCAGCGGCGTGCGCTTCGATCAGGATCAGTCGGGCTTGAGGCTAGGACGCGTGCGCCTCGCGCTCACCGAACCTTTGGGCGAGCTCTGGAGCGTGCATCTCGACGCCTCCGCCTGGGGCGAACACGACCGCCTTCCCGTCGGACTCACCGAAGGCTACCTGCAGTTCCGGCCCTACCCCTTCGCGGGCTACCGCCTGCGCGTCAAGGCCGGCGCCTTCTATCCGCCGATCTCTCTCGAGAACCGCGCCTCCGGGTGGGAGTCCCCCTACACGCTCTCCTCCTCGGCGATCGACAGCTGGCTCGCGATCGAGGTGCGCACCGTGGGCGTCGAAGCACAGCTCGACTGGCTCGGCACGCGGCAGGGGCATGACTTCGACCTCGGCGTGACGGGCGGCGCGTTCGGCTGGAACGAGGGGGCGGGCGCCTACCTTGCCGGGGACGGCTTCACGCTCACCGACCGCCAGACCCCGATCGGCGGGCGCGTGGGGCTGCCTTCGGATCCGGTACTGATGAACTATGAGCCGTTCCGCGAGCTCGACGGCCGGTTCGGCGTGTACGGCGGCCTCGAGGCCCGCTGGTTCGACCGCCTGGTCGTACACGCGCTGCGCTACGACAACCGCGCCGATCCCACCGTGGAGAACTACGCCTCGGGCGCCATCCCCTGGGAGACGACCTTCGATGCCGTCGGCGCGCGCTTCGAAAGCGGCACCGGCTGGACGGCGATCGTTCAGGCGCTGAAGGGCGAGACCCGCATCGTTCCCGACGGGTTCGTGCTCGACTGGCCGTTCAAGGCCCAGTACGCGCTCATCGCCCGGCAGTTCGGCCGCAACACCTTCAGCGCCCGCTATGACCGGTTCGAGGTCGATAGCAGCGCGAACGACGGCGGATGGGGAGCCGAGAACGGCCACGCCTGGACCGCGGCCTGGGTGTTCGCGCGCGACGAGCACTGGCGCTTCACGCTCGAGTGGCTGCGCGTGACGAGCGACGCCTAT
>Ga0335077_10011190_pt1 | contig 11208 bp, 7 predicted proteins | sample Lox_Sample_31_FD_207151 | JGI IMG/M metagenome (GOLD analysis project Ga0335077, IMG submission 207151) | Soil microbial communities from Loxahatchee National Wildlife Refuge, Florida, United States - Lox_Sample_3.1 | ecosystem: Environmental > Terrestrial > Soil > Wetlands | place: USA: Florida...
GAAGTTGAACACGTGCCCCGCGCCCGGAACGATGATGAGCTCGACTACGCGCCCCCGAGCCCTGAGCGCACGCTCGAGGCGCTTCGATTCCTCCACCGACGCGGACGTGTCGTCTGCGCCGTGAATTAGCAGAACCGGCGCCCGAATCGTTTCGACGTAGGTCATCGGCGAGGCGAGCCGCAGCATTTCCTCGAATTGCGCGTCGCTGGTCGCACCCGATTCGCGGCGAAAGTACCACTCGATCACGCGAAACGCGACGCGAAATCCCAGGTCGCTGCGCGGTGTGTCGAACCACAGTCGGAAATCGGTCACGGGATAGTACGCCACGACCGTCCTGACATCCGGCGCCTGGGCGGCCATCAGCAGGCTGTAGATGCCGCCCTGCGAGAAACCGAGCGCGGCGATTCGTCCTCGATCGACCAGCGGTTGCGCGCGCACCACCTCCAGCGCGGCAACCGGGTCCGACTCCTCGCGCCATGCGAAGGTGCTGCGCTGGAACTTTCCGTCGAGCAGCCGCCAGTAATCGACCGCAACCGCCAGGCAGCCGTGCTGCGCGAGGTCCCGCGTCACTCCCTTCATGTCCGCGGCGACGCCGCCGCCTTCCGGATGCACGATCACCGTGGGAAAAGGACCGGAACCGGGCGGTTGCATCCATTCCAGATGCACTCGCAGCGGTCCGCGCGTCACGTCCTCGCTCCAGGTCACGACTCCCGGGGGATCGCGATGGGAGTAAATGAGGTAGTGATTCATGCAGCCGCTCGCCTGCGTCAGGAGCACGGCGAGAACCGCGGCAACCCAAGAGCGGCTGGGGGCAAGGAACCTGGGGGCCGTTTCGCGCCTCCCGGGATGGGGCGAAGCTTGTGTGCAAGCGGTCATCGTGCGCAGGCTACCGGGAGGTGCTTCGCGCGCTCGGTGATGAGCGCCCAGATCGCGTCGATCATCGGCGTCGCGATCCCCGTTCTGCGCGCGCGCTTCACGACCGCCCTCGAGGGAGAGGAGACGCGCTACGGCCGGCAAATCGTTGAGGCGCGAGCCAGTCCAGCACGTTGCGCTCCACCGGCGCCGGCTCGCCGGTGACGCAACAGGCGATGATTTCGCCCAGCAGCGGCGCCCAGGTCAGGCCGCGCGAGGCGAGCCCCAGGCAGGCGAAGACTCCCGATGCACCCGCCAACGGAACCCGGCCCGCGAGCGGCAGCCGGTCGGGGCTGACCGTCCTGAATCCGACCCGCCCGGACAGCGCTGCCGGATCGAGCCCTGCGCCGAACCCGGGCAGCAATCGCTCCAGGCGATCGAGATTGGCGGCGTGGTCCTCTCGTCTGGGGTGCGGATCGTCGCTGGCCGCATCGTAGCTTGCGCCGAGGCAATGGGTGCCGTTCATGGCAGGCGTGATGTAGCCGTCCCGGCACACCGGCATGGAGAGCTCTCGATCGGCCCGCTGCCGGATCATGCTCACCTGTCCGCGCGTCGCCGCCAGCGGCAAGCTCTCGCACCGCGGAAGTCGGCGGACGGCGTGCGCATTGGCCAGGACCACGACCGGCGCGCGGGCCAGCAGCGCGCCCGCCGCGTCCAGCAGCTCCCAGTCGTCGCCGGCCTGCCGCAGCTCTGTCGCCGCGCAGTCGAAGCGCGCGTGCGCGGCCTCGCCTGCGGCCGCTAGATTCGCCAAGCAGACGGCAGCGGGATCGGCCCACCCGGCCGAGCGAAGCCACCAGCCCGGACCCCCCACCGGGGCGCCGCAAATGGCGGAGCCCTCCTTCAGGCTCGCCAGCCGCACGAGATGGTCGGGAAGCGCGAACGTCTCCACGATGCGCCGCTGACGCTCGAGGTGCGCCGGGTCGCGGGCGAGCTGCAGCACACCGCTCTGCTCCCAGATAGGTGCATCCGCCACAGGCGCCAGACGCTGGAGCCATTGCACCGCATAGAGGAACGCGGGCACCGTCAGGCGCGTTGCCGGGTTCCAGTCCATCGAGAACGCCGGCATGAGCAGCCCGGCCGGATTGCCCGAGGCCTCCTGCGCCGGACGGCTGTGTCGCTCGATCAGCTCGACCTCCCACCCGCGGGCAGCGAGCTGGGCCGCGCAGCACGTACCGGCGAGGCCGGCGCCGATCACCGCCGCTTGCGCGCGCGGCGCTGCACGGTGCTCCTCCGTCGCTCCCCCGGCGAAATGTGCGACAAGCATTTCGCGCTTCCGGCCGAAGCCCTGACGCCGCTCAACGGCGAAACCGTCGTCGGCCAGGCGCGCGCGCACTGCAGCGGCCACGCTGTAGCTCGCAGCCGTCGCGCCCGGGCCCGCCAGCCGTGCGAGCTCCCGCACCAGACCTTCGCTCCACATGTCGGGATTCTTGGCCGGCGCGAATCCGTCGAGATAGAAGGCGTCGGCGCGCGCTTCGAGCAAACCCAGCATCTCCACCGCCTCTCCGAACAGCAACGTCAGGGTGACCCGGCCGCCGTCGAAGTGCATCCGGTGGAACCCCGGGACGGCGGGCGGGTACTGCGCGGACAACTCACTCACCAACGCGGCAACCTCGGGCCAAGGGGCGGTGACGCGCGGCAGGTCGTCCGCCTCGAACGGATGCTTCTCCACGGAGAGGTAGTGGAGGCGGGCGCCCGGTGGCGCCGAATGCCGCCAGGCGGCCCAAGTGGCAAGAAAGTTCAGCCCCGCCCCGAATCCGGTCTCGACGATCACGAAGCGCTGACGGTTGCGCCAACGCTGTGGAAGATCGTTCCCGCCGAGGAACACGTAGCGGGCCTCGGCCATCGCACCGGCGGCTGAAGCATAGACGTCGTCATACAGGGGCGAATACAGCGCGCCGTCGGCGAGGTACTCGGGCCGGGCGCGCACTAGAGGGGATGGATGGGTCAAGATGGGCTCGGCATGCTTATTGCGTCGCAGCAGCCAGATCCGCAGCGGCGGGTTCTGCCCTGGGTCGAACTGACGGCTAACGTGTGCTGCTGTGCAACAAAACTACATTCTTGCGGTCCAAGTATCGTACTGACTGAGAAGGAGTTTGTCGTGTTGGCTCTATTGAAGAACATCCTCACCCCTGCCCACTGCGAGATCGAGCCGAGGGACAGGGTCAACCGCATCCACACGGTGATCGGACCGGAGCGGGTCGACGGTGTGGTGATCAACGTCAGCGGCGGGCTAGCCTACGTTGCCTGGCCCAACGGAGACACCACCACGGAGAGCACGAAGCACCTGATCCCGATCATCGCCTAAGGGGGCTTGCTCGCGGCCTGCGATAGTTGTGGCTCGAACCTGCCGTCGATGGCCGTCCAGCCGGCATCCGCGAACAGCGTGGCCGCGGTCACGTAACTGCTCGCATCGGACGCGAGGAACACCACCGGACCCACCATCTCGCTCGGCTCGGCCCAACGCCCCAGCGCACACCGCTGCGCGTAAGCCTCTTTCCACGTGGGATTGCTCGTAATCGGCCGGGTCAGCGGCGTCGCCACGATCCCGGGCGCGAGCGCATTCACGCGCACGCCCAAAGGCCCCAGCTCCACCGCCAGCCCGCGCGCCATCTGGCCGATCCCGGCCTTCGTGGCGCTATACACGCTCTGCCCGGGCTCCACGTTCAGGGCCCGCATGGAGGACATCAGGATGATGCTGCCGGCGCGCTGGCGCGCCATCTGCCGTCCTACCGCGCGCGCCACGCGGAACGTTCCCTTGAGGTTGAGCTCGATGACGCGATCGAACTCCGCATCCTCGTACTCGAGCATCCGCTTGCGCAGGTTCACCGCCGGTGTCGTCAGCAGCACGTCGATACGGCCGTGCCGTTGCACGACGCCGCCGACCAGTTCCTCAACGCTCTGAGTGTTCCTCACATCCACGGCGGCCGATTCGGCAAGGCCGCCGCCAGTGCGAATCGCCTGCGCAGTCGCCTCGGCATTCTCCAGCGAGAGGTCGGCGGCCACGCATCTCGCGCCGAACGCGGCCAGGCCTTCTGCCGCTGCCCGCCCGATGCCCGACCCGGCGCCGATCACGAGCGCCACCCGTTCGCTGAGGTCGAAGAGCTTTCGCCAGTCATTCACGTCCCGATCCTCCTACTGTTGCGATCCCTCACCGCTTTTGAACTGTAGGGCGAGCCGAGAGCGACGCCTGCGCTCGCCGGCAAACCAGTCTTCGTCCCTCCACGGCTTCCGGAGGGACTCGAGGCCGGCGCTCGCACCCATTCTCCGGTCCCGCGTCGTCATTTGAACCCCATACGATACGGGAGCCACAGCGAGAACGCGGGAACGAGGATCAGAACCATCAGCACCAGGAACAGCACCGCGAGGTATTTGAGCATCGGCCGCGCGACGTCCTTCACGTGGGTCCCGGTGATCGCGCAAGTGGCGAACAGCCCCAGCCCGATCGGCGGCGAGAACAGCCCAAGCCCCATGGCGATGACCATCACCGTGCCGAAGTGCAGCGGACTGACGCCGAGCTGCTGGGCGATCGGGGTCAGCAACGGACCGAAGATGATGAGCGCGGGGGCTCCTTCCAGCACGGCGCCGAACGCGATCATCAGCAAGGCGGACACGACCACGAACATCTGGCTCCCGTAATGGTGCGCAAACGTCACGAGCCCGTCCGACAGGTACTGCGGGATCTGCTGGAGGGCCAGCGCGTAGGAAACGCTCGATGCGGCGGCCACGATCAGCAGGATGGTGCCGGTCATCGACGCCGAGCGCACGAACAGCCGGACGACGGACCCGAGCGTGAGCTCACGAAACGCGAGGCCGCCGACGATCAGCGCGTAGACCACGGCGAAAGCGGAGACTTCGGTCGAAGTCGCGAGCCCCGAGGTCACCCCTTTGCCGATCATGCCCACCATGAACAAGCCGACCAGGGCCCCAACGATCAGCCGGATCAGCGGCGTCTGCTTCTCGAAGGCCTGCTTCGGATCGATGCGCCGGCCGAAGTAGACCGCCACGGCCGCCAGCGCCGTCGCCAGGACGCCCGCCGGCACGATACCGGCGAGAAACAGGCCGCCGATCGAAATGTTGGCGACGAACCCCATGATGATCATGTTGATGCACGGCGGGATGGTTTCGGCCATCACCGCAGTGCTCGCGAGCAGCCCGGCGGCCTCGTTCGGGTCCTGCCTGGTCCTGCGCACCGCCGGCATGAGGATGCCACCCACGGCAGCGATGTCCGCCAGCTTGGAGCCGGAGACACCCGAAAAGAACGCCGTGGCGGTGATCATGATCAGGTTCAGCCCGCCTCGCACGCGCCCCATGATTCTCAGAAGCAGCTCGATCAGGCGCGCCGACATGCCGTTGGCCTCCATGGCCAGGCCGGCGAGCACGAAGAACGGGATGGACAGCAGGACGAAGTGGTCCATCCCCGACAGGATCTGCTGGGAGTACACCAGCATCGGCAGCGACGGCTCGGTCAGGAAATACAGTAGCGCGGAGAACGCCAGCGCGAAAGCGATGGGCACGCCGATGACGACGCTGAGGACGAAGGCAACGCCCAGCAGGACGATCGGCGCGATGGGATGAAGCGGCACCAGCGTGTTCCACCCCCAGACCGCCAGCGCCAGCGTCAGGCCTCCCGCGAGCGTGGCCCACACGCTCTTCCGCGGACCGGCCACGGCCGCCGCCAACCCGTAGACGACCATGAGGAGGCTGCCCGCCACCACCGGCAAGATGTAGATCCATTGGGGCAGGCCGAGGGGCGTCGTTTGCGACTGCGATTCGGACAGCAGCGCGCCGGCGGACAAGAACAGGGCGACAGATACGGCGACGATGACCCAATGGCACAGTTGCACCACGGCCGGGCGCCAGACGACAGGGAACAGGCCGCGAAAGCTGTCGATCCCCACATGCTGCGCCCGGCCCACGGCGGCCGCCGCACCCAGGAACGTCTGCGCCACCATCAGGGCACGCGCGATCTCCTCCGCCCACAGCAGCGGAGCGTGCAGAAAATAGCGCCAGATCACCGACGCGAACACGACGACCACGTCGACGGCGAGCAGGACCGCGGCGACGTGCTCACATGCCGCGAGCACCGCCGCCAGCAGCCGCACGCCGACGCGTGGCAGCGAAGCCGGGCGTGGGCCGGCGGCAGGCGCCGTCATGCCCGCGCAGCCGAAATCGCGTCAAACAGCGGCTTGGTGACCGGGTATTGAACGGCGAAAGCAGCCCACAACTGCGTCTGCATCTCGCGGCGTACGGCGTCCCTCTCCGACTTGGCCATCGGATGGAAGGTGATGCCCAGGCGCTTCAGTTCTTCGATCGCGGCTTTGCCTTTGACCGCTGCTTGCGCCCGCTCGTATCGCGTGGCCTCGGCGGCCGCCTCGACGATGACGGGGCGCAGGTCGGCCGGCATTTTCTCGAGACCGCGCTTGCCGGCCACGGCGATCATCGGGCTGAACAAGTGCTCGGTCAGCCAGCAGTGGCTCGACACCTCGTACAGCTTGGAGGCCAGCACGGTGGCCGCGTCGTGCTCGAATCCATCGACCACCCCGGTCTGTACCGCCGTGTACAGTTCGTTGAACGGGATCGGCGTCGGGGTCGCCCCCATCAGTTTGAACGTCTCGATGAAGGCCGGCGTGGGCAGGACCCGGAGCTTGACGCCCTTGATGCCTGCGAGCGAGGTGACGGGGATCTTGGTATAGACGCTGCGCGCGCCGAAATGCGCCGCCCAGCCGAGGACCGTGCAGCCGGTGCGATCGCGCAGGATCTTGGCCAGTTGCTGGCCGACGCCGCCGTCGAGGGCTTTGGCTGCATGCGCGTTGCTGTCGAACATGTAGCCCAGGTCGAGCATGCCGAATTCGGGTGCGACCGTCGCCCAGATCGACGACCCGGTGATCATCATATCGATCGACCCGACCTTCACCTGCTGGACGACGTCGGCTTCCTTGCCCAGTTGGCTGTTCGGGAAGAATTCCAGCGTCACCCGCGCGCCCGCCGCGCCCTTCACGTTGGCCGCAAAGCGCTGGTACCAGATGTAGTGCGCCGAATTCTCGTCCGCCGCGAGCGAGGACGAGATCCGCAGCACCAGCGCGGATTGGGCTTCGCTGCGGCGCGGCAACCCCGCGGCGAGCGCAAACGTCGCTGCCGAGGCGGAGGCAAGGAAACGGCGGCGCGGGAACAGACTCATGCGGGCCTCTTGTCCTCGAGTGTCTTGATTACCAACGAACCTCAGCCACGCTTGGCGGTGCGAGGAAGCTCCCCTCTCCCCTTGCGGGAGAGGGAGTGTTGGGGCGCTTCGCGTCGCCGCTCTTGCCCAGCGGCCGCTGGCTGCTCCGCGGCTGAGTCTTGTTGGTAATCAAGTCGAGTGTTGGGATCGGGCGGCTCCGGGCTTCCGCCGAGCCGAAGCCAGGTTCGTATTAGACCCGAGGCTGCGCCACGGCGCACGCTGCGCGCTGCCATGCGGCCAGCCGGCTACGACGGACAGCTCGCGCGAACGCGCGTTCACCGGAACCCGAAGCCGCATTGACCCCACCGGCGAGGTGGCTTAGCATGCTAGCATGTTAGTGGCCAAAGCCGACCCGCCGCGCTACGCCTTCCTGTCTTCGCGACTCAACGGTGCGCGCGGACGCCTCGCCGCGGACGTGGAGAGCGCGTTGCGTCAAGCCATCCTGAACCTGGAGCTGGAGCCCGGCGCGATGCTCGAGAAGCAGGCCATCTGCAACCGGCTGGGGGTGTCTCGCTCTCCCGTGTCCGCGGCGATGGCGCGTCTGGCCGCCGAGGGCCTGGTGGAAGTGCTGCCGCAGCGCGGCACGCGCGTCACCCGCATCGCGCTCGACGACATCCGCGAGCATCTGTTCATCCGCTCCGCGCTCGAAGCCGAGACGGTGTTCAGCATCGCCGCGAGCCTGTCGGATCAGGTCCTGGGCGCGCTCGACATCAACCTGGCTGCGCAGCAGGACGCCATGAAGGCGGGGCAGGCGCTCGCGTTCCATGCCCTCGACCTTCAGTTCCATGACATCCTGCTGAACGCCCTGGCCCTGCCTCGTGTCAAAGCCGTCGTCGGCACCGCCCGCAACAACCTGGATCGGGCGCGCCGGTTGATGGCGAGCCCGGTTCGCCTCATGGAAACCTACCAGGAGCACGCGAGGGTGGTGAAAGCCCTGCGCCTGCGCGATCCGGAACGCGCGTCGCGCAGCATGCGCGCGCACCTCGAATCGGTCGCGGCGGAGTTGCACCGGTTTGCCCGCCGCAGGCCGGATCTGTTCGAATAACGCAAAGGAGGGCCGAAACATTGTGACGCAACCGTACACGCCGTAGGTTGAAATCATCCCGCGATTCATGTCGGCTCAGTGGCACGTGCGCCAGCGTTCGCACAGAAGAAGCCGCCTCGATGCCGCGCCAAACAGGAGGAGAAGCAACAATGGCTGCACACGCATATCTCAAAGCAGTGTCCGCGGTCGCCATCACCGGCGCCGCGCTGCTGTGGGCATCGGCGGCGCTTCCGGCGAAGCCCTATGACGGCGTCACGGTCAACGTCATGACCTTCACCGGGCCCCAGATCGCCGAGCCCCTGCAGCGTCGAGCTCCGGATTTCGAAAAGTTGACCGGGGCCAAGATCAACGTCGTCACGGTTCCTTTTTCCGATCTGTACCAGAAGCTGTTGACCGACTGGGCGGCAGGCACCAATTCGATCGATGCCGCCGTGTTCGCGCCGCAATGGATGGTCGACTACGTCACCGGGGGCTACCTGGAGGAGCTCACCTCCCAGGTGTCCAAGGACCAGGCCCTGAAGGAGGACGATGTCGCGCCCTTCTTCCGCAACTTCTCCCAGCGCTACAACGGCAAGGTCTATCTGGTCGCGCTCGACGGCGACTATCACATGGTTTACTACCGCACCGACGTCCTGCAGAAGCTGGGCATGAAGCCGCCGCAGACCTGGGACGAGTATCTTGCCATTGCGAAGGCGGCACACGGCAAGGACTGGAACGGGGACGGCAAGCCCGACTTCGGCTCCTGCATCTCCAAGAAACGCAACGCTCAGGCCTACTGGTGGATCACCTCGATCTCGGCCGCGTACATCCAGTCGGGTGGGACCTCGCAGGGCGCCTTTTTCGACCCGCGCAACATGAAGCCGCTGGTCAACAACGAAGCCTTCGCGGTCGCGCTGAAGTTCTACAAGGACTCGACGCAATACGGCCCGCCGAATGAGATCAACCTGGACGTAGGCGATACGCGCAAGCTCTTCATCTCGGGACAGTGCGCGCTGACGCTGGACTGGGGCGACATCGGCACGCTGGCGATCGACCCGACCGAATCGAAAGTCAACGACAAGGTGGGCGCCGTCATCCTGCCCGGCTCGACCAGGGTGCTGGATCGGGACACGGGTAAGCTCGTGCCCTGCAGCCATCAAACCTGCCCGTACGCGATCAACGGCATCAACCACGCGCCGTTCGCCGCCTTCGGCGGCTGGTCGGGCGGGATCAACGCGCACGCGAATGCCAAGACGAAGGAGGCCGCCTACGCGTTCTTCTCCTACATGAGCCAGCCGGCGCAGTCCAACGTCGACGTCACGATCGGCAAGACCGGCTTCAATCCTTACCGCATCTCGCAGTTCAAGGATCTATCGGTCTGGACCAAGGCGGGGATGAGCGTGCCGGCGGCGAAGAACTATCTGGGCGCCATCGAAGCCAGCCTCAACAGCCCGAACATGGTCCTGGATCTGCGCATCCCGCAGAACCAGCGCTACCAGCAGGTGGTGCTGGATACGGCGCTGGCCCGGTTCCTGGCAGGCGAGCTCGACGTGGCTCAGACCATGAAGACGATCGAAGACGGCTGGAACGAGCTGAGCGGTGAGCTCGGCAAGGACAAGCAGCAGGCAGCCTATCGCGCGTCCTTGAGCTGGAAGTAAACCGAAACGGCGTCATGGAAAGTGAAGCGGGCAGGGTGGGAGTCCCCCTGCCCGCTTTTGCTGCCGCCTTGGACGTTGTGGGTCTTGCGCCGATGACCAACGCATGTGAGGGCCGCGCCTTAAACGCGCCCGCGGAGGGCGGAGCAGGTTCCGTCGGCCTCGGCCGATGGATGCGACCCAGGAGCGGGATGCAGCGCGCCGGACTTCCGCGTGCTAATGCGCGCCTGCACGGTCGCATCCCCAGAGGGGCCCCTGCTCCGCGCTTCGGCGCGCCCCTCCCCCGCTCGCGGGGGAGGGCGAGGGAGGGGGCATGAGCCTGTTTCCCTCTACCGCTTTCCTGGACCGGCAGGCGCGCACCGCGTTCATTCTGCCCACGGTGGTCGTCATCCTCGCCTTCTCGATCTTCCCGCTGCTGGTGTCCGCCTACCTGACGCTGGTGCGGTTCCAGCTCGCTCCCGGCGGTTATCTGTTGACTTTCGTCGGGTGGAACAACTTCAGAAAGCTCCTGTTCGGCAGCGAGCAGTACCACTTCCTCGGGACTTTCGACACCATCACCCCGCTGCAGTGGCTTCTCCTCGGCGCGCTCGGCGTGTGGCTGATCTGGCGGATCGCGCGCTACGCCTCGGGCGGGAGCGCGAGCGTCGTGGGACTTATCGGGCGCGTCATCGCCACGACCGCCCTGGTCGCGGCGCTCGTCTTGTGCGCATCGACCACCGGCGGGACCGGCCGGCTGGGAAGCTTGTGCGTGACCTTGTTTTACGTCACGGCCGGCGTCACGGTCCAGTTCGTGATCGGACTAGGGCTCGCGTACCTCTGTACCCTGCCGGTGCGCGGCCGGGACTTCTACCGCCTGGTGTTCTTCCTGCCGCTGATGGTCACGCCGGTGGGCATCGCGTACATGTTCCGGATGCTCGCGGACACCACCGTGGGCCCGCTGGCGCCGGTGTGGAACGCCGTGGGACTGCGGGCCACCTCCTGGGCCGCCGATCCGTGGTCCGCCCGCATCGTGGTGGTGATCGGCGACACCTGGCAGTGGGTGCCGTTCATGTTCATCGTCTTGCTGGCCGCGCTGGAAGGTCAGCCGCGCGACCAGGTCGAGGCGGCGCAGATCGACGGAGCCAACGGCTGGAAGATCTTCCGCGACATCACCTGGCCATCGATCGCCCCAGTGGCTGCAGGCGTCATCCTCATCCGCCTGATCGAGGCGTTCAAGATCGTCGACCTGCCCAACATCCTGACCAACGGCGGACCTGGCATCGCCACCGAGTCCATGACGCTGCACTCGTTCATCGCCTGGCGCACGCTCGACCTCGGCGGCTCCGCGGCGGTGGCGTACATGCTCTTCTTCGTCGCGACCATCGGCTGCGTCTCGTTTTTTCAATTCGTCGTGCGTCGCG
>Ga0335077_10011196_pt1 | contig 11204 bp, 7 predicted proteins | sample Lox_Sample_31_FD_207151 | JGI IMG/M metagenome (GOLD analysis project Ga0335077, IMG submission 207151) | Soil microbial communities from Loxahatchee National Wildlife Refuge, Florida, United States - Lox_Sample_3.1 | ecosystem: Environmental > Terrestrial > Soil > Wetlands | place: USA: Florida...
CGGGGAGTGGACCCAGTCCCCCTTCGCAAAGACCATCACCCCGGAGCTGCGCCAGGCCGTGAACCAGGAGGTGGGGGCCCAGCCGGGCGACCTCGTCCTCTTCCAGTTCGGGAAGCCCGCCACCGTCCACACGGTGATGGCGAACCTCCGCGTCCACCTGGCGAAGCGGATGGGTCTCGTGCCCGAGTTCGGGTCGGGAGGCCAGTGGCGCTTCCTCTGGGTAGTCGACCCGCCGCTCTTCGAGCACGACGAGGAGACGGGCACCTGGCAGCCGGCCCACCACGCCTTCACCCGCCCGCGCGACCAGGACCTGCCCTTCCTGGAGACGGACCCGGGGCGCGTCTACTGCTGGCGCTACGACATCGTACTGAACGGCTTCGAAATCGGCGGAGGCTCCATCCGGCTCCACGACCCCGAGGTGCAATCCCGCGTCTTCAAGGCGATGGGGATCTCGGCCGAGGAGGCGAAGAGCAAGTTCGGCTTCCTGCTCGACGCGCTCAAGATGGGGGCCCCCCCCCACGGCGGCATCGCGCTCGGCATGGACCGGCTGGTGATGCTCCTCACCGGGGCCGAGTCCCTGCGCGACGTGGTGGCCTGGCCGAAGACGCAGAAGGGCACCGACCTCATGACGGGCGCGCCCGGGGACGTCGACGCGAAACAGCTCCGGGACCTCTACGTGAAGAGCACCTACGAACCGGGGAAGTGAGCCCCGCCTTCCCGGCCGAGATGGAGGAGCCGAACCGCTACGACGTCGTGGTGCTCGGCGGCGGCGTGAACGGCGCCGGGACGGCCCGCGACTGCGCCATGCGCGGGCTCTCCGTCCTCCTCCTCGAGAAGCGCGACTTCGCCTCCGGCTCGAGCGGCGCGAGCTCCGGCATGATCCACGGGGGCATCCGCTACATGCTCTCGGACCGCAAGGTGACGGAGCTCGCCTGCCGGGACGCGGGCTACATCCGGCGCATCGCCCCTCACCTCGTCTTCCGGATCCCCTTCCTCTTGCCCTTCGCCTCCCGGGCCGAGGAGGCGACCCTGGCCGAGCGGGCCGCCTGGTACGCGACCGAGGTCTACGTCGGGACCTACGACCTCTACCAGCCGCTGAAGGGCGGCAAGCCCTCCACCCGGCTCAGCGCCGCCGAGGTCTACGCGCTCGAGCCGTCGCTGCGCCCCGGCCTCGGCGGCGCCGTGACGCTCGACGAGTGGGGCATCGACGGCCCGCGCCTGTGCCTTCTGAACGCCCTCTCGGCCGAGGCCCACGGGGCGGAAGTCCGCACCTGGACCGAGGCCACCGACCTCCTGCGAGAGAACGGGCAGGCGGTGGGGGTGCGGTGGCGGGACGCCCTCACCGGCGAGCACGGCGAGGCCTTCGCCGGGGCCATCCTGAACGCCACCGGTGCTTGGTCCCCGCGCTTTGGCCGCGCCAACCACCTCGACGTACCCATGCGGCCGGGGAAGGGCGTCCACCTCTCGCTCGACCGCCGCCTCTCCAACTACGGCGTCATCTGCAAGGCGGTCGACGGCCGCCAGATGTTCCTCATGCCCCACGAGGACGAGTCGATCATCGGTACCACCGACGACGACTTCTACGGCGACCCGGACGACCTCGAGGCCACTTCCGACGAGGTTGCCTATCTCCTGGAGGGGGCGGAGTCGCTCGTCCCCGGGGTCCGCCGCGCCCGGGTGACCCGCGCCTGGAGCGGGGTGCGGACCACCCTCTACGAATACGGGAGGACCGAGGACGCCCTCTCGCGGGAGCACCAGCTCCTCGACCACTCCGCAGAGGGGGCGAGCGGGTTCTTCTCCTTCGTGGGCGGGAAGCTCGCGAGCTACCGCGCCCAGTCGGAGGAGATCGCCGATCGGCTCGTCGAGCACCTCCGCCTCCCGGCCCGCCCCTGCCGGACCCACGAGGAGCCCTTGCCCGGGGGCGACGAGGTCCCCGACCCCCGCGAGCTCGCTTCGCGGCACGGCGTCCCCGAGGGCGTGGCCCGCCGCATCGCCTACCGGCACGGCTCGCGCTCGCGCGATCTTCTCGCCCTCGCCGACGAGGACCCACGGCTCAAGCTCGTGGTCTGCCGGGACGAGGGCATCCTGGCGGCGGAGGTGGTCTTCGTGTCCCGCCACGAGAAGGTGCGCCGCCTCGAGGATCTCCGGCGCCGCTGCCGGCTCGCGCTCGCGGGCTGCGGCGGGCTCGACTGCGCGCGGCTCGCCGCCCAGCTCGTGGCCCACGAGCTCGAGTGGGACGCGGACCGGCTGCGGGCCGAGTTGCACGAGCTCTTGGAGCAGAACTGGAGGGAGCGGCGGCCGGTCCTCGACGGCTGGCAGCTCGTGGAGGAGGAGCTGTTGCGCGCCGTCCATCGCGGCCTGGGAGGGCTCTAGAGGTGGCGGAGGGAGGTGTGCCGCTCGCCTGCGACGTCCTCGTGATCGGGGGCGGCATGGCGGGAGCGACCGCGGCGCTCGCCGCCCGCGACGCCGGAGCCCGAGTGGCGCTCGTCCGCCGCGCCCCGGGAGCGACCGGCCTCTCCGGCGGCGCCGTGTCCGTGGCCCACGACCCGTCGGCCCTGCCGGACGCGCCCCTGGCCGGGCGGGCCGGGGTGGTGGAGTCCGCGCGCCGCATCGCGGCCGCGCACCCGGGGCACCCCTACGAGGTGCTAAAGGGGCGTCTCGACCGGCTCTTCACCGCGCTCGAGTTCGCGACCGGCCAGCTCTCCTCCCTCCTCGCTCCCCCCACCGGGCGGAACCGCTGGCTCCTCACCCCATTCGGGAAGGTCCACCCGGTCGCGAGCTGCCAGCACACCATGGTGGCCGGCGACCTCGCCGAGGTGAGAGGGGTCCTCGCGGTGGTCGCCCTCCGGGGACACCTGTGGTGGGACGCCGGCCTCGTCGCCTCCGGGGCCGCCCGCGCCCGCGCGCTCGGGGGCCCGGAGGTGGAGGTCGTGCCCCTCGACCTCTTCATGTGGGAGGAGGCGGCGCTCGCCCGGCCTGTCGACCTCGCCCGCCTCCTCGAGGCGCCGGGGGCCGCCGAGGAGGTCGGGAAGATGCTCGCGAGGCGCCTGCCCCGCGGAGCCGGGGCGGCTCTCTTCCCGCCGGTGCTCGGGCTCTCCGCCGGCACCCGGGTGGCCGAGCGCATCGGTGCCGCAGCCGGCCTCCCCGTGGCCGAGTTCCTCTCCGACCTTCCGAGCGTCCCGGGGCTCCGGCTCGCGCGCGCCATCGACGAGAGGATCCTCGCCGCCGGCGTCACCGTGCTCGGCGGCGAGGTCCGGGAGGCCGCCTTCGCGGGCGCGACGGTCCGGGCGGGGGGGAGGGAGGTCCAGGCGAAGACCTGGGTGCTCGCCACCGGCCGCTTCGTCGGGGGCGGGGTGGTACGCCGCGGAGAGCTCCTCGAGCCCGTCCTCCACCTCCCGGTGCTCGCCTCCGAGGGCCCCTTCGCCGAGGCGGGCGCGCACCTCGCCACCCGGCCGGCCGCCGCCTTGACGATCCGAGACAGCCGCTCGCCGCAGCCGCTCCTCTCCGCCGGCCTGAAGGTGGACGAGGACCTCCACCCGCTCGATGCGGAGGGGCGGGTCGTCTCCGACCGGCTCTTCGCGGCTGGGGCCGTCGTCGGCGGCCACGACCAGGCCTCCGACGGCACCGGGATGGGGGTAGCCCTGTTCACCGGCTGGCTCGCCGGGCGCGCCGCCGCCGCCTCGGCGCGGGCCGAGCGTCTGGCGCTCCCGGGGGGAGGGTAGGGCCATGGGTCGCGGCCGCTCGCTTGCCTACCTCGCCTACCGCGCCCTCGTCGCGCACCCGCTGAAGCGGCTCTTCACGCGGGGGAGCGGGGAGGAGCGCTTCCTCGCGAGCTACGGGGCGGAGGGGCTCTCCCCCACCACGGTGGAGGAAGAGGAGGCCGCCGAGGCGGCGAGCGCCTGCATCTCGTGCGGGCTGTGCGAGTCCGGCTGCTCCCTCGCCGGCGCCTCCCCATCGGTGCGCGCCCTCGGCCTGCACGCCGCTTTCCGGCTCTACTCGAAGAGTGCCCTCGCGCTCGCGGCCGCGCCGGAGGCCCTGGCGGCCTGCACCGGGTGCGCGGGGTGCGAGGCCCTCTGCCCCACCGGCGTCCCCATCTCTCGCCTGGTGAGGCTCTTCGCGGCCCGGGCGGAGCGCCGGCCCCCTCCCCCTGCCGCACCGCGCCAGGCGCTCCCCGGCCACCGGGAGTAGACTCGAGCCCGTGAAGCCCTTCCTCATCGTCAACCCCGCGAGCGCGGCCGGAGGGACGGGCCGGCACTTCGACCGCATCGCCCGCGCCGTCACCGCCGCCTTCGGCGACTTCGAGGCGGTGTTCACGAGGCGAAGCGGCGAGGCGAAGGATCTCGCGCGCAGCGCCGCCCGGGATGGGCGAGGAGAGCGTCTGGTGGTGGCGGTGGGCGGCGACGGCACGGCGAGCGAGGTGGTGGACGGCCTCCTCGAGGACGGGCGGCCGGTCGACCCCGAGGTGCTCTTCGGGTGCATCCCCCGCGGCACCGGTGGGGACCTCCGCCGCTCTCTCGGCTGGCCCGAGTCCCCGGAGTCCGCCGCCCACGCCCTGGCGGTGGGGATCACCGTGACTTGCGACGTCGGGTGCGTGGACTTCGCGGGCCACGACGGGCAGGAGCACCGCCGCCAGTTCGTGAACGTCTCGAGCTTCGGCATCTCCGGCCTAGTGGTGCAGGAGCTCGCCCGCCACCGGTGGGTGGGGGGAAAGCTCTCCTACATGCTGGCGAGCGCGAGGTCGCTCCTCCACTACCGGGACCAGGGGGTCCGCTGGCGGTTCGACGGCGGTCCCTGGAACGAGGACTCCGTCACCGCCTTCTGCGTGTGCAACGGCCGCTGCTTCGGCGGAGGGATGGTGGTGGCGCCGGACGCCCGCATGGACGACGGCCTCTTCGACGTCACCATCTGGAAGGGACTCGGGTTCGGGGACTTCGTCCGCAAGCGCCACATGCTCTACGACGGCACCCACGTGAAGCTCCGGAACACCCGGCGGGTCCGGGCGCACCGGGTCGAGGCCGAGCCCCTCGGCGGAGCCGAGGTCCTGCTCGACGTGGACGGGGAGCAGCCCGGGAAGCTCCCGGCGCGCTTCACGCTCCTGCCCGGGGCGCTGCGGATCCGGGTCCCGCTCTACCGGCCCTGACTTCCTTTCCCGGAGGTCACGGCACGGGTCCGGCGGAGGCGTTCCCGGTGGAGGCCGGTCCGGAGGGAGGGGACCCCTCGGGCGCGGCGGGCCGGTTCTTCTTCGCGCGGGGAGGGCGGCGGGCGAGCACGTCGTCGTGGTAGCCGCGCTCCCCGGTGACCTCCCGGACGAGGTAGGGCTCGAGCCACGGCGGAGGGGGCGCCTCGTTTCCGGGCTCCGCCACCGCCAGCGCGAGCGAGCGGTCCAGGTACTCGTCGAACCGCCACCCCGGCTCGGACGGGGCGCTTCGGCAGACCTTGTGGACCCGTCGACCCTCGGTGAGGGGCCAGAAGGACTCGAAGACGTTCCGGGAGACCTCTTCGGTGGCCTGGGCGCGCCGACCGGGTCCCCCGGAGAGGACGGCCCGGAAGAAGCTCTCGCCCTCGGGAGCGCGCGCCACGCCGTAGCACTCCCGGGGCCTGTCCCCCGGGAGCCAGCCCTTCTCGATCTCGGTCGCCTGCCCCTGCCGGGCCTCCCCGGGGAGCTCGGAGAGGAGGAAGCGGCGCCGTGGGGCCGGGGGGGCGTCGTCCTTCGGCCCGTCGCGCTCCTCGAGCGCCACCGCGACGGAGTACACCGGGTCGAGGACGGGGACCGCCTTCTTCGAGAGCACCTCGGCCTCCAGCCGCTCGTAGGCCCGGTGCGCGCGCTCGTGCGCAGCCCTCTCGATGGCGAGGAGCCCGGGGCGCAGGCCAGGCCCGTCCTCCGGCCCCTGGCGGCGCAGGCGCTCTGCCGCCGCCTCCACCCGGGCCACGGCCACCTCCGCGGCGGCCACATGGGCGTCGTGGAGCTCCCCGAGCTCCTCCTGCAGGTGCTTGAGCCCCCGCAGGGCCCCGGCCGAATCCACCCTGGGCGTGCCGCGCAGGGGCTCGAGGAGGTAGCGGAGCCGCTTGCCCTGGATGCGGGCCCGGTGGGCGTGGGCCACGGCCTCGGCGGAGGAGATCTGGGCGAGTTCGTCCCGAAGCGTCCGGGCGTGGGCGCGGACGAGGGCGGCGAGTGCCAGCCCGAAAGTCTCGCCCTCCCGCCCGGAGGGGTAGGGCGCCGAGGCGAGCCGCCTCCCGAGCTTCGCGGCGACCCGCTCCAGCCGGTGGGTCGTGGAGGGGTCGAGGCGGGAGCGGCGGCTCCGGTGGGAGATCCGCTCGGCGAGCCAGTCGGCGGCGGCGCGGTGGCCCTCGCCGAGCCCCTCTCGGAGCGAGGCGACCCAGGTGAGGAGCACCTCCGCGTCGCGCGCCTCGTTCGTGGCGCGGGTGATCCTTCGGAGCCTCGCCTCGTCCTTCTTGCGCACCACGTCGCGGAGCGGCGGCCGCCAGGCGCGGAGCGTGGAGCGCAGCCGCCGCAGCGCCACGCGGAAGTCGTGGAGCGCCTCCTCGTCGGAGGCGTCGCCGAGTCGCAGGGCAGCCTCGGTGACGTCGCCGAGGAGGGCCAGGGAGAGGACACGGGCCCCCTCCGCCGGCGTCCGGTCCAGCATCTCCAGTTCGAGGGGCATGACTACCTCTTTCCACCATGATGACGGGCAGGCAAGCCGGTGGCAACGTTCCGGCCGCCCCGGCCGAGGCGCGGGCCGTCTACCCGCAGCGCCACCAGGCGGTGGCGGCGAGCTTGCGCTGACCGCGGGCCTCGGCCCGCTTGCGCATCTCGGCGAGGGCCCGGTCCTTCTCCCCGTACCGGAGCGCCTCGGCGGCCCGGAGCGCCTCGAGCCTCCGTCGGTACTCGCGCTCCGCTCGCTCGAGGAGGGCGCGCCGGTCCCGGAGGGGGAGAACCCCGTCCTCGGCGTGGAGCTCCGCACGCGCACCGGTCCAGGCGACGGCGGCCTCGGCGACGGCCCGGCGCGGCGCGGATAGCGCGTCCTCGGCGGCGCGGTCCCACCGCTCCCGGGCCTCGTCGAAGGCGGCGAAGCTCCGCCCCTCCACCTCCGACTGGGCGGCGGCGAAGGCGCGCGCCAGGGCCTCCTCCTGGGCGGAGCCGAGGGGGGGAGCGCCTCCGGGGGCGGTGCCGCCGTCGGAGGCCCCGAGGGCCGCGAACTCGGCGGCCTCCCCGGGGTCGAGCGCGCGCCAGCGCTCCCCGTCGAACCAGAGGACGACGTGGGCCAGGCGCTCCTCGGGGGCGAGGCCGCCAAAGGAGAGGCGCCAGGCAAACCACCACCCCTCCCGGCCGGCGAGAGGGCCGAGGCGGGCGGGCAGGTCGCGGGCGTCGACGGTGAGCCGGTAGACGGCCTCGGCAGGCCGCGATTTCACGGCCGCGGCCGCGGCACGGGCGAGCCGGGCCCGCCCCCCGGGGCGGGCCGGGGCCGCGAGGGCGTCCTCCGGCAGGTCCTCCCCGGCCTCGATCACCGAGTCGACGAGGGCGAGCTCCTCCGCCTCCCGGCGCGCCACCGCCTCCTCCGCCTCCCGGGCCGTGAGCCGCAGGCGGGAGCGCACGTCCCCGTCGAAGCGCTCGAAGAGGAGGGAGCGGGCCGCGGCCATGCGCGCCTCGATCCGCCCCTCGAGGTCCCGGCGCAGATCCTCGAAGGCGCAGTCGACCTCCTCCGCGGAGCGGCACGCCTGGTAGATCTCGAGCACGCGCCGCTCGAAGTCGACGCCGCTCGCCAGCGCGCCGAGCACCTCGTCGGAGGAGCCGAAGACCCCGTCGAAGAGCTTGAGCTTCTCCCCGAGGAGTTCGTAGAGCCGCGCGTCCGCGGCGTTCTTCCGGTTGAGGAAGTTCACGACGAGCACGTCGCGCGACTGGCCGTAGCGGTGGCAGCGCCCGATGCGCTGCTCGACCCTCTGTGGGTTCCAGGGGAGATCGTAGTTCACGACGAGGTTGCAGAACTGGAGGTTCAGGCCTTCGGCGCCAGCCTCGGTCATGAGGAGCACCTGGCTCTGGTCCCGGAATTCCTCGACCAGGGCCTGCCGGCGATCCGCCCCTCCGGACTCCCCGGACAGGGAGGTCACCCGGTAGCCGCGGGCGGTGAGGAGCGAGCGAAGGTACTCGAGGGTCTTGCGGAACTCGGTGAAGACCACGGCCTTCTCCGGCCACCCGCAGGCGCGGGCCACCGTGAAGGCTCGGTCGAGCCCGCGCGAGAGAGCTTCCCCCTTCGCGTTCGAGCGGATGGCCCGCGCCGCCCGGGCGCAGTCGCGGAGCTCCTCGAGCTCCGCCGCCATCCGCCGGCGCAGGCGCGGGGCTTCCCGCCGCTCGTCCCTCGCTCCTTCGCTCTCCCACTCCTCGGCCTCTTCGGAGAAGGCCTCGAGTTCCGGGCAGGCCGCCGCCCCGGCCTCGACCCCGGCGATGCGACGCTCCAGCGAGTCCCCGAGCCGCTCCAGGGTGGCGGCGAGGGCGAAGCTCGAGGAGGCGAGGATCTTCCGGTAGACGAGGACCATGAGGGCCCGCCGCTCCCTGGGGATGGCGAGGGCGTCCTCTCGGCGCAGGTAGTCGCTCACCCGCTCGTAGAGGTCTCGCTCCTCCAGGCTCGGCTCGAAGTCCTCCACCATCGACCGGCGCGCCGTGAAGCGGACGTGCTCCCGGACCTGGCGGCGGAGGGTGCGGGTCACCACCGGCGCCAGCCGGGCCTTCAGATCGGCGATGCGGTCCTCGGAGGGCTCCCCGCTCGCGTACTGCAGGCGGAAGGACTCCTCGGTCCCGAGGAGAGCGTCGTCGATGAAGCTCGCGAGGCCGAGGAGCTCGAGGAGGTCGTTCTGCAGGGGGGTGGCGGTGAGGAGGAGCTTCGGGCATTTCCGGAGCGCCCGGCGCAGGGCCTGGCCGGTGCGGTGGTCGCGCCGCCAGGCGTTGCGGAGGCGGTGGGCCTCGTCGACGACCGCGAGGTCCCAAGGGACGCGGGAGAGCTCGTCCGACCGCAGGGCGCCGAAGGCGTGGGAGACGATGACCACCCCGGGGAGGTCGAAGGGGTTGCCGGCCGAGGCGCGGGCGCGGTCCCCGTCCACCACCTCGGCGTCGAGGCCGAACTTCGAGCGGAGCTCGTCGCGCCACTGGTTCCGCAGCGACGCCGGGACGAGTACCACGGTGCGCCCGCGCCCCTCCGAGGCGAGCTGGGCAATGACGAGCCCGGCCTCGACGGTCTTGCCGAGCCCGACCTCGTCGGCGAGGACGGCGCCTCCGGTCGGGAGCGCCTGGAGGGCGAAGGCCGCCGCCTCCACCTGGTGGGGGTTCAGGTCCACCGCCGCGTGGGCCAGCGCCGGCGCGAGGCGAGCCGCGCCGTTGCCGGCCCGCGCCGACAGGCGCTCGGCCGCGAGGAGCTGATGGAAGCGGCTGAGTGGAGCCCCGCCGCGGCGGCCCTCCTGGCCTTGCCGCGCACCGACACGATCCCTCGCGAGGACGCCCGCCGCCACCCGACCCACCCCACGCCTCCCGCCGGCCCTCGCGAACAAGGGGCCGCGCTCGCGTCCCAAACGCGAGATCAGAGGGGAGTCTAGCACCGAACGATCCGACCCGCACTCCGGATGGGCGTTGCCGGCCGCCAGGGCCTGCCTATAAGCCCACGGTCGACTGCGGAAAAGGAGAACCCCATGCGTCCTCAAGAGGCCTTCGTTCGCAAACCCGGTCCGCGCCCAGCCCCGGGCGTGGTGCGCCTTCACATCGACCACCTCCGCGACCCCGTCGGACACTTCGACCTCGCGCGCGTGGAAGAGGAGCTCCGCGGCGAGGCGGCGCTCGCAACCGAGGGCCACAGCGGCGTCACCCTGGTGAAGTACCCGGACCTGCGGGTGGTCCTCATCTCGCTGCGAGCGGGAGCGCGGCTAGGAGAGACGCACGCGGAGGCGCGCCTCTCGGTGCAGACCCTCCACGGGCACGCCACCCTTCACCTGCCGGAGGGGCCCATCGAGCTCCCCGCGGGCCACCTCGCGACGCTCGAGCGCGGGATGATCCACGACGTGGAGGCGCGCGAGGACTGCTCTGTCCTTCTCACGCTCGTGTGGCCGGGGGCCGCCGGCTCATAGCCGGCCCGATCCCTTGGCGGCGAGGTAGCCGCTCACGGCCGCCTCCGCCAGGCGCTCGGGTGGGACGTCGTCCACTCGGATGCCGGCCGCACGCAGTCGCCGCAAGGCGAGGCGCCGCTCCGCGAGGATGCGCTCCGCGGCGATGCGCGCATAGGCGTCCTCCGCCGAGCGGGGGCGGGCCGACGCGGCCGCCGTGAGGTCGGGGTCGGCGGCGGAGACGAGGGAGAGGAGGTGGCGTCGGCGGAGGCGGGCGGCTCGGGTGACGAGCTCGCCAGCGCTCTCGGGGTCGGCGACGTCCGTGAGCAGCACGAGGAGCGCGCGCCGCACCTGCTTCGCCTCGAGGAGGTCGAGGGCGCCCGAGAGGTCCGACTCCTCCGGACGGGGCTCGAGCGCGTGCAGGGCGGCGGCGACGGGGCCGAGCTGCGAGCTCCCGCGCCGGGGTGGCACCAGCGCCCGGAACTCGGCTCCGAAGGCGAGGAGCCCCACCCGGTCGCCGCCGCGCGCCGCCGAGCGCGCGAGCGCGAGGCAGGCGTCCACGGCGCCGTCGAGGCGGGTCCGGCCGTCGGGGAGACGCCCGGCGAGGGGGCGCCCGCAGTCGAGGAGGAGCCAGACCGTCTGGCTCCGCTCCGGGCCGAGTTCCCGGACCACCGGGGCGCCCCGGCGGGCCGTCGCTTTCCAGTCCACCCGCCGGACGTCGTCGCCCGGGAGGTGGGGCCTGAGCCCCTCGAACTCCTGCCCCTCGGGCAGAAAGCCGGGCCGGTGCCGGCCCGCTCCCGGGTCGCGCGCCCCTGCCAGCCGGCCGAGGTCCCGGAGGTCGGGGTAGACGCGCACCGGGGCCGAGAGCGCGAGCCGCCACTTTCGGGCGGCGAGGCCCCAGGGTCCGAAGGCGCGAGCCCCGAGGTCCCCGAAGCGAAAGTCGCCGCGAGACCGCGGCGCGACCTGGTAGGCGACCCGCGCCGACCCGCCGGCCGGGAGGCGGAGGTGGAAGCGGTGGCCGCTCGAGTCGAAGCCCGGGGGCGGAGCGTCCGCGACCTCGAGGCGAAGCGGCACGGAGGCGGCCGAGCGGAGCTCGAGGGCAACCCGGTTCGGCGCGAAGG
>Ga0335077_10011197_pt1 | contig 11203 bp, 12 predicted proteins | sample Lox_Sample_31_FD_207151 | JGI IMG/M metagenome (GOLD analysis project Ga0335077, IMG submission 207151) | Soil microbial communities from Loxahatchee National Wildlife Refuge, Florida, United States - Lox_Sample_3.1 | ecosystem: Environmental > Terrestrial > Soil > Wetlands | place: USA...
GCTTTGCCCGCCTGATATGCGCGCAAGTCTGCGCGACCGTGTCTTGGCGCTCTTTCCGGCAATCGCCGACCGGCTGCATCAATATGCCGGCACGTTGTCCGGCGGCGAGCAGCAGATGGTTGCGATCGCTCGCGCACTTATGACCAATCCCCGCGTGCTGTTGCTCGACGAACCCTCGGCTGGCCTCGCCCCGAAGGTCGTGCTCTCGGTCTTTGACGCGCTGGGCAAACTTCAGGAGCAAGGGATGAGCGTTCTGCTCGCCGAGCAAAGCCTTACCTTCGGTCTCTCGGTCGCGAGCCAGGTCTATATTATTCGCGAAGGCCAAATCGTGCTGTCGGGTACGCCTGATGAGCTTTCAGCCGAGCGGGGCGTGGTGCAAGCGTATCTCGGGGCCTAACGCGGCGCCGCTCGACGGCGTGATCATCGCCGCCGGCACGCAGCGCCTGGAAGTCTCCGTGCAGGTGCTGGCGGTCAGTTGACCGGACGGCCATTCTCCGCCGACAATCCGCCTTCAAGCGCCGCCGGCGCGCACAATAAGACGGCTCGGAACAAGCGCGGCCAAAAGGGAGGTAAACCGATGTACAGTCTGATGTTGCGGTTGCTGAAAGCAGGTGCGGTGCTGCTGGCGCTGACCGCCGCCGCGGCCGCCGACGATTATCCCAACAAACCGATCAGACTGATCATTCCGTTCCCGCCCGGCGGCAGCAACGACGTGGTCGGGCGTCTCGTCGCCAAGCATCTGAGCGACAAGCTCGGCCAGCAGGTCTACGTCGACAATCGCGGCGGCGCCGGCGGCACCATCGGCACCGAGCTCGCCTCCAAGGCTGCGCCCGACGGCTACACGCTGCTGGTCATTTCGCTGGCGCACGCGGTCAATCCGTGGCTCTACAAGCTGCCGTACAATCACGACAAGGCGTTCACGCCGGTGGCGAGCTTCGGCAGCGGCACCAACGTGCTGGCCGTCAATCCGGAGTTGCCGGTGCATTCGGTCGCGGAGCTGATCGCACTCGCCAAGCAGAAGCCGGGCGAGTTGAATTACGCTTCGGCAGGCGTAGGTAGCTTCCAGCATCTCGGCGGCGAACTGTTCAAGCTCCTGGCCGGTGTCAACATCGTGCATGTGCCGTTTCGCGGCGGCGGTCCGGCGATGATCGACGTGATGGGCGGCCACACCAAGATCATCTTCTCGTCGCTCATCCAGACGACGCCGCACGTCAAGTCCGGCCAGCTGCGCGCGCTCGGCACCGGCGGCGCCAAGCGCAATCCGGTCCTGCCGGACGTGCCGACCATCGGCGAAACCGTCCCCGGCTACGAGGCGAACAACTGGTGGGGCATGCTGGCGCCCGCCGGCACGCCGCCGGAGATCGTCGACAAGCTCAACAAGGCGGTGTCGGCGGCGCTCGATGCGCCCGAACTGCAGGCGCAATTCGCGAAAGAGGGCGCTACCGTCATCAAGATGACGCCGGACGAATTCGGCAAATACATCGTCGCGGAAACGGCGAAGTGGGGCCGGGTCGTCAAAGAGGGCCACATCACGGCCGGTAAGTAACGACCGGCCCGGCACAAGTTTTCCCCGCGCCGCTTTCGGCGCGGCCTTTTTATGCGCTTCAGCTTCCCTTGAGGTCGTGCGCTTCGGCGAAGAACACGTCCTTCCACGACGACGGCATGTGCTTGAGGCGGCCGACCTTGTACATGAACTCGACATGCTGCATCAGCGCGGCGGGCCCGGTGGTGTAGTCGATGTCCGGATCGGGGATCATCGTCACCAGATCGTCGGCCGAGTTCTTCTTATCGTTGGTAAGCTTCAGATAAATCTGCGCTGCGTCGTGCGGATGCGGCCATTGGTGTTTTTGCCGCTGCCACCGGTAGCGGCGTCAGCGCCGGGCAGAGCGCGGAAATCTCCGACTCCATGGTCGTGTTGTTCTCCGGCACCACGATCAGCGCTTTTGGCATGGCCCTTCCCGCCGCTTTACAACGTGAGCTTGAACAGCGTCGTCTTCTCCATGTCGTCGTCATACCAGGCGACGATAGCGGCTTCGCGCTTGTCGATATATTTCGTAACGCCGTTCTCTTGCACCATCGGTACGTCGTGGCCTGGCACCATGATGCTGCCCGGGCGCTTGCGCCACAGCTCCCAGATTTTCGCGATAGAAGCTCTGCTGACCGCTGCATCGTAGGTCATGTCGGTGGTGCCCGACACCAGCTCCGCGCGGTTCTTGGCGGCGTCGCCGGCAAAGATCACGTCTTTGTCCGGTCCATGCAAAACGTAGACGAGACAGCCGGGCGTATGGCCGGGCGCAAGATGCGCGGTGATGCCGGGGAAGACTTCTTCGCCTTCCCCGGCCGCGTGGAGCTTCGGATAGCTCTTGAGCTCGCGCATATAAAGTTCTGGGACCGGCGTTTCGCCCCATGGCACGGTCAACGACCAGTCCAGTTCATGTGCGCCGATCACGATGCGCGCATTGGGAAACATCGGATAGTTCACCGAGTGATCGTGGTGCGAATGCGTCAATAGAAGGTCGGTGACCTCGGCCGGCTTCAATCCGCGTTCGGCAAAACGCTTCAGCAACATGGTGCGCATGCTGAAGCCGCCGGTATCGACCACCAGAATGCGGCCATGCCCGCGCAACAACACGACCGAGCTCCAGCCCAAGCCGCCATGGCAGACCGATTTTCCGGGAAAGCCCTGGACGACGATGTCGAGATCGTAGCCGCCGAGTTTCATGGCGCGTCCGAGGCAAGAGGTGATTCCGAAACCGGCAACGGCGGCAGCCCCGCTTTGGCCGCCTCCTTCTGCAGTTCGGCCAATTCTTTGACATTGTAGGGCACACCGATGCGCCGGTATTTCGCTTCGAACCGGCGCTCGCGCTCGCCGGGCATGATGACTTCGCTGAAGCCATCGGCCAGGGCGCAGCCGTGCACGCGCTGCGCCAGTCTGTCCATGCGCGCGAGGTACTCGTCTTTGGAGACGAACAAGTCGGGCTTCATCGCCAGCAGGAAATGGCCGACGTTCTGCGGGCGCTCGTAGTCGAGGAACTGATTGCCAACGTCGCCGGCGCAGCCGGCGCCGGTGATGACGCCGCAGAGCACGTCCATCAGCATCGATAACCCTGAACCTTTCGGTCCGCCGATCGGCTGCATGACGCCGCCATCGAGTGCGGCGTTGGGATCGGTGGTCGGGCGGCCTTGCGCGTCGAGCGCGTAGCCGAGCGGAATGCTCTCGCCGCGCCGCGCCGCGCGCCGCACCTTGCCGCGCGCTGCCGCTGCCGGCGACATGTCGAGGTCGAAGGGAATTTCCTGTCCCGCCGGCGCGCACACCGCGATCGGACTGGTGCCGATGATCGGCGCCATGCCGCCCCAGGGCGGCATGGCCGGCGAGGCGTTGGTCAGCGCGATGCCGATAAGACCGGCATCGAGCGCCTGCAGCGTGTAATTCGCCGCCATGCCGAAATGCGTGCTGCGCCGCGCGGTGACGATGCCGACGCCGAATTCGCGCGCCAGCTCGATTGCCGCCGCCATGGCCTTGGTGGCGACGACGAAGCCGAAGCCGTCCTGCCCGTCGAGCGCGCCCACCATCGGCGTGACGCGCTCGACCTTGAGCTCCGGCTTCGCATTGATCAGGCCGCGCCGTACGCGTTCGAGATAATGCGGCAGATATTGCAGCCCATGGGTATCGACGCCGCGCAAGTCGGCGCGCACCAGGCAGCTCGCGACGGTATTGGCATCCTGTTCCGGCAGCCCATGCGCCAGCAGCAGGCGGCGGCCGAAGGCCTCCGCCGCCTCGACTGTTGCGTAGAACGGGCCTTTTGTCGCCGCGGCCTGCGGCCTCTCGTTCGTCATCGTCATGATCAGCTACCATTCAAGCCGTAGGCTTCGGGGAAGAACATGTCTTTCCAGGAGTTCGGCTTCTTCTTCAGCCGGCCGACTTTGTACATGAAGTCGACGATCTTCATGATGCTGACCGGCGTGGTGGTGTAGTCGACGTCCGGGTCGGCCACCATCTTCTCCAGCGCATCGAGCGAGTTCTTGTCGTGCGTCGCGGTCAGATAGATCTGCGCCGCCTCGCGCGGGTGAGCCTTGATGAAGGCGTTGGCTTCCTCGAAGGCCTTGATGACGACCGCGCACATTTTCGGGTTGGCGTCGTGGAATTTCTTGCTCGTCACCAGCACGCCGTTGGTGTGCCGCGCGCCGAGCGCGTCATAGGATTTCAGCACCTGATGGATACCCGGCGTCGCCAGCTCGTAGTAGTAGAACGGCGACGAGGCGAAATGCGCGTCGATTTCCGATTTGCCCGACATCAGCGCCGCCGCCGCGTCGGCGTGCGAGCGGGTGATGGTGATCGAGTCGAGCTTGTCGTAGTGCTCCGGCCCCCAGATCTTCGCCGCCTCGATTTCCAGCGCGATGGCGTGGCCGGTGAGCTTCACCGCCGGCAGCGCGATCTTGTCCTTGTCGGTGAAGTCGGCGATCGTCTTGACGTTCGGATTGCGCGTCACCAGCACGTAGGGCATCGACTGCATGGCGATCAGCGCGCGCGCCTCCGAAGGCGTGCCCGTGGTCTTGTCCCAGATGGTGGCGAGCGTCGGTACACCCGGGCCGATGAAATCGGCTTGGCCCGCGAGCAGCGCGTCGAGCTCGGCCGCCGGGCCCGCGCGCTGCGTCCACGTCGTTTTGACGTCGCCGAGCCCAGCCGCCTTGGCGTTTTTCTCGATCAAATGCTGCGCCTCGATTACGATCATCGGCAGATAGGGCAGGCCGAACTGCTTCGACATGCGCACTTCGTTGACTTCGGCCTGCGCGGCCGCGGCAAAGGCGACGCTGCACAAGGCAGCGGCGGCGAGCTTTCTCCACATGGCGTCCTCCGTACTTTTTTGCTTCTAGAACCAATCGCGCCTCGCCGGATTGCCGACGAGGATTTTCTGGAACCCCGCTTAGTTTTTGGATGCACTCATAGCTGGATCTCGCGCACCTGTTTGGCCTTCTCGGTCATGGCGGCGAGCAAGAACTGAATGTCCGTGCCCGTCGACACCAGCCGCGCGCCCATGGCGATGAACTCAGCGGCGAGTTTGGGCCGCGTCGACAGGCCGCCGACGCCAACGTGTTTGCCGTGCTTGCGGCAGGCGGCGATGGTGCGCGCATAGGCCTCGCGCACTTTGGGGTGCTCAAGCTGGCCGGCGAGCCCCATGCTGGCGAGCATGTCATTGACGCCGATCAGCACCATGTCGACGCCCTCGACGGCGGCAATCTCGTCGGCTTGCTCGATTGCCGCGGCGGATTCGAACTGCACGATCACCATGGTGGCGTCGTTGACCGCGGCATTGGCCTCGGCGGTCGGGAACGAACGGTACTGCAGGTGCGGCAGGGCGCCGCCGGCGCCGCGCTCGCCGAGCGGCGGGAATTTCACCGCCTTGACTACCTCGCGTGCCTCCGCGGCCGAACCGATGCCCGGCGCGACGATGCCGAGCGCGCCGCCGTCGAGCACACGCTGGATGTAGTCCGGCGTATTGGCAGGCACGCGCACCATCGGCGCGATGCCGGTGGTGAGCGCGGCGAGACAAATCTGGCACGTGGCGTCCAGCGTGATCGGCGAGTGCTCCATGTCGACATAGATCATGTCGAAACCGGCGGTCTTGGCGAGCTGCGCGATCTCGACGGTCCGCGTCAGGCGGATGGTCATCGAGGCGACGACTTCGTCGCGCGCCAGTTTCTCCTTGACGATGTTGTGGACGACGTCGCTCGCCTTCACGTATCTCTCCTCACTTTGGATCGGGCAGTTCGATCGCCAGCATCACGTTGCTCAGGCTCTTGCCGTGGATGTCCTGCGCCAGCGAGACGGTGACGCCGCCGCCGAGCGCGTTCTCGATGACGAAATTGAACGCCTTGAGATTGCGCAGGGGGTGGCGCTTCACCGGGCCTTTGGCGATGTGCCTGAAGGCGTCCAACACGCGCTCCGGCGTCAGTTCGCGTTCGAGGAAATCCCAGTGCTTGGCATCGTAACAGATGACCGAAATGTTCGACGTGTTTCCTTTGTCGCCGGCGCGGGCATGGGCGAGATCATAGACGCGGACGCTCATAGCGTGCCCTCCACCACGACCTGCGCGTTGACGAGATTCTTCGGCAGCAGCACTGATTTGACCGCCAGCACGTCGCGCACGCGCGGCTCGCAGGCGCCGCCGGCGCCTCCGGGCCCGTGCATGTGCATGGCGCGCACCTCGAAGCCGATGGCGTGCGCCGCCTTGCGGTCATGCGTGCGCCCGGCCATGCGGAGGCGAACTTCATAGGGCTCCGGCCTGATCTCGACCTGGTCGTGCAGGCTGGACATGCCGATCAGGTCGACGCGGAAATCGTCGTAGGCGAAGCCTTGTAGCCTCAGCCGCTCCCTGACGATCTCGGCTGCCCACTTTGCGCGCGCGACGGCGTCGATGCCGCCGTAGGAGACCTCGCCCTCGCCGATATAGCCGTCGGCATAGCCGACATTGACCTTATAGGTCTCGGTCGCCGGCCGCGCCCTGGCGCCGGAAACGCGGACGCGGTCGGAAGCTTCCGGTTCGAGTGCAATCCCGGTGATGTCGAGCACGCAGTCGGGCGTGATGTAAGCGGTGGGATCGTGGATTTCGTAGATCAACTGCTCGGTGCAGGTCATCACGTCGAGCCGGCCGCCTGAGCCCGGCGTCTTGCCGATCACGATCGAGCCGTCGGCCCTGACGTCGGCGAAGGGATAGCCGTTGCGCGCGAGGTCGGGTACCTCCTTCCTGCCTGGCCAGCCGAAGCAGCCGCCGGTAACCGACGCCGTGCATTCGAGCAGGTGACCGGCCGCGGTGCCCTGCGCGATCTTCGGCAGATCACCGTAGGTCCAACCGAATTCATGCAGCATCGGTGCGAGAAACAGCGACGGATCGGCGACGCGGCCGGACAGCACGATCGGCGCGCCGGTGTTGAGCGCTTCGGAGACGACGTCGGCGCCGAGATAGGCATTGGCCGAGATCATCTTCGGCAGGATCGATTCCAGCGGCTCGCCGTTTTCGATCAGCGTCAGCTCCGGTCTGTGCTTGACGATACTCGACGCGTCGTCGCCGAGCACGACGGCGACCGGCACGTCGCCAAGGCCGAGATCGGCGGCCTCCTTGCGCGCCGCGCGCGCGCCGCCGAGCGGGTTGGCGGCGCCCATGTTGCTGACGATGCGGATACCCTTCTTGATGCAGGTCGGCAGCACCATGCGCAGGCGCGCGTGCAGCGAGGGCGAATAGCCGAGGTTCGGGTCTTTGCTGCGCGACAGGTTTTCGCGCGAGACCGTGCGCTCGGCGAGACACTCGAACACGAGGTAGTCGATATCGCCGCGCTCGGCGAGTTCGAGCGCCGGCAGCATGCGATCGTCCGAGGTGCCGGCGCCGGCCCCGACGCGAATCGTAACCCGGGATGCCATCAGACGTTCCTCAAGCAGGCTTTTTGTTGTCGCCGAGACATTGCTCGGGGTGCATAACCTATAGTCTTGGCAAGCCTCTGAAAACCGTCCAAATTGTAAGCATACGGGGTGCGCGGACTACGCAGGTCTCGCACGACAAGAAAAAACGGCGGTGGGAGGAATAGTTGATGGCGAGCGGCGCGACACTCGCATCGAGTTCTGCCTTTTCGGGTGCAGCGACCGTCAGGCCGACGTCCGCCGGCCGCGCAGCCGCGGGCTCCGATCCTGCTACGCCCTTGCTCGATGTCCGTGGCGTGACCATCCAATACAAGACGCAAGCGCATTTGGTCACAGCGACCTACCGCGTCGGTTTCAACGTGCTGCAAGGCGACCGCTTCGTCTTGCTCGGACCCTCCGGCTGCGGCAAGTCGACGTTGCTCAAGGCGGTCGGCGGTTATCTGCAGCCGACCGAAGGCGAGATTCGCCTGAAGGGCGAGTTGATCAGAAAGCCCGGCCCCGACCGCATCATGGTTTTCCAGGAATTCGACCAGTTGCTGCCGTGGATGACGGTGCTGGGAAACGTCGTCTTCCCGCTCAAGACGACCGGCACGCTGGACGTCAAGGCCGCCTACGAACGCGCCATGCACTACATCGAGAAAGTCAATCTTACCAAGTTCGCGCACAGCTATCCGCACACGCTGTCCGGCGGCATGAAGCAGCGCGTCGCGATAGCGCGCGGCATGGCGATGGAACCGGATATTCTCTTGATGGACGAGCCGTTCGCCGCGCTTGACGCGCTGACCCGTACGCGCATGCAGGACGAATTGCTGGGGCTGTGGGACGATACGCAATTTACCGTGCTGTTCGTCACCCATTCGATCCCGGAAGCGATCAAGATCGGCAGCCGCATCCTGCTGCTGTCGCCGCATCCGGGCCAGGTGAAGGCCGAGATCAATAGCGTGCCGCGCGGGCAGGAAAGCTCCAACGAGGCCGCAGCGCTCGGCCGCGAAATTCACGACATGCTGTTCGCCGATCAGATCGAGGAGGCGCCCAATGCTTGAGGCGGTTCAACGAGCGAATATCGTCTACAGCGAGACAGTGGGGCCGGAGCAGTTCGGCATCATTCAAAAGCCGCTGACGCTGGCTGAGAAGATTTATAATCAAACTTGGCTGCGCAAGGTTTTCATCATCGTCGCGCTCGCCGCGGCCTGGCAGCTTTACGGAGTTTGGCTCGACAATCCGCTGCTGGTGCCGACGTTTGCCGACACGGTGCGCGCGCTTGTGGAAGACGTGGCTAATGGAACGATTCCGAACCGGGCGCTGAGCTCGATCGAGGTGCTGCTGGTCGGCTTCGCCACCGGCACGCTGCTCGCCGGCCTGCTGACCGTATTCGCGATCTCGACGCGCATCGGCACCGACTTCCTCGAGACCATGACCGCGATGTTCAATCCGCTGCCGGCCATCGCGTTGCTGCCGCTGGCTCTGATCTGGTTCGGCCTCGGCGCCGGCAGTTTGATCTTCGTGCTGGTGCATTCGGTGATGTGGGCGGTCGCGCTCAACACGCTTGCCGGTTTCCGCAGCGTCTCCACGACGGTGCGCATGGTCGGGCGCAACTACAATCTCAGCGGCCTGCGTTTCGTCGCCAAGATCCTGATCCCCGCCGCGTTCCCCAGCATCCTCGCCGGCCTTAAGATTGGCTGGGCCTTCGCCTGGCGCACGCTGATCGCGGCTGAATTGGTGTTCGGCGTGTCGTCGGGGCAGGGCGGGCTCGGTTGGTATATCTTCGAAAGCAAGAATCAGCTCAACATCCCGGAAGTGTTCGCCGGCCTGCTCACCATCATCTTGATCGGACTGGCGGTCGAGAACGTCATCTTCCGCTTCATCGAGACCAGAACGGTGCAACGCTGGGGTATGCAATCCTGATCGCGTGACGAGCCGGCCGGATTCAACGGGAGGATTTCATGATGCACAGGCGCACCTTCTGCAAAGCGCTGGCCGCCGCGCCGGCTGCCCTGGCGACCCCGGCGCTGTTGCGCTCGGCTTTCGCCGACGAGGTCTCGAGCATCGTGCTGGTAAGCCAGCACGGCCTACCGTATCTGCCGCTGATGGTGATGGACGAGCTCAAACTCGTCGAGAAGCATGCGCAGAAGGCCGGCATTGCCGCGCTCAAGCCCGACTTCAAGACTCTGGGCGGCACGCAGTCGCTGATCGATGCGCTGCTCAGCGGCCAGATGAACTTCGGCGTTACCGGCGTACCCGGTCTTGCCACGCTGTGGGACAAGACCGCCGGTACGCCGAACGAGGTGCGTGCGTTATCTGCCGTGCAGTCGATGCCTTTCATGCTGGTCACCAATCGCGAGTCGATCAAGACGATCCGCGATTTCACGGCGCAGGACAAAATTGCGTTGCCGGCGGTGAAGGTGTCGAGCCAGGCGATCTGCCTGCAAATGGCGGCGGCGAAGGAGTGGGGCCAGGATCAATACGCCCGGCTCGATCCGTTCACCATCACCCGCCCGCATCCGGACGCCGCGACGTCGGTGATCTCGAAGGCGACCGAAGTCAACAGCCACTATTCGGTCGCGCCCTATTATTACTACGAGCTGGCGACGCCCGGCGTGCATCTGGTGCTCAAGTCCTACGACACGCTCGGCGGGCCAGCGACTAACGGCGTGATGATCATGTCGAAGAAGTTCCGCGACGCGAATCCGAAGGTGACGGCGGCAGTTTTCGCGGCACTCAGCGAGGCGGAAGACTTCATCAACAAGAACGCCACGCAGGCGGCGCAGATCTACATCAAGACCACCAACGAAAAGCGCAGCAGCCAGACCGACATGGTCAAGTACATCTCCGATCCCGACAATGTGTGGACCACGGCGCCGCAGCAGTCGATGGAATTCGCCGCCTTCATGCACAAGGTCGGCACCATGAAGCGGCTGCCAAGCTCGTGGAAGGACATGTACATGCCCGAGTCGCACGAGCTCGAAGGCAGCTGAGCACACGCTAACTTAAGTCGCAAATATTTCACCGTCATGGCCGGGCTTGTCGCGGGCATCCACGTCTTTGATCTTGCGAGGCATGAAGGCGTGGATGCCCGCGACAAGCGCGGGCATGACGAATCTTACAGCTCGCGCAGCGCGTTGAACTGCGCCACATAGCCGGAGGCGTCAATGCGCACGCCGATGACGGTGGTGCGTTTGGATTGCACCGCCGCGCTCAGCGCCGCGCTCAAGCCTTGCTCGGTGTCCACCACCACGCCGTCGGCGCCAAAAGATTGCGCAAGCTTCTCCCAATCGACGCCGCCGAGCGCGACGCCGTGCAGCGGAATGCCCTTGATCTCCTGCTTGACGCGGATCAGGCCGATTTCCTTGTCGTCGAACACCAGCACGATGATCGGCAGGTTCTCGCGCTGCGCCGTCTGCAGTTCGGCGACCGTCATCAGGAAACCGCCGTCGCCGGTGAAGGCGATCACCGGCCGGCCGGGATAGGCCATGCGCGCGGCGAGCGCGCCGGGCACCGCGTAACCCATGGAGGCGAGCCCGTTCGAAGTGAGAAATTCGCGCGGGCCGTAGGATTCCCACTTCTGCACGATCAGCAGGCGGCTGGCGCCGGCATCGCACGTGGCAATCGTGTTGCGCGGCAGCACCGCGCGCGCAATTTCCATGGCCCGCTGCGGCGACAGGCCGGTCGTCGGCGTATTGAGCGCGTCGCGCACGGCCTGGCGGAAATTCTTGGCGGCTTTTTCGCCCCAATCGGTGCCCTCCGGCGCCCATTGCGCGAGGCCAGCGAGCAGCGGCTTCAAGTCGGCGA
>Ga0335077_10011199_pt1 | contig 11203 bp, 7 predicted proteins | sample Lox_Sample_31_FD_207151 | JGI IMG/M metagenome (GOLD analysis project Ga0335077, IMG submission 207151) | Soil microbial communities from Loxahatchee National Wildlife Refuge, Florida, United States - Lox_Sample_3.1 | ecosystem: Environmental > Terrestrial > Soil > Wetlands | place: USA: Florida...
GCGCGGTAGACTTCCAGCTCGTACTCCGGAGGAAAAACGCCGCCCTTCAGCTTGTGGGTCGTGAACCCGTAACGCTCTTTGAGCTCACGCGCATGCCGGACCAACTGCTCAGCCGTGCGCACTTCGCCCTCGCCAGTCTCGGGATTCGCGTACCTGAAGAACAGGTAGCTGGCGAACGGAATGCGGTCTCGGAGCCTGCCACCGAGCAATTCCGAAACCGGCACGCCCCAGTGCTGCCCCAGAACATCGAGACACGCGAATTCGATGGCGGCCAGCATCTGCGTGCGATTGTTGTAGAGCGATGCCGTGGGATTAGCAATCTTGAACCTCAGCTCTTCGAGGCGTGCTGGATCGTGGCCCGCCACGTACGGCTTGAGCCCGCGAAACGCCGCTTCGGCAGATTCGCCTCCGCCGCCCATCTCGCCCAGACCCACCAGGCCGCTGTCCGTTTCCACTTCCACAATCGTCCGGACGAAGCGTCCCCAGTGGGCCCCATTGCCATGCCGCAAAGGCGCGTGCAGCGGGACGGTCACCGTTGTCGCGCGAAGATCAGTGATTTTCATGGGCGCCCAGGACAGGGAGTTCCGCCCGTCCTACCGTTTCACCGGCACATCCAGCCGCAGCTCTTTCATGAAACGTTCGCGCATGTTGCCTAGCCACTCGTCGTCGTAGCGCCGGTTCAAGTCTACCTTCGCGACAGCCACGGTTCCATTCTCGGATGCGGCGGCCTGCGTTTCGCCGTTCGGATCCAGGATGAGCGAAGAGTCGCCATAAGTCGACGTGGAGAGAAATACATGGTTCTCAATCGCGCGCGCCCGAGTCAGCGTTGGATTGCCGTCCCAGATCGGCATGAGAATCATCTCCGCGCCTTGCAGGGCCAGCGCGCGAGCCGGATCGGCGTATTCGACGTCCCAGCAAATCATGAGCCCGATCTTTCCGAAGTCGGTGCGGAACACCGGGTAGTCATTCCCTGGAGTTAGCCCGGCCTCGATCTCTTCGCGCGGGAGATAGACCTTGCGATACCTACCCACCAGGCGTCCGGCGCGGTCGATCAGGATCGCCGTATTGTAAACCGCCGGAGCTTCACGCTCGTAGATGCCGGCGATGATGTACGAGTGCTTGCGGCGCGCCACTTCGCCCAGCCGCTCGGCCGTCGGTCCTGCCAGCGGTTCCGCGACATCGGCGTCGCCTTTTCCAGTGCCGGCTACAGTCATTCCTTCCGGCAGCAGAATCACATCGGTCATATCGGGAACCGCGCGCTCGATCAGCTCCAGAAACTGGCTTACGTTCTCGGATGCCGAATGGGTTCCGTGCGGATGAAACTTGATCGCAGCTACCGTCACGTTTCGCGGCCCTGGGTTCGCTATCTCTTCGAGTGAGATGTCGTCCCACCAAATTGTGGCTTGTGGAGCGTTCGAAAGATATAGCTCCACCTTCACGGCCGTGGCTTTTTCCGGCGCGGGCGCATCCAAAGCCAGACGGGTCCACTCCCCATCGCGCGTGATGGCGTACGGATAGTCGGGTCGCCCGGCCACTTTGCCGTCAGCGGTGCGCCAATCGAGACGCGCCACAACCTGCAAAGCTTCGTCCTGGAGTCCTTCCGCCCGATAGTAAGCGGTGAACCGGTACCATTTGCCCGCCGCGATCCCCGGCGCCAGATATTCCCAGCCACCGTACTCGGCGGCATTGCTGTTCCCCGAGATGGCGAGCGACCCCGCCTCGCTGCGGTAATGCGTACTGTCGATAAATGTCTTCGGCGCGATCTCCGGGCGCGCGGCCCATAATGTCCAGCCGGCGGGCATCCCGTTTTCACCCGGTTTGAATGCCGACTGCGAAAGATGGAGCGTCGCCGCGGCGCCTCCAGCCGACAACAGCAAAATCAAAGCGCTCGAACGCACCGCAATCGACAGCATAGGCCCTCCACTCTGATGCCGATGCTAGCACAGGGCTGCTGAAGCCGCGAGTGTGAACGAGCGCTCGCGCGCTCAGAACCTCACACGCAACGCCAGTTGCAGGACTCGCGGGTCGTAGGTCGCCGTGACCTGGCCGAGATTGCCGGTCGCGATGTTCAGCGCATTGCATTGTGGGATGCCGTTGGTGCCTGGGGAACAACCAGGCTGATAAAACTCAACCTGATTGAACACATTGAACGCTTCCGCGCGAAATTCCACGTTCAGCCGTTCACCGAAATTGAACGTCTTCGCTACCGCGAGATCCGTGTTCACACGGCTGGGTCCCCGGAATGCGTTTCGAGGAAGCGAGCCATAGGTGCGCTGGCCGGCGGTCGGAACATAATTCGGGTCGTTGAAATAATCCGGCACTGCGAAATCCGCCGGACTGAACCAGTAGTTTCCCGTAACGCCGTTGATGGTTTGCGTCTGGCGCGGATCGAGGATCTGAACGCCGGAGGTCACCAGGTTCGGCCGAACCAGGTTCGCATCGCCTGCTCCGGAAGGACCGGGCTTGGTGGTGCTCGCAGTCAGGCCCGCCGTCAGATCCAGCGGAAAGCCGGTGCGATAGCTGACGATCGGATAGACGCTCCAGCCGCGCGTCAACAACTTGGGCCCGCCCCCGAACCAGCGGTCGAAAGGAATGTCCCACCCTCCGCTGAATGACAAACGGTTGCGCACATCCTGATCCGACGAGGCCCGGAAAACCCTGTGGTCATAATAGGGAACCGCAGAGTTTCGCTGCTGGAAGCCGGAAGCGTTATCGATGCTGTGCGAAAGGGTGTATGCCAGAGTGAAGAACGTGTTCCCGATGGCACGTGAATCGGAGAACCGCTTGGTCAGGCTCGCTTCCAGCCCGTTGTAGCTCTGGTCGGCTACATTTTCAAACGATTCCAGATAGCTGAAGCCGTTGTCGGCCGTGAGCCCGTATTGCGAATTGAGGAGGCGGTTACTCGTCCCCAGGATCATCGGGTTCTGGTCCACCAGCGAGGTTAACCCGTGTGCCGAGCTGCCCACGTACGTCACCTCCGCGATCAGGCTGCGCGCCAGCTCCTGCTGCACGCTGAAACTATAGTCGTAGACGTACGGCGTGCGAAGGTGAGGATCCACGAAGTAAACCGAATTGCCGCCGAAGGGCAGAAGACCGTCCGCGCCGTAGTCGATATTGCTGGCCGGAGGCCTGGACGGAAACGGATTGGGGATCCCGGCCGCCAAAAACGGGTTCGACAGGTAGTTCACAGGACCCGTAGGGTTGCCGGCAAGCGGGTTGAAAAACAGGTTGGCGGCGCCGAAAAATGGGGCCTGCCCGTTGAACTGTAAGTTATCTTCCCCTTTCAGGATGTCGTAGAACATCCCGAAACCGCCGCGCACGCTGGTCTTGCCGTTGCCAAACACGTCCCACGCGAATCCCACGCGCGGAGCCCAATCGTTCTTATCCGGAAAGTTGACGCCCGTCGGCGCGCCTTTATCGCCGGGATAAACCAAGCCGATGGGCGCGTTCACGAAGCGCTGCGATTGGAGGCCCGGAATCAAGGAGAAAGAACGTCCTTGCAGGTCTTTCTTCGGTGAGCTGTATTCGTAGCGAACGCCCAGAGTAAGCGTGAAATTCTTCCGCAAATGCCATTCATCTTGCGCAAATCCGTTATAGCTCTTGCTGCGAATGTTCGACGGAGCTTCACCAAACTGCGTGTAGTAATCTGGAAGCCCGAATAGAAAATCCGCCAGGTCGTTCTGCGACCCGATCCCGCCCGCCGAGCCGCTGAACAGGAAGTACCCGTTCACCAGGTAGTCGTACACCGTGTTGTTCTGGTAGGCGGAAACCCCGCCGCCGAATTTCCAGTTATGCCGGCCGCGAATCCAGGTAAGCGTGTCCGAGTAAACATAGGTGTTGTTAATGATTGTGGTCGGGCCGCCATACGAGAAACCGGTATTCATGCCGCTGTTGAAAGCCAGAAGCGGCGGTCCGCTCGCGCGATCGGGTGTAATGCCTACACCCAGCTCTGAGGCGGTTGGGAGTTTCACCGCCGGCTGATCCTGCAGCGTATTCGAGCGCTGGACCGTCAGGCGCGCTTCATTCAGCAGGTTGGGTGAAAACGTCCTTGTGTACGCGATATTTCCGAAGTACTGGCGGAACCGGTTGGTATCCGGATAACCCGGAACGTTCGCGCCGAGCGTGAACGGGTTCAGCTGCGGGTTGTTATTCCAGCCCAGCGTCGCTGAGATCCTGTCCTTGTCGGTGACCAGGTAGTCGACCTTCCCCGTAAGTTCGTCGCGATTGTCGGTTGAGCCGGCTTGCGGAAACAGCGTCCCGGTCGCCGATGTCGGAATCAGACCCGCCTTGATGTAATTCTGCGCGATCGGATCGATCTTGGTGGGGTCAATAACGGCTTGCGCCGCCAGTGCGGCGTTCGCCTGGAAATAAGAATGCTGCTGCAGGAAGCTCGCTACCAGCGGATCCGGGCTCCCGTTTGCTGAGTGCGAGAAATCGCCGTTCAGTTCGGCCGGCGTATAAACCGTCACGCCGGGATTGATCGCAGTCGCAGTTTGCCGCTGACCTTGGTAACCCACAAAGAAGAACAGGCGGTCACGTCCGTTAACCACCTTCGGGATAGTGATGGGCCCGCCCAGTGTCGCGCCGAACTGCTGGCGCTTCAACACCGGCACCGGCAGGTCTTGCTGGTTATTAAAGAAGCGGTTGGCATTGAAAGCATCGTTCCGCACGAAGTCGAACAAGCTGCCATGCAATTCATTAGTGCCGGACTTGGTGACCACGCTGATTATCCCGCCGGCGTTGCGGCCGTACTCGGCGGTATAGTTATTCTGCAAGACTTTGAATTCGGCTATCGTATCCGGGTTGGGATTGTACACTACGCCATTATCAAGTAAGTCATTATTCATCCCGCCGTCCAGCAAAAAAGTAACGGAATCGGATCGGCCGCCAGCCACGCTATAAGTACCCGCGGCAGTGGAATCCGGATTCGTCTCCACTACCCCGGGCAATGTGAGCGCCAGGTCCAGTACGTTGCGCCCGTTGAGCGGAAGTTCCTGAACCGGACGTCCCGTAACAGACTGGCCAATGGTGGAGTTGACCGTCTCGACGCTTACGCCCGAGGCCTCCACCATGACGGTCTCACTCGTTTGCCCGATAGCCATGGGGATGTCGACGCGCAGCGTTTGATTAATCAGCAACGGCTGATCGGCCGATACTACCTTGGTGAAACCGGCGTGTTCGGCTGTCACCGTGTAGTTTCCAATTGGCAGATCCAGCACCTGGTACGTTCCATCCGCGCCCGACTCTGTCGTTCGGCTCAGGTGTGTCGCCGTGTTCGTCACGGTGATCCGGGCCGCCGGAATCACTGCTCCCTGCGGATCGGTAACGACGCCGGCAATGCGTCCGTTGGCGTTCTGGGCGAGCGCGGAAACACCTCCGCACAGCGCCAGCACAAGTGCGAGCGTTAGCTTCTTCATTAAGACCCCACCTCTCGGCTCCAGCTGCTGCGGGCCGGCGTTGCATTAGTAGCTATGATAACCAGGCCAATATGTCAGATACGTAAAATCACTCAAGAAAGTTAGTCTGGTTACAGAAGTTACTAAGTGATGCCGCAAGTATAACGGTCTGATTCCACTCAACCAAGATGGATGGGGTAAAGCGCTGGCTAGAAGGGGTGAAATCTGCGTTTGAGGTGCTTAGTCACTCTCGAAGTCCGGCTCCGTCCCTGTGCTACATGCTTGCGGCATGATGGACCCACCTTTTCCCGCGTATTTGTCGCCAATGATGACCGGATCCACTCCCGGATATCGTAGGATCCCGGTCATCTTGATTGCCTGCGGATTCAGAAATTGCACATCGAGCACCTGAGTGCCCCGGTCGTCAAACACAAGCAGATGGCTCGCGTCCGGCCGCTCCACATGAGCGGTGGGATTCTTGGCCACGAACGTGTTTTTGTCCAACCGCGCCACCAGCACGCCGCTATCGTTGAATACGAGAAACGTCATCAGCAAATCGGTGGAAGTTCGATCGATCCTGAGCGCCTCGTCCCCCCGCACTCTGAAAACAACATGCGGAAACTCGGTGATGACCGATACCCGGTTCCCAAGATACAGCGCGACGGCATTCCTTGGAATCGGGCAATTGCTGCTAACCGGCTGCGGCAGCGACGCCGCAATCAGCGGAGCCACCTGCTCCTTGAGCTCCCTTGCGGTATTGACTCGGTACAAATAGAAGAGTGCGGCCAGGTCCACAACGAAAACGCATGCGCCAACCGCAAATCTCCGTTGCCACGGCAACTCTTCATGGCGCGCTATGGCAAAAACAAGGATGGTGCCCGCCAGACACAGGCACAGCGTCGCAAAGACGGCGTTCCCGGCCTTGAACGCCGCAACGATCATCGGGACGGCAAGAAGTGCGAGTGCATCTCGCTGTTCAAAGCGCATGGCACCGGCCTGCCGAAGAGTCTATCGCATCCAGTGGCTGGGACGAAGACGCTGCTGTTGAGGATAAAAAGGTCCACTTCCGTACTAAACTGTAGTTGGAGCCAACTGACGGCCGGAAGGAGGTCCCATGCGCGTGAATCAATGTGTGGGATGCACGAAATTCCCGTGCCCGGATGTGAAGCACGACTGTTACGTCGTTCCCGGCGTGAACGTGAAACCGTACGCAGTCTCCATCGTGATGGTCTCGGAGGCCGCGCCGGAGAACGCCGGTGACTATTACTACGCAAAGGGTAATCCGCTGTTCCAGCAAACCACGGTCCAGGCGTTTAATGACGCAGGCGCCCACGTGTCGTCCGTGAAGGACCTTGTGAACCGCGGAGTCTATCTCACTACAGCCGTAAAATGCGGCAAGGAGGATTACGGAATCCAGGCGGACACCATCCGCGAGTGCTCTGTTCTGTTGGAGAAGGAACTGTCACTGTTCCCGAACGTGAAGGCCCTGATGCTGATGGGTGACGTCGCCATCAAGTCGGCCAACTACATCGCGCAGCGCGCCGGCGAAAAGCGCGTGATCCCCGCCGGCTCTACGTACAAGATCCGCAAAAACCAGTACTTTTTCCGCGACATCCGCGTTTTCCCGTCGTACTTGCAAGCCGGCCCGAGTTTCTTTATCGAGAAAAGCAAGCGAAGAATGATCGCCGAAGACATCGCCGCGGCGTTGCGGCTGGTAGCTTGAACGGGGAAGGGAAGCACAACTTTCCAGCGAAGGGAGACCTCCTAGAAGAAGGTCCTTGAGCCCTCGTTGAGTTTCCTATGCATACTTCAATCGACCGCTGAACTGACCGCGCTGGATCCGAACGATATGAAGCTCCGTGCGGTTGCTATCAAGGTTGGAGTTCCTGTCTGAATACAGCCTGTTCGGCATGGACGTTTGGGGCATTCGGACAAGCAAGCTCCTCCGCGTTATCGCTTAGCTCACGTGCCTTTCGGTCCCGCAAGACCTTGCATAGCCGCTTTCGATTTTGTTTCGAATCCGGCCTTTCTTTTCGGCACGCCCTTCGTATGGCAGTCCGCGCACTTAACAAAATGGATATCGTGCCTGCTCGGCGCCGAGGCGAATGTGGTGTCCATCTTCTCCACATCCAGACCGCAATTGGAGAGGCGCGGATGGCAGGAACTGCACGACGCTCGCGTGGTCTCGCCGTGCTTCTCGTGGCACGCCAGGCAACTCATGCCTTCGTGCACGCCGATGCCCGTGCGGTCGTCGCCCGACCCAACCTGGCGGGTGGCGAGGGGGGCATGGCACTGATAGCAGAGCGCCTGACGCGTGTCCGGACTCATGCGAACCGGCCGGTCTTTGTCCCGCATCGCTGGTAACGGCAGATCGGTTGCCGCAACGTACGTCTGCTCGCGCCTGTCGAACAGCGCGAGCGAAGGCCGCTGGATTTCTTCACGCACCGCCGGCCGAGGGCGCGCCTGCAATGGCCTGTGGAGCGGCTCTCCGCGCCGGTGCATCTCATGACAGCTCAGGCACGGCATCACCGGCTGATTGGTCCATTCCGCATCCTTGAACTGCCACGGCCCGCGCGTGTCGAGCGGCGTCACCAGCTGCCGGATGCCACCTTCAAAGTAACTGCCGTGGCAACGCAAGCAGTCATCCATCAAGAGCCGCTGCCGGTTGTGTTTTTCATCCAGAAAGATCTTGGAAAACGTCGACCCGTGCGGGCCCGCCTGCCAGTCCGCGAATTCCTGGCGGTGGCAGTTCTTGCAGCGCTCCACCATGCGAACTACGTCCAGGCCCTTGAGCTGAACTTGCTCCGGAACGTCGCCCCCGGTGTGTTTCATGAGGCGCCGCGCATTGGCCATGTGAAACGCGGGCCCGCTGGTGAAGGAATCGCCATGGCATGCCGAGCAGCTCACCGATCGATGTGTCGACTGCCGCCACAATTCGTACGACGCCCGAATCTCGTGGCACCCGGCGCAGCCCTCCCCGCCCGTCGCCGCGTAATAAACGCTGGACGCCGGTACCAGGAGCACAACCGCCAGCAGCACCGGCGCCGCCGTCCACAGGTATTTCGCGATCATGCGAAACGGCTGCCCTTCCATTGCTTCACCAGATGATTGGATGCGTGATACGCCATCGCCATAATCGTGAGCACCGGATTGAATCCACCGTTGGTCACGTGAACGCTCGCATCGATCACAAACAGATTGTCGATATCGTGAACCTGGCAGTACCGGTTCACCACCGAAGTGGTTGGATCATTTCCCATCCGGCACGTCCCCGCCTGGTGCTGTCCCGCGCTCAACCCCGGGCCGGATAGTTTCTTCCAGGTCTGAATCGCGCCCGCTTCTTTGATCCAGGCCTCCGCCTTCCCGGCCATCACGGTGCTGACCTCGATCGTGTGCGGATGCTTGTCGCCCGAGAGGCGCGCCACCGGGATCCCCCAGTGGTCCTTCACCACGGGATCCACCTGCACGCGCGAATCGAACATCGGCATCTCCTGCGTCGGCCCCTGCACGGCAATCGCACGGCGATACGCGCTGCGCATGAAATCTTTGTGCGCCTTACCCCAGCGCGGAAGGCCGGGGGGGATCATGCTGACGAACTGAATGGGCAAGCGGATAAACTCGTTCGCCAGCATGGCCCCCCCGATAAGACCCGGATTCCCGTGGTTGTAATCGCTGATTGCGATGCCTGCGCCCGGCCCCAGGTCATCGTAGATGTCCATAGGCATTAGGCCGAATGCGCCGGTGTACGTGTGCCCCTGCAGGTTTCTTCCTACCCAGTCGTGACGATTCCCGAGCCCGTCAGGAAAAAACCGGCTCTTCGAGTTCAGCAGCAGCCGCGCCGATTCAATGGCGCCACAGGAAACCACCACGATATCCGCATCCTGCTGCTGGAGCTGGTCGTGAGCGTCGAAATACGCAATCCCCGTCACCCGGCCGTGCTCGTTGGTCAGAATCTCTTTCACCACGCACTCGGTCCGTAGCTCGCAGTTTTTCGTGGCCAGTGCTTTCGGAATCACCGTGTTGTGCGTCCCGCACTTGGCATCCACTTCGCAGGCAAACCCCACGCACCAGCGGCAGCGCATGCAGGCAGGCCGGCCGTTATACGGGACGCTGTTGCGCAGCATGGGAATGTCGAACGGATGGAGCCCCAGCCGTTTGGCCGCGGGATAGAGAAGCTCATACTCGCGGTTCGGCGGCAGCGGCGGCATGGGCAGAGCCCGCCGTCTCGGCGCATGAAACGGATCGCCGGAAACATCGCCCGATACGCCGATCTCCCACTCGGCTTTTTCATAGTAAGGCTCGAGGTCCTGATACGACACCGGCCAGTCCTCGAGCGTGCTGCCGGGAAGGCGCCCGTAGGTCGAGCGCATGCGGAAATCTTTTTCCAGGTAGCGCCACGCCATCGCCCCGTAGCTGAACGTGCCGCCGCCCACGCACGCCGCGTTGTTGTGGTAGCCCGGCCCGCTCGCCACCACCACGTGTTCGCGGCCCTGCGGATCCACCAGCACTCGCGGATTCCGTTCGTCATCCGGCCCGAACGCCTGCCCTAGCGGCGACGTGCGTTGGTTGCGCAGATCGTCCTTCCGGCAATCGAACGGCGAATACCACTTTCCACGCTCCAGCAGGACGACACTCAACCCGGCTTCCGCCAGTTCCTTGGCCACGATGCCGCCGCCCGCGCCCGCTCCGACGATCACCGCGTTCGCCCGCTTCAGCGCCAAGGCAGCTCTCCCTTCGCAAGGTCCGCGAAGTCATACCGCAGCCGCCCGCGCAAAGGCGGATAAGGCAGGCCCACCATCTTCCAGCTCACGCGATCGCGGTTGCCGCCATGCCGGGGGTCCCCGTAGAACCCCTGCATGGTGTGCGCCACCAGCAAATCGAAAAACGGCTTCAGCTCCGGGTTGCTCTCGACTTTATGCAGCACCGCCAGTTGCTGCGCTGCCGGCAAGTCCGCAAACGGCTTTCCGGCAACGTCGATGCTCTCCTGATCGATCTGCGCGATTCCCCGCCGGTAGGTTTTCTGCAGCGGCTTATAGCAGCGTGTCAACTGGATTTCCATGTAATGGACCACCCCGGCCCCCGCCGCTCCCGCATCCTGATCTTCCGGGATAATCTGCGCGCAAACCGCCTCGAGCGTCCTGGCTTCTTCGGCGGTAAAGAACCGCCACGGGCTTCCGCGCCGCCCGCAAGCCGCAATCGGCACACAGATCCCGGCCGCCAGAAACCTTCGCCTCGATGGACGCACAATACAGCCGCCCGCGCACGTAGAGTGCCAGCCGTAACCCCTTGATTTGTGTATGGCTTAATGGAACGAAGCGGGCGTCAGCCCGCGCTTCTGGGGAAAAAGACCCAGCGCTCTGATTTGCAGTGGCACCGTCCAAGCCCGCTCAAATATCTCGTAACCAAATGACCTGTCGCGAGTATTAGCAATATGCCCGCACTCGGGAAAGACCTGCGCTATGCCGTCCGAACGCTGCTGAAATCTCCCGGCTACACAGTAGTGGCGCTGGCCACCCTCGCCTTGGGAATCGGCGCCAATTCCGCTATTTTCAGCGTCGTCAACCAAGTCCTGCTGAATCCGGCAGGCGTGGTGCGCCCCGAGCGCATTGTCTCCATCCAGGCGCGATACGAAAAGCTGGCGTTGAAGAACATTGGCGTTTCCGTACCCGACTTCGCCGACGTGCTGCACAGCACGCAACAATTTGATTCGGCCGCGCTCATCAACCGGGGTGATTTCAACTACACCGGCTCCACCGTGCCCGAGCGCCTGCGCGGTGCCAACGTCACCTGGCGCTGGTTCGATGTTT
>Ga0335077_10011201_pt1 | contig 11202 bp, 10 predicted proteins | sample Lox_Sample_31_FD_207151 | JGI IMG/M metagenome (GOLD analysis project Ga0335077, IMG submission 207151) | Soil microbial communities from Loxahatchee National Wildlife Refuge, Florida, United States - Lox_Sample_3.1 | ecosystem: Environmental > Terrestrial > Soil > Wetlands | place: USA...
CTGAGGAAAGAATCGCAGAATAACGTCGGGAAAATCCTGGTGGCAGCAGGGGCTGGTAGCAACCTGCAAAGACTCCTCGAACCAGGTGAATAGCCGAAGGAGAGGAGAGCCAGACGGGATTGGCACATGTGCCCGTAGGAGCTATGACCGGGGAGTAATGTCCCCGCAGGAGGCGGCCCACGTCTCCCTGATGAAGATAACAACAACATCAGGCAAAGGGGCACTGGGCACTTGGCGGTCCTTACGACAGGAGCAGGCTCGGCTTGATAAAACCGAGCATTTAACTGCAACCAGGGCCAGGGACGAAGCGAAGAGCAAACCAGTCGTTGACGGGGTGCATGCGAACCAGCGCTTAAACTTCGTGGCGGAGGGGGAGGCTCATCGACGAAAGCCAAGGCTTCAAACCGGACCTTGAGAAACTCGGCCGTCCGGGATTATAGGGGGGCCTCAGGAAACGTGGTCATGGCGGAAATGTGAACCCACCTCGCAACCGAAAGGGCGAGGCTGGTAACCCTCCGCCTACAACTGGCGCGCCTGAGCTCCATCCCAATCTTGGATAGCAGAGAGGAGAGAAATCGAATTTCTGATGCCTATCGACAAAGCCATCTTTCAGGATGGTGAGCAAGTCATCGGGCCGTAACGAAAGTGAACGCAGATTTGGCCTCGAAAAGTCGAAGCCTCAGAGAAAGCCGAGCTCTCTCCCGGAGGGTGTTCAATCCGATTATCCGGGGCTGGCTCCAATATTATGGGCGATATTATCGCTCCGCACTTTATCCGACGATGCGCGCACTGGATCGAGATCTTGCCCTTTGGGCCAAGCGCAAATACCAGAAGCTGCGCCACCATCTGCGCAGAGCGACGCACTGGATCGCCCGTATTTCGCGGCGTGCTCCGGAGTTGTTCGCACACTGGCACATGGGGGTGCGGCGTGGCTCCATGCTGGGAGCTGTATGAGTCGAGAGGCTCACGTACAGTTCTGCGAGAGCCTCGGGGTGAGATTCCCCGGGGCTACTCACCTTGTCATCTGCTGTCGAGTTGGGGCGCAGCAAGCCCTGGCGGAAATGCGGGTGATGATGTCGAGGCTGAAGCTGACCGTGAATGAGAAGAAGACGCGCATCTGCTACTTGCCGGAAGAGAAGTTTGACTTTCTCGGGTATACGTTCGGGCGATGCTACTCGATGAAAGGGAACCGGGTCTATTTGGGCACGGTGCCATCGAAGAAACGAGTGCAACGCATCTGTCGCGCGATCAGCGATGAGACCGGACGAGATACTCTCAGGGTGGATCCGAAGACTATGGTGGCAAAGCTCAATCGGATGTTGACCGGCTGGGCCAACTACTTTTGTCTCGGTGCCGTCAGCAAGGCCTACAGTGCGGTCGATCTACATGCCCGCCGGAGGCTGCGTCGGTGGTTATGCGACAAAAACCATGAGCCGCGGCCGGGTTACAAACGCTTTCCGGAAGCCTCTCTGCAGTCGGTGTACGGTCTGGTGCAGTTACCACACCGTATCGCGAGCCTTTCGTGGGCGATAGCGTGAGTCTTTTCCGAGAGCCGGATGCGGGAAAAACTGCATGTCCGGTTCGATGAGCGGGAACAGGAAACAGAACCATGTCAAACCGGATTGCGGGGAGCACGGCGAAAGCTAGGTCACACACCCACCGGGAGGCTACCGTCATTGCGCCTGTTCTCGACTCTACCCGCGATCGGTCGCAAGCAGTCTGTGCCGATCAAGAACCCATCGGGATTTTCACACCCGTTTTGTCGGCGAACTGCCTGGCTTCCTCATATCCGGCGTCTGCGTGGCGGATGATCCCCATCCCCGGATCTGTCGTCAGCACGCGCTCGATTCGTTTGGCCATGATCTCTGTACCATCAGCGACTGTCACCTGGCCTGCGTGGAGTGAGTAGCCGATTCCAACGCCTCCGCCGTTGTGGATCGAGACCCATGATGCGCCTGCGGCAGTGTTCAGCAACGCGTTCAGTAGCGGCCAGTCGGCGACTGCGTCCGAGCCGTCTTTCATGCTCTCGGTTTCGCGGAATGGCGAAGCGACCGACCCGCAATCGAGGTGATCGCGGCCGATCACGATCGGTGCCTTGATCTTGCCCTTCTTCACCAGTTCGTTCATCGCGAGCCCAAACTGCGCGCGCTCGCCGTAGCCGAGCCAGCAGATGCGGGCCGGCAATCCCTGGAACTTAATGCGTTTGCGGGCCAGTTCAATCCAGCGGCGAAGAATGCGGTTGTCAGGAAAGAGCTCGAGAACCAGATCATCCGTGACATGGATGTCAGACGCTTCGCCCGACAGTGCCACCCACCGAAAAGGACCGCGCCCTTCGCAGAAAAGCGGACGGATGTAAGCAGGCACAAATCCGGGAAAGTCGTAAGCGCTCTTGACGCCACGCTGGAACGCAAACGTGCGGATGTTGTTGCCGTAGTCGAACGTGACCGATCCCATTTTCTGCAGGCGCAGCATGCCTTCGACGTGACGCGCCATGGCATCGAGCGACTTCTCCTGATAAGCCTGCGGATCGCGCTGGCGCAGTTCGAGTGCCTCGGCGAAGGTCATTCCGTTCGGTACGTAGCCGTTCAGGGGATCGTGGGCGGAAGTTTGATCGGTCAGAATGTCGGGCACGACGCCGCGTTCGGCGAGCTGCGGAATGATGTCGGCGCAGTTGCCCACCAGCCCTACCGAGACATTCTCTTTCTTGCGCACGGCGTTTTTCAGGATGCGCAGCGCTTCGTCGAGCGTCGTGACCATGAAATCGCAGTATCCGGTCTTGAGCCGCTTCTTGATGCGCTCGGGATCGACATCGATGCCCAGGAACGCAGCGCCCGTCATGGTTGCGGCGAGCGGCTGAGCTCCGCCCATGCCTCCCATGCCGCCGCTGACGATCAATTTCCCTGACAGGTTGCCGCTGAAGTGTTTTTTCCCTGCCGCCGAAAACGTTTCGAAAGTACCTTGGACAATTCCTTGCGAGCCGATGTAGATCCAGCTTCCGGCAGTCATCTGGCCGTACATCATCAAGCCGGCGCGCTCGAGCTCGTTGAACTTCTCCCAGTTCGACCAGTGTCCGACAAGATTGGAATTCGCAATCAGGACGCGTGGTGCATAGTCATGTGTCTTGAACACACCGACCGGTTTTCCCGATTGCACAAGCAGCGTTTCGTCGCTCTCCAGCTTCTTGAGCATTTCCACGATCGCTCGATAGGCTTCCCAACTGCGTGCAGCGCGTCCGGTTCCGCCGTAGACGACGAGGTCCTTGGGACGTTCGGCGACTTCTTCATCAAGATTGTTCATGAGCATGCGCATGGCGGCTTCCTGCTGCCAGCCCTTGCATGTGATCTGAGTGCCGCGAGGCGCGCGAATTGCGGTGGAGGACTGAACTTCCATGTCGACGGGCATAGTTCAATGTTACTTGCCGGGCGAGGCTGGAGACAAATGGACAGTGGCCAGTTTGAATTTTTAGGACTTACGAGGGGGTGTCATCCCGAGACCCGCGTTCTTTCCAGTGGGCGCGGGGATTCCTGCCACGAATCCTGTTCAAGCGAGATCCCGCGATCCGCCTGAAAAACGGCTGCGCTCGAAATGACACCCTAAGACAAGTGTGATCCGTGTGCGCGGATTCGATTACGTTTTCTCAAGCCACTCCGCCAGCCGGCAGCCGTCCTCTTCCAGGAGAAACGTTCCTGCACCAAAACACTCACCGAAAATGCGATGCGATTCCGGATCGCGTGCCGCCCGCGTGATCCACTGCTGTCCGACCTGGTATTGCGCGCCGGTGAACCATTTCTGTGGCAGCACTTCCACCAGCCCCGCCTGCAAATAAAAGACGAATAGCGCGAACGCGGGATCGTCCCGGGTCATGGGCTTGTAGCTGGTCGGAACGATCAATTCATCGACGGACGAAAGCTCGGCAGGCACTTCGATTTTGTGTGTCCCCGCGCCCAATGACAGCGCAATCTCGAAATCCGCAAGCGGAGCCGTAGCTGAATAGATCCGTTCGGAAGACTGCTTGAACCATCCCGCGACCTCAGCCATGTCGAAGGCCTTAAGTTGGTCCGGATCGAAGCACACGAGGCGGATGTTGCGTCCTTCAGGACACCAGATACCAAGAAAATCGGGACTGACCTGGAAGGGCCGGCAATACGTATTCAGCGCGAGCCGAATCGTGTTCTTCTCTTGCTCGAGACCCAGTGTGACGAGGTGGGCGACGGGGCCCTCAGTTCCGTGATGTGTCCATACGAACCGCTGTCTCGAATGGGATTGCAATAGGGGAAAGGTTTCCCAGTACCAGGGAACAGGTCCAACTGTCTCAGAGAGGATTTTCCGGGCGCGGCTCGCGTCGATGCCCGACATTAGGCCGTGGGCACGCCAGGTCCCTTCACATGCGTGCGGATAAAGTTCACGATCTCATCCATAGCGGTGCCCGGCTGAAAGATGGCGGCGACACCGATCTTCTTCAGACCATCAATATCCTGATCGGGGATGATCCCGCCGACGAGCACAAGAACGTCATCCATCTTGTTCTGCCGGAGCAGATCCATGACGCGCGGCACAATCGCATTGTGCGCGCCGGAGAGGATTGACAGCCCGATTACTTGCACATCTTCCTGCAGAGCTGCCGTGACGATCATTTCGGGTGTCTGCCGCAGCCCTGTATAGATGACTTCCATGCCTGCATCGCGCAGGGCCCGCGCGATCACTTTGGCGCCGCGATCGTGTCCGTCAAGGCCGGGCTTGGCTACGAGCACACGGATCTTCGCGTCGGTCATCGGTACCATTTAACCACAGAAGCTCGTGCGGCTGACGGAAAGGGTTCCCTGGGCGCCTCTGCGCCTCCCGTGGTCAAAGGGTTTTGATGTCCAAACTTCTCCACATATACCAGCACGCGATGCTGCGATACGGTTCCCAGGAGCGCGCGATCTTCTCCATGTCTTTTGGCTTCGGCAGTTTCCTCTTCCTGTAGTGCTTCTTGACTGCCATCTGGACGCCGTAGTCCCCGGTTGGCAACACATTCGGACGCCGCAGCGAGAAGATCAGGAACATGTGCGCGGTCCATATGCCGATCCCCTTGACCTGCGTCAGGTGCTCGATCACTTCCTGATCCGGTAATTCCGACAGCCTGGAAAAATCGAGCAGACCCGCCGTCGTCTTGGCCGCCAGGTCTTTCAGATACGCGGATTTCTGTTTCGACAATCCCACGCCACGCAGTTGTGCGTCGCTCAGTTTGAGGATGCCCTCGGGCGTGACCGGCGCCCCCGCCAGAGCCGCGAAGCGCCTCCAGATCGTCACGGCCGCCTTGCCGTTTAGCTGCTGATAGACGATCGCCTCGGCCAGGCTGCAGAATTCCGCCGGGCCAAATTCCATACGGCAAGGCCCCACGCGCTCGATAATCGCGCGCAGCACACGATCGGACTTCTTGAGATGATTCACCGCTTTGCGCATGGTCTATACATCTACCACACTTGGTGCGCAAAGGCGAACAAAATACGAATAACGCTGGGCTACTGTGATCGTTTCACCGCGATTCCCAGCACTTCGTAGTGACCATTGCGCAGCAGTTTGTCGGTCCCGATGAATGCCCGCGCGGGGAAGTCTCCGTGGAAATAAGTCTTGTACACGCTGTTGAACGTGTCGTAGAGCTTCAGATCGGTGCAGAAGATCTGCATGGAGACGATGTCGTCCATTGAGAATCCCGCGTTCTCCACGGTCTTCTTGATGCCGTCCATTACGAGGTGTGCTTCCAGTTCAGCATCGGCCGGGGCTTGGGCGGTCTTTGGGTCGAGGCCGATGTGGCCGGCAATGTATAGCGTATTGCCGACCAGCACCGCATCACTGAAGGGCAATGCTTTCGTGTCGCCAGGTCTCGGATTCACGATGTACTTCCGATCTCCCGCGCTCGCCAAAACAGTAAGGCGCAGAAACAGCACTGCAACAACGAGTTTCCGTAACACCATTGGTTTCCTCCGGAAGAATGAGATTTCATCCATGAATGGTGGCCAGCAACAATCCGGCAATCCCGCCACCAAGCACGATCCATGCCGGACTGATCTTCCATCGCACCAGCACAGCCAGCGAAACGATGGCAATCAAACACGACTGCCAAGTTCGCAAAGCATCCACGCCCAGACGGAATGTCACTCCCGTCATCAGCGCAACTGCACACACATTCACCGAGTCAAGGAAGGCCGCGATCCAGGGCGACTGCCTCAATCGGAACAGAACCGGGGCCAGCAGGGCAACATAGAAGAATGAAGGCAGAAAAATTCCCAGCGTCGCGACTGCCGCACCCGGCATGCCACCAAGAATGTACCCGATGAATGTCGCAGTGGAAAGCACCGGACCGGGAGTGAACTGTCCGATGGCGATGGCATCGAGCAACTGCTGTCGGGTCAGCCATGCGTGTTGCTGAACCAGTCCTTGTTCCAGAAACGCGAGCAGTACGTACCCACCGCCATAAAGAACCGCGCCCACTTTGAGGAAGAACAGGGCGATGCGCCATGTGGAAGGTGGTGTCACGACGGTGCCCGCGATGGACGTCGCGGTTGCTGCCCCGATGACTCGCCACCTTGATCTGCCGCGAAAGGGGAGAACGAAAGCCGCCGCTGAAACAGCTCTCGCGGATTGCCGCACCAGCATGCCCAGCGCACCGCCGCCGAACAGAATCAGAATCGGATTCAGGCCGATGAAGAATCCTGCCAGAGCCAAGACACCAAGTGCGGCCAGTCCGGTGTCCTTGATTGCTGTCTTTCCCAGGCGCCAGATGGCAATGGCGATCACGGCCACCACCGCAGGCTTGATCCCAACCAACACCGAAACTGCCTGCGGCAACGATCCAAAACGCACGTAGGCCCAGGCAAACGCGCCCGTGATCAAGGCCGCCGGCAGAATGAAACTCGCCCCCGCGACGCACAGACCAGGCCATCCCGCACGAACGTATCCCACATTGATCGCCATCTCGGTGGACGTTGGTCCCGGGATGAGGTTCGCCGCGCCCAGCATGTCCAGAAATTGCTGGCGCGTGACCCACTGCCGCTTGCGGACAATCTCTCCTTCGATAAGTGCGACATGAGCTGCCGGTCCGCCAAAACTCACTGCGCCAAGCTTGAGGAAGAGGGAAGCGAGCTCGCGCAGTCGCGAGGGAAGGGAAACGCGTGGCGAGTCCGGCTCTACGGCCAGTTGGTCGTTCACGGTCGGATCACCTGTTTGTGTTGCCGTTTGACGGAGAAATCAGCAGAAATAGAATGCACATTAACATGGCAAAGTCAGTGCGCGCATCGCTCACCATGTACCAGAAGCCTTGACCCGCGTGCGTCAACTCCGGGATCTTCGTGCTCACGATCGCGGTGCTGATGATGACCAGCAACGGGACCGCCGCAATTCGCACGTACGCCCCAAGCAGCAAAAGCAGTCCGCACACGATTTCAAAAGCCCCAACGAAGTGGGCCGCAAAAGCAGGGTGCGGAAACCCGATGCGCGTGAATCGCTCCACACCCATGTGAGCGTCGGTGTACTTGAGGATTCCCTGTGTGAAGAATATCAATCCCACGGCAACCCGAATAAGGATTGCGCCTCTTCCTCCGGCAGATTTTGCGAGAAACGTCATGTCGAGGCACCACGTTGCAGATGTCTATGCGTCACGGTCAGGGGCCACCGCTTCGTCCAGTCGAGTGTAGCTCGACAAGTCGATTACTGAGATGTCAATTTCGTTTGCGAGTTTGTTCGAAGCTCTACGAGAGATATTTGATCGTTGCTTCCACCAGTTCTGTAGTCGCTTTATAAGGATCGCCCGGGGCGTCATACTCGATCGAGCAATATCCCTTATACGCGTGCTTCTTGAGCGCGCCGAACGCCTTTGCTAGATCGACGCGGGAGGCTTTACCCTGATCATCGACCTCGCCGTCTTTCACATGGCAGATTCCATACGCGTGAGCGAACATGACCTCCATCGCGCGATCCTGGAAGGCTTCGTCGTGTGCCGCCAGCGAGTTTCCGAAGTCGGGCAATGCCCGCAACCAGGGACTGTTCACCTTCTCAATGACTTCGACGATAAAGAAAGGATCTTCGCTGACGGGATTGTCATTCTCCAGATGGATGACGACATTCTTTTTCGCGGCATACTCCGCGACGCGCGCCAGCGTGTCCGCACATCGTCCCACATCCGGTTTGGAATCCTTAGCGTCATCAATATGGGTTCGAATACTGGGTGATCCCAGCGCAACGCCCACGTCTACCCAGTGATTGCTGGCCGTTACCGCTTTCTCGCGCACGGCCTTGTCCATCGCGTATTGGCTGTATCCACCATCGACCGCAATGTCTACGACGCTCGATTTCGCTTTTTCGACTGCAACGCGGAATTGGTCAAGATACTTCGGGTCCGTCGATGGAAAGACCGGGCTCCACGGCTCGATATGATGCACGTTGAATTTCTCCACGACATGCGCAGCGAAATCTTTCAACTCCATCTGTTGCTCGCGCGGCACCTTGCTTGGGGTATTCCCATTCCAGCCTTTCCATCCCACGATGAACTCACGAAACGGATACGCGGCCACAGCGACTCGTTCACGTGGATCAGAAGGGAAGTGGACAGAAGGCCCACTCGCACCACGCGCCAACCCCGGCAACAACCATGCTGCCGTGGCGGCAGTCGCACACTGCTCCACAAACTTTCTTCTCGTAACAGGGCTCATGCGCGAAAGTGTAGCAGAAAGCTTCTTGATGTTTGGGTGGCGTAGTGGACGTCGCTGGACTCAACGACGGAGGCTTCGTGAGCCTTGGTGCCCTTCGAGGTATTGATTCCGACCCACAAAGAGCGCGAAGGCGCACGAAGCCTGGTGCTCAGTTACCTTTGTGCTCCAGTACTCGAGGTGCTTCCGGAAGTGATGTGCTAACCGAGCTCGGCGTCGACTCGGAGATCGCGGTCTTTTCCACACCCGAGAAGCGAGCCGGCTGCGGACGATATCCCTTGCGTGTGCGGACTTTGTAGTTCTTCAGCCGGTCCCCGAGGAGTTTCACCGTGATCGATCGCCATCCGGCGTTGGGATTGAACTTCGGATAATAGCTCAGTGAATACAGATGTGCCAGGTCGTCACGAATCGAGGCAAATGCCTGGTGTTCATCGCGCCAGTTCTTGGCGAAGTATGCCTTGCCACCTGTCGCCGCCGTCATGCGATCAAAAACAGCAGTGGATACTGGTTCCAGCCGCGCCTGCTGTGTGCTGATCATATAAATCGAAACGCCCGCCGATTGCGCGAATTCTGCAACGTCTTCGGGAGGCACGACGCTGGAGTTGTCGGGACCATTCGAAAACACGACGATCACTTTTCGGCCGGTATTCAGGGCGGCATCCTTCAGCGTGAGCAGGAGGCAGTTGTAGAGCGCCGCCTGATCTCCCGCCACGGTGGATCGCACAGCCTGCAACACTTGCGACCGGTCGGACGTCAGAGCGGCCGCGCGCGATAGATCCCTGCTATAGGAATAGAAAGCGATCTTGTCCGCGTTCCCCAAAGAGCGAACAAACTCGGTAATGGCATCCTGCGCGAAGACGAAGCCGCGATACATGTAGTCGCTTGTGTCGAAGAGAATGAATACGTTCGCTCCGCTCACCAGATCGCTGAGAGTCTGCCCGGCCGCGCCTGGCAGCAGTTGACTGCCACCCGCTTTCGGCGGACCTGAATCCAGGCTAGCCAGGTCGCCGAGATTACGCGCCGGGCCATTGCCTTCGGCAAACGTAGCGGGCTTTTCCACGATCCCGTCTTCGAGGATCTGAAAATCTTCTGGCTTGAGTCCGGTGACGTAGTTGCCCTTCTTGTCGGTCACGGCGACGTTGAGCTGAACCATGTTGACCACGACGTGAATGTCCGGGTTGTCCTGTGCAACCATCTTCCTTCCGGCTGGCACGACGAAACCCAGAGAGAACGCAGCGAGCAACGACAATTTCCTGAACATGAGTGAATTTCCTACTCTGCCGTTTCCGGCGTCTGGGCACCGCTTTGTTGAACTTCAATCATTGCGAAAAACCTGCAAACTTCACGGCCGGCTTGCACTCATCGTCGCGGGCAAGGCGATTTTGCCCGTACGGAAATCCTCTCCTGCTTCATGCATCGCGCGAAGCAGCGCCGGCCAGTCTTCAAAGTCAGTCGCGAAGATCTTTCCGATCATCACTCGTGTGAGCTCCGGTACGAGCCGATTGAGCACTACCGGGGGATACCCTCGCTCGTCGGCTAATCGGGCCCAGTACAAATTGGGGGAATCCCAGGATTCCGCCAACAGTCGGCTGGCTTCTCCCGAGAACGGGGGCATGGGCGCGACATTCAATAGCTCGAGGCCGTAGTTCTGAGCCATGACAGGATGCGGAACCCCGAAATCGTGCGACAAACGCCGCCAATTCACTTGCTCCGGGTGCTGCTTCGACAACTCGTCCAACTCCCGAATCGCGCTGCCCACCTCACCGGATTGTTCCGGATACCTCTCGCGGAACTCTGCGGCCAGGTAGAAAACGTCCGCCGGCATGATCCAAGCCAGGACCTCCGATGTCTTTTGCTTATGGAGGTCCCGCTCGAGCTGCTTCGATTGCTCCGGAAGCATTCGCCTTGACAAGATGGCCACCACCTTTGTCCGGAGTGCTTCATCTTTCGCGGACGCCGACAGAAGTTCCTCTCCGGCAAGCTGGTACAGCGCGATCGCGTGCAACTCCTGGGGACTAACATCCCACCAGCGTGACAGTGTGGAACTGGCCAACAATTCGGGCGTCACTTCCTCCCAAATAAGGGCCTGCACGCTGTCGGGTGAAATGAAGTCCTGCTCGAGAGTCGCCAACGCATAGGGTAGATCGGCCAGTGAGCCGACAAAATGCGCGCCGCCGCCTGCGGGCGTGCCTTGCCCCAACAGCTGGGGTGTTTGCCAAAGCGTCTTGAATCCAGTCACAGTGTCACCCGCGAAATCGTGGGAGCGGACGAGCAACGGATTGTTATGCAGCGCCTGCGACCCCGGGGGCTCGTAGTAGGCGTAGTTGAGACCCACGAGTGTGTCCCGGAAGAATGACGCGAGTTGACCGCGCGCCTCTTCGATTTGCCTGGCGGTTGCGTTGGTGGACTTCAGCACCTTCGGCAGATCCGTCTTCATCTGTACATCGGTGTGATGATTGTTGTAGATCCCCGATGCCCACTCTTCGCGCTCTCCCATCGTGAAGATAGGCCGCGG
>Ga0335077_10011202_pt1 | contig 11201 bp, 11 predicted proteins | sample Lox_Sample_31_FD_207151 | JGI IMG/M metagenome (GOLD analysis project Ga0335077, IMG submission 207151) | Soil microbial communities from Loxahatchee National Wildlife Refuge, Florida, United States - Lox_Sample_3.1 | ecosystem: Environmental > Terrestrial > Soil > Wetlands | place: USA...
TCCCAGGGGAGGATCAGCAGGGTCACGGCGTGGGGCGGGAGCGGATAGAGGGCCGTACCCTGCGCGATGTTCGCCGTGTAGTTGCGGTGGCTGAGGACGATGCCCTTGGGGTCGGCGGTCGTGCCGCTCGTGTAGCAGATGTTGGCCGGGTCGGATCCCCGCACGGCGCGCCAGGAGGCGGCGACGCGGCCGGGCTGGGCCGCCAGCGCCGCCTCGCCGCGGGCGAGCAGGTCGGCGAACCGGACGACGCCCGGCACCGCCTCGCCCGGGTCGTCGAGCAGGACGACCGTCTCGAGCTCGGGCAGCTCGGCGCGCAGACCCATCACCTTGCGCACCTGGGATCCCGATACGACCGCCATCCGGCACCCGGAGTGGCTGAGGCGGAAGCGCAGCTCGGGCAGCTCCTCGATCTTCACGGAGATCGGGACGTCGATCGCGCCCGTGTAGAGGATCCCCAGCTCGGCGATCACCCACTCGCGGCGGCCCTCCGAGATCAGGGCCACGCGCTCGCCCTTCCCGAGGCCGAGGTCCAGGAAGCCGGCCGCGCAGCGGTGCACCAGCGTCCGCGCCTCGGCGTAGGTGGTCCCGTGCCAGGTCCCGTCCCGCTTCTCGAGGACCAGCGTGTTGCCGGCGAACCGCTCGGCGGCCGCTTCGAACAGCGCGGGCAGGGTCGGCGGGATCGAGGGATCGGAGCTCATCGCGTCCTCCTCCGGCGTCGCCGCACAACGACCCGGCGGCGTGATGTCCATCGCTGCGATGCGGCCGTCAAGCGGGCGTCAACCGGACCGAAGAGAGGATGTTCGCGCGCGCGGGGCCGTCAAGGAGGGTGACCGCACAATCACCGCGGGATGCGTCGCAGTTGCCCGTGGCGCGGGCGGAGCATTATGGTATGCGGACCGATGGCCATTCGCGTCTCGCCGAGCCGGACGGTCGGCCTCCTCGCCGCCGTGACGGGCGCCGCCATCGCCTGCGGCGGCTGCGAGATGGCGAGCCTGCCGGACCAGGGCGGCATCCACCCCGCCTCGCTGGCCTTCAGCGTCCAGCCGGAGTACGCCACGGCCGGCTTTCCCCTGGAGCCCGGGGTGTCGGTCACGGTGATCGAGAGCAACGGCGACACGGCCTACGAGTCGACGGCGAGCATCGGACTGTCGATCGCCAGCGGCACCGGGACGCCGGGGGCGCATCTCGGCGGCGTCACCCAGGTGGCTGCCGTGAACGGGACTGCCAACTTCCCGCAGGTGACCATCGATTCGGCCGGAACCGGCTACCGGCTGCTGGCGGTCGCGACCGCCCTCGGCGGCGCCGCGAGCGACACGTTCGACGTGACGGCCGGCGTGCCGACCCGGCTCGCGTTCCTGAGGCAGCCCTCGGGGGCCCCGGCCGGCGACACGATCAGCCCCGCGGTCCAGGTCGTGGTGCAGGACGTGCTCGGCAACATCGTGCTCGTCGCGTCCGACTCCATCGCGCTCGCCATCGCCGCGAATCCGGGTGCGGCCTCGCTCGGCGGGACCGCGGTCCGGCGGGCCGATGCCGGCGTGGCGACGTTCCCGGGACTCTCGATCAGTGCGGCGGGGGTCGGCTACACGCTCGCGGCCACGGCGCGCGGCTTCGCTGCGGATACCTCCGCGCCGTTCACCATCACCGCGGTGATCCCGCCCCAGCCCGGCGTCCAGCCGCGCCACTAGCGCACCTTGCCGTTTGCGCGCGCCGGCGGCATCCTCCGGCGGCCCGCACACCCTACACCTCCACCCTCCACCCTACTCCCATGCGCCCCATCCCGCTGCTTGCCGCACTGGTCATCTGTCCGCTCGCCGGCGCTCTCGCCCAGGACTCCACTTTCACCCACGCGGATACGCTGCGCGGCTCCAACGGGCCGGCGCGCGCGTGGTGGGACGCCGCGTTCTACGATCTGCACGTGCGGGTGAACCCCGCCGACAGCAGCATCGTGGGCTGGAACGGCATCACCTACCGCATCCTCCAGCCCGCGCGCGAGATGCAGATCGACCTGCAGGTGCCCCTGGAGATCGACAGCGTGGTGCAGGACCGCCACCGGCTGGCCTTCCGGCGGGACGGCGACGCCTTCTTCGTGACGCTCGCCGCGCGCCAGCGCGCGGGCGAGGTGAAGACGGTCACCGTGTGGTATCACGGCAAGCCGCGGGTCGCCCGGCGGCCGCCGTGGGACGGCGGCTTCACGTGGGCCCGGGACAGCGTGGGCAACCTGTGGATCGCCACGACGTGCGAGGGCCTGGGGGCCAGCGTATGGTGGCCGCTCAAGGACTACCTCGCCGACGAGCCCGACAGCCAGCGCATCGCGATCACCGTCCCGGACTCGCTGGCGGACGTCTCGAACGGCCGGCTGCGCAGCACCGTGCGCAACGCCGACGGCACGACCACCTACGAGTGGTTCGTCGCCGACCCGATCAACAGCTACGACGTCGTCGTCAACGCGGGCGTCTACGGGCACTTCGCCGACACGCTCGACGGCGCGGCCGGCCGGCTCACGCGCGACTTCTGGCCGCTCGCCTACCACCTCGACGTGGCGAGGCGGGAGTGGCAGCAGGCGACGCCGATGCTGAAGTGCTTCGAGCACTGGTTCGGCCCGTACCCGTGGTACGCCGACGGCTACAAGCTCGTCGAGGCGCCGCACCTGGGGATGGAGCACCAGAGCGCCGTCGCCTACGGCAACCACTTCCTCAACGGGTATCTCGGCCGGGACCTCTCGCGCACCGGCATCGGGCTCCAGTGGGACTTCATCATCGTGCACGAGAGCGCCCACGAGTGGTTCGGCAACAACATCTCCGTGCAGGATCACGCGGACATGTGGGTGCACGAGGGGTTCGCGGCCTACGCGGAGGGGCTCTACACGGAGTGTCAGCTCGGCCCGACGGCGGGCGCGGCGTACCTGATCGGCGTGCGCAAGGCGATCCGCAACGACCGGCCGGTGATCGGTCCCTACGGGGTCAACGGCACCGGGTCCGGCGACATGTACCCCAAGGGCGCCAACCTGCTGCACACCATCCGCCAGATCGTGGACGACGACGCGAAGTGGCGCGGAGTCCTGAGCGGGCTCAACCACGAGTTCTGGCATCAGACGGTCACCAGCCGGCAGGTCGAGGACTACATCAGCCGCCAGGCGGGCATCGACCTGGGCAGGGTGTTCGACCAGTACCTGCGGACGACCCGGATCCCGGAGCTCGACTACAAGGTCGAGGGCGGGACGCTCTCCTACCGCTGGGCGAACGTGGTGCCCGGGTTCGCGATGCCGGTCCGGGTCCAGGTGCCGGGGCTCGGCACCCGCGTGCTGCACCCCACCGAGGCCTGGCAGACGCTGGCGGTCTCCTCGCCGCAGGCCGCCGAGGTCGAGGTGGACGAGAGCTGGTACGTGACGGCGCGCGACGTGGGCGGCTCCGCGGCCGCGGGCAGCGGCGGGGGGCGGTGACGGGCGCGCCGCTGCGCCTTGCCGGCGCCGCGGGCAACGACGACCTTAGTGCCGACGCCGGCGCGCGCCCGGCCGGGTCGCAACCGCGAGCTGATCATGGAGATTCCGCCGGCACGTGAGGAGTGGGTTCGCGCGCAGCGCATGGACGCCGCGTCGCGGACCGCGCGCGTGCTCGCGCACGAGATCGCCAACTACCTCGGATCCACGAGATCCATGCTGTATCTCCTGGCCGAGGAGATCGGCCCCGATCCGCGCAGCCGGGCGGACCTCGACAGCGTGGTGCGCACGGTGGACAGCGCCACCAGGCTGGTGGCGGCGCTGCGCGGATTCGCCCACGCGCCCACGCTGGGCAACGGATCGGCGGACCTGAACGACGTCGTCGCCGAGGTCGAGGCCGAGCTGCAGGGCCTGATGCCGGCGGGCAAGACGCTCACGGTCGAGCGGGCGCCCGGCCCGCTGATCGTGAAGGCCGACGCGCCCAGGCTGCGGCAGCTGGTGCTGGACCTCGTGGCGGGCGCCAACCACGCGCTGCCGGTCGGCGGCCTCGTCGAGGTCGAGACGGGGCTCGTGCCGGACCCGGGCGGCGGCTCCGCGTCGCTCGTGGTGCGCGACGACGCGCCCGGCCTCGAGCCCGACGCGGCTGCCCGCATCTTCGAGCCGTACGTCTTCGATCCCGCCTACGACACCGGCCTCAGGCTCCCCACCATCTACGCCACCGTGGCACGGAGCGGCGGGACCATCAGCGGCGATTCGGCGCCGGGCACGGGGACGACGATCCGCGTCACGCTCCCGCTCGCCGCGGCCGCCCGGGCGGGGCGCTCGTGACCAAGGTCCTCATCGCCGACGACCACCCGGTCGTGCGGGAGGGCGTGCGCCGCATCCTCCAGGGTGCCAGCGAGGTCGAGGTGGTCGGTGAAGTCGGCCGATCGGACGAGGTGCTGGACGCGGCGCGGCGGCTGAAGCCCGACGTGCTGATCCTCGACATCGCCATGCCGGGACCGAGCCACCTGGAGGTGCTGGCCGCGCTCCCCGCGGCGTGCCCGGGCACGCGCACGCTCATCCTCAGCGCCCAGCCCGAGGAGGAGTACGCGGTCCGCGCGCTCAAGAGCGGCGCCACCGGCTACCTCACCAAGGACTACGCGCCGCCCGACCTCATCGAGGCGGTGCGCCGGATCGCGGCCGGCGGCCGCTACGTCACCGACGCGCTGGCCGAGCGGCTGGCCATGGGCCTGGGCAGCGACGGCGCGACGGAGCCGCACGAGCGCCTGTCCAACCGCGAGCTGGAGGTGCTGCGCCTGCTGGCCGCCGGCCTCAGCCTGAAGGAGATCGCGGCCCGTCTCGACATCAGCCCCAAGACCGTGAGCAGCTTCCGCGCGCGCGTGCTCGAGAAGATGGAGCTGCGCACCAACGCCGACCTGGTGCGCTACACGCTGGAGCATCACCTCATCTAAGTGACCTGCATCGCCTCCCGTAGGCCGCAGCCTACGGGGTGGCGGGCGAGCCTCACGCGCAACTTCCTGTCAATCCGATGTTTGCGATCGACCTCGGAGCCGATCTTACGCTCCGATGGCAGCGACGTCCCTTCCTCGACTCGCCGGCGAATCGGCGCCCGGCATCCGCCTCGCGGCGGCGCTTCGCGTCGCGGTGCTTACCGCGGCGCTGGCCGGCGCACCGTGCTTCGCGCCGGGCGTCGTGGCGCAGCACGCCGCCTCGATCCGGGCCAGTGCCGACGTCACCCGCTCGCTGATCGGCGCGCGCCTGGTGGCCGACGGCCCGGCGGCGTCCCGCGCCGTGTCCCTTCCCGTCGTCCGGCAGGTTCGGATCGCGGAGCTGGGGACCGTAGGCGTCGAGGCCGGGCCGCGCGAGGAGATCGCGGTGGCGCGGCGCCTCGAGCGAGTGCAGGGCCGGTCCACGATGCTCGTGCTCGTCGCCTGCGTGGGCAGCTAGCCCGTCCGATCGCGCCCCGAAGCTCGAAGCCCGCGGCCGGTGCCGCGGGCTGTTTCGTCTGGGGCTCGACCGGCCCGCGGTCGGGGCGCACGCCCGCGATGCGCCAGGCGGCGGCCGCGCGGGCCAGCACCACGGTCACGGAGCGGCGCGCATGCCGGCCCGGGGCGCCCGCCAGCGTGCCGGGCGCCCCGGGTCGGGGATGTCACCCTACTTCGCCCGGTGCGCTGCCGGCTTCGCGGGAGCGGCCGCGGCGGGCGCCATCGGGGCGGGTGGAGCATTGGGGCTCCAGCTCTCCGCGACGAGCATCCACTTGCCGTCGGCGCCACGGCGGAAGACCTCCAGGTACTTGCCGTCCTCCGACGGGCCGGTCTCCGCCGGCATCTGCTGGTAGTGGTAGCGGCCGGTGGTGTACATGAAGTCGCCCGAACCGTCCGCCGTCTCCTGCGTGAGCTGGATGGTGACCTTCACGCTCGACATGGCCTGGTAGAACTGGCGGATCGCCTGCATCCCCTTGACCATCGGCATGCTGGGCGGCTGCACCATCGCGTCGGGAGAGTAGCCCGCCGTCATACCCGCCACGTCGCCGACGGCGACGGCCGCGGAGTACGCGGAGTCCATCGCCTGCGCGGCTGCGTGGTCGGCGGCGGTGAGGGGGGCCGGCGCGGACTTGCATCCGCCCAGCACCGCGAAGGTGAGCAGGCACGCTCCCGCGGCGACTCGACGCATCTCAGGCTCCATTGGGTGTGGGGGCGAGTAGTCTGCCTGCGGCAGGCCGGGCGCGCAAGCGAGGCCGCTCACGCGGTCATGTGTCACGTCCTCGGGACGTCGGGCGGCCATCCGTCTCACGACGGTGACGGTGTGTCGTTCGTGGGACGACGACGGTCAACGAGCTGCTGGAACCACGCCGGCACGCAAGTGTTGCAGAAGCGAATATCCGACTAAGTTTCTAGCACTCACTTTCATTGGTTATTGAAGGACACTCCACTCGCGAGGGAGGGTGCCATGCGCCTGAAATCCGTTCACGTGTTCCTCGGGTTGTCGGCGGCGATCGCGCCGTTCGTGGCCCTGGGCTGCAGCAGCAGCGGCGACTCGACGACGCCCCCGGCGCCGGTGATCGCCCAGACGGCGACGGCGAGTGGGGACGGCCAGACCGCGCAGGTGGGCACGCTGCTGCCGAACGCGCTGCGCGTGATCGTCACGCTGAGCGGCGTGCCGCAGCAGGGCACGACCGTTTCGTGGGCGGCGGCGGGGACCGGGGCGAGCGTGAACCCGGCCACGTCGCTGACCGACGCCAGCGGGGTCGCGACCACGAGCTGGACGCTGGGCTCGACGGCCGGCACGCAGCACGTGACGGCGACGCTGGCCGGCGCGACGGGCTCCCCGGTGACCTTCTCGGCCACGGCCAGCGCGGCACCGGTGCCGGTGATCGCGATGACGTTGGCCGCCAACGGCAACGGCCAGACCGGCACCGTGGCCACCGCGCTGGCCAACCCGCTGCGCGTGGTGGTGACGTTGAGCGGCGCCGTGCAGCAGGGCGTCACGGTCACGTGGGCGGCGGCCGGCACGGGGGCGTCGGTCAATCCGCTCACGTCCCAGACCGACGCGAGCGGCATCGCGACGACGACCTGGACGCTGGGCCAGACGGCGGGCAGCCAGTCCGCCACGGCCACGCTGGCCGGCGCCACCGGCTCGCCGGTGACGTTCAACGCGACCGCGACGCCGGGGGCCGCGACGCAGCTCAGCCTGTCGAGCGGCAACAACCAGTCGGCCAACCTGAGCACGCCGTTCGGCGGCCTGCTGGTCGTGAAGGTGGGCGATCAGTTCAACAACGGGGTCGCCGGTGACACGGTGGCCTGGGCCGTGACGAGCGGCCCTGCGAGCGTCGTGTCGAGCAAGTCGGCGAGCGCTGCCGGGGGCCTCGCGCAAGACTCGCTCATCGCCGGCGGCACCGCCGGCGCGGTGACGGTCACGGCCACCGAGCCGGCCCTCAGCGGCTCGCCGGTGACCTTCAGCGAAACGGTCGCCACCCTGCCGACGACGGCCTCGGTGGCCGTGGGTCCCGGCGTCGTGTTCACCAGCGTGAGGAACGGCAGCGCGAACCCGGCCGTCGACACCGTCGCCGCCGGCGGAACGGTGACCTTCACCTGGGGCAGCGGATCGCTCTCCCACGGCGTGGGGTCGACCGGGACGCCGAGCTTCACCGGCCAGACGAGCCCGCAGACCAGCGGTACGTTCCAGGTCACCTTCAACACGGCCGGCACGTACGCGTACGATTGCATCGTGCACGGCATCGCGATGAACGGGGTGATCGTCGTGAAGTAGTCCGGCGCCGACGCCCGAAGGCTCGAGCGGCCCCGGGGGAATCCGGGGCCGCTCGTTCGTACGGGGCACCGCGTCCGGGCCGCGTCACTCGCTGGCCGGCGCCTGCGCTTCCCGCCGCACGGCGGCGGCGTGGGAGACCTGGATCCAGAGCACCGCGCCGAGGATCAGCGCCATCGCGGCGAACGTCCGCGGGCCGACGTGCTCCCCCAGCAGCAGCCACCCGAGCAGGACGGCGATCAGCGGGTTCACGTAGGCGTAGGTGCCGACGATCGTCGCCGGCGCGTGGTGCAGCGCGTAGGCGTAGGCGGTGTAGCCGACGATCGAGCCGAACACCACCAGGTACGCGAGCGCTCCCAGCCCCCGGGCCGTGAGGTGCACGGCCTGCGCCTCGCCCGTGACGAGCCCCAGCACGATGACGACGACGCCGCCGGCGACCATCTCGATCGCGGCGCCGACGTACGGGCCGGCCTCGGGCTGCCGGCGCCGGTAGTAGACCGAGCCGAGCGCCCAGGAGGCGCTCGCACCGGTGAGCGCGATGGGGCCCCGCAGATCGGCGTGCACGAGGGAGCGCGGGTCGGCCTCGACCAGCAGCGCGGTGCCCACCAGCCCGAGCAGCAGCCCGGCGACCACGCGCCAGGACAGCCGGCCCGAGCCCCCGGGCAGGAGCGCATCGAACACCGCCATCCACAGGGCGACGGTGACCACGAACAGGCTGGCCACGCCCGACGGCGTGAACTGCTCGGCCCACACCACGAACGTGTTGCCTCCGGCCAGGAGGAGCAGGCCGACGACGGCGAGAACCCCCCAGTCGCGGGCGCGGCGCGGGAGCCGCTCCCCGAAGGCGAGCGCTCCGCCGAGGAGGAGCAGCCCGGCCACGAGGAACCGGGTGCCGGCGAACAGGAACGGCGGCAGCGCGGCGACGCCGATCCGGATCGCGAGGTAGGTCGAGCCCCAGAACACGCAGACCAGCAGGTAGGCCACCAGCGCCTTGCCGCGCAACGCCGCCATTCGGTCGCTCTCCGCTCTCGGGTGCATCGGTGTGACACCGCGCCGGGTTCCGGCGTGAGACGCCCGCGGGCGGGCGGCCGCGCTAGTGCAGGAGGGCGATGCGGTACGGCATCTGGATGGCGATGCCCTGGCGGCCCCGCAGCTCCGCGATGCGGCCGAGCGTGGGCTCGCCCCGCGCGCCCACCGCCGCCAGCAGCTCGTCGTAGTCGTGGAACTGTTCGGCGCCCATCAGCGTCTCGTCGCGTGCGACGGCGAGCCGGCCGACCGCCTGCCAGGCCCGCTCGACCCCGGCCTCCTCTCCGCGGTACCAGGACCAGCGGGACCCGGGCGCGTGGTCCACCACCAGCGTCTCGGGCGCCAGCGTCCGCGCGTGCTGCAGCGCCGCGCCGGGCTCGGCCGTCTCGTGCAGGCAGAACTCGAAGAAGACCACGTCCGCCCGGGCGCGGACCGACGCAAGCTCGCCCTTGAAGACGATGAAGCGGCTGACGAGGCCCTGCTCGCGCAGCGCGACGCCCAGCCGCCGCACCGCCTCGGCATCCGAGTCCACGGCGAGGACGCTCCGGGCGTCGCGCGCGTAGCCGGCGAGCCGGCCGCCGCCGGCGCCGACGTGGATGACCGACTTGTCCCGGAAGTCGTAGCGGGAGGCGATGTTCTCCATCAGGGCGCGGACGTCGGTCGCCATGGTCGCCCTCCCGACCCGTCGCGAGTGCCCCACGCCGTGCCCCCACCCCGTATTCCGCCGCGGCCGGGCGCGCTCACACGTTAATGCCCGCGCGCCCGGGCGCAACGAGGGGGCGGCCGCCGCCGGCCGCCGCCCCCCCTCGATCCCGCGGCCCGTCAGTTGGCGACGAGCTCGGGCCGGACGGTGAGGATCAGCGCGGAATTCGGCTCCGCCCCCCCCACGTTGCCGAGCACCGCCGTCTTGCCGACCGGGATGCCGACGTGCGTCTCGAAGGAGCCGCCTTGGCGATACATGGTCAGCCTGACGCTCAGGCCGACCACGGTGCTGTCGCCGGTGCCGGCGACCCGGTCGAGGAGCGTCTCGAGATGGTAGGGGCCGCCGCTGCCGGCCAGCGTCTGCTCGCTGCGCGAGTTGCTGGCCGCGGTCACGACGCCTTCGGCCACCAGCGCGTAGCCCTTGAAGCGGAACAGCGAGCGGAGTGCGGCCTCGACGTCGCGGATGCTGGAGTCGGCCCGCGCCGCGCCGTCGGCCCGGATGACCTTGAAGGTCAGCCGCACGCTCGGCTGCGGCCGATCGAACTGCGCCAGCACGCGGCCGATGCGATCGAGATTGTCCGGTGTCTCGCGCACCGTCAGCGTGCTCTGGCTGATGCTGATGGCCCCCTGGGCGCCGGGGCGGTCCTGGTACACGTAGGGCTGGACGATCTTCTGCACCTCGTCGCTCGACAGGTAGTGCAGGGCGAAGGTGCGGGTCTCGAGCCGCGTGGGCGACCGGCCGCACGCCGAGAGGAGCGGAAGCAGAACCAGGAGCGCGAACGAAGCACGCGCCTTCATGACGACCTCCGTGAGGTGAGATACCAGACGACCACGATGTTGGAATCGGCGGGCTGGAGCACGACGAGGCTCTGCGCGGGCGACGCGGTCACCGAGAAACCGACCGGCGCCGCGGGTCCGACGGCCGGCAGCGAAGGTCTCGACACCTGCCGGGCCGGCAGCAGGAGGATGCCGGCCGCCGCCGCCGCCGCGGCCAGCGTCCCGAACCCGATCCGTCGCACCGTGGCGCGGCGCCGGGCGGCGGCCACGGCCCGGGCGACGGCGGCGGACTCCTCCAGCGTCGGCCGCACGGCCGCCAGGCGCCGCGCCAGCGCGCCTTCCACGCCGACGATCCGGGCCGCGGCCCTCCGGCACGCGGTGCAGGTCTCGAGGTGGGCCGCCAGCTCGGAGCCGGCGCCCGGCGCCAGGTCGGCCAGGTCCGCCTCGAGCAGCAGGTCTCGCGCTTCCCGACAATTCATCGTCCCTCCTCGGCGGCCAGCTCCGGCCAGCGTTCCAGAATGCCGGCCCGCACGGCCCGGCGGGCGTGGAACAGGTGCACTCTCGCGGTGACGGGGCTCGTCCCCAGCCGCTCGGCGATCTCCGCCACGGTGCAGCCCTCGAGATCCGCGAGGTGGAACACCTCCCGCTGGCGGCGGGGCAGGCTCCGCATCAGCCCCTCGGCGAAGGCGGCGACTCGCGCGGCGTGGACCCGATCCGCCGGGTCGTCGGTGGTCACGGGCTCCGCCTCCGCCTCCCTGGTCGCGGCCTCGGCCAGCCGGCGCCGGCTCCCGAGCCGGCGGCGCAGGTTCGACGCCTCGTTGCGGGTCACCTGGAAGAGCCAGGTGGTGAAGCGCGAGCGCCCGGCGAACCGGTGCAGGGAGCCGTGCAGCCGGATCAGGACCTCCTGCGTGACGTCCTCGGCGTCCGCGGCCTCGCCCGTCTGGACGAGGGCCCACTGGAACACCGTTCCGCGGCATCGCCCGAGCAGCTG
>Ga0335077_10011203_pt1 | contig 11200 bp, 9 predicted proteins | sample Lox_Sample_31_FD_207151 | JGI IMG/M metagenome (GOLD analysis project Ga0335077, IMG submission 207151) | Soil microbial communities from Loxahatchee National Wildlife Refuge, Florida, United States - Lox_Sample_3.1 | ecosystem: Environmental > Terrestrial > Soil > Wetlands | place: USA: Florida...
CGCGACGTTCTGCGAGCCGGCGCGGTCGCCGCCGCTCTACCGATGCTGTGGCGGCCGCTCCAGGCCTCGGCACAGACGCCGGGGAAGACCACCAAGGTCCTCGACTTTCAGACCAACGCGGATGTCGCCAAGGCCGAGCAGGAGGGGGAGGTCGTCTACTACGGCCACGACGGCGAGGCCGCGATCGGGGATCTGCTGGAGTCGTTCCACAAGGACTTCCCGAAGATCAAAACGAGTTACGTGCGGGCCCAGACCGGCGCGCTCTACGCGAAGATCACGGCGGAGCGCTCCGCCGGGCGCTTCCAGGCCGACGTCCTGCAGCTGTCGGACATCTCGCCGGCCGTGGACTTCCAGAAGAAGGGCGGATTCGAGCTGTACGTCTCGCCGGAGTACGCGGCGTACAAGCCGGAGTATCTGAGCAGCCCGCCCGGCTACTTCGCCTGGGTCGGAGTCACCTTCGCCGGCATCGCCTACAACCGCGCCAAGGTGAAGCCCGAGGAGGCACCGAAGGTCTGGAAGGACATCTTGAACCCGGCCTTCCGAGACGGCATCAGCGCGAAGCTGTCGACCTCCGGCATGCAGCACGCCGAGTGGTACATGCTGCGGAAGATCTACGGGAACGACTTCTGGCAAGCGTTCGCCAAGCAGCGGCCGCGCGGCTTCGACTCGCGCGCCCAGCTCTTCGATCGGCTGGCCAAGGGCGACGACAAGGTGTGCGCGCTGGCGGAATACGCCGGCTATGTGCTCTTCAAGGAGAAGGGCGCGGATATCGAGTTCGTCGCGCCGCCCGACGGTCTGCCCGCCACGCCGATCTTCATCGGCGTCGTCAATCGCGCGCCCCACCCGGAGGCGGCCCGGCTCTTCGTGGACTGGGCCCTCTCGAAGCGAGGACAGAACGTCTACCAGACGCACAAGATCCTGCTCTACGGCTCGCTGCGCGGGGACGCCGGTCCGATGCCGACGGGCAAGCGGCTCACCGATTTCAAGCTTCTCTTCCCCTCCGACTGGACCGATTTTCAGGCCAGCCACGCGGCGTTCGTGAAGGAGTGGAACGCCATCATGGGGCTCTGAGCCCGGAGGTCGTGGAGCGCGTGAGGCGGCCCCGGTCCGCCTGGCCGGGCCCGCGTCTCATCAGCGTGCTGGTGGGCGGCGTGGCGGCGGCCTTCGTGCTCTACCCGATCGGTTTCCTGATCCAGGCCTCGCTCTCCGTCGGCGATCCCCAAGCGCGACCGCCGGAGGCCTACGGCCTCGAGAACTTCACGGACCTGCCCCGCTACGCGCACATCTTCTGGAACACCCTCGTCGTCGCGGTGGTGGCGACCGTTCTCGCGATCGGGTTCGGGTTCGTGATGGGCTGGATCCTCTCGCGCACGAATGTTCCGGGACGAGGAGTGCTCGAACAGTTCATGGCCCTGCCGTACTACGTGACGCCCCTCATGGGGGCGCTCGCCTGGAGCTTGATCGGCTCCCCGAGCGGGGGATTCCTCAATCAGGTCTGGCGTGCCCTCGGCGGCGAGGGACACCTCATCGACATGAACACCCCGTACGGCATCGCGTGGGTCATGGCGCTCTTCGAAGGATCGGTCGCCTTCGTCATGATCGGCGCCGTGATGAAGTCCATGGACCCGTCGCTGGAGGAGGCCTCCCAGGTGCTCGGTGCGGGGCGCGCGCGGACGATGCTCCGGATCACGCTGCCCCTGGTGCTGCCCGGCGTGCTCGGGGCGGCGATCTTCGTGTTCGCCGAGATGCTGGGCTCGTTCTCGGCCGCCCTCGTGCTCGGGCTTCCGAGCCGCTTCTACGTCGTGACGACGGCGATGTACCAGCTCATCTCGCAGTACCCGCCACGCTTCCCGACCGCGGCCGCGATGGGCGTGTGCCTCTCCGCCGTCATGTTCGCGATGGTCTACGTGTACCGCCGGATCGTCAGCGCCAGGAGCTACGTCACGATCACCGGGAAGGCGTACCGGCCCCGCGCCATGAACGTCGGGCGCCTCCGCTTCGTGCTCCTCGGCGTGTGCCTCGGCTATCTCGGCATCGCGGTCGTCCTCCCGCTCATCACGATCGTGTACGCCTCGTTCCAGCGCCTGGCCACGGCGTTCCCGCGCGCCGACAACTTCACCCTGGCGAACTACGCCACCGCCCTGTCGCTGGACGCGGTGCGGTCGGCGCTCTGGAACAGCCTCGTCCTCGGTTTCGGCACGGCCTCCATCGGGATCCTGCTGATGGGCTTTCTCTCGTGGATGATCTACCGGTCGCGACTACCGGGCGCCGGCGTCATCGAGTACCTCCTCATGTTCCCGCAAGCCGTGCCGCGGCTGGTCTTCGCGTTCGGGATGCTGTGGGCGTGGCTGATCTTCCCGATCCCGATCTACGGGACGTTGTGGCTGTTGCTGATCGCGTACCTCACCGTCTTCCTGCCGCTCGGCCTGCGGACCATCTCGGGCGTGATGCTGCAGATCGACCGCACGCTGGAGGAATCCGCGCAGATGTGCGGCGCCTCCTGGGGATACCGGATGCGGACCGTCACGATGCCGCTGCTCCGGCCCGGACTGGTCGCGGCCTGGCTCCTCCTGTTCATCGCCAGCGTGCGGGAGCTGGGCGCCTCCATCCTGCTGATGGGGCCGAAGGCCAAGGTGATCACCCCCGCCATCGTCGAGTCCTGGTTCTCCACGAGCACGGAGCTGACGGCGGCCATGGCGCTGATCCAGACGCTCGCGGTGGCCGCGGCGCTCGCGCTCCTCTTCGCCGTGGCCCGTCGCGCCACGCAACTCCCGGGAGAGTGATGACGCACGATGAGGCGGCCGCCATCGCGGTCAAGGACCTGGTGATCCGCTATGGCCGGATCACGGCCGTCCGCGGCGTGACGTTCTCCGTCGGTGCCGGCGAGCATCTCACGCTGCTGGGACCGTCGGGTTGCGGCAAGACGACCACGCTCAGGGCGATCGCCGGGCTCGAGCAGCCCGAGTCGGGCGAGATCCGGATCGACGGCACCCTGGTCTTCGCGCCCGGGATCCACGTGCCCGCCGAGCGCCGGGGCCTCTCGATGGTGTTCCAGTCCTATGCCATCTGGCCCCACATGACGGTCTTCGACAACGTGGCCTACGGGCTCCGCGTGCGGCGAGTGGCGGAGCGCGAGGTGAGGGAGCGGGTGCGCTCGGCGCTCGATCTGGTAAAGCTCGGCGATCTCGGCGAGCGGAGCGCCGCGCGGCTCTCGGGCGGCCAGCAGCAGCGCGTCGCGCTGGCCCGCGCGTTCGTGTTCTCCCCGTCCGTGCTCCTCTTCGACGAGCCCCTGTCGAATCTCGACGCCAAGCTGCGGGCGGAGATGCGCGTCGAGCTGAAGGAATTGCAGCGGCGAATCGGCATCACCTCCGTCTACGTGACGCACGACCTCGAGGAGGCGCTGGCGATCTCCGACCGGATCGTGGTCATGCGGGACGGCGTCATCGAGCAGATCGGCACGTCGGCCGAGATCTACGACCGGCCGCGGAACACGTTCGTCGCCGACTTCGTCGGATCGGCCAATCTGATCCGCGGCCGCCGCCGCCTGGACCTCGAGCGCGACGGGATGATCGTGCTGGAAACGGCGGCGGGCGCGCTGGTGCACGGCGCCGCGTACGGGCGACGCGCGGGCGCCGAGGCGCTCTTCGCCATCCGCACGGTGCACCTGCGCCTCGGGCGCGAGCGGCCGGCCGGGACGCTCAACGTGTGGGCGGCCCGCGTGCGCCGGCGCGTCTTCCAGGGCGACCTCACGCAGTATCATCTGGACTGGGACGACCGGGAAATCGTCGTGCGATGCACGACGGTCGATCCCCTCAGCGAGGGCGACCCCGCGTTCGTGAGCGTCGAGCCCCGTCACTGCGTGCTGCTCGAGGAGTGACGAGGACCGGCTCGACGTCAGGGATGCATCGAGTCGGTAGCCCCGTCACCGAGCGACTCCGAGATGCGGCGCCATTCGGTCTCGACCCGCACGACCGCGTCGACGATGTCGGGATCGAAATGCGTGCCGCGCTTCTCGACGATCATCCGCACGGCCACCTCGTGGGGCAGAGCCTCCTTGTAGACGCGCTTGCTCACGAGCGCATCGTACACGTCCACGACGGCCACGAGACGGCCGGCGATCGGAATCGCCTCACCCTTGAGCCCTTTCGGGTACCCGGTGCCGTCCCATCGTTCGTGATGCGTGGAGACCACGTCCTTGGCCAGGCGGAGCAGGACGTCGTGGCGTATGCCGGCGCGCCGTTCCGCGTCCGCGATCACCTGGTGACCGAACTCGGGATGACGCCGCATCTGCTCCCATTCCTCGTCGGTCAAGGGCCCGGGCTTTCTCAGGACGATGTCGGGGACGCCGACCTTGCCGATGTCGTGGATCGGCGCCAGCCGGGCCACGAGGTCGATCGTGTCCGGGGTGAGAAACTCCCGAAACCGGGGGTGATGCGCGAGCTCCTCGCAGAGGACCTGCATGTACTGCTGGGTGCGCAGCAGGTGCGTGCCGGTCTCGTGGTCGCGCGTCCCGGTGAGTGACGTCAGCGAGTGCAGCAGCAACTCCCGCGTCTGTCTGAGCCTCCAGGCCGTCCAGTCCGCGCGGCCGCGCTCGAGAAGGACGCTCGCCACGGTGAGTGCCGTGAAGCTGACGGCGAGCCCCGCGAGCGGATAGAGCGGCGAGAGGAAGATCCCCTTCGCCCCCAGGAGCCAGCCGGCCCCGAGCCAGAGTCCGACGCCAAGCGCGCCCAGTATCGCGGCGCCCCAGGTGACCCCGGCCACGACCACCACGAGGGCCGCGATCGGGCCGGCGAGGAGTGTCAGGAGCAGCTCCACCGCCGGTGCAGCACGCGGTCGCGAGAGGAACTCGCCACGCAGGATGCTGTCGGCCACCGTCGCGTGCAGCTCGACCCCTGGATACGTGGCGTCGAGCGGAGTCACGACGGTATCCCTGATGCCGAGGGCGGTGACGCCCACGAACACGAGTCGATCGCGAAGCGCTGTCGGCGTCACGCGATCGTCCAGGACGTCGGCGGCGGACACATACGGGATGGTGCCCTTCCCGCCGCGATAGGCCAGGAGGAATCCCCCTTTCGCGTCGAGGGGCACGACGAGGTCGTCGAGGGCCAGCGACTCCGCCCCGACGTCGTTCGTCCGCAGGACGACTCGCCGGATGCCGAACGCCATGATCACAGTTGCCAGGCCGAGGCTCGGGTAGACAGCCTCCTCGTCCGCGATCACCAGCGGCATGCGTCGCAGGATGCCGTCGCGGTCCGGCGCGGCGTTGAGGAAGCCCGAGCCGGGCGCGGCGCGCGCGAGGCCCGGGAGGCTGCAGAGTCGCGGCCACGCCTGGAAGAGCGGTACCTGGTTACTGCCCGCGGACTGGCGCACGTACGCGAGGCGGAGCGGATGGAGCACGCACGGGACCCGCGCCTCTCGATCCGCGCCGAAGCCGAGACCGAACCCGAGAACGAACGGTCCGCGCGCCAGCACGGCGGCCAGGGCCGCATCGTGGGGGGTGAGCGTGAATTCCCCGTCCGGAGACTTCCGAGCGGCCGGCTCCGCGGATGACGACGGAGTCTCGTCCGGCTCGGGGAAGACCATGTCGAGCCCGACGCTGACCACGCCGAGGCGCTGGATCTTGGCCAGCAACTGCGCGAGCCGCTCCCTCGGCCACGGCCATCGTCCAAACTTCGCGAGGGTCCGGTCATCGAGGTCGACGATCGCGACCCGGCCGGTGACGGCGGCGCGATGCGCCGACCTCAACAGGACGTCGTAGATGCGCTGGTCGACGTAGCCGAGGAGGGATGGCGGTCGCAGCGAGATTGCGGCGACGAGCAGAGAGGCGAGCACCCCCCAGACGACGAGGCGCCAGACACCGCGCGGGTCGCTGTCGCGCGAGATCACCTCACGATGATCTCGACCCGGCGATTCCGCGGCTCGGAGACCTGGTCGCCGGTTGGCACGAGAAGATCGTTCTTGCCGTGGGAAGTGATGTCGAGGGTGCTGCGGTCGACGCCTTGCACCACCAGCAGGTCCGCGACGCGGTTGGCGCGCCGCAGCCCGAGCCGATAATTGTACTCGCGGTCGCCCAGCGTGTCCGTGTGGCCGACGATGCTGATGTCCGCGGGACTCCGATCCCGGACCGTCTGCAAGAACTTGGGCAGCAGCGCCTGCGATTCCGGCGTGAGGTCATCCGAGTCGCCCTTGAAATAGAGAATGAAGTGGGCAGGCTCCGGGGGCAAGGCCGCGAGCGTCGCGCCGAAGATCTGCTGGATCTGCGCGTCCGCGAGGACGAACGGAGGACCCGGCGCTCCGGTCGGGCCGGGAACGGCGGACGCCTGACGGCTCTGGGTGAGGACCTGCGTGCCCGAGGGGTTCGTGATGGTGATCTGACCGGCCCCGCTCGGATCCGGAAGGAGAACGAACAGGCTCGGGGTCGGGGCCGGCGGTGGAGGCGGCTTCGGAGCGGCGCACGCGGCGAGCAGCAACATGCACGCCGTCGCGAGAGCGAGCGAACGTCCCTGTCGCGCGCACGGCCAGCTCGTCGAGGGCATCGCCCTTCGCTACGGGCTCTCCACCTTCGCCACGAAATGGGTTCCCCGGACGCCGACGATGGCGACGGGCGTCTCGACGTGGACGGCATCGGGAGAGAGTTTGGCGATCTTCCCCGACACGTAGGCAGCAACGCCGCGCGCCATCTTCAGTACCAAGGCGAGCTGGCCCTGAGCTGGCGCGAAGAGGAACCGATCGATGCGGATCTCGGTCTCCGGACCGAGGGACACGCGCGTATCGTCACGCAGCACCACGCCGAGACGGCCGTCCGCGCCCGTCCGCAACACGTCTCCCTCCTGGAGCGCCAGCCCGGCGCTGGCCGCCAGCGTCTGATCGCCGCGCTGTACCACGGCCGTCCCCTCGGCCATCTTGACGATGCCGACGGAAGGCGTGGCGCCCTCGGACGCGCCGAGCAGGACGGTCATCAGCAGGCTGCAGACCGCGGCGATCACCGTCGTTCGCGTCGTTCGGCCGATCAGACTCTTGCCCACTCGCCCGAGGTAGCCCACGGTCATAGTCTCTACCCTAGCTCGAAAGACTCGCGCGCGGCAACTCGCCGGGGGCGCCGGTAGTGCCTCAGTTCGCCCCGTCGCCACCCGCCTGGCTCACGGGTGAGCCGATCGAGGAAACCGAGACACTACTGGAGCGCCACGGGCCTTGCCAGTGCCCCTTCGGCGGCACGGAAGAGCCGGACGTTCTTCAAGCGCTCCATCGTCACCACGACGCTGGCGACGCGCCGGGTGGCATCTCGCTCGAACCGGAACAGGTGGCGATAGGCGATGCCCGGCGCGGTCGGGCGAACGAGGAAGGTATCATCCGCGATCGGCTCCATGACGAAGGTGAGCTCGCCGTCCCCGCCCAGGCCATAGTCGATCACGAGGTCGTGGCCGTCGAGCCTGATGTCGTGACGGCTGGCGATCTCTCGGTTCTCGTACCTGCCGACGAACGCGGCGAGCGCCTCGGCGGCCTGGACGGGACGCGCGCACTTGCGGAGCGTCATGGCCTGCCCACCGATATCGAGGCGGCAGACCACGTCGTCGCGAGCGAAATCGATCCGCAGCTCGACGGGGGCGGTGGCGCGGTAGTCGTCACCATCCCGGAACACGCCACCGCCTTCGGGGTAGAGGAAGAACGGGTCGCCGAGCGTCTCCCCGCGAAGCACGCCATCCTCGATCTCGAGATCGACCCATTCGCCCGCCTCGACGTCCAAGTGGCGGCCGTTGATCGTGTGGAGCTGCGCGGACGTGAAGCCGGTTGTCGTGAGGCGCCGAGCCGCGCCTTCGACGGGATGTGGCTCGGGGAAGCCAGGACCGATGACCTGATCGAGAATCGCCGCCGCCAGGGCCGTGGGTCGCGTGTCCTCACGATTCGAGAGGATCGCCAGGCCCACATCGCGCTGGGGCACGTAGGCCACGTGGGCCTTGTATCCGGGCTGGCTGCCGGTGTGGCAGAAGACGGTCAGTCCCCGGTACCGCCTGACCGCCAGACCGAGTCCGTAGTACACCGGCCGGCCGTCCCGGAGCCTGCTGGGTTCGGCCATCGGGGTCCGGATGTCGACACCGCTGACCGTGCCGGACCGCAGGGCCAGGATCCAGCGGGTCACGTCATCGAGGCTCGTCACGAGGGGATCCGCGCTGATTCCGAGGAGATGGGTCGCGCGCGTCCAGCGCCCCGACCCGTCGGGCACGTAGGGCTCTGCGAGGTCTGGCACGATGAGGCCGTCGTGAGGGCGCGCCCCGGTGGCCCGCAACCCGAGCGGCTCGTAGAGCACGGCTCGGCGAAACTCCTCGGCGGGCATGCCGCTCTGCCGCGCGATCACCTCCTCGAGGAGCACCGCGTTGACGTTCGCGTACATGTACTGTGCGCCGGCCGGCGCGCTGACTCCCGTCTGGCGAAGCGCCAGCTCGAGCAGGTCTCGCGGTCGAGATTCCGCAGCGCGCCAGACGCCGCGCAATCGCTCGATCTCGAGCACATCCCGGAGGCCGCTGGTCATCGAGAGCAGATGACGGATCGTCACCCCGCCGCCGGCCGAGAGCTCCGGGAGGTGGCGGCACACCGGATCGTCGAGGCTCAACGCGCCACGCGCCGCCAGGGTGAGCGTGGCCGCCGCCAGGAACGTCTTGGAGACGGAGACGATGTGAAATCGGGTGTGAGGGCCGATCGGGACGTGGTGCTCGAGGCTCGCCACGCCGACACAATGCCGCGCGGCGACCTCCGGGCCGACGGTCACGGACACGGCCAGTCCCGGCTCGTCCCTCGGCCGGGCGAGCAGAGTCTCGATGACCGTCTGCGCCGCGTGTGTCAGGAGCGGCTCTTCGCCGGCCGCTCCGCGACGGGGAAGCCGGCGTTCTTCCACGCCGTGAAGCCGCCCGCCATCTCCGAGACCGGCTCGAGACCCATCTGCTGCGCGACGTCAGCGGCCAGCGCCGAACGCCAGGCGCCGTTGCAGTAGAAGACGAACGCCTTGCCCGACGCGAAGATCGGCTTGTGGTAGGGACTATCAGGGTCGATCCAGAACTCGAGCATGCCGCGAGGGCAGTGAAAGGCCCCGGGGATCATGCCATCTCGCTCGAGCTCTCGCACGTCACGCAGGTCGACGAAGACCACGTCGTCCCGCCCGTGACGCGCGCGAGCCTCCTCGAGGCTGATCGTCTCGATGCGAGCCTTCGCTTCGTCGACCATCTGGCGGACACCCTTGCGAAGCGTCATGGGGAGCCTCCTGGCGAGCCACTGTGGGACTGCCGGCGGAGCAGATACCGAAGGAGCGGAGCCGCATGAAGTGCCTGCATGATCTCTCCCGCGTCGATCAGGCCGGGAAGATCGGCGAGCGGAACGACGTGCACACGCAGGTCCTCGGTGGCCTCGCGCGCCGGGTCGGCGACGGGCTCGACGCCCTCCGCAAGAAACGAGTAGGTGAGATTGCTCTGGAGCGCGGGGTTGGCAGACAGCGTCAGCAGCGAGGACCACCGGCCAGCACCGTAGCCGGTTTCCTCCAGGAGCTCGCGGCGGGCCGCCGCCTCCGGGCTGGCGTCGGTCTCGTCCACCACCCCCGCGGGCAACTCGAAGTGCACCGCTCCAAGGCCGGGCCGATACTGGCGGATGAGCACCACGTGATCGGTCGCCGTGACCGCGAGCACGTTGACCCAGGGGGGGTACTCCGAGATCCAGTACTCGGCAATCTCGCGCCCGCTCGGCAAGAGCAGGTGATCCTGGCGAAGGGTCAGCCAGGGGGGACGCTGGAAAAGATAGGAGCGCTCGACCAGCGTCCAGGGCACGGGGTCGTCCGGATATCGGTGGCTCACCGCGTGCGGAGAAGGTGGGGTCAGCCGCTCGAGCTCTGGCCCATGGTCTGGTTGGCCGCCGCGTTGCGCTCGAAGATCTCGTTGCGCCATGCCTGGGGAACCGTACGAGATTGTACATCGCGCCGTGGCGCGCTGATCGCGCGTGCGGGACTCGCCAGAGGGACGCCGAACCCCGTCGGTGTGCGCGCGCGATCTGGTGTCGCCGGACAGCGTGCGATAGGATGCCCATCGCGCGGCGCGTGCTCGCCGGCATGGTCGGCAAAGGGCTGGCTCCGCACATCCAGTTCGGGGAGGGACACGTGAAGAAGAAGGTCGTGTACGTCATGGACGTGGCGGCCATGGGCATGCCGGGCAGCCGCGGCCGCCGCGTGGAATGCTATCGGCTGGGCAACTGGGTGTGCATGACCGGCCAGGCCTCCTTCCGGCTCGACACCGGCGAGATGGTCGGCATCGGAGATCCGGCCGCGCAGGCCCGGCAGAGTTGCGAGAACGTCAAGGCCCTGATGGAGCGAGCGGGAGGCAGCATGGCCGACGTGGTCAAGCTCACCGTGTATCTCACCGACCGCGCGTATCGGGAGGTCACGTACCCGATCCTCCGGGGCTATTTCGCCGAGCCTCGGCCCTGCCAGACCGGCGTCATCGTCAAGGGGCTGGCGCGGGAGGAGATGCTCATCGAGTTGGACGCGTGGGGCTTCATCGACGATCCGGATTGAGGCGCGCGCTGGCCTGCGGCCGTCCCTGTTGGCCGCGGTGGGCGTGATGAACGGCGCATCCGCTCAAAGCTCTCAGCCCGCGCCAAGGATGTAGCGCACATCGGTGGTCTTCCGGCCCGGATCCGGCTTCGAGTCGTAGCGATACTCGATCCGGAACTCGGATGTCGACGATGGGCACGTGCATGAGCGTCATGATGCGGGCACCTCTCTCACGGTGGCGGTCGTGGGGACGAGGGCGGGTCGGGCTCCGCCGAGATACGCTTCGAGCAGCGCGTCGTCGTTCAGCAGATCTGCCGCCGAACCCTGCGCGGCCACGCGTCCGCGGTCGAGGACGTAGCCGCGGTCGGCCACGGTGAGACTCAGCAGGGCATTCTGGTCGACGAACAGCAGCGACGACCCCGAGTCACGCAGGACCGCCAGTTCGTCGAAGACCTGCTCGACGAGCTGGGGGGCGAGCCCGAGTGAGGGCTCGTCGAGCAGCATGACACGCGGGCGGCCCATGAGGCCGCGAGCCAGCGCCAGCACCTGCTGTTCTCCGCCGGAGAGGAGCCCGGCGCGCGTGGCCACGCGCTCCCGCAGGCGTGGGAACCGGTCGAGCATGGCCGCGACGTCGGCGGCAATCTCGCCGTCGCGCCGGAGGAACGCGCCCAG
>Ga0335077_10011204_pt1 | contig 11199 bp, 6 predicted proteins | sample Lox_Sample_31_FD_207151 | JGI IMG/M metagenome (GOLD analysis project Ga0335077, IMG submission 207151) | Soil microbial communities from Loxahatchee National Wildlife Refuge, Florida, United States - Lox_Sample_3.1 | ecosystem: Environmental > Terrestrial > Soil > Wetlands | place: USA: Florida...
GCCAGCAGATCGAAAAAGCGCTTGGTACGTCGTCGCTCGGCGCGATCGCTGGCCGCCTCGGGTTGCTCGGCGGTGTGACAGGCGCCGCAATGGGCTACCTCGTGCCGAAGGTGGTCGGCTTGCTGAGCCCCGGCAAGGCGATTCCGCAAGGGATTCCTGCGTCGGTTTCCGAATTCCTCGCCACGTCCCCTCAGGCGCCGCCGCGCCCCGTGGAGCAGGTGCAGCACGTACAGCAGGTAGCGCCGCGCCACATCGAAGTGATCAAGGATGCGCCGGCGTTCGGCCGCTGGGCAATACCGATCGCGGCGCTGCTCGGCTTCGCCGGGCTTCTCTGGTATATCGCCGCGAACCGCGCGCCGCAGCAAGTGGCCTCGCTGCCGTCGCCGGCGGTTTCTCAGACGGCGCCCCCCGCTGCGTCGCAGGTGGCGTCGGTGATTCCGCCGCGGCTCGTGTTGCGCAACGACAATGGCATCATCGCCTATTCCGGCATCGTCCGAGACGAAGCGACCCGCTCGTCGATCGTCGATGCGCTGAAAGCGGTTTACGGATCCGACAACGTCAAGGGCAGCATCGCCGTGGAACCGAACGCCGGGCCGGCGAGCTGGCTCATCGGTTTCAGGACCGCGTGCGAGAACTTCAGGACGCCCGGGACGCAGCCGGTGTTCGACGGCAACTCGCTGAGCGTCGGCGGATTGGCCGAGCGGGATCGCGACCGGATCGCGGATTCGCTCAAATCCGTCTTCGGCTCGGGAATTATGGTCGGCAGTTTGGCCGATCGAGGGCTTGAGGCATCGTCTGGATCGACGGTCCCGGCGAACTTCCCCGCCAAGGATCTCGTGACCCGCCTTAACCAGACCGCCGTCAACTTCGCGACGGGCAGCGCGGAGGTCCCGCCAGAAAGCAAGGCTCTGCTTCAGCAGGCGGCGGCGACGGCGAGTCAGCTGCCGGCCGGCACGGTCATCGAGATCGACGGTCATGCGGACAGCTCCGGCGACTCCGCCGCCAACCAGCAGCTGTCGCAACGTCGTGCAGAGGCGGTACGTCAGGTGCTCGTCGATGCGGGGATGAATCCCGCGATGTTGGTCGCCAAGGGTTATGGCAGCGGCCCTGCCGCCGGAAACGCGACGCAAGCCGGCGCCGCCGGCGAGCGGCGCGTCGATTACACCATGGTCAAGCCGTAGTCGCTCCGCAGAGAGCGGGCGGCGAACCGCTCGCTCTCGACTGGCAACGCTGAAGACGTCGGGAGGACAGCTATGTCGTCACTCGCAATGTCGTCGCCCGCAATTGCAGCCGAAACACAAACCGCAGCCCGGCGCTACGGAGGGTTCGGCCGCGCGCGCATCTCGTGGGGAGCCGTCATCGCCGGTGTCGTCGTCGCCTTGGCGACCGCGGCGCTGCTCGGCCTGATCGGCGTGGCGCTCGGCGTCAGTGGCATCCGGCCCGGTGCGGCCGCGACCGGGATCGGCACCGGACTCTGGGCAGTGATCAGCACCGTCGTGGCGATGGCCTTGGGCGGCTACATGGCCGCGCGGCTGTGCGGCACCTACAGCCATCTCGACAGCGAGCTGCACGGGCTCACCGTCTGGGCTCTGACCTTGCTGGTGGGCGCGGTGCTGCTCGCGCAAGTCGTGAGCGGTGCCATCGGCCTTGCGGTTCAGGGTGCGGGAGCCGCGGCGGGAGGAGCGCTCAGCGGCACCGGTGCGCTCGCCTCCGGTCTCGCCCAGCAGATGAGCCCGCAGGCGCTGATCGATCAGTTGCAGGAATCGCTGACGACGGGCGGCGACCCGACCCAGATGACCAAGGAGCAGGTCAGGAGCGAGATCGCCATGCTGGTCGGCCGTCGGGTCTATACCGGCTCGCTCTCCGACCCGGACCGCGACCGGCTGAATCTGCTCGTCGCGAGCGAGGCGGGCATCGGCAAGGACCAGGCGGCGCGGCGGATCGCCGGCCTCGAGCGGGAGGCGCAGACGTTCCAAACGCAGGCGACGCAGCGCCTGCAGGACGCGGCCGACGCGGCGACGCGCGCGGCGGCGGTCGCGTCCCGCGCCCTCAGCGCGGGCTTGATTCTCGGCTTGGCGACCGCGCTGATCGGGGCCTGGTTCGGCACACGGCATGCCCAGGTGCTGGCACCAGCCTATCGAACCGACACCCCGACAACGGTCGACTACGCATTTGCCGGCCAGCATCCGAGGCCGGTGCAGGAGCGCGTGATCATCCATGGCGACGCAGGGCAGCGCGTCATCCAGCGCCTGCAGGGATTGCACTTTCCGGCGAGCAAGCGGGATCTTCTCGGCATCGCCAAAGCTGGGAACTTCGAGCCCGGATTAGCCGCCGCTTTCGAGCATATCCCGGATCGTCAGTACTACGATATCAACGACGTGCTGACGGCCTTGGGGATGGCTCCCTAGGAGGACGCGTCAGGACGCGGAGGTGCTCGGGTCGCTCACCGCTTGGCTGGACCAGTTGCCGGCCGCCTGGCTGGCATTGCTGTTCTGCGTCGCCTTCGTCGGCATCACCTGGCTGGGCATTTTGCTGATCCATCCGGTGATGCGGCGGTTGCTTCACGGCGAGCATCCGTCCAACGAGGTGATCGCCTCCATCAGCGGCGGCTTCGGACTTCTGTATGCCGTGCTGCTCGGGTTGCTCGCCGTCGCCACCTTCCAGAACACCAAAGATGTCGAGGACGATGTCGGCGGCGAGGCGTCGAGTCTGTCGGCGATTTACCGAAACGCCAGCGGCTATCCCGAGCCGGCGCGGGGCGAGCTCAAATTCCTGCTGCGGGACTATACTCATTACGTCATCGAGAAAGACTGGCCGGCCCATCGAAAGGGGCTGGTGCTTGCCGGAGGAGAGCACCGGCTGCAGGTCATACGTCAGACGCTGCTGTCGTTCGAGCCAGCATCGAAAGCGCAGGAAACCCTGCAAAACGAGCTGCTGCACGAGTTGAATGCCCTGACCGCCGCCCGCGAGCGGCGATTGGCCGCCGTAACCGCGACGATCCCGAGCGTATTGTGGTACGTCGTCGTGGGCGGCGCCCTGATCAGTATCGCCTTCCTTTGGATGCTCTACATGGAGCTGGCGCAGCAACTCCTGCTCGGCGGGATCACCGGCTTGTTTCTCGGCGTCATGATCTTCGTGATTTACGCGATGGACCATCCGTTGCGCGGTGCCGTCAGCGTCACCTCCGAGCCGTTCAAGTCAGTCTACAATCTTGTGATGCGGTGGGATGCGCGGCAGAGCGACGTGCCCGCCGGGCGTCGACCAGAGCAGGACAAGGTCTTTGCCTCGATTGGCACTGGGGAACTGAACGGCGTCTACTATTCCGTAGGCCGTGCTATCTGTCAGGTCGTCAACCGCGAGCTGGTTTCGCGCGGTGTGCGCTGCTCTGCTGAGGCGACGCCGGGTTCGGAGTACAACATCGAAGGGGTGCGCTCGGGCGAGCTCGAATTCGGCATCGTCCAGGCCGACGTGCAGTTCATGGCCTATAACGGCAAGGGAATGTGGACGGGGAGGCCGTTTTCCGATCTGCGATCCGTGTTCTCGCTCCACCGCGAGCTCGCTACCTTGGTGGTCCGTTCCGACTCCGGCATCGCCGACATCGCCGGCTTGGCCGGCAGACGCGTGAACATCGGCAGCCCGGGGTCGGGGACGCGGGCGACGTGGGATACGATCGAGGCGGCGCTCGGCTGGCGTGGTGGCATGCGGATTCACCCGAGCGAGATCACTCCCGACGCAACCACGCGCGCGCTCTGCACCAGAGTGATCGATGCCAACTTCCTGATGGTGGGCTATCCGTCGCCATTGGTCAGCAACCAGCTCACCGCGTGTCCAACCAAGCTGGTGCCGATCACCGGCCCCGTTGTCGACAAGATCATCGCCACTCAGCCGTACTATCGGCGCTACGACATTCCGGGCGACGTCTACGAAATCAGTGAGGCCGTACCGACCTTTGGCGGCAACGCCACGCTCGTTACCTCGACCGCTGTGCCGTCGGGGGTCGTCGATGCGATCGCCGCGACGGTGCTCGCCCATCTCGACGAGCTGCGATCGCTACACCCGGCGCTGGCTCACCTGGACGCCAGCGAAATGACGACAGCTGGCCTGACGGCCCCGCTGGATTCCGGCGCCGAACAGGCCTATCGACAGGTGGCGCTCATCAAATAGCGCAAGCGTCCGCGTCGCGTCCTCTGAAACGCCTAGCGATCCTCCTCGCGCAGCGACAACAGGCTGGCATTGCCGCCCGCAGCCGTGGTGTCGACGCTGAGGGTCCGTTCGACGGCAAATCGGTGCAGATAGTGCGGGCCGCCGGCCTTTGGGCCGGTGCCGGAAAGGCCTTCGCCGCCGAAGGGCTGAACGCCGACGACGGCGCCGATCATGTTGCGGTTGACATAGGTATTGCCGATGGCGAGCCGGCGGTGAATGCGTCCCACCGTCTCGTCGATGCGGCTGTGAATGCCGAGCGTCAGGCCGTACCCGGAAGCGGCGATGGCGTCGAGGACGCGGTCGAGCGCATCGCCGCGCCAGCGGATGACATGCAGGATCGGGCCAAACACCTCGCCTTCGAGCAGATCGAGGCGCTCGATCTCGAAGGCGCGCGGCGCGAAGAAACTGCCCTGCTCGGTGCCCGCCGGCAGATCGAGGGCGCAGATCAGCCGGCCCTCGCGCGCCATACGCGCGGCATGCCGCTCGAGCGGCTGGCGCGCGTCGTCATCGATCACCGGGCCGATATCGGTGGCGAGGAGCCCCGGATCGCCGATCTCGAGCTCGCGCATGGCGCCGGCAAGCAAGCTTATGGCGCGTGCGGCGATGTCGTCCTGCAGAAACAGCACGCGGAGCGCCGAACAGCGCTGGCCGGCACTGTTGAAGGCGGACGCCAGTACATCGACGACGAGCTGCTCCGGAAGCGCGGATGAATCGGCGATCAGCGCATTCTGCCCGCCTGTCTCGGCGATGAAGGGGACGATCGGGCCGGAGCGCTTGGCAAGCGCAAGGTTGATGGCGCGCGCCGTCTCGGTCGAGCCCGTGAAGGCGACGCCGGCGATGCGGGGATCGGCGACCAGCGGCGCACCGACATGATTGCCGTCGCCGGGCAGCAAGGCCAACACGTCGCCGGGAATGCCGGCCTCGTGCAACAGCCGAACCGCAGCGGCAGCAACGAGCGGCGTCTGCTCCGCGGGCTTGGCGATCACCGCGTTGCCGGCGGCGAGCGCCGCAAGGATCTGGCCGGTGAAGATGGCCAGCGGAAAATTCCAAGGCGCGATGCAGGCAAAGACGCCGCGGCCGTGCAGCGACAGCGTATCGCGCTCGCCGGTCGGGCCGGGCAGCAGGCTCGGCGCCACAAACTCGGCGCGGGCACGGCTGGCGTAATAGCGGCAATAATCGATCGCCTCGCGCAGCTCGGCGAGCGCGTCCGGAATGGTCCGCCCGCCCTCGCGCACGATCAGCGACAGCAGTGACGGGTGGCGGGCCTCCATGAGCTCGGCCGCGCGCTCCAGACAAGCGGCGCGGTGCTCGGCGCCGATGGCGTCCCAGCCTGGCGCTGCCACCGCGGCGCGCGTCAGCGCCTCGTCGAGGTGGGCTGCGGTCGCCGTCGCCACGGTGCCGAGCTCGCGCCGGCGATCGGCAGGGTCGAGCACCGGACTTGCCCGCCCCGCCCTCTCCTCGCCGCCGATGATTGGTGCGGCGTGCCAGGGCTCGACGGCATAGGTCATCTCCTCGGCCAGCCGGACGAGGCGCAACCGGTCCGACAGATCGATGCCCCGCGAATTGCGGCGCGACGTGCCATAGAGATCCTGCGGCACGGGAATGCGGGGATGCCGCTTCAGCGGCAGAGCGGCCAGTCGGGCGATCGGATCGGCGACGATCTCCGCGATGGGGGCAGCCTCATCGACGAGCCGATTGACGAAAGAGGTGTTGGCGCCGTTCTCGAGCAGGCGCCGCACGAGATAGGCCAGGAGGTCCTCATGGCCGCCGACCGGCGCGTAGACCCGGCAATGGAGGCCGAGCCCACCCTTGCCAACGACTTGCTCATGGAGCGCTTCACCCATGCCGTGCAAGCGCTGAAACTCGAAGTCGCGCCGCTCGCCGGCGAGATCGAGCACCGCCGCCACGGTGTGCGCATTGTGGGTCGCGAATTGCGGATAGAACGCGTCGGGCGCGGCGAGGAGCCGCTTGGCGCAAGCCAGATAGGAAACATCGGTGGCAAGCTTGCGGGTGAAGACCGGATAGCCGTCGAGCCCCTGCTCCTGTGCGCGCTTGATCTCGCTGTCCCAATAGGCGCCTTTCACCAGCCGCAGCATCAACCGGCGCTTGCCTCGACGAGCCAGCGCGGCGAGCCAGTCGATCAGCGGCAAGGCCCGCTTCTGATAGGCCTGGACGGCGAGACCGAGGCCGCTCCAGCCGGCGAGATCGGGATCGAGCGCCAAGCGCTCGACGAGGTCGAGCGAAAGCTCGAGCCGGTTCGCTTCCTCGGCATCGATGGTGAAGCCGATTCCGGCGGCCTGTGCGCGCCGCGCCAGCGCGTCGAGACGCGGGGCGAGTTCACGCATGACGCGTTCGCGCTGACTCTCCTCGTAACGGGGATGAAGCGCCGACAGCTTCACCGAAATGCCGGGTCGGTCGGCAACGTCATTTTGCTTGCCTGCAGCGGCGCCGATCGCGGCGATGGCCGCCTCATAGGCGGCGAAATAGCGCTCGGCATCGCCGGCATCGCGCGCGGCCTCGCCGAGCATGTCGTAGGAGTGGCGATAGCCTTGACGCTCGGCCGGCCGAGCGCGGTCGAGCGCTTCGGCGATGGTGCGGCCCATGACGAACTGCCGGGCGAGAACGCGGATGGCCGCCGTGACCGCCTGGCGAACGAGCGGCTCGCCCGAGCGCGCCAGCAATCGGCGGAGGGCTTGGGAGAGATCGCCCTGCGCCTCACCCTCGCCGATCAATCGCCCGGTGAGCATCAAGGCCCAGGTCGAAGCATTGACCAAAAGCGAGCCGGAATGCCCCAGATGGCTCGCCCAATCCGCCGGCGCGAGCTTGTCGCGGATGAGACGGTCCACCGTGGCGGCATCGGGGATCCGCAGCAGCGCCTCGGCCAGGCACATCAGGGCCACGCCTTCGGGCGAGGACAGCGCATATTCATGAAGGAGTGCATCGATGCCGCTTTTGCCGCGCCGCCGCTTTCGCGCCTCGGCGACGAAGCGGCTCGCGCGCCGCTCGATGCGCCCGACCGCCTCGGGGGGCAGCGCCGCTTCGGTCAAAATCCGCGCAACCGCCGCCTCTTCCTCCTCGCGGTGAGCAAGACGTATGGCCTGGCGCGACGGGTCGGCGGGCGGAAGCGAAGCGAAGACGAGGCCCATGGGGTGCTAAATCTTAGGACGATCAGGCGGCCCGAGCGAGACGTGTTAGGAAGCCTGCAGCGCGCCAAACCGACGCAAGCCGATCTGGCGCCATCGATTATGGTAAAGGCGGCTTGGTTCGATCGAGCCCGGGCCGGCGACGCACGCCTCTCCGGATAGATAGTCTAAGCATAGAATCTCCTGACAATTGTGGCGGCATGATTGAGCCTCGCGGCGCACCCCCGATCCGCTGGAAGGTTGCGACTCCCGGTCGCGCCGCCGGGCCGGCCGTGCTATAAGGGCGCCCGGAGCCGCTCGGGACTTGCTCAACCCGGCGGTTCCGGATCATGATGAGGCGCAAAAGCGTCCATGACGATCCTCGGGTCTGACAGTTCGCCAAGGGGGCCAACCGGACCATTCTTCAATGAAAACCGCCGGCAAGAGCGGGGCCAAAGACGGGAGGTAACGCGTATCATGAAGACCACAACGGTTTCTCGTCGCAAATTTATCAAGCGCGCGGCATTGGCGACGACTGCTGCCGTTGCAGCACCTTACATGCGGACTTCTTATTCAGCGGGCAAGCTAACGCTCGGCTGCTGGGACCATTGGGTCCCTGGCGCCAACGACACGCTGACAGCGATCGTCAATGAGTGGGGCACGCAGAACCACGTCGAAACGCATATCGACTACATCACGTCGGTCGGCGACAAGGATCTGCTGACGGCCAGCGCCGAGGCGGAAGCGAAGACCGGCCACGACATCATGCAGCACCGCGCCTGGCAGGTTCAGGTACACCGCGACGTGCTAGAGCCGGTCGATGAAGTGATCGACCGCCTGGTCAAGGATCACGGATCGATCGCCACGATCAGCGAATACCTCGCCAAGGATCATCACGGCAAATGGAAGGGCGTGCCGACGGTGGTCGGCAGCCAAGTCAAGCCATGCTGCTCGCGGCTCGATCTCTATAAGCAATATTGCGGCGTCGACGTCACCAAGATCTTCCCCTTCGGCGACAATCGCGACAAGACGCTGGTCGATAGCTGGAACTGGGATCTCTATCTCACGACGGCGGAGAAGCTGTTCAAAGCTGGTTATCCCGTCGGTCTCCCGATGGGCCAAACCAGCGATGCGATCGACTGGGTGGGCGCACTCTTCCGCTCCTATGGCGCCGTCTTCGTCGACGAGAAGGACAACGTCACCGTCGACAGCGCCGAGACCCGCGCGGCCCTCGAATACGCGCAGAAGCTGATGAAGTTCAATCCGCCCGACGTCTATGCGTGGGACGATGCCGGCAACAACAAATGGCTCATCTCCGGCAAGGGTTCGAGCATCATGAACCCGCCCAGCGCCTGGTCGGTCGCCAAGCGCGACAATATCAAGGTCGCAGAGCAGTGCTGGACGCACGACATGCCCCGCGGCCCCAAGGGCCGGTTCGCGCCCTACCTGCCCTTCTACTATGGCGTGTGGACCTTCGCTCAGAACAAGTCGGCGGCCAAGGATCTCATCCACTACATCGTCGACAAGCCGCAAGCGAAGCGGCAGGTGCAGGCATCGAACGGCTACGATCTGCCGGCCTTCAAGAGCTATTACGATTTCGACACGTGGAAAACCGTCGAGCCGCCCAAAGGCACGGTCTACAACTACCCGCCGCGCGGCGACGAAGAGCTCAGCATCACCGGCTACCCGGCCCGGGCCGATGTCGCGGCGCAGATCTACAACCAATCGCTGCAGACCGTGATGATCGGCAAGGTGTCGCAGGGCGGCGAGAAGATCGACGACGTCGTCAAATGGGCGAAGAACGAGTGCGAGGGCTATTTGCGCAGCTAAGCTGCGCGGATCGGCGTTAGTCTAGTCGCATGCGGCGCGGCGTGGCCTCCACGTCGCGTTGGCGTGCGCTGAGCGGCGCGCCCGTCGCTGGTGGGAGTGAGAATGGCATGAGCGATACGATTCCGCGGACTCTGGTGCCGGGCAATACGGCAGCGGCGATAGGTCGTCCGGGCAGCCTTTACCGCATGTCGCGGCAGCGCTCGACCGTCGCCTTCCTCTTCGCTCTGCCCCTCCTCGTCGTCATCGGCGGACTCATCGTCTATCCGGGCATCTACGCGGTATACCTTTCGACGCTCAACACGCGGATGACCAAGTTCATCGGCTTGAGCAATTACACATTCCTGTTCAGCCGCGACACCTTCTGGATGGTGGTGGAGCAGACTTGCCTCTTCGCCATCACCGCCGTGATCTTCAAGGCGCTCATCGGCATCATCACCGCGCACATGGTCAACAACCTGCCGAGCAAGGGACAGCGCAAGTGGCGCGGCATGCTCCTCATTCCCTGGGTCATGCCGCTGTCGCTCAGCACGCTCGGTTGGCGCTGGCTGCTCGACCCGACCTACAGCGCCTTCAACTGGCTTTTCGCGCAGGTCGGCGGACCGCAGATCGGCTGGCTCAGTGATCCGATGTGGGCGCGTTTCTCTGCCATTCTGGTCAATGTATGGTTCGGTGCTCCGTTCTTTCTGATCATGTACCTCGCCGCGCTCAAATCGGTGCCGGGCGAACTCTACGAAGCAGCATCGATCGATGGCGCGACCGCTTGGCAAAAGCTCATTCACGTGACCCTGCCGATGATGCGTAACATCATCTCGATCACCATCCTGTTTTCGCTCATCGTCACTTTCGCCAATTACGACATTGTCAGCGTGCTCACCGCGGGCGGACCGCGCAACCTGACGCATGTCTTCGCGACTTGGGCGTTCCAGCTTGGCATCCGAAGCGGCGACATCCCGCTGGGCGCATCGGTGTCGCTCTTCATGGTCCCGATTCTCGGCATCTGCGCCATTTTCATCCTGCGCGGTGTGCGTCAGCGCGGAAAGGAGATTTGATGACCGCGGTCACCGCCGATACCGTACCTGTTGTCAAAGGCGGCAGCCTGCGCCGCAGTCGGCGCTGGGCGCTCATCACCTCCTATGTCTGCCTCGCGCTCTTCGCAATCTTCTTTCTGACGCCGCCCTTTTACGCTCTGGTGACCGCAACCAAGAGCACTGAAGAGATCTCGAACCAGAATACCATTCCCTGGCTGCCGTCGATGTCGCCGACGCTGTCGAACCTCGCGACTCTATGGACGCAGACGGACTTTCCGATCTATCTCAGGAACAGCGCCATCGTGACGGTCTGCGTCGTGGCCATCACCATGGTGATTGCCGTGCCGGCGGCGTTCTCGCTTGGACGGATGAAGTTCTGGGGCTCCGGGATTCTCGCTACTGGCGTGTTCCTCACCTATCTCGTTCCTGACACCCTGCTCTTCCTGCCGCTGTTCAAGGTCGTCGGTTCGTTCGGGCTGCTCAATTCCTATTGGGGCCTGGTTCTCGTTTATCCGACCCTGACGGTCCCGTTCTGCACCTGGATCATGATCGGCTATTTCCAGAGCATCCCCAAAGAGCTTGACGAAGCCGCCTTGATCGACGGCGCCAATCATCTGCAGATGCTGTTCAAGATTTTCATTCCGGTGGCGCTGCCGGGTCTCATCGCCGCCACCATCTTCGCTTTCACTGCCTGCTGGGCGGAGTTCGTTTATCCGATGGCTTTCATCTTCACGTCCAGCCAGCAGGTGCTGACCGCCGGAACGATCACGACGCTGGTCAAAGCCGACGTCTATCAATGGGGCATGATCATGACGGCTCAGTTGATCGCGGCGATGCCTCCCCTCATCCTCTACGCCTTCCTCATGGACTACTACATCGCCGGGCTCACGGCCGGCGCGACGAAGGGATAAGCGCCATGGCACAAGTGACGCTCAACAAGGTTGTCAAGAAGTTCGACCAGACCGAGGCGGTGCGCGGCATCGATCTCGACATCGCCGATCAGGAGTTCGTGGTAC
>Ga0335077_10011207_pt1 | contig 11198 bp, 8 predicted proteins | sample Lox_Sample_31_FD_207151 | JGI IMG/M metagenome (GOLD analysis project Ga0335077, IMG submission 207151) | Soil microbial communities from Loxahatchee National Wildlife Refuge, Florida, United States - Lox_Sample_3.1 | ecosystem: Environmental > Terrestrial > Soil > Wetlands | place: USA: Florida...
CGGATCGATGTTGTAGTCGATGCGGGCGGTCTGCACCTGCTCATGGTCATCGCTGGAATGCGAGACGCCTCGCCGATTCGCGCATCCGTTCCCGTTTGGCGGACTGCCTGATGCTGGAGTGCCGTCGGAGTTGAGGGGACATCCGAGTACCGCCAGCGGTGTTCCGCTGGTGTTTCCGTACAGCGAAAACATCTTCTGGTAAAAACCCTGTTCATCTGACGGAAGCTGAGTGAGTACGTACTGCTGGAATGCCGGGCTGGGGACGGTTATGTTCGAGAAGATCGGCAGTGCAATCCGTACCCATTCGCTGTCGAAAAAGAAGAACAGCTTGTCATGGGCAATCGGCCCGCCCAGGCTGCCGCCGAAGTGGTTCACGTTGGAGCGCGGCTTGTGCGTTTCCGAGGCGGTATTCAGGAAGTAATCTGTCGCGTTGAGAACGGAGCCGTTCCAAAGCTCGTAAAGGTTTCCGTGAAAATGATTCGTGCCCGACTTGGTGACGTAGTTGACCTGCGAAGCTCCATATCGCCCCTGGTCCACTGAATAGGACAGCGTGTTGACGGTCACCTCGGCGATTGAATTCAGGCCCAGCACAAGGTTGGTGGAGAGCCCGCTGTTGAGATTCGTCAGCGGGTCGTTGGTTTCGAGCCCGTCAACGATGTAGCCGTTGGCGAGCGCCGGCAGGCCGTTAAATTCCAGGTTGCCGTAGCCGTTGGTGCCGCCGACAAAATCATTACCGCTGCCTGCGGTGTTGATGAGCGCTCCCGCCGCAAACTGCAAGGGGTAGGTCAGATCGCCTCCGGGATTCGGCAGATTTTCGAGTGCCGGCGCACTCAGGGTAGTGGAGGTGTTCGCATTGGCGGGATTGATCAGGGTAGCTTCGCCGCTCACCTCGACCGTCTGACTGGATTGAGCCACGTGCAGCGTGAAATTGACGGCTTGCTTTTGACCTAGACTCGCCACAACGTCGTCATGCTGCTGCGGCGCAAAACCTGGCGCTTCGACCCGGACCGCATAGCTCCCGGGCTTGAGCTGGGGCAAATTGAACCGGCCGGCGGCATCGGTGCTGACGGCCCGTCTGAGGCCGGTGTCACGGTTCGTGATCGTTATTGCGGCATTGGGAACAACTGCTCCCGTTTCGTCGCTTACCTGCCCAATGATTGCGCTTGTGGTCTCACCTTGCGCAAAGGCCAGGGCCGGTAACAAGCAAACCGCCGCCACAAGCAAAAGAATAAAAGGGTGCGGGGAGCCCGGCACATACGTGGAAGGCGATCTCATGGTCCGTTTGCCGCCCTCGGGCGTGAACGGAAATATACCATAAACACTTAATTGCAGTTAACTATGTAGCAGCAAGTACGGTATAATCGGCGTGCAACGAGGAGGCTCGCTCGGAGCGCTACCGCATGATTACCATCTCCAAGGAAGACTACCTGAAGGCAGTCCTTGAGGCTGAGAGCGAGGGAGATCACGTCATCTCGGCGACGCTGGCGCATCGGCTGTCGGTTTCCGCTCCCGCGGTCACCATGGCGCTGCGGCGGCTGAAGCGCGACGGGCTGGTCGTGGTGCGAGCCGAGGGCCGCGTGGAACTCACCGCTGCCGGGCGAAAGGTCGCCTTGCGCACCATGACCCGGCATCACCTGATCGAGCGCATGCTGGCGGAAGTTTTCGGCATGGAGTGGTACCGCGTGCACGACGAAGCCGAGCGTCTGGAGCACGCCGTCTCGGCGGAGTTCGAGGCGAAACTGGCGCAAAAGCTGGGGCCGGCGGGGGCATGTCCGCACGGCAACCCGGTAGTGCCCGAGCGAAACGAGGCGCGGCGCCGCCGGGGCCTGTGCCTGCTGGCGGAAGCTGAACCGGGCAAGAGCTACCAGGTGAGCAGCATGTACGAGCGGGACAGCGCCTTGCTGCGCTTCCTCGACGAGCGGGGCATCCGCCCTGGGGCCAGGTTGCACGTGCTGGAGCGCAACTACGACCAGACCATGACCTTGGTGACCGATAAGCACAAGGTCTCGGTGGGAGGTCCGGCGGCGGAAAAGGTGTGGGTCTCGCCTGTCGACGCGGCTAAGGCGCGAAAGCGTTAATATCGGTTCAATCGTTGCCCTATACGTGCACTAAGAGGCAGATGGCAACTTGAATTTGCTCTCCAAACTGACGGTTCAGCGGCAGGTGGTGATCACGCACGAGGATGTCGACCGTGCGCACGACCGAGCGCGCGTGCAAGCCGCCCGTGAGCGCGGCAGTTGGGTCTCCCACTTGCGCTTGGTGTGGCTGCTGGTGGGGCCGGGCATCCTGGTGATGCTGGGGGAAAACGATGGTCCCAGCATGCTGTCTTATGCCGCCACGGGCGCGAAGTTTGGCATCGGCTTCTTTCTGCCGTTCATCGTGCTCACCTTTGCCATGGCCATCGTGGTGCAGGAGATGACGGTCCGCCTGGGCGCGGCCACCCATCGCGGCCACGCCGAACTGATCTTCGAGCGCTTTGGGCCGTTCTGGGGATGGTTCTCGATGATCGACCTGGGCATCGGGAACTTTCTTACGCTGATTACCGAGTTCATCGCCATCCGCGCTGGTCTGGGCTTTTTCGGAGTGCCGGCGTGGGCCTCGGTGCTGGCGGCACTGGCGCTCTTGTACACGGCACTGATGACCCATCGCTACTGGACCTGGGAGCGAATCACGCTCGCGGTCGCTGCCTTCAACCTGGTGTTCATTCCGGTCGCACTGCTCTCGCATCCGGACTGGCATTCGGTCGGGCACGCGCTCGCGAGCTGGAAGCCGCTTCCCGGCGGTCTGAACAAAGACATGCTGCTCATCGTGCTGGCTGATATTGGCGCCACCGTCACTCCCTGGATGCTCTTCTTCCAGCAGAGCGCCACCGTAGACAAAGGCCTCACCAAGCGCGACGTAAGGTTCGGACGTTTCGACACCATCCTGGGGGCTGCGCTCGCGGCCACCGCCGCCGTGGCCACCGTCGTCGCAACGACCCCGCTCTTCATCCACCACATGAGCGCGGAGAACTACCAGGCGGCGGAATTCGCGCAAGCGCTCAAGCCGCTCATCGGCCGGCTGGGCGCATCGCTGTTCGCGCTGGGCATCGTGGAAGCCGGCATGGTGGCGTGCGTTACGATTTCGATCTCCTCGGCGTACGCGTTCGGCGAGGTGGCCTCCCGGCCGCACAGCCTCAACCTGCCGATCGGCCAGGGCAAAGCCTTTTATTCCATGATCTTCTTGTGGGCTGCGCTGGCCGCCAGCATCGTGCTGATCCCGGGGCTGCCCCTGGTGTACGTGGTGCTGGTGGTGAATGTGATCGCGGTGCTGGCCATGCCGCCGGCCCTGCTATTTCTCTTTATGCTGGTGAACGACAAGGAACTTATGGCCGAGATGGTCAGCCCGCGCTGGGCCAACGCCATTGCGACAGCGGTGGTGGTTTTCCTGACCGCGGCGGGGGTGCTGTTCGGTATCAGCGTGGTGGCGCCCAATCTGTTTGTGGCGCTGGGAGGAAAATAGGATGACGACCAGGACCGCAGAAAACCACGAGCGTATCGACGCCGCGGAGCAGGATCTCGTTCTCTCCACGCTCGAGCCCGACCAGCTTGCCGAAGCCAAAAAGCAGCGCGTTCCCCGTCGCCGCCTGAAGGGGCGTGAGTTGTTGATCCTGTGGTGTCTCCGCGCTTATTTACTCTTCATGGTTGCGGTTGTCATTTACCAGGTGTGGACCGGCGCACGTTAGGTCCAGCAGCCGCGTTAAGAGGTTGCCGTGAAAGTCGCATGGGATCGAGTTTTGAACCTCACGCTTTGGGTTCTGCAGGGTCTCTTGGCTCTGGTGTTCCTGTGTTCCGGCGCGAGCAAATTCAGCTCGCATGGAATTTTCTGGATAGAACTGTTCGCAAAGATCAGAATCGGCCAATGGTTCCGTTATTTTACTGGTGGTCTCGAAGTAATTTGTGCGGCCTTACTGTTGATTCCTAGAACCTCAGCTATCGCTGCGGCGTTATTAGCCTGCACGATGGCGGGCGCGATCCTCACGCATCTCTTCATCCTCCGCGACGGGCACGCCGCTGTACTCCCCGGTTTGCCCCTGGTGATTCTTATCGCCGTCGCCTGGAAACGACGGTTAGCACCCGTGCGCTGAAAGAGAATTGGGACACTGCCCCCGCAGGATTGCGGCCGCGTCTTAAGAATGTTTTGCGTTGAAGCGGGGCTACGCTGAATTGCGTCTAATGCCTGTCTGGCTGTGTTAACGTTGAAGGTTTGAGACCGCTATTTTGGAAGGACAGATGTCATGAAGGACAGTTTCAAGAGCCGCTCGCCGCTTCGTGTGGGAAACCGTGAATACCAGATATGCCGCCTGGATGCGCTCGACAAGATGGGCCTCGCGACCACACGCCTGCCATATTCCTTGCGCATTTTGTTGGAGAACTTGCTACGCTTCGAAGATGGAAAATCGGTGAAGGCCGAGGACATCCGCGCGCTCGCGCAGTGGGACGCAAAGGCCACGCCGGATAAGGAAATTGCCTTCATGCCGGCGCGCGTGCTCTTGCAGGACTTCACCGGCGTTCCCGCGGTGGTAGACCTGGGAGCGATGCGCGACGCCATGAAGAAGCTGGGCGGCAACGCGAAGAAGATCAATCCGCTGCAGCCGGCCGAACTGGTAATCGACCACTCGGTGCAGGTGGATGAATTCGGCACGCCGGGCGCCTTCCAGGCCAACGCCGACCTTGAGTTCCAGCGCAACCGCGAACGCTACGCCTTCCTGCGCTGGGGCCAGGACGCATTCAAGAACTTCAAAGTCGTACCGCCCGATACGGGCATCGTCCACCAGGTAAACCTGGAATACCTGGCGCGCGTGGTGTTCGTGAATGAAGAGGACGGCAAGGCGGCGGCATACCCCGACACGCTGGTGGGCACCGACTCGCATACCACCATGATCAATGGCCTGGGCGTGCTGGGCTGGGGGGTGGGCGGAATCGAGGCCGAGGCCGCCATGCTGGGCCAGTCGGTTTCCATGCTGATTCCGAACGTCGTCGGATTCAAGCTGACCGGGCAACTGCACGAAGGCTCGACTGCGACCGATCTCGTGCTCACGGTCACCGAGATGCTGCGCAAGAAAGGCGTGGTCGGCAAGTTCGTCGAGTATTACGGACCCGGGCTGCGGACGCTGCCGCTGGCCGATCGAGCCACCATCGCCAACATGGCGCCTGAGTACGGCGCGACCTGCGGCATCTTCCCCGTGGACGACGAAACGCTGCGCTACCTACGCTTCAGCGGGCGCAGCGAAGAGCAGATCGTGCTGGTCGAGGCCTACTGCAAGGAGCAGGGACTGTTCCACACCGAGAGCACGCCCGAGGCGGTTTACTCCGACAATATCGAGCTCGATCTCTCGAAGGTCGAGCCGAGCATCGCCGGGCCGAAGCGCCCGCAGGACCGCGTAACGCTCTCGGCTGCGGGCACGTCGTTCGCGCAGGCGCTACCCACATTGCAGAAGCCCGGCGCCAAGGCGCACGCCGCCTCGGGCAACGGGCATCTGGCGGACGGCTCAGTGGTGATCGCCGCCATTACCAGTTGCACCAACACGTCAAATCCTTCGGTGCTCGTCGCTGCAGGCTTGCTGGCGAAAAAAGCTGTCGAGAAGGGACTGGCAACCAAGCCGTGGGTGAAGACCTCACTCGCACCGGGTTCGAAAGTCGTCACCGAGTATCTGACCGAAGCCGGCTTAATGCCATTTCTCGAAAAGTTGAAGTTCAACCTGGTGGGCTACGGCTGCACCACGTGCATCGGCAACTCCGGCCCGCTGCCGTCTGAAATCTCGCGCGAAATTCAGGATAAAGACCTGGTCGCGGTGTCGGTGCTCTCCGGCAATCGCAATTTTGAGGGGCGAATCAACCCCGAGGTACGGGCGAATTACCTGATGTCGCCGCCGCTGGTGGTGGCATTCGCGCTGGCCGGCCGCATTGACATCGACCTGAACAAAGATGCGCTGGGCGCGGGCAAAGACGGCAAGCCCGTCTACCTGCGCGACATCTGGCCGACGCAGCGCGAAGTGGTCGAGACCATCCAGCGCTCCATCCACTCCAGCATGTTCCAGAAGAGCTACGCGGGCGTGTTCGATGGCGACGAACGCTGGCGCTCGCTCAAAGTGCCCAAGGGCGAGACTTTCGCCTGGGACGAGAAATCCACCTACGTCAAGCACCCGCCGTACTTCGAAGACATGCCGGCGAAGCCGCCGGCGGTGCAGGACATCAAGAACGCGCGCGTGCTGTTGAAGCTGGGGCACTCGATTACCACCGACCACATCTCGCCGGCGGGCTCGATCAAGACCGACAGCCCGGCGGGGAAATACCTGATCGGGCACGGCGTCGATGTGAAAGATTTCAACTCCTACGGCTCGCGCCGCGGCAATCACGAGGTGATGGTGCGAGGGACGTTTGCCAACGTACGGCTGCGCAACCAGATCGCGCCCGGCACCGAAGGCGGATGGACGCGCCACCTGCCCGACGGCGAAGGCATGAGCGTCTTCGAAGCCTCGGAGAAGTACAAGAAAGAAGGCGTACCTCTGCTGGTGCTGGCGGGCAAGGAGTACGGCTCAGGGTCGTCGCGCGACTGGGCGGCCAAGGGGCCGTGCCTGCTCGGGGTCCGCGCCGTGGTCGCGGAAAGCTATGAACGCATCCATCGCTCGAACCTCGTCGGCATGGGCATCGTCCCGCTGCAGTTCAAGGAGGGCGATAACGCCGATTCGCTTGGGCTGTCGGGGGAAGAGACTTACGAGATCTCCGGCCTGAAGAAGATGCTGGACAGCAATTTCGCCAGCGGACGCCAGTTGACGGTACGGGCCAAACGCGCCGACGGCAACGTGATCGAGTTTCCCGCGACCGTGCGCATCGACACCCCGCAGGAGGTGCTCTACTACCAGCACGGCGGGATTCTGCAATACGTGCTCAGGCAGCTGGTGGGATAGCCCTCAGCAGTCAGCAAAACCCCTCGACTTCGCTCTCAACTCTTGCCGCCTTTGGCCTCGGCGATTGCGCTCTGCACTTTCTGCACCTCGTCGGGCGGCAGGTTGGGGTTGTTCTTCAGCAGCTTGTCCCAGGCAGCCAGGGCGCCGGCGTTGTCTTTGTACGCATCACGCCGCACGATTCCCAGGTTGAACAGCGTGTTGGGATAGTTCGGGGACTTCTTCAGCACCTGGTTGAACTGCTCGATGGCCTTATCGGGAAACCCGGAGTAGAAATAGGCGGTGCCCATATCGGTGCGCACGTCGGGATCGCCGGGACGAATGTCCAGCGCCTGCTGGTAATAGCGGATCGCCTCGGACCAGAATTTATGGTCGTAATAGACATTGCCCAGCTTGACCAGTGTGGGCACATCTTTGGGATTCGCCCGCAGCGCGTCCAGCAGGGGCTGTGCCTCCTGATTGAGCGAGGCCACCGATTGCATCGATTGGTCCGGCGCCGCGCTCGGAGCGGGCGGCGGAGCCGGCGCGCTCACCTCCGGAGAAGATGATCCCCGCAGCAGCCAGCCCGATATCAATCCGACAAACAGGCACACCATTGCCAGCAGATAGGCTTCTCGACTGCTCCAGGTCTTGGCAGAGGTTAGCGATGGCATCGGCTGAATGCACGCTCCTTGCAGCAGGCGGCTCGCAGCGGCCGGGCGCACCCGCATCAGGGCGGAGAAGCCCGTGGCTGGAACAGGCTATCTTATCGTGTTTGGTCAGATGGAGGCGGCCCGCAGTTCCTCGGGCACCATGTACAGCGATGCGCCCTTGACGCGGATCAGGTGGCGCCGCTTGAAGTCCGAAAGAAGACGGCTCACCGTCTCACGCGAGGCGCCGATGATGCGCCCAATCTCCTCGTGCGTCATGTGAAAGGGCACGCAAACGCCTTCTGCGTCAACCGTGCCGTGCTGGCTTGCCCACTCCAGCAGCAGTTGCGCCAGCTTGGAACGGGTGCTGGGAGCCAGGGCCAGCAGGCGGGCCTGTTCCCACGACTTGTGCAGCTCCATGCTCAGGTGCTCGGCCACGCGCAGGGCGACGTCGGGATGAGAGCGCAGAAAACGCTGGAACTTGCGCGCCGGGATGAAAGCAACCTGGGCCGGAGTTAGGGTTTCCGCGGTAGCGGCATAGGAAGCACCGGCGATCAGGCTGCTGAGGCCCAGCAACTCTCCTGACTCCGCGAGACGGAGGATAATGCTTTCCCCCTGCCGGGAACCGGCAGTCAGCTTGGCTTCGCCGCTGCAGAGGATGAAGAGGCCGCGCGGCATTTCGCCTTCCACGAACAGCAACGCCCCCTGGGGATAAAGGGCAGTCTGCCGGATCAGGTTCATTTCCCGCATGGTGTCCGCCGACATGCGGCAGAACAGCGTCTTCTGGCGGGCGCCGCAATCGACACAGTTCTCTACCACCTTCAATCCGTACGGCGCTGCTGAATTGGAGACGGCCGAGGAGGCTTTACTGGTTGGCGTCATGGCTAGTTCCTCCATCGAGGGGCCACTCCTGCTCCACCGGCTACACCCGGCTTCGAGATTCATTCAGTGGCTCCTTGCCCAATCCCTCAGAGTGTGGGGTCTCAAAGAACTGCAACAAGGAGCCACCGTCAAGGCTTTCAGGCGCAGCCCACAAAGAGCCGAGACCTGACCACCTGTGCTCGAGGCTAGTGTCGGCTTCTTGCTGCAAACCACGCTGTGATGCCCATCACCTTTTGCGGTGACAAAAGTCACGGGCAATGCGCGCTCGCTGGGAGGAATCGCCCAGGCCTTGCTCTCGCGCCCGCAGAGCGACTCAGCTTGCAATCCGTCCTCCGCCGGTCTATAACACTCGCTCCCGGAGGGCGCATGAAAAAACTTGGTTGGTTTCTGGTGTTGGCGAGCCTATGCTGTCCTGCGATTCTCGCTCAGGAAAAGAATCCGGTCGCGGCGGCGATCCGCGAAACCCTGCCGGGACGCAGCAAGAACATGGTCGCGGCCGCCGAAGAGATGCCGGCGGATAAGTATGGTTTTAAAGCCACGCCGGACCAGATGACCTTCGGCCATCTCACGCTTCACATCGTGGAAGCGAACTTCTTGCTCTGTTCGAGAATCGGCGGCGTCCCCGTGCCGGAACTTCCCAAAATCAGCGACACCGATCCCAAGGACAAGCTGGTGGAACGCATGAAGTCTTCCTTCGACTTTTGCACCACGGCGCTGGCCAAGCTCGACGATTCTAACCTGGGAGAAACCCTGACTCTGTTCGGCGAGCGGAAGGCCACACGCGCCAATGCCATTCTGATTCTGGCCGCCAGTTGGGGCGACCATTACTCGCAGCAATCAGGCTACTTGCGGCTTGCCGGCCATCTGCCGCCCACGGCGAAGAAGTAAAGAGGGCCGTTTGGCTATAAGCTCTTGGCCATTGGCTTCAGGGTCGCGGCGGGAACAGGCAAGAGCTAACCGCCAAGAGCGAATCAATCACAAATCAACAAACGCCCTCACAAGCGGTTCTTCCATGGAGCGCACCAGCTTCATTCCCAGCTTCTTGGAGACGCTCTGCATTTCGTAGTTCTCCTCCAGAAAGCTTCCCGCGACGCGCCCCATCTTTTCCTGGCGAGCAATCTCCAGCATTCTGCGCAGCAGTTCCGTGCCTAGTCCCTGGTGCTGCCACTGATCACCGACCAGTACCGCGAATTCGGCTTCGTTGATGCCGTGCAGGCGGCTCAGCCGTCCTACAGCGATGATCTCCTGCGTTCCGGTCGCCGGATCACTGTGCACGGCCACCAGCGCCATCTCACGGTCATAGTCAATAAAGCAGATGCGCACCAGCCGGTCGTGCGCGATCCGCTGGCTTAGTTTCAGGGCGTTGAAATACCGGAGGTAGACGCTGCGCTCCGAAAGCGTCTGGTGAAAACGCGCCATCAGCGGCTCGTCCTCGGGCCGAATCGGACGGATGGTTACCTGCTGTCCGCTCCTCAGGGCCCAGTCCTGGACATATTGTGCCGGATAGGGGCGCACAGCGGAACGCGGCAGCAGCTCTTCGCTCATCTGCGGCCCATGCAGAACCACGCGCGCGTCCAGTGCCAGCAGACGTTCCGGCGAAGCCAGCAGTGGGTTGACGTCGATCTCCTTGATCCAGCGCTGCTCCACCACCAGTTGGCTGAACCGCACCAGCAGCTCCTCCAGAGCGGCAAGGTTAACGGGTTGGCGGCCACGCACACCCTTGAGAGCTTTGAAGATGCGGGTCTGCTCCATCATGCGGCGGGCGAGCGTGGTGTTGAGCGGAGGCAGGGCCAGCGAGCGGTCTTCGAACACCTCGACCAGTTGCCCGCCGGCGCCAAAAAGCAGCACCGGACCGAACTGCGGATCGATGGAGCTGCCGAGGATGAGCTCATAGCCTTCCAGCTTGACCATCGGCTGCACCGTCACTCCCAGGAAATGTTCCGGGTCGGCCTGCTCGCTGACCGAGGTCTGGATGGCATGCCAGGCGCGGCGAACTTCAGCATCGTCCCGAAGGTTCAACTGCACGCCGCCCACCTCCGTCTTGTGAGTGATGGTTTCCGAGTGGAGCTTCAGAACGACCGGATAGCCGATCTTTTTTGCCAGGCCCACCGCGGAATCTTCGTCGGCCGCGATTTGCGTTTCGATGGTGGCGATGCCGTAGGCGGCCAGCAACTGTTTGGACTCGGCTTCGGTGAGCAGCGTCCGGCGCCGGTGGCGTGCGGTTTGAATGATCTTCTCCGCGGCGGCCCGGACGGGCGCACCTTCCACACCGGCCGAGAGAACCGGCGTTTCGTACAGCCCGCGCAGGTTATAGCTGTAACGCCACATGTAGTTGAACATGCGGATCGCGGTCTCGGGAAAAGGGAAGCACGGAACGTTAGCGTGGCTCAGGATGCTCTCGCCCAAGGCTGCGCTGGCGCCACCCATCCAACTGGCGAGCAGGGGCTTGGTACGCCCGTTGGTGGGGGACTTCAGTTTCTCGGCCGCCTCTCCGGGATCTGCCATACCCTGCGGCACAAGGATCGCCAACACCGCATCGCAATTCGGATCTTTGCCTACGGTCTCCACCGCCTTCACGTAGCGTGCGGCATCGGCGTCGCCGATGGTGTCCACGGGGTTGGCATGGCTCCAATGGGGCGACAGAAACTGGTCCAGCGCCGCGATAGTTTCGGCGGAAAGCTCGGCCAGTTCGCCGCCTTCCGCCATGAGGAAGTCCGAGGCCAGCACCCCGGGTCCGCCGG
>Ga0335077_10011209_pt1 | contig 11197 bp, 11 predicted proteins | sample Lox_Sample_31_FD_207151 | JGI IMG/M metagenome (GOLD analysis project Ga0335077, IMG submission 207151) | Soil microbial communities from Loxahatchee National Wildlife Refuge, Florida, United States - Lox_Sample_3.1 | ecosystem: Environmental > Terrestrial > Soil > Wetlands | place: USA...
ACGCAGGGACACGGAGAGCACAGAGAAAGAAGCTGACAGCCTACAGCGAACAGCGGGAAAAGGTGAACCGTGCTCCGTTGCCAGTGTTCCGTGAAGAGACAAAGACAACGGACTGGCGCAGGGAATCTGGGCCGCAGGCAAAAAAAAACGCCCCGACAAGATCGGGGCGCAGTTTTATACAACGCTTAATATAACACGGAATTAAATTTTGTCAAGCAAAACTTTAGGCTTTTGCAAATCCCTTGTTTTCAGTGAGATCGAGGCCTCAAGAAATGACCGTTCGCCAGCTTCAAAAGGGGAAAAATGAAGGAAAACTTGCCGCAGGTCGCCTGTGCGAGGGCATCTCCCAGAAATCCAAGGAGATACAGGTAAGCAGGCCGGGCGCAGGCAGCTTGCGGCCCACTCAGGAGAAACTACGTAACAGAGCTCCGTCAAGGTCAAGTTGCAGCGTGAGATCCAGAGGGGAGCTGGCCACAGCCAAAGTGCACTCTCTCCTGGTCATTTCCCTTTTAACGCCGCTTCGATTGCCTTTTCCGCCAGCGGGGCCATGACGGCATATCCCGCCGCATTGGGGTGCAGCCCGTCATCGCTCAGTTCTTTCTTGAGAAGTCCTTGCTCGTCCACCATGGCCGAAAAATAATCAAGATAGACGTGGCCGTTCTCCGCTGCATATTTTTTGATCCACGCGTTGAGTTCCAGGATTTTTTCCGGCGGGCGCTGAATCCGCATGTCCTGCGGTTTGCCCCGGTAGTCGTGGCCGAAATTGCTCACCGGCGTCACACTGGAGAATACGACGCGAATTCCATTCGTCCGCGCCAACTCCGCCATGGAAGCCAAATTCCCTTCTGTTTCTTCCAAGGTGATCGGTCCTGTGTTGCCGGCGATGTCGTTCGTTCCCGCCAGAATCACGACCACTGTGGGCTGCAGGGCGATCACATCCGCGCGAAACCGCAACAGCATCTGCGGAGTCGTCTGCCCGCCAATGCCTCGGCCGACATACGGCTTGCCCGGGAAAAAGGCTCCGAAGCGCGGCTGCACCCACATGTCCGTAATCGAGTCGCCCATGAACACCACGCGCAGTTCGTCGTTTGCAGGCGGCGCCAGTTTTGCGTTGGCTTCACGATAGTGCGCGAGGTTCGGCCAATCCTTCAGAGTGCGTTCCTGCGCCTCCAATCGCGCCATGACCGCGGGGTCCGGCGCACAGGGCGCTTGTTGTTTCGGCTGCGCTTCCGTTTGTCCCTGGGCAAACAGGCAATTCGCACTGGCCGTCATCGCCAGAACTCCACCGATCGCCAGCCAATGTTGGCGTCTCATCTTTTATCCCCTCTTGTGCAGACCAGACACTTTTACGCCACGCCTCGCTTTATCACAACTCAGATTGCAGAAATTCTTCTGCGTCGCGCGCCCGCCCCGCGCATGTTCCCCGCCGCACCTGTACCTCGCCTTGCCCTCCGACCAGTGCTCAACGCATTACCTGTACTCTGGTACGCCGGAACTATGGACGCTGGTGTTTTGGGACGCGATGATGCTCCCCGAAGCGGAAATTAGGATTTTCCAATTTTCTTTGCGTAGGGGGCGACACTATGGTGCGGAAATCGATGCTTCTGGGCGTGGTTGCCGGCTTGACTCTGATTTCTTCTTCTCGCGCGGCGGGACCTACCGATCCTCCTTCTCCGCCGCCCACAAGGCCTGTCCTCACCAGCCAAATCTCCTGCAAAGGCTACTCCAGCGTGCCGATGACGGTCGACCCGGAGCAATCTATCCCAATGAGGCTCGTCGCGAACCTCTCCTGCGGCCAGGAAGTCACGGTGCTCTCGGATATGGAAAGCTACACCGTGAGTGTTCGCACGGACGACGGCATGAGTGGGTACGTTGCGCGCCTGTTCTTGACGCCTCCCGTGCTGAAATCCATTTCTTCCGCTCCTGCGAATGCCGCGCTCACGAACGGCAAAGCCATCTGGCAAGAAGGTATCGCGGGAAGTTCCTCCTTTCTGAACGGAAAGAACATCGTCGAATCCCTCACCGCCAATGGCATCACGGTCCAGGTCTCCTTGCAGGACACCGGTTGGAAGTTGCGCGCGAACGTCGCCGTAATGAACGCTGGTACGCAACCCATTTACGTTCTCCCAAAGTTGCTGACGCTTGACGAAGTGGCGCCCGGCCGGAAGCTTCTTCGGTATCAGGATCCCGAGCGCATTGCGAAAGCATTGAATCATCAAGTCCTGTGGACTGCTTCCTCGGCGGGCCCGGAAAGCGGTCTGCAGTCCGACCGTTACGGTTCGGCAAGCGCCGCAACCTACAATGCGAGCTACAAGATGCCTTCCACCACCGCGCCAAATTTCCTGGCACAGCACCAAGCCCTGGAAGAGATCGCGGCAAAGAACCAAACCGCGCTGGTCAATATGGGACAGGAAATCAAGACTCTGTCCTTGCGTGAGTGCACCCTGAAGTCCGGCGAGAATACCGCTGGATCGGTCTGGTTCGATCGCGACGGCAAATCCCAACAGCTTGTTCTGCGCGTCCCGGTCGGCGGTGTCGTTTTCGAGTTTCCGCTTTCCTTCGACAAATAGACACAATCACCGACCACCTCTCGCCCCGCTCTTCTCTCCCCGGAAGCGCGGGGCTTTTCCATTTGCCCAATCTGCAGTTGCGACGCGTGGTTGACTTGTCATCGTGGTGGAGTCCTCGCACCGCTGCCTTTTTCGCAACACCTTCCATTCAACCCACGTAAGTGCTCTCAAGGAAGGGAGTACAATTCGATTGTTCGCACCCCTCCAGGAGATTTGTATATATGGGTTTCGATCGCGATCAGTTTGTCGCGGATTGTCTGACCGCCTCGAAAGAAGTTGCTTCCCAGGTGGCTGTCCGCCACGTTCTGAACCGGGCAATGACTGAGCCAGCGGCCGTTCTCCAAGCACTCGGAGAACCAAAACGCGCCGAGATGCAAAAACTTTTCCAGTCCAGCCAACTTACTATTTTGAATGTCATCTGGGCGCCCTGGATGACGCTGCCGCCACACAATCATCACATGTGGGCGCTGATTGGCATCTACACCGGCCGAGAGGACAACATTTACTGGCGCCGCGTCCCCGGCAAATCGGGAGGCCTGGTGGAAGCGGTGGGCGCGAAGGCGCTGTGTGAAAAGGAAACGCTTCCGCTGGGCCACGAGATCATCCATTCCGTCACGAATCCCATCCCCCGCTTGACCGGCGCCATTCACATTTACGGCGGCGACTATTTCGCTGTACCGCGCAGCGAGTGGGATCCGGAAACTCTTCTGGAGCATCCCAGCGACGGCGAGAAAATGCAGCGCCGCTTCGACGAAGCCAACGCCCTGCTGGTCAAAGCTTGAGAACAAGATCTACAGGTACCTGAGCCACCACCAATCCGCATGCTGCTGTTTCAAGTTCATCAGCCATGTGCAAGGCAAATACAGCAGGCATAAAACGACCATCCACATCGCATAGATGAACGGCAGGCCGTGACCGTACCCGGGCGGGACTCGAATCAGCAATGGTCCGCCGTAGAGCAACCACGCGGCTCGCTGGTGGCAGGCGACCGCAACCCACACCGCCATGGTGTGGAGGAACAGCAGGTGAAGCGCATAGTAAAAAAAGGGCACCCGGCCAAACACCAGAAAGACCCGGCTGACGGGGTTGGCAAGGTTGGCCTTGTCCAGGAGCGCGAGACCCAGGAGAATCGGCCCCATTGTCATCAGCAAGAACTGCAGCGAAGCGGGATATTTCAGCGTATTGAAAAAGGAAGCGATGGTTAATCCCAAGCTCGACTGCATGGCCCACGGTCCGGCCGAGTAATAATCGGGAAAGTTGCCGCGCAGCCCCGCCGCGCTATTTCCAAAATGATTCCAGAGGCGCAGGATGAAAAAGGCAGCCGTAACTAGCGATCCCATCTGCAGCATCGCTCTTTGTCGATTTTGTCCCAGCATTACCGCTCCGAACGCGTATCCCGCGGCCATGACGCCGGCCCACGGAATAACGGTGAAAAGCGTGAAGAAATACCAATGACCGCCTACTGAGTAGGTTCCCGGAGAATGCAGGATGGACCAAACAACCGCGTAGCGGCCAAACGCCGAAGCCGGCACATGGTCCAGCAAATTGTGGCCGACCATAATCCCTACGCCAATTGCGGCAACCCAACGAAGCGGCAGACGAATCAGCAGCGCCAGCAAGATCATCGAAAGGCCGAGCGCCCACAACACGCCGCCATGAATGTAAGGAAAGAGAGAGGTCCAAGCGAAACCAACCACCGTGAACGACATCAAGATCAACCACAATCCTCTCGTCCACAAATATCGTGACACCTGCGAGATCGATTTCCCACCTTTGGCCCACGAAAGAAAGGCGCCTGTTCCAGCAAAGAAGAAGAACGCCGGTGCACAGAAGTGCGTAACCCAGCGCGTGAAAAACAAAGCCACGGAGGAACCCGGCAGGTACTCGGGCACGGAATTGGCGCTGCTGAAGAAGAAGTGCGAGTGATCCAACGCCATCAACACCATGACGCCCCCGCGCAGCAGGTCTACGGAAACGATGCGCGAAATGGAGGGGGGATTTGCGCGAGCCGTTTCTAGCGGCAATACCGAACTGTGTTGCTCTACAACAATATCCGTCGCGGCCATACGCCACACCGCCACGGACCCATTGTGTGGTTCTCCATCATTGAAATGAAAGCGAAATCGCGGAAGCGTTGGCCTAAGCGTAATTCACAATCGGGCTCGAACCCCTCTGCGCACTCCCGGGAGCGAATGCAGTTCCGTGTTATTAGTCGGCGGGGACAGCGCGCATCTTCGCCCATTCGCGAATGGATGCTACTTCTTCGGCGCGCGTGACGCTCAGCGGCTGGGTACTCTGAACTTCGGCGAGCAATATCTCCGTGTTGAGTTGCTGCTTCGCGTTGAACGCCGTATACAACGCGGAAACGATGGCTTGCTCGATTTCCGCTCCGGAAAATCCTTCCGTCGCCCCCGCCAATTTCTGCAACTCAAATCCAGCGGCATCGCGCCCACGCTTTTTGAGATGCAGCGCAAACAATGCCCCTCGCACTTCCGGGTTCGGCAAATCCACAAAGAAAATTTCGTCAAAGCGTCCTTTGCGCAGCATTTCCGGCGGCAGCACCGTAATGTTGTTCGACGTTGCCGCCAAAAAGACTCCGCTCTCACGGTCCTGCATCCACGTCAGCAGCGTAGCCAGCAGCCGCTGCGACAAGCCTGCGTCCGCGTCGCCGCTCGAACCCGCCGACGCAAACGCCTTCTCGATTTCGTCAATCCACAGGACCAGCGGCGCGAGCTTCTGCGCCAACTCCAGCGCCTTGTGAAGCCGCCGCTCGCTTTCCCCAACATACTTGTCGTAGAGCGCGCCCGCGTCCAGCCGTGCCAGTTCGAACCCCCACTCCCCCGCCACCGCCCGTGCCGCCAGGCTCTTCCCGCAACCTTGCACGCCGGTGATGAGCACGCCCTTCGGTGGCACCAGCCCAAATCGTTGTCCCTCCGGCGTGAGCGCGCTCTTTCTTTTCCCAATCCAGTCGCGCAGATGCCGCAGTCCCGCCACGTCCACAAACGATGCGTCGCGCCGCACGGTCTCGATCAGTCCTTCCGTCTTCAGCGTCTCCCGTTTCGTATCCAGAACCGCATCGAGCAGGCCCGCGTCCGCTCTGCCGCGCGCCAGCACGCTCTTCCGCAACGCCCGCAGCGCTTCTTCTTCCGGCAGCCCGAGCAGATTCTGCGCGAGTTTGGTCATCGCGGCGACGTCCAGAGTAACCGGGATGCGCTGCTCGCGATTCAGTTCGGCCAGCACCTGCTTCACTCCCGGCAACAAATCCTCGGCTTCCGGCAAACCCAGTTGGAATGGCATCGCATCCGCTTCGAGGTCCGGCGGCAGCTCCATTTTTGCCGCGGTCAGGACAATCGACCGCCGCACGGTGCGAAACTTCTCCGCCATGTCGCGAAGCCGCCGGCAAATCTTGTCGTTCTCGCAATAGCGCGCGAAATCCTTCAGCAGAAAGATGCCGTCGCCTTGAATCAGCGCAATGTTCGCCAGTCCTTGTTCGGGACTATCGCTGTTGTAAAGCGGCGCCCCCTTCGCCTTCGAAAGGCCCGCGGTGACACTCCATTCGTAGAGCGGCACACCCAGCTCTGTCGCTACATCCGTTAGTAGCGCCTCCAGCCGCTCCTCTTCCGGAGTTTCCACTGTGAGAATGGGATGCCGCGAATTGATCAGCAGCCGCAATTCATCGTGCTTGTTCGGCGCTTTTGGATGCGTGGCGGCCGGAGCGCTTCCTCCAGCCGCAACTGGCGGCCGCAGTGGCTGCGCCTGCGCAGGCGGCGCGCCAAGCGGCGTTTTTACCTCGTTTGACAAAGCTATACGCCTCGTTTAACGTTAGAAGTTTGAACGATACCCTAAAGGAGCTATAGATGGCTCAAGGACAGCCTACCAAAGTTAAGAAAAGGAAAAAGTCCGTTTTGAAGCGGGCGGCGCAAGCTCGTCAACGGGCCGATGTCAACCGCGCCAACCGCACGCGCGTCCGCACCTTGATGCGCCGCCTGCGCACTGCGATTACTGCCGGCGACCCCACTGCCGCTGGCAATCTTCTCTCGCCAACCATGTCGGCAATCGACCAGGCCATTACAAAAGGCGTGTTGCACGAAAACACCGGCAACCGCTACAAGTCGCGACTTACTTTGGCCTTCAACACCATCAAGGCCAAGGCCGCGAAGTAGCTTCGAGCAAACGCAGCAAAGCTTCAGCGAAACGGGCGGCCCAACAGCCGCCCGTGATTTTTTTTCGAGCGAGGACTGATGCCCCAATCCATCCCCGTCACCCGCGTATCGCACTCCCGCTTGACGGAAGCGCTGCGGGAAAACTCCGAATTTGGCGCAACCTTCAGCGACCACATGCTCGTCGCCGATTGGCAGGCTGGCGCGTGGCAGCCGCCACAAATCGTTCCCTTTGCGCCAATTCCATTCTCTCCCGCGCTCACGCCGTTTCACTATGGCCAGGCCATTTTCGAAGGCTTCAAAGCGCATCGCACCGCCAACGGGGGCGTCGCGCTGTTTCGCCCGCGCGAAAATTTCTTGCGCATGAATCGCTCGGCTGTGCGTCTCGCTATGCCGGAGATTCCGGAATCGCTTTTCCTCGACGGTGTCGCCGAACTCGTGCGCACCGATCGCGACTGGGTCCCGCACCGCGAAGGCGGCGCGCTTTATATTCGTCCGGTGTACATTGGCATCGACGACACGCTGCTCGTCCGTCCCGCCAATCGTTTCCGCCTGATCGTGATGACTTGTCCTGTTGGCCCGTATTTTTCGCAGCCGATTCGCCTGCTCGCCGAAGAGCGCTTCGTCCGTGCATTCCCCGGCGGCACCGGCGAAAGCAAAGCGGCCGGTAACTATGCGGGCGGTCTCCTGGCCGCGCGGCTGGCGCAGGAAAAAGGTTTTCACAACGTTCTCTGGCTCGACGGTGTGGGGCGCCATTACATCGAAGAGTCCGGGGTGATGAACATTTTCTTCGTCCTCGACGGCAAAGCCGTCACTCCGCCTCTCGAGGGCACGATCCTTCCCGGAGTCACTCGCGATTCTGCTTTGATTCTTCTTCGCGAAATGGGTATTCCTGCAGTAGCGCGCAAAGTTTCCATCGAGGAAATTGTGGCCTCTCACGATTCCGGCAAGCTCACCGAAGCGTTCGGTGTGGGCACCGCTGCCATCGTCGCACCTGTCGCGCTCATTCACTATCGCAACCGTGACATCCAATTCCCTGCTCCTGTCGATTCCTCGGTCGCCACAAACCTTCGCGCGCGTCTGGTTGCCATCCAGACCGGCCGCGAGCCGGATTCCCACAAATGGCTTCTTGCGGTGTAAGAGGAGGCTTGTCGTGAGCTATTACGCGCTCTTCTATGAGGTGGTGGATGACTTTGTCGCTCGACGCGTCCCTTTCCGCGAAGAGCATCTGCGCTTTGCCCGCGAAGCCTACGAGCGCGGAGAGATTGTTCTTGCGGGCGCGCTCGCGGAACCCGCTGACCGCGCCTTAATCGTTTTCAACGTCGATGATAAGAGCAAAGTGGACGCTTTCGTCCGCAAAGACCCTTACGTCGTGAACGGCCTCGTCAAAAAATGGGAAATTCGCCCGTGGAGCGTCGTCATTGGAAACGAAACGCTTTCACGACCCGCACAGCTCCCACCAACAGTCATCCTTCGCCAATGGACCGCGCGCACTACCCAGGAACAATGGCCCCGTTATCGCGCCTACTTCTCGCGAAAAGTGCTCCCTGATCTGCGCGCTGTCGAAGGTTTTGTGGATGCCAAACTTTTCGTGCGCCATGCCGGGAGCGACGTGGATATCCTCGTCGAAACCACCTGGCGCTCGCTGGATGCGATTCGAGCGTTCGCGGGCCCCGACCTCGAAGCCGCCGTCGTGTCTGATGAGGCCGTCGCCATGCTCACAGAATTCGACGGTCGCGTCCGACACTTTGAAGTTTCCATTTCTGCTTCGTAATCAAACGCAAGCAAGCCTTCGTACCCAGAGCTGACGCCCGTCTAATCGCCGTTTAATGTCTGTGCAATCTCCCTGTAACTTGCCACCTTCACTATCCCTATCCGCCGAGAGAGTCCTTTTCTAAAACTCGTTAGTGAAAGTGAGGAAACTGCATGTTGTTAAAGCAATTAGCCCCAAAATGCCTGCGCGGCGTTCGCGATACACTGATCGCTGTGACGGTGTTTCAGTTCAGCCTCGGCGGCCCTCTTGCCGGCTCGCTCGAAGCGCATGAGAAGGGCTCGACTCGCACTCCCATCAAGCACGTCATCGTGCTGATCGGCGAAAACCGCTCCTTCGATAACCTCTTCGCCACCTATGTGCCAAAGAGCAAGGACTCGGTGAAGAACCTGCTTTCAGAAGGCATCATCAACGCCGACGGCACGCCCGGCAAGCATTTCAAAAAGGCCCAGCAGTTCCAAGCGGTTGCGCCGTTCAGAACGAAATACTTCATCAGCCTGAATGAGGATGAAAAGACCCCTTACGAAACTCTGCCCGCCCCGACTCTGAATTTTTCGCCTAGCCCTGACGCCTCGATCATCGGTTTTGCTACGGAGCCACCACCATTCCCTGCGGCCACTCCAACCGCTCTTTTGGCAGGCATCGAGCCTTCTCTAGAAGCCACCGATTTGCCCTTGCTGACCACTGGTGCTTCCGGGCAAAACAATACGTTTGTACTCACTCCCGTCCCTGACTTCGATACCCGCGTCGCGAATTACAACAACTTGCCAAACGGGCCGTTCCCTTTGGAGGGAGCAAATCTCCCCTACGATTCCTATACCGGCGATACCACGCACCGGCTCTTCGAAATGTGGCAGCAATCCGATTGCAACATCAAGAACGCCACCAGGCACAACCCGTCCGGTTGCTTGAGCGATCTCTATCCCTTTGTCATCACAAACTACACGAATCAGATTGACCCCTTTGATACGCCTCCGGCCATTGATGACAACGGCGGCGGCAATTCCATGGCGTTCTATAACATGCAGAAGGGTGACGTTCCGGTGCTTAAGGCTCTCGCCGACGAATACTCTATGAGCGACAACTACCATCAGGCCTTCATGGGTGGGACCGGCGCCAACCACGTCATGCTGGGTACTGGTGACGCCATTTTCTGGAGCGACGGCAACGGCACTGCGACTACGCCGCCAGCGGAAGTCATTGCGAATCCCGATCCGCTGCCCGGTACCAATGACGTCTATACCGTGGACCTCTTTTTCAACGGAGACTTCACGGAATGTGCTGACCCCACCCAGCCCGGAATCGACGCGATTCGCGACTATCTCGCCTCGCTCCCGTATCACCCCAGGCCGAATTGCCAGCCCGGCCACTTCTACATGATCAACAACCTCAATCCTGGATTTCTGCCGGATGGCACTGTCGACACCAGCGGCATTTCCAAGGGAAGTTCTATCCCGCCGAACAATGTGCGCACCATCGGCGAAGCCCTCAACGAAGAAGGCATTTCTTGGGCTTACTACGGCGGAGCCTATAACGCCGCAGTCGCCCTCCAGCACGACCCGAGCAACCCTAGCCCGCTTGTGCAGATCGGCCGGGCCTACTGCAACATCTGCAACTTTGAATCCTATACCCCCGCGATTATGGGCGACCCGGCGCAGCGCGCCGCGCACATTAAGGACGCGACCGATTTCTTCGCGGCCGTTGACAATGGCACCTTGCCCGCCGTTTCCTTCGTAAAGCCGGACGGCCTGCTGGATGGACACCCGGCCTCCTCGAAATTCGACCTCTTCGAGGGCATGGTCAAGAAGATCATGGACCATCTCACCGCCAATCCGGAGCTCTTCGCCTCGACCGTTTTGTTCATCACCGTGGACGAGGGCGGCGGCTACTACGATTCCGGCTACATCCAACCACTCGACTTCTTTGGCGATGGCCCCCGCATTCCGTTGATTGCGGTTTCTCCGTTCACCCGCGGCGGCCATATCAGCCACTCTTACACCGACCACGTCTCGATCCTGAAATTCATCGAGCGCAATTGGGACCTGAAGCCGTTGACCCACCGCAGCCGGGATAATTTCCCGAACCCAGTTGCCGAAGAGGACAGTCCCTACGTGCCGTTGAACAGCCCAGCCATCGGGGATCTCTTCGACCTCCTCCATTTCGATAAGGACGGGGATCACGACGGACACTTCGACGGCGGCCGTTAAGTCGCTCAGTTTTCAAACAACGCTTCAAACGAAAAAGAGGGCAGCAGAAACACTGCCCTCTTTTTTGTGGGTGGTTTAAGAACGAACAAAACTTCGCTCCAATTCCTGCAGCCGCCAAAACCTGTCATCTCGACCTCTGGCTGCGGCCTTCCGAAGTCTGAGGCGGAGAGATCCCTCTTCAGCCTCGATATTCAGGCTTGACTCTAGAACGAGGCGGATTTCGCCACGTTTGCTTCGCTTGTCAGTTCGGTCACCAGGAATTCCATCACCGTGCGCGCATCTTCCCTGCCGCCTTTGAGCCGGTCGTCGGCGCGCCGCAACGCGTTCAATCCGCCGAGCAAGCGCGGCTTGGAAATTCTTCGCGCGCTTTGCAATGCTAATTCCGCTTGCTCCGGCCGCATGCCTAGCGCTCGCGAGGCCTGCCAGCCATTCGTCACGCCTTTCACTTCGCTGGCTTCGATGAGCTTGCGGTACATCCACGTGATGGCG
>Ga0335077_10011210_pt1 | contig 11197 bp, 9 predicted proteins | sample Lox_Sample_31_FD_207151 | JGI IMG/M metagenome (GOLD analysis project Ga0335077, IMG submission 207151) | Soil microbial communities from Loxahatchee National Wildlife Refuge, Florida, United States - Lox_Sample_3.1 | ecosystem: Environmental > Terrestrial > Soil > Wetlands | place: USA: Florida...
CAGCGCTGGTGTTAGCCGTCGTGTGTGGATTCGGGCCTGGCGGAGCGGCACAAACCCCCGAAGCCACCCCCGCCAATCTTCCCGCGCAGAAAATCGGTCCTGACGACCTGCTGGCCATTTCGGTGTACGACTCTCCGGAGCTGACCCGCACGGTGCGCGTCACGGGCGACGGCCAGATTCGCCTCCCCATGCTGAAGCGTCCCATCGAGGCCGCCGGCCTTCTTCCCCGCGATCTCGAGACCGCCATCGCGCAGGCCCTGCGCGCCGAGCAGATTCTCGTGGAGCCAGTGGTGACGGTCACGGTGGCCGAGTATCGCAGCCGTCCCATCAGTGTTTCAGGCGCCGTTAAGCGGCCCGTGACTTTCCAGGCGTTCGGCAACATCACCTTGCTCGATGCGATTACCCGCGCCGAGGGCATGGCGCCCGAGGCCGGATCTGAAGTGCTGGTCACGCGCCCGGGGAGCGACGGAAAAACCACGACCGAGCGTATTCCCATCAGAGCTCTGTTTGCAGGCGACAACCCGAAGCTGAATCCGCGCCTCTCCGGCGGCGAAGAGATTCGCGTGCCGGAAGCCGGCAGAGTCTTTGTGGCCGGGAGCGTAAAGAATCCGGGCGCATTCCCCATGAAAGACGGCTCGGACACCAGCGTGCTCAAGGTGGTCGCTCTGGCGGGAGGGCTGATTCCGTTTTCCTCCAAGCAGGCGTACATCTATCGCCGCAAGCCCGGTGTCGAAGCCAAAGACGAGATTCCGATTCCCCTCGCCCAGATCATGGGCCGGAAGTCTCCGGATGTGCTGCTTTCGGCCGACGACATTCTCTACGTGCCGGACGCCAAGGGGCGGCGGATGAGCGCGGCAGCGCTCGAAAAGATCGCGGGATTCGGCGCGGCTACCGCCTCCGGTCTGCTGATCTGGCATTGACCCATGAGCCGCCACCTGCCCGCGCCGCTTGAAAACGCTTCGGCCTGTGCTCACTGGGCGGCGCCGCCCGAACCGCCATCCCTGGACGCCGAACTGCCGTTTACCCATCACCTCTGGGTGCTGCGCCGGCATCGCTGGAAGATTGCCGCATTCATCGTGGCGTGCGAATTCGCAACCCTCATCGTCTCTTCCCGCGTGACTCCCATTTATGAATCGACCGCGGTGATCGATATCGACCGGCAAGCTCCGGCGGGAGTGATCGGCGAGGAGGCCACGCGCGCCAGCGCCGGCGACTCCGATCAGTTTCTGGCCACGCAGATCCGGCTGATTCAGGCCGACGCCGTGCTGCGTCCGGTGGAACAGAAGTACAGACTGCTGGAACGAGAGCAGCAGTTTCAAGACCGGCCGCGGTGGAGCGCCGCGCAGTTGGAAAGCGCTCCCATCCTGCTACGGCGTCTCCAAGTGGTCCGGCCGCCCAACACCTACCTGCTCCTGGTGAGTTATCGCTCTCCCGATCCGCATCTGGCGGCCGACGTCGCCAACGCCATCGCCAATTCCTACCTGCAGCATACTTACAACCTGCGCGTGCGCTCTTCCACCAGCCTGGCCTCCTACATGGAAAAAGAGCTGGAGGAGCTGAAAGCCAAGATGGAAGCTTCCACCGACCGGGTGCTGCAGTTCGAGCGCGAGCTGAACGTGATCAATCCGGAGGAAAAAACCAATATCGTTTCGGCGCGCCTGCTGCAACTCAACACCGAGTACACCAACGCGCAGGCGGAGCGCGTGCGGAAGGAGGCCGCTTTCCAATCGGTCCGCGGTGGAAGCTTCGCGGCGGCGCAAGTTTCCACGCAAGGCGAGGCATTGAAGAAACTGCTGGAGCGGCAGAACGAACTGCAGGAGAAGTTCGCCGAGGCGGCCGCGCACTACGGCGCCAACCACCCGGAATACAGGAAAGCGGAGCGGCAGGTGGCGGAAGTGGCCGGGCAGATCGAACGGACGCGCCAGAACATCACGCAGCGCGTGGAAACCGAGTTTCATGAAGCCGAAAACCGCGAGCGGATTCTGATGGGCGCGGTGGCGGATACCAAAAAGCAGTTCGATCAGTTGAATGCGCGCTCCTTCGAATATCAGACGCTCAAGCGCGAAGCCGACGGCGACCGGAAGGTGTACGACGAGCTGGTACGCAAGATCAAGGAAGCGGGCATCAACGCCAGCTTTCAAAACAACACCATCCGCATTGCCGATCTGGCGCGTCCCGGCCTGAACCCGGTCTTTCCGCGCCTGCGATTGAATCTGCTGCTGGCGTTTCTTTTTTCGTCGGTGGTCGCCGCGGCCGCCGCCATCGTAAGCGACTCCCTCGACAAGACGGTGCGCGATCCCGAGCTGGTGGCACGCCTGCTCCACTCCGAGGTCATCGGCTCGCTGCCCCACGTGAAGAGGTGGCGGCGTTTCGATCCGGTGTCCTCCACTGAGGGCGCCCCAGGAAATGGCGCGGCGCTGGTCCGCGCGGAACACGACCCTGTGTCGGCGTATCGCGAAGCCGTACGCGCCCTGCGCAACTCGATCATGCTGGCCGATTTCGATCGCCGCGTGCACTCGTTGCTCATCACCAGCGCCTCGCCGGGTGAAGGAAAATCCACCATTGCCGCGCAACTGGCGCTCGCGCATTCCTCGCAACAGTTGAAGACGCTGCTGATCGACGGCGACCTGCGCCGTCCCAGCGTGCACAAAAGGTTCAGCGTTTCGGGCGTGGTGGGATTGTCCAGCGTGCTGATTTCAGGCATGCCTTGGCGTGATGCCGTCCTGGTTCCCGCGGGCATGACGCACCTCCACATTCTTCCGGCCGGACCGCCTTCCCAGCGCGCGACCGACTTGATCGGCGGCCGGCTCAGCCAGTTTCTCGAAGAAGCCGCGGCCGAGTACGACCTGGTCGTGCTGGATGCCCCGCCCTTGTTGGGCTTCGCCGAACCGCTCGCCATGGCCAGCGCCGTGGATGGCGTAGTGGTGGTGACCCGCGCCGGCCAAACTCCCCGCAAGGCCGTGTCTATTGTGCTGGCCATGCTGGCGCGGATGCGCGCCAACACGCTGGGCATCGTACTCAATGAAGTGCATCACGACACCGGCGACGGCTACCGCTACTACACCACCTACGCCAAATATGACGGTAAAGCCGGCCCGCGCGCATGGAGCCGCTCATGAAAACCGTGATTTTGGCCGGCGGGTTGGGCACACGCCTGGCGGAAGAAACGCTCGTGAAGCCCAAGCCGATGGTCGAGATCGGCGGAAAACCCATGCTGTGGCACCTCATGAATATCTATTCCGCGCATGGGTTTTGCGAGTTCGTGGTCGCCTTGGGCTATAAAGCCGAATGCGTCAAGGAGTACTTTCTGAATTTCTACGCCTTCAACAACGACCTGACCATCGACCTGAGCTGCGGCGACACCACCATCCATCGCCGAACCCTGCCCGGCTGGAAAGTGCACCTGGTGGATACCGGCCTCAAAACCGAAACCGGCGGCCGCATCAAGCGGCTGAGTGAATGGATCGGCGACGAGACCTTCATGCTGACTTACGGTGATGGCGTGTCCAACGTCGACATCGGCCGGCTCATTGCATTTCACAAGTCGCACGGCAAGTTGGCGACGGTTTCAGCGGTGCGCCCGCCGGCGAGATTCGGCGGCCTGCATCTGAATGGCGGCGGGCAGATTGTCGAGTTTTCCGAGAAACCGCAGACCGGAGAGGGCTGGATTAATGGCGGATTCTTCGTGCTCGAGCCGGGAGTCCGCGACTTCATCGCCGGCGACCACACGATATGGGAGCACGAGCCGCTGGAAGCTTTGGCGCGCGAAGGAGAACTGATGGCGTACTACCACCAGGGCTTTTGGCAGCCCATGGATACGCTGCGCGAAAAGATGTTGCTGGAAAAGCTGTGGAGTTCGGGCCAGGCGCCCTGGAAAGTATGGAATTGAGTGAGTTCTGGCAAGGAAGGCGCGTCTTCGTCACCGGCGCCACGGGCCTGGTGGGTTCGTGGCTCATTCGCCGGTTGATCGATGCCGGCGCGCGCGTGACCGCGCTGGTGCACGACTGGGACCCGCAAAGCGAGCTCATCCGCACCGGCCTGGTCCAAAAAACCAGCGTGGTGAGCGGCGCCATCGAGCATTACGCCACCCTCGAGCGCGCCTTGGTCGAGTTCGAGATCGACACCGTCTTTCATCTGGCGGCTCGCACTATCGTGGGCGCGGCGCTGCGCAGCCCTCTGGCGACGTTCGAAGCCAACATCCGCGGAACCTACAACCTGCTGGAGGCGTGCCGTCGCCAGGGCGACCTGGTGGAGCGCGTGGTCGTGGCCTCGAGCGATAAGGCTTACGGCACCAGCGAGGTCTTGCCCTATACCGAGCAAATGCCGCCGCTCGGACGGTTCCCGTATGACGTCTCCAAATCCTGCGCCGATTTGATTGCGCAATCTTACTATCACAGCTACGGCGTTCCGGTGGCCATCGCGCGCTGCGGCAACATCTATGGCGGCGGCGATCTGAACTGGAGCCGCGTGGTTCCGGGCACCATCCGCAGCCTGCATTTCGGCGAACGGCCGGTGTTGCGCAGCGACGGCAGCTACACCCGCGATTACGTCTACGTCGAGGACGCCGTCCAGGCGTACCTGCGGCTGGCCCAGGGGCTGGACCGCACGGAGATCCGCGGCGAAGCCTTCAACTTCGGTCCCTCCGAGCCACACACGGTGCGCGATGTCGTCACCGTTCTCCAGCGCCTCATGGAGCGCCAGGACCTGGGCGTCGAGGTCCGCAACGGCGGGCGCGCCGAAATTCACGATCAGTATTTGTCCTCGGAAAAAGCCCGTCAGGCGCTCGACTGGCGGCCGCGCTACTCCCTCGACCAGGGTCTCACTCGCAGCATCGTCTGGTACAAGGACTTTTTCGGGAGGGCGGCATGAACCCGGTCCTGGTGACGGGCGCTTCCGGCTTCATCGGCACACACCTGGTCGCGAATTTGCTACGCCAGGGCCTGGATGTGGTGGCCGTGTCTCGCACTTCCGGCTTTCAAGAAGATAAGCGCCATTTCCGCCTGGATTTGTGCGATACCGCCGCCGTCCAGAAGCTGTTCCGCCAGTTCAAATTTTCTTCGGTGGTGCACCTGGCGGCGGCCGGCGTTGCGCAGGAAACGGAAAACTTCGAACGCCTCGTGGCCGTGAACACGCTGGCCACGGGCGCATTCGCGCGCGTCGCTCTTGCCAACAAGGTGCAGCGGTTCGTCTACGTGGGGTCGGCTTTTGAATACCGGCCGCAGGCGCACCCCATGGACGAATCCACCCCGCTCGGTGCCCCCAATCTCTACGGGGCATCAAAGGCCGCCGGATGGATGATGCTGGATTCCCTGTTTCGCCTGGAAGGGCTGCCGCTGGTCACGCTGCGGCCGTTCAGCGTTTACGGTCCCGGTGAGAAGCCCTCGAAGCTCGTGCCGTACGTCATTTCGCAAGCGTTGCGGTCGGAGCCCATCCGCCTCACGCTAGGCAGCCAGGTCCGCGATTACGTTTTCGTCGAAGATGTGGTCGAAGCCCTGCGGCTCGGGCTCACGGGTCCCGCTTCTCCCGGCCAGGTCTATAACGTCGGTTCGGGTCCGCAGGAGGCCAAGAGCGTCCGCCAGTTTGTTGAGGACATTCTCGCCCTCATGAGCGTGCCGCTGCGCCTGTGCTGGTTCGATGGCGCGGCGCGCAGCCGCCTGGATCCGCCGTACCTGGTCTCCGATCCCACCCGGGCGCACATTGAACTCGGATGGCGCCCGCGTGTGCGCTTTGAAGACGGCGTGGCGCGCACGCTCGAATGGTGCAAGGCGGCCAAGGTCCAGGAGATGTCCGCGTGAAGTGGCTGATCACGGGCGGAGCCGGATTCATCGGGACCAATGCCGCTGCGACCCTGGTCGATGCCGGCGAGCAATGCGTGCTAGCCGACAATTTCCACCGGGTGGGCGCCAAATACAACCGCGCGTTTCTCCACGACCATTTCGGCTTGCACGTGGATTTTCTGGATGTCCGGTTTCGCGACCAGGTCAACGCGTATTGGGCCGCGCACGAGGTCGACGTCATTCTGCACTTGGCCGGACAGGTCTCGCTCGTGGCATCGCTCAGCGATCCGGTCTACGACTTTGAAACCAACGCGCTCGGCACGCTGAACGTGCTCGAAGCCACGCGCCGCTTCCGGCCGGACGCGAAGCTGATTTACGCCAGCAGCAACAAAGTCTACGGAGATCTGCGCGGCTTGCGCAACGGCGAACTGGAAACGCGCTATGTGCTTCCCGAACACCCTCTGGGCCTGTCCGAGGATCTGCACATGGAACTGCACGGCGGCTACTCGTGCTCCAAGGGCGCGGCCGATCAGTACGTGCTCGACTACCACCGCGTCTACAACCTGAGCACCGTCGCCTTGCGGCAGTCCAGCATCTATGGCGGCCGCCAGTATGCCTCCGAGGACCAGGGCTGGGTCGCCTACTTCGTGCAGATGGGCGTCGAGCGGCGGCGGTTCCGCATCAGCGGCACCGGCAAGCAGGTTCGCGACCTGCTCCACATCTCCGATCTGATCGAGTGCTACCGCGCCATTGCGCGAGCGCCGCGCGAGAGTCTGGCGTTCGGACAGGCGTTCAATATCGGCGGCGGGCCGCAGTCGAGCGTGTCGGTGGTCGAACTGTTTTCGATGCTCGAATCCGAATACGGGTTCCCCATGCAATACGACGCCGGGCCGCCGCGCATGGGAGATCAGAAAGTCTTCATCGCGGATACGCGAAAAGCCCGGCAACACCTGGGATGGCAGCCCTCGGTTTCCGTCGCCGAGGGACTGGCTGAATTGATCCAGTGGTCGAAAGCGAGGTGGGCCGCATGAACGTGGGCCGCAATGTCGTCCACGGAATGCTCGGCTTTTTGGGCCCCTCCCTGGTGGTGGTGGCCAGCTACCCGGTGCTGGTGCGCCATCTGGGTCCGGCATCTTTCGGGGTTTACTTGCTGGCCTTGTCGCTGAGTGGCACGGTCATGCTGCTCGATCTCGGGTTTTGCGCTGCGACGCTGAAGTTCGTCGCCGGAGATCTGGCGTCCGGCAGGACTAAGGCGGCCGCCGACGTCATCGTCACGTCACTCGTGGCCTACGCTGCACTGGGCGCGTTGGGCGGCACCGCCGTCGCGATCCTGGCTCCCGCGCTCGCCGGATTCTTCAAGGTCGACGAGCCGGTCACCGCGATTCTTGCCTTTCGCCTGGCCGGCCTCCAGTTCATGATCCTTCTACCGGCCTGGGTGTTCGTTTCCGTTGCCAAGGCCCTCGGGCGGTTTGACCGCTCGTCTCTGTTCACTTCGTTGCTGTCCGTCGCCACTTATGGCGGCGCGCTGGTCGCGGTGCTGGCGGGAGCCGGCCTGGTCGGAGCGATGGCGGCCACCGTCCTGGCCAACTTCGTCGCTGCGGCTGCCATCGCCACGGCCGGTGTGCGGCTCTGCCGGGCTCGCGGCATCCGGATCAGCCGGGGACGTCCCGTCGCCTTCCGCCGCACCGTGGGTTTCGGATGGGTGTTCACGGTGAATTCCATTGCGGCCTTCCTGCTCTACCAGGTCCAGCGATACGTGGCGGGCATGGTGCTGGGTCCGGTGGCGGTCACGGTGATTCAAACCGCGTCCGTCGTGCCGTCGAAAATGCATGCCGCCGTGAATGCCGCCACCGAGGTGATGTTCCCGTTCTCGAGCGCTTCCAGTGATCGTGTGCGCCTGCGGCAAGTCTACCTCCGCATGCTGGCGGGCAGCGCGCTGATGGCCTTGGCGGGCTTTGCCGCGCTGGTCTTGCTGGCGCGGCCGCTGCTGGTGATCTGGGTGGGCCCGCGGCTGGCGGCTTCCGTTTGGCCCCTGCTTCCCATCTTCGCTCTGGGATATTTCTTTCTCGCGCTGTCGCCGGCGCCGTTTCATCTGGTCAATGGCCTGGGGCGGCCGGGATTGAACACGCTCTTCTACGTCATGAATGCCCTGCTCAACGTGACGTTCCTGGCGGCCACCGCGGCCGGCGGCATGACGCTCCACAAACTCGCCTGGTCCTTTGCCGCGGCCAACATCCTGACCGGCATCAGCTATCAGATCGCCGTCGAGACGCTCATCTGGCGCAGCCAGCCGCGCGCGGTCGAGGTGGCGGCATGAGTTCGCCGCTGGTGAGCATCATGGTGCCGGTCTATAACCGGCAGGCGCTGTTGGCCGACTGCCTGAAGTCGGCCCTGGCCCAGACCTGCCGCGATCTCGAAGTGGTGGTGGTGGACAACGCCTCCACCGACGGTACCTGGGACGTTTGCCGCCAGTTCGCCCGCCGCGATTCGCGTGTGCGCATCTTTCGCAACACCGAGAACATCGGCCCCGTGCGCAACTGGCAGCGCTGCTTCAAGGAGGCCCAGGGGCGCTACGGCAAGCTGCTGTTCTCCGATGATGTCTTGTCTTCGTATTATCTGGAAAGAACCCTGCCCTTAATGCGCGATCCGCACGTGGCGTTTGTCTTCACCATGGCCCTGATCGGCCCGGACCCGCGCCAGAGCACGCTGGCCTATCGGTTCGGCCCGCACACGGGTAAGTTTTCGCGGAGCCGCTACATTCGCCGGGCCCTTCTCAGCTCGCGCGTTCCCGTTTCTCCCGGCGCCGCCCTGTTCCGCGTCAGCGATCTGCGCGGCAGCCTGCAGCTCACCATTCCCTCACCCACCATTGGCGATTTCGAGCAGCATGGAGCCGGCATTGACCTGCTTCTGTATCTCATGACCGCGAACCGCTACGAGCAAGTGGCCTTCGTTGCCGAACCGCTCGCGTTCTTCCGCGCGCACGAGGGATCCATCACGCTCTCCGGCGATTTCCGCCTGGCCGAAGCTTATCACCAGGCGCGCATCTGGTTCGCCGCCCACACCCAGGAACGCTGGACACTCGCCTCCACCCTGGCCGCAACCTGGCTGAGCTCGATGAAACAGCGCCGCCGCCTGATGAGACCGGGAGCCATCGCCAGCCGCTATTTGCCCGAGACACTGAGGAATTGGACCGCATGAGAATTGGCATCGTCACCATTTCCTACAACCAGGCGAGCTATTTGGCCGAGGCCATCCACTCGGTCCAGGTCGCCGATCCCCAGCGCCTGGAATATGTCATGGTCGATCCCGGCTCGACCGACGGCTCGCGCGCGATCATCGAACGCCATCGCCGCCGCTTCAGCCGGATTATCCTCGAACCTGACCACGGCCCGCCCGACGGCCTGAACAAAGGCTTCGCCGCGACCACCGCCGACGTGGTCGGGTATCTCAATTCCGACGATCGCTTCACCCCCGGCGCGCTGGATTATGTCCTGCGGTTTTTCGAGCGCCGCCCCGATATCGACGTCCTGTGCGGCGCCATCCGCATCATCGACGAAAACGGCGTAGCCAGCATCCGCCGCCGCACCCCCGACCGCATCGACCTCCGCCGCTACGCCTATGAAACCTGCTTCTTCTGGCAGCAAGCCACCTTCTTCCGCCGCGACGCGTTTCTGAAGACCGGCGGATTTAACATTCATAGCAAAACCGCCTGGGATGGCGAGCTCGTGGTCGACATGGCGCTCGCCGGCTGCCGGTTCGCTTACACCAATAAACTGCTGGGCGATTTCCGCATCTACGGCGATTCCATCACCGGCTCGGGCCGTTTCGCCGATGCGCTCCGCCGCGACCGCGCCCACATGCGCGAGAAGATTCTGCGCGCCGGCATTCCGCGCGCTTCCGGTCTCGAAGTGCGCGTGATGAAGGCGATCTACAAGTTCAACGTCCGGCGCCACTGGTCCTATTTGTTCGAAGGCGAAGAGCTGGAGGACACCGGATGACCGCCACTGAACTGCGCGCCGAAATTCTCCGCGGCGTGGTCCGATACTACGAGGCCGCCTTCCCGGAGCGCGGATTCCTGCCGGGCGAGACCCCCGTCCCCTGCGCCGGCCGCGCCTTCGACAGTGACGAACTCACGCACCTGGTCGATTCGGCCCTGGATTTCTGGCTGACCTCCGGCCGCTACGCCGCCCGCTTCGAACAGGAACTGGCGCGCTTTGTCGGCACGCGCCACGCCATGCTGTGCAACTCCGGCTCTTCCGCGAATCTGCTGGCCGTCGCCGCTCTCACCTCGCCGAAACTGGGTGACCGCAGATTGCAGCCTGGCGACGAAGTAATCACCGCCGCCGCCGCCTTTCCCACCACCGTGTTTCCCATCGTCCAGCACGCGCTCGTGCCCGTCTTCGTCGATGCCGATCTCGGAACCTACAACGCCAATCCCGATCGCATCGCGGAGGCCATCACGCCTCGGACCCGGGCCATCGTATTGGCCCACACCCTGGGCAACCCTTTCGATCTCGATCGCGTGCTGGATCTCGCCCACCAACACGATCTCTGGGTGATTGAGGATAACTGTGATGCCCTGGGATCCTCCTGGTGCGGCCGCATGACCGGCACGTTCGGCCACCTCGCCACCGCCAGCTTTTATCCGGCCCATCACATCACCATGGGGGAGGGCGGCTGCGTCCTCACCGGTACTCCGCTTCTGAAAACTATCGTGGAATCCTTTCGCGACTGGGGCCGCGACTGCTGGTGCCATCCGGGATCAGACAACACCTGCGGCCAACGATTCACGCGACAGATGGGCGGCCTCCCGCCCGGCTACGATCACAAATACACCTACGCGCACGCCGGATACAACCTGAAGCTCACCGACATGCAAGCCGCTATCGGCGTGGCGCAACTGCGCAAGCTGCCCGCTTTCATCGAGGCGCGCAAGCGCAACTGGAAGAGGCTGCGGGATGCTCTTTCCGGCCTGGAAGATTTCCTCATCCTCCCCTATGCCTCCGCGCACGCCGACCCGAGCTGGTTCGGCTTCGCCATTACTCTGCGCGATGAAGCGCCATTCGAGCGGAAAGATCTGATCGAATTCCTCGAGAGCCGCCGCATCGCGACGCGCCTGCTGTTCGCCGGCAACCTCACGCGCCAGCCCGCGTTTCAGGGAATGCGCTACCGCATCGCGGGCGAACTGGCCGCCACCGACGTCATCATGCACCGCACGTTCTGGGTGGGCGTCTATCCCGGGCTGACCGAGCCCATGGTCGACTATGTGGCCGATTCGATCCGGCACTTCGTGTGCCAGGCAGATCGCATTGCGGCGATGTCCCATGCCCAGTGACGTCATTTGTGGGGCGGACCCCCTGGTCCGCGGCCGACGCCCCCGTCGGCCGGCTTCCCTTGACGCCAACCCGTCCTGGGCCTTC
>Ga0335077_10011211_pt1 | contig 11196 bp, 9 predicted proteins | sample Lox_Sample_31_FD_207151 | JGI IMG/M metagenome (GOLD analysis project Ga0335077, IMG submission 207151) | Soil microbial communities from Loxahatchee National Wildlife Refuge, Florida, United States - Lox_Sample_3.1 | ecosystem: Environmental > Terrestrial > Soil > Wetlands | place: USA: Florida...
GCCTAAGCGACCCTCACTCTACAATACGATCGTCAGGTCCCACGCGCTAAGCCGGCGGAAACGCCCGTGATATGATTTCCAGATGGCCGACTCCGCCCGGGCCCCGGTTTCCGCCATCTCGAAATCCGCCGCGGAAGCGCCTGCCGCGAGTGCGCCGCGGCACACCGCCATCGTCCGCGTCACGCACTGGGTGACCGCGCTGTGTTTCCTGGCGCTGCTGGTCAGCGGCATGGAAATTGTGGTCTCCCATCCGCGTTTCTATTGGGGCGAGACCGGCAATGTGCTGACACCCGCGCTGTTCGCCATACCAATTCCATCTTCCAGAGCGAGCTACCCGACCCGTTTCGGTTATGTGCTGCCCGACCAGAACGGCTGGAGCCGCTATCTGCACTTTCAAGCTGCGTGGGTCGCCATCCTGGCCGGTTTACTGTACGCGGGTTACGGCCTGTTGGGCAGTCATTTCCGAAGAAACCTGTTTCCCCGGAGTGGCGATCTCTCGTGGCGGGCACTCTGGGGCGTGACGTCAAACCACCTGCGCCTGAAGCGCGCGAGCGAAGGGGAAGCCTGGTCTTACAACCCGCTCCAGCGGGTCACCTACCTTTCCGTGATCTTCATTCTGTTTCCACTGGTGATCTGGACGGGTCTGGCGATGTCTCCCGCGGTGGTGTCCACGGTCCCTTCGATTGTCGAAGTGTTCGGCGGCCAGCAGTCCGCGCGGACAATCCACTTCTTTGTTACCGTCTTTCTGGTGGTCTTCCTGCTGATCCACGTCGCGATGATCTGGCTGGCCGGATTCCGGATCCGCATGCGAGCCATGGTCACGGGGCGCGTTGGCCCACGAAAGGAGCACGCATGAGCAGATTCTCACGCCGCCAATGGATCACTGCCGGTCTCGGAGCAGCGGCCGGGGCATCGGGCTTAGCCATGGCTGCGAAGATTGCAGACCGCTATGGTCTGATCCCGCCCGACCACGGCGGCATTTACGGCGTGGGAGAGACGCTCACCTACGCGGCTCAGCGGCTGCTGACGTCCCATTCGCTGGCGCGTGAATTCCCGCGCAGCCAGATTTCGGCGAAGCCGTTTCCGAACGGAGATCCTCCGCGCGATGAAGTCTACCGGCGCCTCCTGGCCGGCGGGTTCGCCGACTGGCGGCTGATCGTCGATGGCATGGTCGCGCGCCCCGCATCGTTCTCCGTCGCCGACCTCAAGAGCTTTCCGTCGCGCAGCCAGATCACCCATCTGGCCTGCGAGGAAGGCTGGTCGTACATCGCGGAATGGATGGGTGTGCCGGTATCCCACATTCTGGACGTGGTGGGAATCCTTCCCCAGGCCAGATATGTGGTCTACTTTTCGATACAGCGCGAGTGGTGGGACAGCGTCGATATGGCAGACGCGCTGCATCCGCAGACACTCCTGAGCTATGGGATGAATGGAGGCGATATTCCCGCGGCGCACGGCGGCCCGATCCGCTTTCGGGTTCCGCGGCAGCTCGGCTACAAGAGCGTAAAGTATATAACGCGCCTGACGGTCACCGATAATCTGAAGGCGTTCGGGTCCGGCTTGGGTTCTGCCGCGCCGGAGGGCGGTTACGCGTGGTACGCCGGCATCTGATTGGCCGGCTGCTCCGGTCCTAGCCCAGCATCCGATGCACCAGGTCCATGAGTTTGTCCGGTGTAAAGGGCTTTTGCAGGAAGGCCACCGAATGGTCCGCGGTCTCGCTTTCGATGGCGACGCGGTCCGTGTAGCCGGACATGAACAGCACCTTGATCGAGGGCTGCGAAGCGCTCAATTGGGCGGCCAACTCCTTGCCGTTGATCCCCGGCATAATGACGTCGGTAATCAACAGGCGGATGGGGCCGGCCTGGCGCGCGGCGAGGGAAAGCGCCTGGTTTCCGTCTGCAGCCTCCAGCACCTCGTACCCCAGTCCGCGCAGAACCATGGCGGTCAGGCTTCGCACATCCGGCTGGTCTTCTACAACCAGTACCGCGCCAGTTCCTTTCGGTGCCGTGCGACGTTGCGGGTCTGCCGTTTCCACCTTAACGGAGCCCGTGAGATGGGGCAAATAGACGCTGAATGACGAGCCGCGGCCCGGTTCGCTGGCCACCGAAATGTGGCCGCCACTCTGCGTCACGATTCCAAACACGGTGGAAAGTCCAAGGCCGGTGCCTTTGCTGGTGTGCTTGGTGGTGAAAAAGGGTTCGAACACGCGTTGCCGCGTTCGTACATCCATGCCGATCCCGGTGTCGGTGATGCGCAGCAAGGCATACGGGCGGCCTACAGCGGCAGGGCTTGCTTCAAGCCCAGGACCCAGTATTACGCTTCGAGTCTCGATGGTCAGGGTGCCGCCATGCGGCATGGCTTCCCGTCCGTTTACCACCAGATTCAAGAGTACCTGGTGGATCTGGCTGCGGTCGCCTTTGATGGGGCCCACCAAGGGATCCAGCGAGACTACAAGCCGGATATCTTCGCCGATCAGGCGGCTGAGCATTCCCTTAGACTCCTCAATCAGAGCGTTCAGGCTCAGGGGCCGCAATTGCGCAACCTGCTTGCGGCTGAAGGCCAGCAACTGCTGGGTCAACTCCGCGCCACGCATTCCGGCGTTGCGAATCTCGGCCAATCCATGATGCATCGGGTGCTGCGGGTCCGTTGACCGGAACAACAGGTCGCTGTAGCCGTTGATCACGGTGAGCAGATTGTTGAAGTCGTGTGCGATCCCGCCTGCCAGCCGCCCCAGGCTCTCCAGTTTTTGCGACTGGAGCACCTGCTCTTCGAGGCGCTTCCGGTCGGTGATATCGAAGAAGGAGACGATGGCCCTCGACCAGTCGCGGTTGGGGGTGTCCACCAGCGACACGATCATGGCAACATGCCGATCTTCGCCGGTAAGCGCGCGAGTCTGGAATTCCGCCCGGAACAGCGAATTGGTCTCGGACAGGACGGCCATCTCTTCGCAGAAAATCTCGTAGGCCGAGTCGTCAAAAAGCGGGTTGATATCGCCCATCAGTTCTTCTTTGCGGCTGACGCCGTAGAAGTCGCGGGCCGCGCGGTTGACATCCAGAACCCGGATGCGCCGCACGCATTCCATCAGGACCTCGCGGTGCTCGCTCAGGTACTTTCGAAGGTCCGTGACGCCCCGGCCTGCCAGCGCGTCCAGGTAACGCTTGACGCGCGACATGTCCTCCTCCCAGAGCGGGAAAGGAGAATCTTCGAACAGAGTGCGGTAGCGCTCCTCACTGACCCGCAAGCTCTGCTCGGACTGTTTGAGCGTCTCTTCGGCCATCCGCCGTTCGGTGATATCGCGCTCCCGGCCTTGGACGCCGACCTGGAGGCCGGTGTCATCCAAGATGGGCCCCCATGAGGCGGCGACCCACTTCAGCCGCCCATCCTTGGTTACGAGCCGGTATTGCTCCTCATGGAAGGACCTCCCTTCGAAGAGACGATCCCAGTGGTTCAGCATGCGCTCCCGGTCATCGGGGTGCACCCAGCAGATAAACTGATTGCGCTCGAGTTCTTCGAGTGAATAGCCGGTCAAGGTTTCGACAGCGGCGTTCGCGAAAGTCAGGCGTCGCTCCATGTTGTAGGCCAGGACCATTTCGGTGAGGTTTTTGGCCATCAGACGGAACCGGGTCTCGTTATGGCGCACATCGCCAAGGCTCGGTTGGTATATGGTCTTTCGCGCCAGGTATTGGATCATCAGCGGCCACTCCGGATCCTGGAGGACGCTCACCTCCAGTACGACGGGCTGATGCACGCCTTCGGCGGTAAGGATTTCGGCTTCGGTTTCGAAGTTCGGATCGCCATGGATCGACTGTTCCAGGAGTTCTTTGAGGGATTGGTGAGACTCCGCCGACAGCAACTGCCATACGTTCATGCGCAGCAGTTGCTCGCGCGTGAAGCCGCTCAAACGCTCGCAGGCGGCATTGGCCGAGACCACGTCGCCGGCCTCGTTTTGCATGAACACAGCGTCGGGAAGGCTCTCTGAAAGCAGCCGGTATTGGCGCTGCCAGAGCCGAGCGCGGCGCTCGGTTTCCCGTAAGCGTTGCTGCAAATCGGGTTGCACCTCTATCTCCGGCATGGTGCGCAGTTTGGGTGGAGCTGGACCGATCCCCTACCCAGCCCCATTGAGTGTTCGCCTTACATCTTAGATCTGGTACCTCCCAAGCGCCGACCTCCGTTGTAAATTACGGTGCTAAATCGTACCGCCACTCCCCTGCAGTGCATCTGGAGTATTTTGAAACAGTGGGTACTGCCGGAGCCAATCCCATTGACCGAAAAGGGTCTTTTTCGCTGTTAGGCGGGGTGGTGGGGTTGGTGTGCGCGGTTCTGGTGGTCTACTCGCAGACAGCCGCGTTCCACTGGGACGAGGGCTTTCACCTTCTGGCCGCGCAGTTGATCCACCGTGGGCGAAGGCCCTACCTGGATTTCTGTTTCCCGCAGACGCCCCTGAATGCCTATTGGACGGCCGGTTGGATGCGCCTGATTGGCGAGAGTTGGCGGGCGGTGCACGCTCTGGCGGCGGCGGCCACGGCCGGCACGATCCTGGTGGCGGCAGATTTCATTCGTACTCGTTTCCCCGACCCACAATGGCGAACGCCGGGTGCGGCCACCACGGCTCTGGTGCTTGGTTGGAATGTCGCGATCATCGAATTCGGGACGATCGGACAACCCTACGCCTTCTGCCTGCTGCTGCTGGTCTGCGCGTTCCGCGCGGCTGTTGTGGCTGTAGAGCGGCAGGGCCTGCTGCGGATCGCGCTTGCGGGGCTGCTCGCGGGCGCTGCAGCGGCGTCTTCTCTGTTGACCGCGGCCTCGGTTCCCGTTTTGCTGATCTGGATTCTGTACCATGCGCCCGGGAAGCGGTGGGCCGGATGTTCGAGCTTCGCGGGTGGGGCCGCCATCCCATGGCTGCCGGTGGTGTGGTTATTCTCCCGGGCGCCGCGAATCGTCTTCTTCAACCTGGTCCAATATCAACTCCTCTACCGCCGCACCAACTGGGAGGATGCCACGCCCCACGACCTGGAAGTGCTGACCTCCTGGTGGAATTCCCCGACCGCCCTCTTGCTGGGAGTGCTGGCCATCACGGGACTGTGGTGCATTGCGAAGAGGAGTGGGTGGAAGGCTTCGAGCCGGAGCGGATTCTACCTTTGTGGTTGGCTGGCACTGGGGATCGGTGTGGAAGTCGGCACGACACACCCCACCTTTCCCAGCTATTGGGTGCTCGTAACGCCGTTCCTGGGCATGCCTGCCGCGGCGGGGCTATATGCGGCCGGCGCTCTGCTTGGCAACCCGGTCCGAGCCCGGTGGTTGGTACCGGCTCTTGCCGTACTGATGGCGGTTGGGTTGGCCACATCGCTGCCCGAACGCCACAGCCGGCTCGACTGGCGCGACATGGAACGGCTCGCCCGCAAGGTCAACGAGGTGACGCCGGCCGGGGGCGCAATTTGGGCCGATGAGCAGGTGTATTTTCTGACCGGGCGGCCGCCCGCCGAGGGCACCGAATTCTCATACGCTGAGGTAATCGACTTACCGGAAGACGTCTCCTTGCCCTTGCACATCGTTTCCGATATCGCGCTCGACGATCAGGCCGCGGCAGGGGTCTTCCAGACGGTTTCCACCTGCGAGGACGAAGAGGTCGTCGGCAAGCTGCGGCTGCCAAGTCTCTTCCGCAGGCAGCAGGTGATGGAAAGCGGATGCAGAGTGTTCTGGGAGCCGGTCAATTCGCTGCGGCCCGATCAGGCATCAGTTGGAAGGTGAAGGGCGGGAGGCGCGGATGACCTCGCCAATTGCAGAGACCAGGGTGTCGATGCCTTCGTGCAGTTGCCGGTCGCCCAGGCGTGATTCCTCAGCGAGATGCGTCACCGCGATTGGTCTCAGCGATCTTGATCGTCAAATCGTTCACTCGAACGGCGAGTTTGTTGAGTTGCCTCTGAGTGTCGCTTCAAAGCCTGGCGGTTCTCTTCGCGGTCCATACGGGCTTGCTCGGCCAAACCCGCCGTGACATGTTCGATTCGTTCAAAGCGTTCTTCTACGGACATCTGCTATCCAAAATTCCATTCGTATGAATTCGCCAGTCCGGCACCGTGGGATACTGGTCACGTGCAAGCGGCGATGGAAACTCTGCGGGAGCGGCTGGAAGCGGTCCGCGGCCGCATCGCGCGGGCGGCGGAGCAGGCGCGCCGCGATCCGTCGGCAATCACTCTGCTGGCCGTCACGAAGGTCTTCCCGGCATCCATCATCCGCGAAGCGTACCAGCTCGGACTGCGGGAGTTCGGCGAGAATTATGTGCAGGAATTCGAGACCAAGGCGCCCGAAGTCGGCGCGCTTCCAGGTGCGCGCTATCACCTGATAGGCCACCTGCAGTCGAACAAATCCAAAAAGGCGGCGGAATTGTTCCAGGTAATCCAGACCGTGGACTCCCCGAAACTGGCGCGCCGTCTGAACGAAACCGAGCGTCCGCTCGACGTGATGCTGGAGGTGAAGCTGTCGGAAGAGCGGGCCAAGAGCGGCGCGGAGCCGTCGGATCTCCCGGTGTTAATTGACGCGGTACGCGCCTGCCCGCACCTGCGTCTGCTCGGCCTGATGACGATGCCGCCGTGGTCGGACGATCCCGAGTTGTCGCGCCCCTATTTCCGGAGATTGCGGGAATTGGGGGAGCAGCACGGGCTCTCTCAGCTTTCGATGGGCATGTCGCACGATTTGGAGGCTGCCATCGAAGAGGGCGCCACCTGCGTGCGGGTGGGCACGGCGTTGTTCGGAAAACGCAAGCGCCCCGCGTGATCGATGACCGTCGGCTTTTACTCTCCATTACCTCCGGCGCGCACTGGAGTCGCCGACTATGCGGCGGCCCTCCTGGCGGCCCTTCGCGCACACGGGACGGTAGAGGTGTCGGCGAAGCGGCCGGATATCGCGCTGTATCATCTGGGCAACAACGCGCTGCACGCCGAGATTTACCGCCGCGCGATCGAACGGCCCGGGATTGTCGTCCTACATGACGCGGTGTTGAATCATTTTCTGCTGGGCCAACTCGGCGAGCGGCAGTACGTCGAGGAGTTCGCTTACAACTACGGAGAGTGGCATCGGGGATTGGCGCGGGAACTCTGGCGGATGCGTGGAGGGTCGGGCGCCGACAGTCGCTATTTCGCGTGGCCCATGCTGCGCCGCGTCGCCGAGGCGGCCCGTGTGATTGTGGTCCACAATCCCACGGCCGCGCGAGCCGTTGCCGCGCACGTCCCATCCGCGCGCATCATCGAAGTTCCTCACTTGTTTGCGCCGCCCGCTCTTCCATCGGACGCGGCGGTGATGCGCTACCGCCAGCGCCTGGGGGCAGCGCCGGGGACGTTTCTGTTTGGAGTCTTCGGCTTCCTGCGGGAATCCAAGCGGGTAGTCGCGGTCCTCAAGGCGTTCGCCGCGGTACGCCGCGAGGTGCCGCACGCAGGGCTCCTCTTGGCGGGATCGTTCGTTTCCACCGATCTGGAGCGCGCCGTGGCTCCCATGCTCTCGGAACCTGGAGTTGTGCGGCTCCCCTACCTTTCCGAGCGTGAGTTCTGGAAGGCTGCGGCATCGGTGGATGCCTGCATCAACCTGCGGTATCCGTCTACCGGAGAAACTTCAGGTATTTCGATCCGATTCATGGGAATCGGGAAACCGGTGCTGCTGACTGACGCTCCGGAATCCTCGCGATTTCCGGAAGACGCCTGTCTGCGCATCGACGTGGGTGTCGCGGAACGGGAATCGCTCTACGAGCACATGATCGTGATCGCGTCGACGCCCGAGTTGGGAAGCGAGGTCGGAGCGCGCGCAGCGCTGCACATCCGGACAAAGCACCGGGTGGACGAAATTGCCAGACAATACTGGGCACTTCTAAATAGCTGAAAATAAGCTTCCAGGCAGGCATTTCGGGGCGCCGCGAAACGACCGTCCCGGTGGGTGTGTCGAAGCGGGTTGTCTCGGACAGGATTGTCCAAATCCAGCGTTTGCAATCCGCTTTGGGACTTTGTTACTATCTAGGTGGCAGATCGGAATCCTCCCCTTGAACGCGCCTCAAAAATCCAACCGACGGAGTTAAATAATCAACTGAATGAGCTTCACCGTTTTTCTTGGCAACCTCCCCACGTGGGTCACCGCCGATGACATCAAGCAATGGCTCGCCGCCGAAGATCTGGTGGCGGATGCCGTAAAGGTGATCCGAAACCACGAAACGCAAGAATCGAAGGGCTTCGCTTTTGTAGAAGCGCCTACCGCGGACGAGATGCAGTCGATCATCCGGCGCTTCGACCGCGCGCCGTTAGAGGACCGGCTATTGCGCGCCAACCCAGCGCAGCCGCCCAAAGGCAAAGACACACGCGGGTCACAGACACCCGCACCAGCCGCCGCATCCACTCCCCATGCAACCCGAATGCAACAGCGGCCCGACCGCAAGAAGCGTGGCGGTAAGGATCGCGAACAGACGCCGCGCAGCGCTTTTGCGACGGAATTGGCCAAGGTTCTCTAAGTCTGGCCGTGTCGCCGCTTCCGGCGCCTCGGCTGCCGCTTTTTTTTCCCTCCACACCTGTGAATGCGATTCACATCGCACTTCTGTCTATTATCCGCAGTTTCAAGAATTTAGCAGTGGCAAATGGTGTGCTCTGCTGGGCGCCATGAAATATGTTTGGCTCGGGTGGCTGCTGGTGGGCGGCTTGCTTTCGGCCGGAACGCAGGACTCCGAGTTCAATGTCAACACGCAGTACACGGTGGAACGAGTAGTGGTGGCCGGCGATGGCTGGACGGCTACGGTGGCGTCGCCCGCGGACCACAACGAGAAGATCAGCTCCGGACTGGCAAAGGAGATTGCGGCGCTCATAGGGGAGAAGCTCAATCCATCCGCTCTCGACGATCTGGCCCACCGGCTGCGCAAGGAGTTTCACGCCCGCACGGTCGAACATCGGGTGCTCCGTGGGAAGACCCCGGGCTACGTGCAGGTGATGTTCGAGGTGAAACTCCGGCCAACCCGCTTTGATGTGACGGTCCCCAAGTTTGTGTATACCGGAAAACAGGGCTGGAGCGGCGCTCTGGAAGGCACCGCGACGGTGCGGCACAATGGTTTCACGCTGGGCCTGGTGAGTGATGGCGACGAGTTGGTGGAACGTTATAGCGGACTGGTGGCCCGCTATGAAAATACCCGCTTGGGCTCGGACGACGTCCACCTTCGCTTTCAAATTGAGGATTACCACGAGCAATGGAATGGCGCCACGTTGAGCGATTTGGCGGTACGGACCCCTGGCGCGATGCTGGCGGCTCAGGATAGCGCGGGTGTTTATCGGACTCGCCAGAATTTCGAACCGGAAGTAACCTTCGTATTGGCAAAGCCCCTGACTTTGAGCGTGGGGGCCAGTTTCGAGCGTTTTCAGGACGAATCGCCGGCTGCCGCTACCGAAGCCGCCGACGCCATGATTGCGGCGCTGCGCTACCATCGGCGATTGGAAGATTCCGAGAACCAGCATGACCTCGATGCAGGCTACAACTTGCGCGCGGCTACCAGGCTTCTCGGCAGCGACTTCGTGTATGCCCGGCACAAGTGGCAGTTCCGCTACATGTTGACCCGTGGCAAGAGCGTCGTGATTGACGATCTGACCGGTGGGGTGATCACCGGCCGCGCCCCCCTGTTCGAACGTTTCGTACTCGGAAACAGCACCACGTTGCGCGGCTGGAACAAGTATGAACTCGACCCGCTTGGTGGAAACCGGATGGTGCACAACACCGTCGAGTACAGGTACGGGTTATTTGAGGCTTTTTACGATACGGGTGCCATCTGGGACCACGGGGATACGGCGGTTCTAAGGCATTCGGTTGGGGTAGGGCTCCGGCAGGGAGTGTTCTCTCTGGCAGTGGCATTCCCTGTCCGGGACGGGCATATCGATCCGATTTTCATGGTTGGCATGAATTATTGATGGCGCAACCCGCGCGGGACATTCGCATCAGCCGAAGGAGCTGGCTTCTGGCCGGCTTGGGGATTCCTCTGCTTCGCGCCCGTGCGGACGAGCCGTTGCTGGTCAGTTTCGATGGCGACAACATCCGGGTGGCGGCGCCCGGTTTGCACTTTCTGACTGGAAAGCCGCTCGAGCGGCTCAAGGCCGCCGATACGGTGGTGTTCGATTCGCAGATCACGCTGTTTACCGACAACCACGGCACGATCTTCCACCGTCCCGTAACGGAGCGCCTGATTTTCAGCTATGACCTGTGGATGGAGAAGTTTTCCGTAACGGTGCGCGGTGCTCCGCCGCGTTCCAAGTCGTTGTTAACGGCATCCCAGGCCGAGGAGTTTGCTCTTGGTGAGCTGGCTATCACGGCGTTGGGGCTGGCGCCGGACCGCCCATTCTGGGTGCGGTTCGATCTGAGCGTCACTTCCGCGAAAGACCTATCCAGTGCGGTGGGCGATACGGGCATCAGCGTGACCGGTCTGCTGATTGACTGGCTGAGCCGCCGGCCCGGCGCTGACAATCCGGTCTGGACCAGGAGAGCGGGCCCGTTCCGCCTGGCAGACCTTCCCCGCACGCCGCCGGCCCGCGGACCTCGCGGGTGAATCGGCTTCGAAACAGACTCACTCTGATTTTCCTGGCGGCGACTCTGGCGCCTCTCGCGGCTACGGTTTGGATTACGACCTCGCTGCTGGATACGAGCCTGAATTTCTCGACCACGGGGGATATCGAGGAGCTTTCCAGGCTGCTGCAGACCACCGGTCACGAATTCCGCCAAAGAGCGGGCGAGGATTTGAAGCGGCGGGTCCAGGCGGGCGAGTTGCAGCCGCGACGCTTTTTGCCTGCCGACCAGGCAAATTGGCCGGCGGCGGTGAAGGACTTTGCGGAGACCGACGAGACGGAGCAGTTCGTTGGTGCGGGCCGCGAAGGCGATGAGTTGGACTACCTGGTACGTTACGGAGACGAGATCTGGCTATACTCGACAGCTTTGGGCGACGTCAAGATGGATCGGCTCACCGCCGCAATCCGGCATGGGCTCGGCCTGGTGGCCGAGGTGCGGGAGAAGGATCTGCCGCGCGGCTTCAAGCTGTTTTACATCCTGGCGGCTGCCTTGTTCTGGCTGGTGGCGCTGGCGCTGCTGGTCTACCTGGCGCACCGTGTGAGCCGGCCGATCCAGCAGTTGACCACGGGCCTCACGGAATTGGCCGCCGGGGATTTGAACGCCCGCGTCGAGGCGCAGAGGGACGAC
>Ga0335077_10011212_pt1 | contig 11195 bp, 8 predicted proteins | sample Lox_Sample_31_FD_207151 | JGI IMG/M metagenome (GOLD analysis project Ga0335077, IMG submission 207151) | Soil microbial communities from Loxahatchee National Wildlife Refuge, Florida, United States - Lox_Sample_3.1 | ecosystem: Environmental > Terrestrial > Soil > Wetlands | place: USA: Florida...
CCCATTTGGACACCGGGAAGCAATGGATGTTCCCAGAGCAGGGCGGGGTGGCCAGAAAGAACAACAAGTCCGTGGCCAAAACGGCCAAAGGCTGTGGATTGGCCGTACGGAACTAATCTATATACATTATTTACAACAAGTTAGAGAGGTTGTATCTAAAAGGGCGAGGATTGCATCCATAGCTTTGGACGTGGATCCAAGGAGGTAGGCCCATGGACCGGCGCAATGCGGAAGTTGTAGGGATGCGCCGCACGGGCTGGGCAGCACTGGACCGCGATCCGCAGCAGGACACAGTCGAATTTGTTTGTCCGCACTGCGGAGCACGCGACCAGAAAAGGGCTCGGCGCGAGCGCACGCAGTACCATTTTACGGATGGTTTTTTGCAGGATCTGCAGGGCGAAGCGACGCAGTGCCACTCGTGTAAGCAGTGGCTGCGAGTGGTTCCGGTGGTGATGTTGCACGATCAGGATGAAAAGCGACGCTTCGAAGCGGTTTTTCTGGATGAGCTGACTTCGGTTCCGCACTGAATGCGGACCGCAACAAAGAGGGCGCGATGAGTTTTCATCGCGCCCTCTTTTCGTTTCTGACTTGCTCATTTGTCAAGCGATAGCGGCGGCTCAGTTTGCGAGACTTCAATGGGGAGGATGGTCGTGATCGTGGTCGTCCCAGTCGCGATCCGTGTGCCAGCGATGGGCGTCTTCGTCCCACCAGCGATGGCTGTGATCCCAGCAGAACTCACGCGCTGCCTGAAGTTCGTTACGCCAATGGTTAGCCTGCTTGCTGTCCCAGCCGTGGTGTTCGATGGCCTCGTGGAGTTCATGGTCGGCATGCACGGTGCGTTTCTGGCATTCATCTTCGCCGGCGGCCGCGCGCGGCGGACCAACAAGCGTGAGTAATCCCAGGAGTAGCGCGCCTCCAAACACCAGGTTCAAGAAACTGCCTCGCTTGCGGTTCGGTCGTTTCAGCATTCGCCCATCCTCGCAGAGTGCCGCGTCCGCAATTCAAGAGAAGCGGCGTAATTTGTTTTCAACCGCAACCAGAGAAGTGCAACTCACCAGCCAAACGGTAAGTGTCCTGGTGTCAACAAGGCCAAAGGTTCTAGTCCGCGGAAAAAGTTCAGTAGGTTTGTAAAAACGGGTCAACTTCCATGTGGTACTTTTCGAGGTCGGCGCGAATCAATTCGAACGCCTCGTCAACGTCATCGGCGAATTTTAAAAGGCCGTATTCATTGTCGCTGATCGTTCCCCAACGCACCATGGCGCGGAAATTCAACACTTCATCCCAATATTTGCGGCCGTAGATCAAGATCAGATTATGTTTGGCCAGCTTTCCGGTTTGAAGCAGGGTCATCATTTCCCAAAGTTCGTCCATGGTGCCGAATCCGCCTGGAAAAACGATCAGCGCTTTTGCGATTTGCGCGAACCACAATTTGCGCATAAAGAAGTAATGAAAATTGAAGCTGAGTTCGGGACTGATGTAGGGATTGGCGAACTGCTCGTGCGGGAGTTCGATGGACAGGCCGAGGGACTTGCCACCGGCTTCATACGCACCCCGATTTGCGGCTTCCATGATCCCGGGCCCTCCGCCGGAACATACGACAAAGCGCCGGGGCCGAGGCCCGAGCGAGAGTGCCCAGGTTGTGATCCGGTGCGAGAGCTGGCGCGCTTCTTCGTAATAGCGGGACATCTCGTAGGAGCTTTTGGCGTGGCGCAAGGCCGCACGATGCCGCACGCGTTCAGGAGCGGAAAGCTTGCTCGTTTTCAAACTCTTCAGCCGCGTTAACCGCGCCTGGGCGGTCTCGCGAGAATCAATGCGCGCCGAGCCGAACATCACGATCGTATCTCCAATGCCTTCTTTTTTGAGCTGAACCAGCGGATTCAAGTACTCCGCGAGGATGCGCAAGGGGCGTGCGGGTGTGCTGTCGAGGAACTTGGGATCTTCATGGGGAACTTTTGGTGCGTGCTGCGCTTTCAACCTGTGAGTATCTGCGGACATTACCCTGCCTCCGAACGGCGCAAACTACCATTGTAGGAAGCGCCGCATGCTACGGCAACGTCCAGGGGGCGCGATGCGTCGAATTGAGTATAGTCAGGAACGAAGGTTTCGTCTGCGGCCAGGCGGCCTTTGTTGATTACTGGGGAAGGAAAACGATGTTCAGGGCTATCCAGCATGGGTTGACCGCGGCGCTTGTGGCGACGCTTTGGCCTTCGGCTCTGTTTGCCCAGGCGCCCGAGGGACCGTTGCCTCCGACTCCAGGAACAACGATTCAGCAGCCTCCTCCCGCAGCGCAGGCCAAGATCATAAGCCGCGTGACGCTGGTCAATACACCTGTTACAGTGCGCAACTCGAAGGGAGAAATGGTCACGAGCCTCGGCGCCGGGGATTTTCACCTTACCGATCAAGGGATTCCCCAGAATATCACTCACTTCGATGTGGGCGGAGATCCCGTCTCCTTAGTCGTCCTTTACGAAACCAGTTCAAACATCGAGCCTCTTTTGCCGGAATTGCGGAAGACTGGAATTCTAATTACCGATACAGTCATGGGCCCCACCGGCGAAGCCGCCATCATCGGATTCAACGATTCCGTGGATCATCTTCTAGAGTTCACGTCGAACGCGGACAAGATTCAGGATGTCGTGACGCACCTGAAGCTCGGCACATCGGGAGTAAAGTTGTACGATGCGATGGCGGCGGGCGTCGAAATGCTCAGCGACCGGCCGGAGGCCACACCCCACAAGCCGGGACGAAGGCGCGTATTGCTGGTGATTTCCGAGGCAACCGACCAGGGCAGCGAATCACAACTTGGCGAGGTTTTGAGGCAGGCGCAACTGGCCAACGTGACGATCTACAGTGTGGGACTTTCCAGCACGCGAGCCATGCTGCAGGCCAAACCGCAGCAATCCGCGACGACGATTGCTCCTCCCGGAACGTATCCTCTGCCGCCGATTCCAGGCGAGCCACCCATTCCTGTCGAAGAGGATCCTCGGGTGACAAATACGATTGACCTGATGGCCTTGGCAAAATGGGCGGTGATCCATGCCAAAGACAAGGTCACCGGGAATCCTTTGGAAGTCGCCGACACCGCTACGGGTGGCATGCATGTGGCGACATTCAAGAATCGTTCGATTGAGAGGGCGATTGACGAGATCGGCGAAGAACTGCATGCGCAGTACACGCTGAGCTATACGCCTACGGGAACAAGCAATACCGGGTATCACGAAATCAAAGTGTCCCTGGATCGCAGCAACTTGAAGGTTCGCGCCCGGCCGGGATATTACCTGGCTCCGCCGGAATCCTAGCCCCGCTTAGCTGAGTCACGCAATCTGCTTCCAGAAGGCGGCTTCGCGGGTCACGATTAGAGAGTCCTTGCGGGCATCCCAGCGCAGAAAATGGGGCGTCTTTGTGTGCCGGGTGTGGGAGTCGCGAGATTCCCAGACTTCGTGAATCAGGAACGCGGAAGGCCCCTCAAACGAACGATGGAGATCAAAGAGCAAGCACCCTTCTTCCTTGCGTGAGGGCCCGGCCAATGCGCGAAGTTCCGCTTCGAGGAGTACCTCCTGGCCTTCCTTGGGCCTGAGGATCACGATGCGCGTAAGCGCATTCTTCGGCAATTTCCCGAAGCGTGCTCCCTTCGCCTTACGCGTGCTCGACTTCTTCGACCCCGATCTTCTCGCCGTGCGATTGGCCATCGGGCCGGGATTGTACTCCAACCTTTCCGAATGGCAAGGAGAAGTGTCCGCGGCTATCTTTCGTCGGGTTTGCGGTCGGCGTTCAGGCTGTCAAAGTTCATGATGGTGTTGAGCACGAAGGAATAGGTCCCCTCGGTCTCGCCGCGGTAGACGGGATTAACGGAAAAGAGCACAAGATGGCCTCTGCCGACGGGGACGTCAATGACGGCGGGATGTTCGGCAATTTCGTCACCGCCTTCCATCAACCCGGAAACGAGAAGGTCCTTGGCGTCCGCATAGCGCAGGATCACGCGGGCGCGGAGATCCGGTGGGATCACCCGAGGATTGTTGTACTTCTCCTCGTCCGTCACGGTTGGATTCTGCCAATCCTCCGATTCAGGCTGCTCGGGAGGAGTCACCTCAGGCCGGCCGACGACGAAATCCTGATCACTTTTCCTACCTCGGCCCGTGGGACGCTCGTTCATCTCCGGACCTAGACGGCCTCTCTGTCGGGCACCGACGATGCTGCTCAGAGAAAAAATCGGTCCCTGATCGCAATAGGCAGCGAGCTTGTCGCCATAGCCGTAAGCGATCGGGCTGGCAAGATCCACGAGCTGCGTTTCCACCACCGCACCAACGATCTTCATTTTTCTGGGAGAGGTTACGCTCACTCCATTGGCGAGGCCTAGGGAAATGGCGAAATTCGAGGTGTCCGTGGCAGTGAGGAGCACGCCGCCTCTGTCCACGAATTCCTGAAGCTTTTCGACGCCGTCCCAGCCGAGGCCTGGGCGCATGTCGGGAGTCGAATCGTTCTTGCCGACCAGATTTGGAGTGAGGGGCGTGTTCATCCAAGGAAGCGGATTGCCCCAGGAGGTGGGATAGCCATCCACGATTGTCGTGGCGGGGAGATTCCACCCGACCGGCGGAAATAGGATGACATCGTATTTCGCGTTCAGATCGGGAATCCTAGCGATTTCCTGCGTACTCATGTAATCGTAGGGAATTCCAAGCTTATCGAACGCGATACGCCACCAACCTTCCGTCTGCGTGCTGAGCCATGTGTGCACGTAGGCGATGCGCGCGGCCCGGATCGGATGGGTTCTTACCTCAGGGGCTGTGGCGAGGGCGTAGGCCTGCAGACCAAGATCGCGTGTTGTCGTCTCCAGCGTGGAGCGGTCCACATTTTTGATCAAAAATGTTCCGCGATCGAATTTTCTGCCGCCGGCTTCAAAAGCGTCTTCCGCGGCGTCAAAGGTGGCGTCTTTTAGTTTGTAGCGTAGAGTGGCTAGCGCCGGCTCGGCGTTGTTGTTGATCGCAAAAACCGTGCCGCTGGCGTGAGCACCACCAGGCGCGTGTACGATTGTGACGCGTTCCATCGCCACGTCGAGCACTTTCACATCGTTCACGCGAACCACCTGCACATTGAAGAGCTCGCCAAACGTCCAGCCGGTGTCGTCATACGGAGTTTTCTGAGGGTCGTCCGGGCTCCAATACTGATAATCGAGCAGCGCATCGGCGATGCGCGAATAGGGCTGGTCCATGCGGATAATGTAACTTCCCGCGGGGAATTCACACGTGACGGTCTCGGCCTTGGCTTCAGCTTTTTCTTCAGGCTTTTTCGCGGCGGCCGTTTTCTCCCGCTTCACTTTCTTTTTGGCGGGCAACGTCACGGTGAATGGCGACGTCGCGCGAGAAATCTCCACGTGCTGCCGCTGCATGACGCGGAGCAGATCCGCCTGCAACGTTGGACGCGGATCGTCGCCTGGCAGAACGTAGGCCGCGGGGCCTTCTTCATAAGGTTTGCGAATGGAACGCTTGGATTTGAGATAGAAGTTCTTCAGAAACATCACGCGATTCTCGCTGAAATAGTGCAGTGAGGTGAGAAGCCCAGTCTCTTCGTAGTTGTTGTTGTCGCGTTGCGACCAAAGCACTTTGGGAAGCGGCGGATTCTGCTTATACCACGTGCGGGCATATTCCTCCGGCTCCAAGGTGCGTTCGCGAGTGTCCGCGCCACCGTTGCCGAAAGTTTCGTAAAGCCGGCTGATGCCATTGTGCATTGCGGCGATAAACATCAGGTAGCCCGGTGACCACGTATCGAACTCGCCGTGTGTGAAAACGCCGGGCATGCCGAACTTGGTCATGTCCGCGACATTGCGCCAGCCGATCATTTCCCATTCATTGGTGAGAATTGGATCAACCCAGGCGTTGTAGGGGCCATCGCCGACGGTATTGTCGTAGAGATACGGCACGGATTCGTGCAGATCGTGAAGTACCTGGGACTTCCACTCGACGAAGGTGTTCAGGACGTTTTTGGTCAGGTCGAGCGTCACGCCCATGGCGTCGCGATTGTTGTCGTGCCCCACGTATTTGCCCCAGTAGATGAGCGGCGGGTAGAACTCCTTGGGATGCGCGAGATGCCATTTGTAGAGATCCACCATTCGGTCGCGTCCATCCACTTCGACGACGGGAGTGATCAGCGTGATCATGTGGTTGCGAATGTCGCTAATGTAGGGGCTTTCGTCCACCGCCAGACGGTACGCCAGCTCCATCAGAGCGGTGGGCGCGCCAGTTTCGGGCGAGTGAATGGTTCCGGTAATGTAGTAAACGGGAGCCGCTTCGGCGGCAATTTTGTCTGCTTCGGCATCGTCCAATTTGATGGTGCGCGGATCCGCCAGTTTTTCGAGAAGCGCCCGATTCTCTTCGAGACGCTTCATGTTCTCTTCCGAAGAGATGGCCACGGCGATCATCTCGCGTCCCTCTTCCGTGGTGCCGATGGAATAGACCTTCACGCGAGGCGTGGCGCTCTCGAGAAGCCGCATGTATTTGTACACTTGCTCGGCATAGGGAAGTATCCCAGGCGCGCCCGCGATATCTCCCAACGCCGCTTCCGGAGTGGGCACCGTCTTCGACGCAGGAAGATAGTCCACAAGCGGCGAAGTGAAATACGGCTCGGTGGTGTACTTTTTGATCTTCGCGGTGTAAGCCTCGTCTATGGGTTGCTTCGGGTCACCACCGGGTGCAGACACCTGCGCCTTGGTGAAACTCAATGGAATGAGAATCGATAGCGTCAGGAAAATTAGAGAAAGTTTGCGGACACACCAGAGGCCGGTCTTCATTGTTTCCACCTATGCTGGATTATTCTGCGTAAAAAGGTGTGCGATACTTGCGTTAGCCGCACCCTCGCGGCGACGAACGATTTCGCCGGAGAACGATTATGTACCTAGATGTTTATGGCCGCCAGTGGCAAGGCCGTTTCCCATTTACACATTCGGGGATCCAGGAAAATGTTCCGGCAGATACCAACGGCGTGTACATGGTGTTGTCCGGAAGGGACGAGCAAGCACTCCAGGAAGCCTATATCGGAATCGCTACGAAGCACAATTCGATCCGGGCCAGACTTTTTTCCCATCTGCGGGGCGGCGGGAATTGGGGTCTGGGTCGAAGGCAGAGGCCGGAATTGTATTCCTTTGTCTTTTTCCCCTGCGACGACCTGACAGCCGCGCAGATCGAAGGGTACGTTGTGACCAACCGCAAACCGCCATTCAATGTCAGGCCGGAAAGCGTGTACTTCCTCTCCGATCACGACCAGCAGTGGTATTGCGTGTCCAGCATCACCGTGCACTAAGCGAGGTACGTTCTTCGATTCAGTGTGGCGCCAGGAAAATAAGGCACACAGCCGATGGAACCTGGATGGTCTGCGCGGACGAAGAGAGCGCTCCGGTCTCGGGATTAACGCGGGTCACAACGATCTGGTCGCTGAATTGGTTCTCAATGAACATGAATTTGCCGGACGGATCAAACGTGAAATGCCGGGGCTCTTTTCCGCCGGTGGGCATGCCTCCCTGCGGCGTGAGCGTCCCCTTCTTCGAGTCTATTGCATAGATAGCGATGCTGTCATTTCCGCGATTCGACGCGTACAGGAACTTCCCGTTGGGATGAATGGCGATCTCCGCTGCATCGTTGCGCCCGGTGTAGCCGGGAGGAAGCGTGGAAATCGCCTGCAACTCCTTGAACGAGCCTTTTTTTGCGTCGAACCGTAGCGCCGTAACGGTTGAGCCCATCTCGCTCACCACGTACGCGAACTTGTCGTCTGCCGAAAAAGCGATGTGCCTGGGACCGGAGCCCGGCTTGATCCTGAAATAGGGCGGGTCGTTGGGAATGAGCGTGCCGTTACTCGCGTCGAACTTGTAGACCAGAATCTCATCCAACCCTAAATCCGATTCGACGGCGTACCGGTTGTCTGCGGTCGTTACGATGAAGTGAGCGTGCGGGCCCTCTTGCCGTTTCGTGTTCGGTCCGAGCCTTCCGCTATCCTGGACGAACGAGCTTTCCTTGCCCACTTTCCCGTCGGGCATCACAGGAAATACGGCCACATTGCCGCTCGTATAGTTTGCGACCAGTGCGTACTTGCCCGTTTTGTCGAAGGAGATAAAACAGGGATCCACGCCGAGTGAGGACACCTGATTCAGGAGAGTCAATTTGCCGGTCTGCGGATCAATCGAAAACGCGGAAACGGCGCCGTGCTTTCCGCCGTCGCTGATAGCCGCTTCGTTGACCGCATAAAGATATTTTCCGCTAGGATGCATAGCCAAAAACGAAGGGTTGACGGTTTCTGCCGCCACACCCACTGAGGAAATGTTGCCGTTAGTGGCATCGAATCGGTATTCGTAGATTCCCTTGCTCTGCGTTTTTTCGGTGTAGGTTCCCACGTACACGAAATAGTTGTTTTGTTCGGCCGGCTGGCCAGCAGATGGAACGGAAAAGCATATAAACAGCGCAGCAAGACCCGCGACAGTGAGAAAATTTCTACGTGTGATTTTCATGGCGGAGAAATTGTAGCACCGGGCAACAGGAACAGGGCGTGCCAGTTGGCACGGCATTCGAAACGGTCCCCCATTGCAGCTGCAAGTAGAGTTCGGGACTACTTCTTCTCTTCGCCGTTTTCTTCCTGGATTACAGCCGCGGCGGCAACTTCATCGTCATCATCAAGCTTCAAAAGCCGCACTCCCTGCGTCGAGCGGCCGGCTTCGCGGATTTCGTTGGCGTGGACGCGGATTACTTTCCCGTGCTCGGTGATGATCATTACGTCGGATTCCTCGGTCACCTGGAGGGTCGCGACCACCGATCCGTTTCGATCCGTCGTCTTCATGTTCACCACGCCCTTGCCGCCACGCGAAGTGATGCGGTATTCGGCCAGAGGAGTGCGTTTTCCATAGCCTTTTTCCGCAACCGTCAGCATCAGCGTCGTGAGGGAGTCTTTGATGTGCTCGTTCTCGAGTTCTTCGAGATCCTGCGACGTCTGCTTGTGCTCCTTCGCAATAATCTCGAAGTCCGGTTGCACCGCATCCATGGAAACGACATAGTCTTCCTTGCCAAGGTCCATCCCGTTTACGCCGCCGGCGTTGCGTCCCATAGGACGCACCTCCGTCTCGCGGAACAGGATCGCCTGGCCGTCGTGACTGGCCAGGAAGATCATCTTTTTCCCGTCGGTCAGCTTGGCGCCGATCAGTTCGTCCTTGCCATCCAGATTGATCGCGATAATGCCGGTCGAGCGCGGATTGGAAAATTCAGTCAATGTGGACTTCTTCACGGTCCCGTTTTTCGTGGCCATGAAAACGAACTTTCCTTCCTCTTCGAGATTTCGCGCCTCGACAAGGCCCGTTAATTTCTCGTCTTCCTGGAATTTCACCAGGCTGGAAAGAGCTTTGCCTCGCGTGGCCGCCGCAGCTTCAGGAATCTCATACACCTTCAGCCAGTAAACCCGCCCTTTCGAAGTGAAAAGAAGGATGTAGCTATGCGCCGAAGCAATGAAAAGATGCTCGACGAAATCTTCCTCTTTCGTGCGCGCGCCGATGCGGCCTTTCCCGCCCCGCGACTGGTGGCGGTAAATGTCCACGGACGTTCGCTTGACATAACCGGCATGGCTCACGGTGATGAGCATGTCCGTATCGGCGATCAAGTCTTCCAGCTTGATCTCGTCCACCTTATCCACGATTTGCGTGCGCCGGTCGTCTCCATAGGTCTTTTGGACGTCGCGCAGTTCGGCGATAATCACGGACTTGAGCTTCTTTTCGCTCGCCAGAATCTCTTCGAGTTCGGCAATGCGCTCGCGGATGGACTTCAGTTCCTTGAGAATTTCGTCCACGGACAACTGGGTGAGGCGGTGCAATTGCAGCTCGAGGATGGCGTCCACCTGGACCGGGGTGAGGCCCGTCGTTGCTCCGCGAGTGCCTGTTTCGCCCTCAATGCCGCCGAGCTTGTATTTTCTTCCATCGAGCTTCACGCCTTCGATCTTTTTGGATTTTCCATTTTCTGTGATCGTGACGTCTTGCTCGCTGAAAAACTTCAGCAAATTCTCCTTGGCTTCCGCTCGGCTGGAAGAACCGCGAATCATGCGGATCACGTCGTCCAGATGATCCAGAGCGATCTGATAGCCAACCAGGATGTGTTCGCGTTCGCGTGCTTTGCGCAACTCATAGCGCGTCCGGCGCAGCACCACGTCGCGGCGGTGTTCGATAAAGAGCCGAATGATTTCGACCAGGCCCATCTCGCGCGGCTGGCCCCCGGCGATAGCCAGCAGGATCATCCCGAAGGACTCCTGCATCTGCGTGTACTTGTAGAGATTGTTCAGGACCAGCTGCGATTCTTCGCCGCGCTTCAGCTCCACGACAATGCGCATGCCATCGCGGTCGCTTTCGTCGCGCACGTCGGCGATGCCGTCAATCTTCTTGGTCTGGGCCAGCTCAGCAATGCGCTTAATGAGCGTCGCCTTGTTCACCTGATAGGGGATTTCGGTGATGACAATGTTTTCGCGGTCCTTGCCGACTTCTTCGATGGCGGCTTTCGCGCGCATGGTGAAGCTGCCACGGCCGCTCCTATAGGCAGCTTCAATCCCCTCGCGCCCGGCGATGTAGCCGCCCGTCGGAAAATCCGGACCGGGCACGATCTTCAGCACTTCTTTCAGCGTGGCTTCCGGCTTCTCGATCAGAAGCACGGCGGCGTCAATCACTTCGCGAAGATTGTGCGGTGGAATGTTCGTCGCCATGCCCACGGCAATGCCGCTCGCGCCGTTCACCAGAAGGTTCGGCACGCGCGTCGGGAGGACCACTGGCTCGCGTTCCGTCTCATCGAAGTTGGGAATGAAATCTACGGTTTCCTTCTCGATGTCTGCGAGCAGTTCTTCGGCGATCTTCGCCAGCCGCGCTTCCGTGTACCGCATCGCCGCTGGCATGTCGCCGTCCACCGAACCAAAGTTCCCCTGACCATCCACCAGCGGATAGCGCATGTTGAAATCCTGCGCCATGCGCACCAGCGCGTCATAAACGGGCGTGTCTCCGTGCGGATGATACTTGCCAAGGACTTCGCCGACGATCTTCGCGCATTTGCGATAGGGCTTTGTAGACGTCAGGCCCAGTTCGTACATTCCGAAGAGAATGCGCCGGTGGACGGGCTTCAGCCCGTCGCGTGCGTCGGGCAGGGCGCGCCCGATGATCACGCTCATGGCGTAATCGAGATACGATTTCCGCA